>Ga0157369_10000368_pt1 | contig 59977 bp, 47 predicted proteins | sample C25metaG_FD_113461 | JGI IMG/M metagenome (GOLD analysis project Ga0157369, IMG submission 113461) | Corn rhizosphere microbial communities from Kellogg Biological Station, Michigan, USA - C2-5 metaG | ecosystem: Host-associated > Plants > Roots > Rhizosphere > Soil | place: USA: Michigan... | reverse complement strand
GCATCGTATTCGACGGGCTTGGTGACATACACGTTGCAACCGAGCTCATAACAGCGTTCGATTTCGCGCGGATCGTCGGTCGTCGTCAGCACGATCACGGGCAGCGATGCCGTGCGCCGGTCGGCCTTGAGCCGGCGCAGCACTTCCAAGCCGTCGATGCGCGGCATCTTCAGGTCGAGCAGAATGACGGAAGGCGGCAAATCCTCGCGCGTGTGCGCCGGCTCGTCGCTGAAGAAATAGTCGAGCGCCTGCTGCCCGTCGGAAAAGCGCGTGAAGCCGTTGGTCAACCCCGCTCGCCTCAAGTTGCGCTCGATCAACGTGGCATGCCCGTCGTCGTCTTCGATCAGGATGATGCTGACCGATTGTCCGGGCGGCAGAGCCCCGCTCTGGCCCGCAGGCCCTGTCGTGTTGTGCATGGTGCTTCCTCTGTTCGTTATGCGGCGACAACCTGTTTGGCCGCCTCCGGCAGCGATAGATAAAACGTGGTGCCTTCACCTTCGGTCGACTCGGCCCACACACGCCCGCCGTGACGCTCGACCATCCGGCGCACGAGTGCGAGGCCGATGCCCTCGCCGGCGGCGACATTGCCATGCAGCCGCTGGAACGCGTTGAATAGGCGCGGCATCGCGCCGGCTGGGATCCCGAGGCCATTGTCCTTCACGTAGAAGATGCGTAGCGAATGCACGCCGGGTGGCGCCGGTAGCGCGCCGATCTCGATGCGGCCCGATCGCTGGGGATCGAGATAGTTGATCGCATTGCCGATCAGATTAGCGAAGATCTGCTCGAGCGCGGTGGGATCGCCCCAAACCGGCGGGAGCTCCTCGACGACGATCTGCGCATGGCAATGGCGAATCGACGCTTGCATCGCATCGAGCACGTGACGCACGACCGCGCCGACATCCACTTCCTGGCGCCGGTACTCGACACGGCCGACGCGGGACAGGCGCAGCAGCGAATCGATGATGTGCGCCGCGCGCAGCACCGCGCTTTGCAGAAAGCGCAAGGCTTCCCCGATGTCTTCGTCGATGAGCCGTTCGATGCGCTCGCGCTCCTCGGCCGCGAGCGAAGAGGCCCGCACGCCCGCGCGCAGGTCGTCGCAAGCGTGCGTGAGCTCCTTCGAAAAACCTTGCAGGTTCACGAGCGGGGCGCGCAGATCGTGCGACACGCTGTAGATGAACATTTCGTTTTCCTGCGTCTGCTGATGCAGCGTTTCATTGGTGCGCGTGAGTTCGTCGGCGCGCCGCGCCAGATCGTTCTGGAATCGCGCTCGAAGCCGTTCGGATTCAAGCAAGCGCCGGCTCGTATCGTGCAGGATCTCGTCGAGCTCGGCGATCTCGTCGTCGCCGGCGGACGGCGGGCCGAGCGGCGCGCTTTCGGCCAAGCGCTCGGCATTGTCGGACAGCCGGGCGAGGCGCCCGCGCAACCCGCGCGTAAACAAAAACACGGCGAGCGCGGTCATGACGAGCGCGCCCACGACGACGGCCGCCGTCAGTTGCTGTTGTTGCGCGAGCGCCTCGGCCGCTTGCGCCGAACGCATCGCGTCGGTGCGCAACTCCTCGTTCTGGAACGCCGCCAGCTGAGCGCGGAAGCGATCGACCACGTCGACACTCGCCTGATTGCGAAACCGCTCGAGGACGTCCTCGCGCCGGCCCGTGCGCAGCAAATCCTGCACACGGTCGGACCATTGCCGATAGGCCTGGACCGTCTGGCGAATCTGCGCCGCGCGCTCGACTTGAACAGGGGTGTCGGCGACCAGATCGACGAGCCGGTCGATGCGCCGGTCCAAGTCGATCCAGAGGGTGACCGGCGTGATCGACGTGCGCTCGTTCTTGAGCACGGCGCCGCGCATGCGCACGGACTCGATCAGCACCGGCTCGAGAATGGCGCTCGTCTGGCGCAATACGTCCTTGCTGCGCAGCGACCATTGCTCGGCCTGCTCGGCGTCGTTTTGCGCTTTCACGAGCCCTGAAAGCAGCGCGACCTCGACCAACGTCGGAATAGCGATCAGCAACAGCCCTTTGGTTGTCAGTCTCATGCGCGATCAAAGCGAGTCGGGGACCCGGCCAGTCGAGCGCCGGTAACTGACGCATTATGTCGGCGTTTTAAGAGAATGACAAAGAGCGCGTCAGTTCTTCAATCGGTAACCGGTTTTGAATATCCAGGCCAGGATGCCCGCGAAAATCGCCAGAAATACCGCCGTCATGGCAAGACTCACGCCTACATGCACGTCGGCGATACCATAAAAGCTCCAACGGAAGCCGCTGATCAAATAAACGACAGGGTTCGCGAGCGCGATCGTGCGCCAAAAGGGCGGCAAAATGCCGATCGAATAGAAACTGCCGCCGAGGAATGTGAGCGGCGTGACGATCAGGAGCGGGACCACTTGCAGTTTCTCGAAGCCATCGGCCCAGATTCCGATCACGAATCCGAACAGGCTGAAGGTGATCGAAGTGAGCACGAGAAAAAGCAACATCCAGAACGGGTGCTCGATGCGCAATGGCACGAAGAACGCCGCCGTGATCATGATGATGAGCCCGAGCACGATCGATTTGGTCGCGGCCGCGCCCACGAAGCTCACGACGAGCTCGAAGTACGATACCGGCGCCGTCAGCAGTTCATAGATGGTGCCCGTAAATTTTGGAAAATAGATGCCGAAAGACGCGTTGCTGATGCTTTGCGTGAGCAGCGACAACATGACGAGCCCGGGCACGATGAAAGCGCCATAGCTGATGCCGTCGATCTCGCGGATGCGCGAGCCGATGGCCGCGCCGAAGACGACAAAATAAAGCGATGTGGAAATCACGGGCGAGATCACGCTTTGCATCAGCGTGCGCCAGGTGCGGGCCATCTCGAAGCGATAGATCGCGCGCATCGCGTGGTAGTTCATGGGCGGTCCTTGTCCTTGTTTTTGACCAGATCGACGAAGATGTCTTCGAGCGAGCTTTGCGTCGTCTGCAGATCCTTGAAGCGCACCTGCGCATCGCCCAAATCCCGCAGCAGCGTGACGATGCCCGCGCGCTCGGATTGCGTATCGTCATAGGTATACGTGAGCGCGTTGCCGTCGGCCGACAACTCCAGCCGGTAGCCTTCCAGCGCGGGCGGCACTTGCGCGAGCGGCGCCTCCAATTGCAACGTCAGTTGCTTTTTGCCCAGCTTGCGCAAGAGTTGCGTCTTGTCCTCGACAAGAACGATTTCACCGCGATTGATGATGCCGATGCGATCGGCCATTTCTTCGGCTTCGTCGATGTAGTGCGTGGTGAGGATGATCGTCACGCCCGTGTCCTTCAAGCCACGCATGAGTTGCCACATGTCGCGGCGCAACTCCACGTCCACCCCTGCGGTCGGCTCGTCGAGAAACAGCACGGCCGGTTCGTGCGCGAGCGCCTTGGCGATCAGCACGCGCCGCTTCATGCCGCCCGAGAGCGTCATGATCGGATTGTGGCGTTTGTCCCACAACGACAGCGCGCGCAACACTTTTTCCAGATGCCCCGCGTCGGGGGATTTGCCGAATAGGCCCCGGGTGAACGAAACGGTGTCCCATACCGTTTCGAACGCGTTGGTCGTCAATTCTTGCGGCACGAGCCCGATGATCGAGCGCGCACGGCGGTAATCCTTGACGATGTCGTGGCCGTCGACGCTGATCTGCCCTTCGCTCGGGTTGATGAGACCGCAGACGGTGCCGATCAAGGTCGTTTTGCCCGCCCCGTTCGGGCCGAGCAGCGCGAAGATCTCGCCGCGCCGGATGTCCAGATTGACGCGTTTGAGCGCCTGGAAGCCCGACGCGTAGGTCTTCGACAGATTCGAGATAGTGAGGATCGTTTGCATCGAGCGACGATAGCAGAAGCGCGCCGACACTGTCGTCAACCTGCGCGAAACGCATCCCTGCGAGGAACCGGATGCCGCCGGCGCGATCCATCCCATGCCGCGCCGGGCGATGGCCGCCGTGCGGCATCGGCGCGCCCTGCCGGGCGCACGAAAAAAAAGGCGCCACGTTGCCGTGGCGCCTTGAAGAAGTTCTAGCCATTCCGAGGGCCGTGCTAGAACCTGAGAGACGGTATTTCGGAGTGCAGGACCGGTGCAGCAGCGCGCTGCCAGCACCCTCCGCGCATCGCTCAGATGCGCCGCTCCGAAATCAGATTCCATTCTTTAGCTTTCCGCTGACGAAGTCAAGATAATTTTTTCCGAAAAGTTAACAGGTACCCGGAAACGGAAACGATTTCACCATAAGAGATAGGTACTTTTTACCTAATCCAGCGCCCGCCCAAGGTGGAGTAGACTGCGGGGAAACTTCATACTTGAAATTCAATTTCAAAAAATTGTCACGAGCGCACCGTGCCGAACTCCACCCGCCCTCCCGCCCGCCACCGCGCCGACAAGCCTCGGGACAACTCAGGCGACGAAATCATCGCCCTCGCGCGCGGCTTGACACTGCTGCGGCGCGTCGCCTCCGCCGACGCTCCCATCAGCAATCGCGAGCTGGCGGAACTGACCGGAATCCCGAAGCCGACCGTCTCGCGCATCACCGCTACCCTCGTGGGCGCCGGATTTTTGTTTCAGTTGCCCGACAGCGAGCGGTTCGTCCTGACCGCTTCGGTGTTGGAACTAAGCAACGGCTTCCTGCGCAATTTCGATATCCGCGCGCGCGCCAGGCCGTTCTTGACCGATCTGGCCGAACGCACGTCTCTGTCCGTCCATCTTGGTGCACGCGACCGGCTCGATATGGTCGTCATCGACGCGATCCGGCCGCGCTCGGCCATCCTCGTTTCCCGGCTCGAGGTCGGCTCACGCATGGATCTGACCCGCACCGCGGTGGGCCGCGCCTATCTGGCCGTCCTCCCCGAGCCCGAGCGCGCCGCCCTGATGGCCGGGCTGCAGGCGGCCTCGGGCGATGACTGGCCGCACATTCACGCGCGGCTTACGGCCTCGCTCGAAGAAACGCGCACCCTCGGTTTCGCGATCGCCGGCGAGTGGTACGCCGACCTCAATGCCATCGCGGCGGGGTTCATCGGCCCGTCGGGCGAGCGCTACGCGATCAATTGCGGAGGGGCGGCGCATCTTTGCCCGCGCGAGTGGCTCATCGAGCACGCCGCGCCGGTGCTGACCGAATGCGTCGCACGCATCGTCCGCGAAATCGGCGGTGCGCCCAACCAACGGCTGCGCGATTGATGCGCGAGTCAGGGCGCCGGACGCGGCGCGCGCCTGCCGCACGCCGGTCCCTCAGTGTGTAACCCGCGTAAACAACCGAAAGATGCAAGACTGGACTGGCCGCGACCCTGGGACGTAGCATCATGCATCTTTGCGCCCTGCCCATGGGCCGCCCGGACAGCCCATGCCGCCCGGCGCTTGCGCCACACCGCGCTTGCCCTTCTCCGATTTCGCACCGCCGCTTACCTATATCGATGGCCGAACAAGAACACCGCCCCCCCACCAACGAAAACGGCGCGCCTGCATCGCCCCCGAGCGCCGACGCCGGGTCGCGCGAGGGCCGCCGCTCGCGCGTCCGACACCGCGTGATCGCGGCCTTGATCGTGCTCGCCCTGGCGCTGGCCGTCCTGCTGTGGTGGCGGCCATGGCGCGGGGCAAGCCCGAGCGGCGCGGGGCCGGCCGCCGGCTCGCCGCACAGCGCAGGAGGCCGCCGCGCGCTCGCCAATATGCCGCAACCCGTCCATGTCGCCGCCGCGACGAGCGGCGAGGTGCCGATCGTATTGACGGCGCTCGGCACCGTGACCCCGCTCGCCACGGTCACCGTCAAAACCCAATTATCGGGCACGCTGCAGAGCGTCGCGTTCCACGAAGGCCAACTCGTCAAAGCCGGCGACGTGCTGGCGCAGATCGATCCTCGGCCCTTTCAAATTTCGCTTCAGAACGCCGAAGGGGCGCTCGCCAAGGACAGCGCGCTGCTGCAAACCGCGCGCCTGGACTTGCAACGCTACCAGGCCCTGCTCGCGCAAGACTCCATCGCGCGCCAGCAAGTCGACACGCAAGCTTCGCTCGTCAAGCAGTACGAGGGCCAAGTGCAATCGGATCGCGCGAACGTCGATACCTTCAAGCTCGATCTCGTCTATGCGCGCATCACGGCGCCCGTGTCGGGGCGCGTCGGCCTACGCCAGGTCGATCCGGGCAACTACGTGACGCCTTCGGATACGAACGGCATCGTCGTGATCACGCAACTGCAGCCGATCAGCGTCGTGTTCACGACATCGGAAGACAATCTGCCGGCCATTCTCGCGCGCATGCATGCGGGCGCGCGATTGTCGACGACCGCTTACGATCGCAACAACACGATCGTGCTCGAATCGGGCTATCTCGACACGCTCGACAATCAGATCGATACCGCAACGGGCACCGTCAAGCTGCGAGCGATGTTCGCAAACGCGAAACAAATGCTGTTTCCCAATCAGTTCGTCAACGCTCGCCTGCTGATCGACACGCTGCGCAACGCCGTCATCGTGCCGAGCTCGGCTGTGCTGAACGGCGCCAACGGGCCGTTCGTCTACGTCGTCAAGGCCGACAACTCCGTCACCGTGCGCCCAGTCAAGGTCGGACCGGTCGACGCCGAGCGCACGAGCATCGCCTCCGGGCTGGCGGTGGGCGAGCGCGTCGTCATCGACGGCTCCGACCGTCTGCGCGAAGGCGCAAAAATCACGGTCGCGTCCGACACGGGAGGCGTCACGCGAGGCGCATCGGGTGCGCATGCGCGCGGCGCATCGGGCGCATCCGGCGCCCCTGCCGCCTCCGGCGCGCGCGCTCATCGTCGTCGAGCCGCTTCCGGCGCCGCCAGCGACGGCGCGCAATAACGGCGCGCGCTCACCCGAATGAATCCGTCTCGCGCCTTTATCCTGCGCCCCGTCGGCACCGCCTTGCTGATGGCGGCCATCATGCTCGTCGGCCTCGTCGCGCTGCGCTTCTTGCCGATCTCGGCGCTGCCCGAGGTCGACTACCCGACGATCCAAGTCCAAACGTTCTATCCCGGCGCCAGCCCCGAGGTCATGACCTCGTCGGTCACCGCCCCGCTCGAGCGGCAGTTCGGACAGATGCCCTCGCTCAATCAGATGGCCTCGCAAAGCTCGGCCGGCGCATCGGTGATCACGCTGCAGTTCAGCCTCGATCTACCGCTCGATATCGCGGAGCAGGAAGTCCAAGCCGCGATCAACGCGGCCGGCAATCTGTTGCCTGCCGATCTACCCGCGCCGCCGATCTATGCCAAGGTCAATCCGGCCGACGCCCCGATCCTCACGCTCGCGATCACGTCGAAGACGACGCCGCTCACCGATATCGAGGATCTCGCCGATACGCGCCTCGCCGAAAAAATTTCGCAAGTGGCGGGCGTCGGCCTCGTGAGCATCGGCGGCGGACAGCGGCCCGCGGTGCGGATTCAAGCCAACCCGCTCGCCCTGGCTTCCTACGGGCTCAATCTAGACGATCTGCGCACGACCGTCTCGAACCTGAACGTCAATACGCCCAAGGGCAACTTCGACGGCCCGACGCGCAACTTCACGATCAACGCCAACGATCAGCTCACCGATGCCCGCGCCTACAACGACGCGATCGTCGCCTATAAGAACGGGCGGCCCGTGATGCTGACCGACGTCGCCACGATCGTGGCCGGCGCGCAGAACACCAAGCTCGGCGCGTGGGTGGGCGCGCACGGCACGGTCACGCCGGCGATCCTGCTCAACATCCAGCGTCAGCCGGGCGCGAACGTGATTCAGGTCGTCGATAGCGTCAAAGCGCTGTTGCCGCAGTTGCAAGCGTCGCTGCCGGCGTCGATCGACGTCTCGGTCGTCACGGACCGTACGACCACGATCCGCGCGTCCGTACGCGACGTCCAGTTCGAGCTCGCGATGTCGGTCGTGCTCGTCGTGCTCGTGATGTACCTCTTTCTGGCCAACGTCTATGCGACCATCATCCCGAGCCTGTCCGTTCCGCTCTCGCTGATCGGCACGCTGGCCGTGATGTATCTGTGCGGCTTCTCGCTCGATAACCTGTCGCTGATGGCGCTGACGATCGCAACGGGCTTCGTCGTCGATGACGCCATCGTCATGATCGAAAACATCGCGCGCTACGTCGAGCAAGGCGATACGGCGCTCGACGCGGCCCTCAAAGGCTCCCGGCAGATCGGCTTCACGATCATTTCGCTGACGGTGTCGCTGATCGCCGTGCTGATCCCGCTGCTGTTCATGGGCGACGTGGTGGGCCGGCTGTTCCATGAATTCGCGATCACGCTCGCGGTCACGATCGTGATTTCCGCCATCGTCTCGCTCACGCTCGTGCCGATGATGTGCGCCAAGCTGCTCAGGCACACGCCGCCGCCCGAAAGCCATCGTTTCGAGGCCAAAGCGCACGCCGCCATCGACGCCGTCATCGCCCGCTACGCCGTGGCGTTGCGCTGGGTGCTCGAACGCGAGCGCGCCACACTCGTCGTTGCCGCCCTGACGCTCGTGCTCACGGGCCTGCTCTACGTGCTCATCCCGAAGGGCTTCTTCCCCGTGCAGGATACGGGCGTCATCCAGGCGATCACGCAGGCGCCGCAGTCGATCTCTTACGGCGCGATGGCCGAGCGCCAAGAAGCGCTCGCCGCCGCGATCCTGAAAGATCCGAACGTGGAAAGCCTGACCTCGTTCATCGGCGTGGACGGCACCAACATCACGCTCAACAGCGGCCGCATGCTGATCAACTTGAAGCCGCACAACGAGCGCGACAAGAGCGCAACGCAGATCATTCGCGATCTGACGAGCGAGACCGCGAACGTGGCCGGCGTTTCGCTGTATCTGCAGCCCGTGCAAGATTTGACGATCAATTCGACCGTCAGCGCGACGCAATATCAGTTCATGCTGACCGACCCGAACCCCGACGAATTCTCGACTTGGGTTCCGAAGCTCGTCGACCGGCTCAAGCAAGCGCCGGAATTGGCGGACGTCGCCACCGATCTGCAAGAAAGCGGCGCATCGGTCCTCGTGCAGATCGACCGCGCGACGGCCGCGCGCTTCGGCATCACCCCGGCCACCGTCGACAACGCGCTTTACGACGCGTTCGGCCAGCGCATCATCTCGACGATCTTCACGCAGTCGAACCAGTACCGCGTGATTCTCGAAACCGACCCGCGCATGCAGCACTACAGCGACGCCTTGAAGTCGATTTATTTGCCGTCATCCCAAGGCACGGGCCAGCAAGTGCCGTTGAGCGCGATCGCGAAATTCATCGAGCGGCCCGCGCCGCTGCTCGTCTCGCATCTGGGGCAATTCCCCTCCACGACCGTCTCGTTCAATCTCGCTCCGGGCGCATCGCTCGGCGCGGCGGTCAAGGCGATCGAGCAAGCGCAGCGCGAGGTCGGCCTGCCCGCCTCGTTCCAAACCCGCTTCCAAGGCGCGGCGCTCGCGTTCCAAGCCTCGCTGTCGAACGAGCTGTTTTTGATCCTCGCGGCCGTGGTGACGATGTATATCGTGCTGGGCGTGCTCTACGAGAGCTTCATCCATCCGATCACGATCCTCTCGACGCTGCCGTCCGCCGGCGTCGGCGCATTGCTTGCGCTGATGTTGTCGGGGCACGACCTCGACATCATCGGCATCATCGGCATCGTGCTGTTGATCGGCATCGTCAAGAAGAACGCGATCATGATGATCGACTTCGCGCTCGAAGCCGAACGCGAGCAAGGCAAGAGCCCGCGCGACGCGATTTATCAAGCGTGCCTGCTGCGCTTCAGGCCGATTCTGATGACGACGCTCGCGGCCCTGCTCGGCGCGTTGCCGCTGATGCTCGGTACCGGCGTGGGCTCGGAACTGCGCCATCCGCTAGGCATCGCGATCGCCGGCGGCCTCATCGTCAGCCAGTTGCTGACGCTGTTTACGACGCCGGTCATCTATCTGGGCTTCGACTCGCTGGCGCGCCGCGTGCGGGCGCGCTTCAACCACGGCGGCCGCGAAACCGGCGCCGGCGACGCGGGGGCATGACGATGGCGCAGCGCTGCCTTGCCATCGCTTCGACGCTCGCGGGAGCGGCGCCGTGAATCTGTCGCATCCATTCATCTCGCGCCCCGTCGCGACCACGCTGCTCGCGATCGGTGTGGCGCTGGCCGGCATCTTCGCTTTCGTCAGGCTGCCCGTCGCGCCGCTGCCGCAAGTCGACTTCCCGACGATCTCGGTGCAGGCGCAATTGCCCGGCGCGAGTCCCGAGACGGTGGCGACGAGCGTCGCGAGTCCGCTCGAGCGCCATCTCGGCCAGATCGCCGACGTCACGGAGATGACGTCGATGAGCGGCGTCGGCCAAACCCGCATTACGTTGCAGTTCGGCCTGAACCGCGACATCGACGGCGCGGCGCGCGACGTCCAAGCCGCGATCAACGCCGCGCGCGCCGATCTGCCGACGAGCCTGCGCAGCAACCCGACCTACCATAAGGTCAATCCCGCCGACGCCCCGATCCTCGTGCTCTCGCTGACATCCAAGACGATGCGGCCAGGCCAGTTGTACGATGCGGCGTCGACCGTCTTGCAACAAGCGCTCTCGCAGGTGGACGGCATCGGCGAAGTCGATGTAAGCGGCTCGGCAAATCCGGCCGTGCGCGTCGAACTCGAACCGCAGGCGCTGTTCCACTACGGCATCGGCCTCGAGGACGTACGGGCCGCGCTCGCGGCGGCGAACGCCAATAGCCCCAAGGGCTCGATCGACTTCGGCGAGAACCGCGTTCAACTCTATACGAACGATCAGGCCAAGGCGGCCTCGCAATACAAGGATCTCGTCATCGCCTACCGCAACGGCGCGGCCGTGAAGCTGTCCGACGTCGCCCAGGTCGAGGATTCCGTCGAAGACTTGCGCAACCTCGGCTTGATGAACGGGCAACGCTCGGTGCTCGTGATTCTCTACCGGCAGCCCGGCGCGAACATCGTCGCGACCATCGATCGTGTCTTGGCGATGCTGCCGCAATTGCAGGCGTCGGTGCCGGCAGCGATCGACATCACGCCCGTGGCCGATCGCTCCACGACGATCCGCGCCTCGCTCAGGGATACCGAGCGCACGCTGATCGTCGCCGTGCTGCTCGTCGTCACCGTGGTGTTCCTGTTCCTGCGCAATTGGCGCGCGACGCTGATTCCGAGCGTGGCGGTGCCGATCTCGATCGTCGGCACGTTCGCGGCGATGTATCTGTTGCACTACTCGATCGACAATCTTTCGCTGATGGCGCTGATCGTGGCGACGGGATTCGTCGTCGACGATGCGATCGTCGTGCTCGAAAACATTTCCCGCCATATCGAGGAAGGCGTGCCGCGCATGCAGGCCGCCTTCATTGGAGCCCGCGAAGTGGGCTTCACCGTCACGTCGATCAGCCTCTCGCTCGTGGCCGTATTCCTGCCGATCCTGCTGATGGGCGGCATCGTCGGCCGGCTCTTTCGCGAGTTCGCCGTCACGCTCTCGCTCGCGATCGCCGTCTCGCTCGCCGTTTCGCTGACGGTCACACCGATGATGTGCTCGCGCTTGCTCGCCGATGCGGCGCACAAACCCAAGGAGGGACCGCTCGGCCGATGGCTCGAGCGCGGGTTCGCGAGGCTCCAAGGCGGCTACGCTCGCACGCTCGGCTGGGCGTTGTCGCATCCGCTCATCGTCATCGCGACCCTCGTCGCGACGATCGCACTGAACGGCTATCTCTACGTCGTCATCCCGAAGGGTTTCTTCCCACAGCAGGACACGGGGCGCTTGGTCGGCGGCATTCAGGCCGATCAGGCCACGTCGTTCCAGGCGATGAAGGTCAAGTTCTCGGAAATGATGTCGATCGTGCAGCACAACCCGAACGTGCAGAACGTCATCGGCTTCACGGGCGGGCGCCAAACGAATTCGGGCTTCATGTTCGTCACGCTCAAGCCCAAAACCGCGCGCAAAGCATCGGCCGACCAAGTCATCGCGCAGTTGCGCGCGCCGCTGTCGCACGTCGCAGGCGCGCAAACGTTCTTGCAAGCCGTGCAGGACATTCGCATGGGCGGGCGGCAATCGAACGCGCAGTATCAGTACACGCTGCTCGGCGATTCGAGTGCCGAAGTGTACAAGTGGGCGCCGCTGCTCGCCGAAGCGCTCAAGCACCGTCCCGAACTGGCCGACGTCAATTCCGATCAACAGCAAGGCGGGCTCGAAGCGTATGTGACGGTCAACCGCCAAAGCGCCGCGCGGCTCAAGATCACGCCGTCGCAGATCGACAACACGCTCTACGATGCGTTCGGGCAGCGACAGGTGTCGACGATCTACAACCCTCTGAATCAATACCACGTGATCATGGAAGTCGCGCCGCGCTACTGGCAAGATCCCGCGATGCTCAATCAGATCTACGTGAGCACATCGGGCGGCAGCGCAGGCGGCTCGCAATCGACGAACGCCGTGGCCGGCACCTTCACGATGCCGGCCGCGCGCACGAGCACCGGCGGCACGAGCGCGGGCACGAGCGCCGCGGCGATCGCAACGGACGCCGTGCGCAATCTGGCAACCAACTCGATCGCGCAAAGCGGCAAAACCAGCACATCGACGGGGGCCGCCGTCTCGACCGCGAAGGAGACGATGATCCCATTGTCGGCCATCGCCTCGTTCGGGCCCGGCAGCACGCCGATCGCGGTCAATCACCAAGGCCCGTTCGTCGCCTCGACGATCGCGTTCAACTTGCCGCTCGGCCGATCGCTGTCGGATGCGACGCGCGCGATCAACGAGACGACGGCCGAGATCGGGATGCCCGCGACCATTCACGGCAACTTCTCAGGCACGGCGCAAGCGTTCCAGCAATCGAACCGCGACATGCCGCTCTTGATTCTCGCCGCCCTTGCGGCCGTCTACATCGTGCTCGGCATCCTCTACGAGAGCTACATCCACCCCGTGACGATTCTCTCGACGCTGCCTTCGGCCGGTGTCGGCGCGCTGCTTGCGCTACTGCTGTTCCGCTCCGAGTTCAGCATCATCGCCCTCATCGCGGTCATCTTGTTGATCGGCATCGTCAAAAAGAACGCCATCATGATGGTCGACTTCGCCATCGAAGCGTCGCGGCAAGGCATGTCCTCGCTCGAGGCGATACGCCGCGCCTGCTTGCTGCGTTTTCGCCCGATCATGATGACCACTTGCGCGGCGATGCTCGGCGCGCTCCCGCTCGCCTTCGGTCACGGAGAAGGGGCCGAGCTGCGCTCGCCGCTCGGCATTTCGATCGTCGGGGGCCTGCTCGTCAGTCAGGTTCTGACGCTATATACGACGCCCGTCGTTTATCTGTACATGGACCGCTTGCGTCTCTGGCGGGAAAGACGCCGCGGCCCGCTTAGCGGGACGCAGACCGGCGCGGGGTAAGGCACCGAAACAATTGTGACGAGGGCCGTTATGGCATGCGCCGCATCGATCGCCTAGCCTTGTAAGATGCGCGCCGTGGTGGCGGCGCATCGAACCACAAGAGAAAGGAGCGTATCGTGCGGTGGCTCAATGCTACTTTCCTCGCACTCGCCGGCACGGCCTGCCTGACTGCCGGCAGCGCCGCTCAGGCGCATTGGCGCGTCGGCGTCTACATGGGCGGGCCCGCTTACCCGTACTACTATCCCGCGCCGGTCGTGCCGGCGCCTTACTCGCCTTACTACTACGCGCCCTATACGCCGCCCGTCGTCATCGCCCCCGGCGAGCCCGACGTGACCTACGTCGAGCGCTCGCAAGAGAGCGATGCGCAGGCCGGCGACCAACCGCCGCAAGGCACCTGGTGGTACTGCGAGAAGACGAAGACCTACTACCCCTACGTCAAACAATGCGCGAGCGGCTGGCGCGAAGTGCCCGCCACTCCGCCCGCACCGAAGCGGTGACGATATGAATGCTTCCACGCTCCAACCCGCCAAGCGGCGCGCGATATGGCTGCCGCTTGCGGCGATCCTCGGGCTCGGCGCTTGCACCGTGATGCCGACCGGACCCAGCGTCATGGCGCTGCCCGGCACCGGCAAAAGCTTCGATCAGTTCCGCGCCGACGATTACAACTGCCGCCAATACGCGCTCGGCCAGGTCGGCGGCGTCAGCGCGAGCCAGGGCGCGACGGCGGCCGGAGTCGGCAGCGCGGCACTGGGCACCGCGGTCGGCGCGGCAGCGGGCGCGGCGTTCGGCGGCGGCCGAGGCGCGGCTGTGGGCGCGGGCGCCGGACTCTTGACGGGCGGAGCGATCGGCATGGGCGCCGCGCAAGGTTCGGCCTACGACATCCAGCGGCGCTACGATTACGCCTATCTGCAATGCATGTACGCGGCGGGCGAGCGCGTGCCGATGCCGGCCGGCACCGTGGAGAATCGGCCGCCGCGGTACTACACGCCGCCGCCACCGCCGCCGCCCGGGTATTGATCGTCCAAGCGCAGGGGTTGCCCACGCGGGCATGCCGATGCGCGGCGGCGCGCACGCACGCGCCTAGTGCCGAGGATGCTGCTCGGCCCAGGCTTTGACGGCGTTCAGCGTGTTTTGCACGTGCTTGTCGGGCGATAGGCTCGTGTATTCGTAGACGATCGTGCCATCGGGCGCGATCACGTACGAAACGCGATTGGCCATCGTCCTAACGAGCGGCAAGGCAGCGTCGTACGCATCGATGATGCGACGCTGCGGGTCGGCCGCCACCGGGAACTTGCTGCGGCACTCGCTGACGGAAAATTTCTTGAGCGTGTCGATATCGTCGTGCGAGACGCCGATCACCGTCGCGCCGTATTTCTTATAACGGTCCACGGCGTCGGCGAATTCGTGCGCCTCGATCGTGCATCCCTTCGTGAAAGCAGCCGGATAGAAGTAGAGCACGACAGGGCCGTGCTTCAACGCATCGGCCAGCGAATACGAATAGGCCTTGCCGCCGAGCGAAGCTTGCGTGGTGAAATCGGGCGCTTTCTCGCCGGCTTTGAGCACGGCCGACGCATCGAGCGAAACGACGGACAACATGGCGCATATGGCGGCCGCGCACAGGGTGCGATTCCCCCTCACTGTCATCGGGCTCTCCTTGGAACGCGGAACGTGGAACGTGGAACGCGGGGGATCGGCCGATGGGGGCAAGATCCGGCGCGTCGAGGCGTTTATTGAACCACGTCGGCACGATCGGCGCTCTGAGCCCATTCATGCCGGTCGCGTTACGCCGGCTCGTGGGGCCGGCTCCAAAGCGCGGCCTGTAAATTAATCTCGGCCAACGGCCGAAGTCAACGCCGCCAGTTGCGGAAAACCATGGCGCGCCGGCCAGTTCCGCGAGCGGATCGCAAGCGGATGCGCCCGCGCGTGCGGTCGGAATTTCGGCCATGGATAATGTTGGTCCAACAGGGGGTGGAACGCCTCGAGGACTAGTGGCGCATTCGGTGCGCCGAACGCGCCACGAGGGCCATCGTCCACAAGACGGCGCGGTTGGGCTGCTCGGGCCAATCCCGAGGGCGATCGTGCGTAAATTCGTGGATCGACCCTAAAGAATCGTCGTGCCGTGCCGATATTTACCGTGATGGAAGGTATCGCGACGCAACGACCAGGGTCGCCGAGCGCAGCGGCGCGCCCGATCGAGGCGCGGGCCGCCCATCGACTTCAGTCGGCAACGAGAACGAATGCAAGCAAAATCAATCGGCGCACCGCGCCGCAGCGCCTGGCGTGCGGCTCTGGATCTGTTGCGCGGCCGCTCGGCGCAAATGCAGCCACCGGCCGTCCGCCAGCCGGCGGACGGCGAGCACGACGCTTGGCGGCTGCAGCTCGAAGAGACGCTCGGCGCAGTCGACTTCCTAGCTCACGTCGATGACGACCAGCGCTTTCTGTATGTGTCGGAGGCAAGCCTGCGCTTCATCGGCTACCGGCGCGAATACCTGCAAACCGTGACGCTGCACGAACTCGTGCCGAGCGGCGAGACGGCGGCGCTCGATACGCTGCTCGCGCGGGCCAGGGCCAGCGGCCGGGTGGAGCGGGCCTGCCTGCATCTCATGAAGTCGCTGACTTACCCGATCGCCGTGGAGTTGCGCGTCATCGCCAGCCATCACCGGGGCACCGCGGGCTTCGCGGTGAGCGCCTTCGACGTTTCGCCGTGGCACGCCAACGAAGAGCGTCTCACCTACGAATTGCACCGGGATCCGCTCACGAGCCTGGCCAACGGGCTAGCCTTGAAGGCTGCCGTCAAGCGCGCTCAGGACGACGCCGACGTCGACGGCAGCGGCGCCGCGCTGCTCCTGCTGGACCTGGACGACTATCAGCGCGTCAACCGTGCGCTCGGCTACGACGCCGGCGACGATTTGCTGCGCGACACCGCCCGGCGCCTCGAAGGACTCGTCACGCCCGCCGAGATCCTCGCGCGCGTGACGAGCGACGAATTCGCGGTGCTGTTGCGCGCCGATACGCGCGAACATGCCGCGGCCGCCGCCGAAGCGCTCGGCCGCCGTTTCATGACCGCCGTGCAGCAACCGTACGCGGTGGATGGCCAACCAGTCCACCTTTCCGCCAGCGTGGGGGTGGCGCTCTACCCCGATCCGGCGCACGATACCGGCGCCTCGGGCTACCACGACCAATTGCTGCGCCGCGCCGATCAAGCGCTGTCGCAGGCCAAGGCCTCGGGCAGCAACACGCTCGCGTTTCATACGGCGCATGCCGACCCGGCCGACGCCGAGCGCCTAAAGCTCGAAGCGGATCTCTACGACGGCGTGCGCAACGGCGAATTTTCGTTGCATTTTCAACCGATTACGAGCAGCCAAACGGGCGGCGTGGTGGGCGTGGAAGCGTTGATTCGCTGGCACCACCCCGTGCATGGCTTCGTGCCGCCGTCGACCTTCATTCCGCTCGCGGAATCGATCGGCCTCATCAATTACCTCGGCAATTGGGTCCTCAAGATCGCCTGCATGCAACTCGTGCAGTGGGATGCGCAGGGCATCGAGCTGCAGTACGTGGCCGTGAACGTGTCGCCGCAGCAGTTCCGCGATCCGCGTTTCATTCGAAACGTGCGCGATGCGCTGGCGCTGACCGGCGTCAAGGCCGAGCGGCTCGTGTTCGAAATCACCGAATCGCTATTGATGCAGGACCCGGCCCACACCAAGGTGCTGCTCGAACAGTTGACCGCGATCGGCATCCGCTTCGCCATCGACGATTTCGGCACCGGCTACTCGTCACTGGCGTATCTGCAACGTTTTCCGCTCGCCAAATTGAAGATCGACCGCAGTTTCGTCGAGAACCTGCTAACCTCTCGCAACGATCAGGCAATCGTATCGGCGGTGGTCGGGCTCGCCCAAACGCTCGAGCTCGAACTCGTGGCCGAAGGCGTGGAAACGGAAGCGCAGCGGGAGCTGCTGACGGCCATGGGCTGCGATCACATCCAGGGTTGGCTGGTATGCAAAGCGCTGCCGTCGGACGAGTTGGCGAAACGGTTCGAGGATCGCGTGCTGCGCCTGCACGAGGTGGTACCGGGGTTATAGGCGCGCGCCGGCACGAGGCGCGGCACTCAAAACAGACATGCGTATGGTTCGAACGGGATTCACATGGTAAAGGCGGCGCTGCTCGATAAGCTTTGGGCGCGTATGAGCGAGCGCGGCGACTTCCCGATGCTGTCGCAGGCGCTTCGCACGACGATGGCCGCCATGAAAAATGACGACCTCGACTTCACGGGTCTCGTGCAGGTCGTGTTGTCCGACTTCGCCCTGACGCAGAAGGTGCTGCGCCTGGCCAATTCGGCCATGTACATAGCGTTCGGCGGCAATATCACGACGGTGACGCGCGCGTTGATGGTGCTCGGCATGGATGCCGTCGGCCATCTCGTCGTCGGGCTCAAGCTCGTCGATCACTTCCAGCACAGCGCGCCGCACCGCATCGACGCCAAGCTCGAGCTCAACCGCACGATGCTCTCGGGCTGCGTCGCCCGCAAGCTCACGGAACGCGGCGATCTGCGCGAAGGCGAGGAAGCCGTCGTTTGCACGTTGATGCGGCAGGTGGGCAAGCTGCTCGTGGTCTTTTACCTCGAGACGGAGTGGGAGCAGATTCGGCAGCAGATGCGTATCGGCGGCCTCGATGAAGCCGCCGCATGCGCGGCCGTGCTCGGCGTCACGTACGAAGAGCTCGGCGAAGAGGCCGCCACGCGCTGGCGCTTGCCCGAGACGATTCGCGCGGGCATGGGCGCCTACGAACCCGAGGCCAAGGACGCCCATTCGGGGCAAACCCAGTGGCTGCGCGCCGTGACCAACTACTCGACCGAAGTGGCCGACGCGTTGAGCGCCGCGGGCGTGTCCGAGCATGCGCGCGAAGCGTGCCTGGCCGAGCTCGCGCACCGCTACAGCCGCGCGTTGTCCACGGACGCCGAAGAACTCGCCGCGATGAGCATCGCGCTGGCAAGCGAGGAGGCCGGCGAAGGGTTCATGCGCGAAATCTACGAGCTGCGGGCGAACGCGGACGCCATCGCGCGCGCCAGCGTCGATGCCGAAACGCGTATCGGAGCCGGGCTCGAAGATCTGCGCGCCCTGCCATCCGAAAATGCGCTCGCGCCAGTGCTGGCGCTCGCATCCGAAACCGTGCTCGCGGGGTTGAGCTTCACGCGCACGATCGTGTTCGTGCGCCAGGCATCGGCCGTCTACAAGGCGCGCTTGGGATTCGGCCGCGAGGTCGAACGGGCGCTGCCTTCGTTGTCGTTCAAAGAAGCGTTCGAGCCCGACGTCTTTCATCTGGCGATCGCCAATTCGGTCGGCATCTTCATCGAGAACGCACGCGATCCGAAGATGATCGCTAGGCTGCCGTCGTGGTACCGACACGCATTCGACGATGTTCGTTCGTTCGTGCTGCTCCCCGTCGTCGCGCATCAATCGGCCGTCGCCTTGCTGTACGGCGATTGGTCGCTCGAGCAAGCGCCGCGCAAAATTTCGCAGACGCAGATGAGCGCGCTCAACGAACTCGCGCGCGAACTCGGGCGCTTCTTCGCCCACGCGCCGGCGAAGGAACTCGAAACGCTTTAACGCTTGCCCTTTTGGGCTACGAGCTGCCGGGCTCACTCCTTCAGGGCTACTCCTCGAAACGCTCGAGGCCCTCGTTGTCCTTGCTTTGATCGGCGGTGCTGGCCCACGCCGCCGCCGTGATCGCAAGCTGCGCCAGTTCGCCCGCGGTGAGCGGCGCAAGCGCCGCGCTCGCACGGTCGAGCGCATCCCAATCGCCGTGCTCGAGCGCTTCGATGGCGCTCAGCAACGTGCCCAACTGCCCTTCCCGATGCAAAATCGCCGCGCGAATGTGGCTCGCGAGGGTCAGCGCTTCGAGCGTGTTTTCCAGCGTGTCGCCGAACACCGCATCGACGAGCGAAAACACGCCCGTCAAAAAGGCGCCGTCGATCACTTTGCGGTTCGCGTGTGAAAGCCGTGCCGAAGCGAGCTCCATGAAGCGCGCCCGCGTGGCGGCGAGCTGCACGAGCGGATCTTCTTCGAGGCGGACTTTGCGCCCATCCGCGTAGAGCAGCAATTGCGTCCAGCGGGCGATGCGGTTCGTCCCGGTCGCGTTGATCGCGTCGCGCAAGGTTGCCACTTTGCGGCCGATGCTGGCCTCGCCGGAATTGGCAAGACGCATCAAGTGCATGACGAGCACCGGGTTGAGGTTGAGTTCGGCCTCGAGTTGGGCGACGCTCGGATCGGACGAGAGAAGCCGCAACAGGCTGAGCAGCGCCTGACGCGGTGCATTGATGCGGCGAGCGCCTTGCTTGCTGCCGCGCGCGAAGAAGTAGCCTTGAAACAGATCGAACTGCAACGCTTTGGCCCGTTCGAACGCCTCATGCGTGTGGATGTTTTGCGCGATCAGCAACTTGCCGGCCGACTTGAGCGCACCCGTGAGCCGCTGCAGCAACTCGGGGGCGAGGCGGGCCGGGTCGATCTTGACCGCGGATACATAAGGCAGCAGCTTCGCGAACCCTTCATCGGGCTGGCGCAGCTCGTCGATGACGAAGCGGTAGCGCTTCGCATGGAGCAGCACCAAGCGCGCGATCAGTTCGGGATCGACGCGTTGCTGCGCCGAGATTTCGAGGTAAAAGCGGTCGGGGGCAAGGCGCGCGATGGCGTCGGAGAACAACAACGGGCGGCTGACGTTCAGGTAGCCCTGATGGCCGGCGAGCGCGGTGCGCACATCGCTCGCGCCCAATGTCGCGAGCAATTGCGCGGCTTCGGCGTCGGCCTGACGTTGGGAATGAAGGCGATTCGCGTGTTCGGACGCGTCGGGCGCCTCGTCTTCATCGGGCGCCTCGCTTACTGCGCTGGGCGCTTCGCGCAAAAGCAGTTCGAAGCCGCGCAGCAGCGCTTCGCCGTCGACGATGGGCGCTCTCGCGGGGTACTGCACGGGATGGGACTGACTGGGATTCGTTCGGCCATCGGCATAGGCCGGGCGCCGCGGCTCGTCGGTGGTCGTCCCCATCGCCCCTCTCCTTTTTCTTCTTACGATTAGCGGCGCGACGTTGGTCCGACGTCTTTAGTGCGCGCAATAAATTGCGGCGATTATAACCGTAAAGCGGAACATGAAAACGAGCGGCAACGGGACTGCGCGACGCGCATTTCGTCGCGCCGCGCACCCACCCCGCGTGGGGATGTTCGGCCTACTTCAGCACCACTTTGACGTCGAAATACTTGGCGGCGAGTGTGTCGATCGTCCCGTCTTCCTTGAGCGCCTTGAGCGCGCCATTGAGCTTGTCGAGCAGCGCTTTGTCGCCTTTGCGCACGCCGTAGCCGACGCCCGAGCCGAGCAGCTTTTGATCGGAGACGGTGGCGCCGGCGAAATCGAAGCCGGCGCCTTGAGGACGCTTCAGAAAGCCTTTGGACGCCGCTTCCGAATCTTGGAACGCCGCATCGAGCCGGCTCGATGCGAGGTCGGCATAGACTTGGTCCTGCGTTTGATAGGAGACGACGTCGACGCCGGCATTGGCCCATTTGGCCTTCGCGTACGTTTCTTGAATCGTGCCTTGGAGCACGCCGACGTGCTTGCCCTTGAGCGAGGCGACGTCAGGCTGCAAACCGCTGCCCTTCTTGGCGATCAGTTGATTGGGGATCGTATAGATGGGATCGGTGAAATCGATGGCCTGCTTGCGCTGTTCGGTGATCGTCATATCCGAGTTGATCGCATCGAACTTGCGGGCCTGCAGCGCCGGGATGAGACCGTCGAAGTCGTTCTCGACCCACACGCACTTGACGTGCAATTTTGCGCAGACCGCGTTGCCCACATCGATGTCGAAGCCTTGCAACTGGCCGGAGGCCGTCTTCGATTCGAACGGCGCATACGACGCCTCGACGCCGAAACGAAGCACTTTCAAATCGGCAGCGCAGACGTTCGCGGCCATGCCGATCGACGTTGCCGCCGCGACGAGGGCGAGCGCCGCCTGATTGCGCAAGTTCACTTTCATTGCATTGATCCTAGACAGTGTTCAGTGTTGGAAAACCCCTGGCACGCATCGTCGCCGCGCCAAAAATAGCGCTCAAATCGCCGCCGCGCGCTTGATGCGACGCACAACGCTCGGGCTCGGCATTGTACGGCGCGCAACTGCGCTCGCGCGCGCGTGAATACCGGCTCATCGGCGATCGGGGGTTGGGGTATCCCATCTGTCCGGCCCGCGCGAAGACGCAATTGCGTGTCGCGCGGCGGCAAGTCTCAATGCAAGTTTCGATGCTTCGCTCTATCCGCTCGCACCCTACACGGTGCGGGCAAGCTCGGCTGCCTCGCGGCATGCCGCCTCGCGTGCAGCCGTGTCCACTTCAGCGCCGAACAACGTCTTCTCGACGATGATCGATTCAATGTCCTCGATGCCGACGAAGCGCAACCACGCTTCGAAGTACGGCTGCTGAAAATCGTAGGCGTGTGCCGGCGTGATCGATTGCTTGCCATAGTCGAGGCCTCGCGCGTAGACGACGACGGCTCGCTTGCCCGCAAGCAATCCACCGAAGCCGACTTGCGGATCGAACGAAAACAACACGTCCTTTTGAGATACGACGTCGATAAAGTGCTTGAGCTTGTAGGGGATCGCGAAATTCCAGAGCGGCACGGAGAAGAGCAGCGTGCTCGCCTCGTGCAGCGGTTTCGCGAGCGCATGAATGTGGTCCCACGCCGCCTGCTGCGACGGTGTCAACGGGGTACCGCTGAGCCCCGCGTACTTTGCGTCGAGCGCATCGCTATCGAACTCGGGCAGCGGCACGCGCCATACATCGAGCGTCTGAACCGTCGCGCGGGGGCGCGAGAGGCGATAGGCGTCGATGAACGCGCGGGCAGCTTCGAGGGAGGCCGACCGCTGCTTCCGCGGAGATGCCTCGATGTGCAGCAAGTCGGCCATGCTCTCTTCTCCTGAGTCGGTTGGCGATCCATAACGGCGTGGGATAGGCGCTATCTGAACATATTCGAATTGCAAATGAAAACGAAGTATCCTTCTGTCATTCAATTCAAATCTCACTGAATCCCGTGTTCGATACCGTCTTGCTCCGTTCCTTCGTCACCGTGGCTCAGGAAGGCAGCTTTACGCGCGCCGCCACGCGTCTGCATTTGACGCAATCGGCCGTCAGCGCGCACTTGCGCCGGCTCGAAGAGCAGGCGGGAACGCCGCTCGTCATGCGCACGACGCGCTCGCTGGCGCTGACGCCCGACGGCGAGGTGCTGCTGGGGTATGCGCGCGCGATCCTTGCATTGAACCGCGACGCACGCGCCCGCTTGCACCGCTCGGCGGGCGAAGGTCTCGTGCGAATCGGGCTGTCCGACGATTTTGCGCAACCGAGGGTGATGGAGCGGCTGCACGCGTTTGGACTGCGGCATCCCGGCCTTGCCGTGAATCTGGCGGTGGGGATCCCCGGTACGTTGTTGCAGGCGATGGATCGCGGCGAACTCGACTTCGTCATGGCGGGGCGGTGTCACGATGAACGCCCCGGGCGCGCGCTGTGGCGGGAGCCGCTCGTGTGGGCCGGCGCGAGGTGGCTGACGATCGACGCAGCCCTGCCCTTGCCGCTGGCTGTTTTTCCCGAGCCGTGTCCCTATCGCGATGCCGCGCTCGCCGCACTGGCGCATGCGGGCATCGATTACCGCATCGACGTGGTGTGTCCGAGCAGCGCGGGGGTGCATGCGGCCGTGCAGGCGGGGCTCGGAGTGACGCCGATGCCGAAGAGCCGAATCGACGGCACGCTCGCGATCATGGAAGAACGATGGGGCTTGCCGCCACTGCCCGAAGTCGAATTCGCACTATTCGGCGCGGCGAACCCGGGTTCGCTGGTCGATGAGCTGTGTGAGGCGGCTCAGCGCGATTTGGGTTGAAGCGAAGGGAATGCCGACTGCCTCCGTCTCATCCTCGACCCACACGCGCACAACACATCGCCGGACGCGCCTCGGTGGGCGGAAAGACACACCACGAACCATTGCCGTGGCGAAACAGGAAGATCGAGCGCGGGCCGCTCGACGCTTGCATTTCGACGAAGACGAACCGCGCGCGGTTGCTGCTCATACGCCCCGTGCGCAGCACGCGAGCGGGCGCGGCGGCAGTAGGCGCGAGCCATTTGTCCACCAATGCGCGCAGAGAAATCTTTTCCGCACTCATCGTTTACCTCCTGAACCGTTCGCGGACGGCAGCCGACGATCCGTTGGCTGCGTCCTTAAATACAGTATCGGCACCGGCCCGGACGATAAAAATCGGCCGTGTCCGAGAATCGCGTCAAGCGTTGCTACAGCATGTCGGAGATGGACTACATGCACCGGCGACGAGCGCGAAATCGCGGCGCACGCGACGAATCCCACCGAGGGTCGTCAATCGCTGTCGGCGATGAGCGCCTATCCTGGAAGAGAGAACGACGTATCGAGGGAGAGGGCTATGAACGCGAGAACCATCATTGCACTCGCCGTGGCCGGAATAGCCGGCCTATCGACGGCTACAGGGCTTGCGCAGGAACGGGAACGCGGCCACGAATCGGCGCGAGGGCCGGCGGCAGCGCCGGTTCAAGGACCCGGAGAAGCGGGTCCGGGCGGCCACCAAGGCCCGCCCCCAGGGTCCGCCGGAGGACGCATGGGAGAACGCCCGGCGGCGCCCCGGGGCCCAGGCCCCGCTGTCGGCATCGCCCCCGGCCAAGCGGTGCAAAGCCCCGCGTTCGGGCAACGGCCGATGCCGCAAGTCCCCGCACTGACGCACGCTCCCGCTCCGGCTCCGGCTCCGGCCCCGGCCATGCGGCAGCCGGGCGGTCCGGCCCATACACCCGAATTCGGGCACCACCCCATGGACCGGTCTCCGGCGCTACGGCAACCTAATCATGGCCCCGCAGCCACGCAAGAATTCGGGCGTCGGCCCGGCCCGGAACCGCGTGCCCCGCTGGCGCAAGCGCCGCGCGCCGCCGGGCGCGTTCCCGCGCCTTATCGCGGCGACATCCACCGTTTCGTCGATCTGGACGCACGTGTCTGGCGCGGCGGCAATTGGCACCATTCGCACCATCGCGGACGCTTCGGTTGGTGGTGGGTCGTGGGGGGCCTGTGGTACTTCTACCCGCAGCCGGTCTACCCCTATCCCGATCCATTCGCCCCCGGCGACGTGGTTTACGAATACGGCAACTCCAGCGATTACTGGTACTACTGCGAATCGGCCGGCCAGTACTACCCGTATGTGACGGAATGTCCCGAAGGGTGGCAGGCGGTGATCCCCGAGCAATAGCACCCGCGGCACAGCGGCGGCGGACACGCGGCGAAGGCCGTTACGCCGTTGCCGCGTCGAACGATGCCGGCAACATCGACGACATCGCCAGCCCGCCCGTCAGCGCGCCAACCCGGCCAGCGTCTCGGCCGTCGTTTCCACCACGGTAAGCCCGGCACGCAAGCCGGGTTTCACCGCGCGATTAGGAAACACGATTCTTTCCTCGGCGTGCGTCACCTCATAGCAATAGCTTGCGTCGCGCGCAAGCACCGTCCCTTTTGCGAACGGGGTGAAGTTCGCCACGTCGTCCGCCATCAAAAGTTCGAAGGCGTCACTGTGCTTCGTGATCTGTCCGATGACGGTGAACACGCGCGGCATCGCCACGGCGTCGGCGCGAGAGCGTCCCGAAATCAGGCCGCGCACCGCGTCATCCGCGCTCGCGTAACGCGACAGGTCGTTTTCACCGAAGGGCCGCACCTTGCCCAATTCCAACGTGCAAGCCTGCGCGCCGAAGGATTCGGCCGTGAAATGCGTGTAGGTATTGCCTTTGGTCGTGTGCAACAAGACCGCCTCGATCCTAGCGTCGGCAAGCCACTCGAACATCGCGCGAGATAGCGCCGCGCCTGTATAAGGCAACAAGGCGAAACGCTCGAACACCGAGGCGCGAATGGCCGTATGCATGTCGATGTGCCAACGCTCGCCTTCCCCGCCGTCCTCCGCGCGCTCGAACAAACGCGCAGCGGCCGCTTCGAGCGCGCGTGCGCGCGGCGCTTCGCGGCTTTGCGCCAGTTGCGCATGGCGTCCGCAGAAAAGCCGGTTCAAGTCATCGTCGAGATAACGACTGCCCGCGCGCATGGCCGGCACGTTGCCAAGTACGATGCAAAGCCGACAAGCGAGCGGCACATCGCCGCTCGCAATATCGGCGATCATGCGCGACACGAGTTCGAGCGGTGCGGTCTCGTCGCCGTGGATGCCGGCCGAGACGAGCACGGCTGGCATCGCATGCCGATCGGACCGCACCGCCGGCGTCAGTTCGATCACGCCTTCGTCGAGCCATGCGTAGCTCACGGCCTGGCCGCACGCCCCCCGCGCCTCGGCCGGCCCGGGCCGCGCCCCGCTCAATGTGTATGCCAGAAAATCGGCCAACATCGCGGGCACGGCCGCATCAACGTTGGAAGTCATAGAGCGAACCGAGCCCGAGAATTTGCGTGAGTTCGTCCAGCGCCGTGCGCGATTCCATCAGCAGATGAGGATCGGCGAGATCGGCCGGTGCGAGCCGATCGCGATAGTGCTTGCCGATCCATGCGTCCAGCCGTGCGAACAAGGCATCGTCGATCCATACGCCCGCGCTCACCGCCTCGCGCTCCGCTTCGGTCAAAACGACGCGCAAACGCAGGCACGCCGGCCCGCCGCCGTTCTTCATGCTTTCGCGCAATTCGAACACCAGCACTTCGCCGATAGGACCGGAACCACTGACCAGATCATCCAGATACGCGGCCACGCGCGGGTTTTCGCGGCACTCCTGCGGCACGACCAGCACGTCGCGACCGTCCGGACGCGTCAACAATTGACTGTTGAATAGATACGAAGTGACGGCGTCGGAAACGCTCACGCGCGCATCGGGCACTTCGATCACATTCAGTTGGGCGCCCGTAGGCAATAGTTGCGTGCGCAACTGATCGTAGACGGCGCTCTGATCGACGAACGCTCGCTCATGACAGAACAGGGTCTGCCGATTTCCCACCGCGATGACGTCGTTGTGGAATACGCCCGCGTCGACGACGTCGGGGCTCTGCTGCGCGTAGACGGTCCCTTCCTCGCTCAAGCCATGGCGTTGCGCCACGGCACGGCTCGCCTCGAACGTTTGGCGCGCCGGATAGCGCACGGGCTCGGGGCCGCGCCGGTATTCGCTGCGTCCATAGACGAAGAACTCGACGCCGCGTTCGCCGTATTGCGCGCAAAACCGCGTATGGTTGGCCGCGCCTTCGTCGCCTAGCGCGGGCGTGCCGGGCAACGCCTCGTGCACGGCAAAGCGCGCCGGATCGGCGAAGATCGCCTGCAGTGTGCGCCGCGTCGCCTCGTGTTCGATCGCGCGATGCAGCTTGCTCGTCAGATTGGCGGGCGTGAAATGGACGCGGCCATCCTGAGTGTCGGCCGACGGACTCACGGTCGCGGCGTTCGCCGTCCACATCGCCGAAGCCGAACTGGCGGCCGCCAATAGTTCGGGGGCATCCTTGGCCGCGCGCGCGATCACCGCCGCATCGGAACCCGAAAACCCGAGTTCGCGCAGCAACCGCAACGAGGGCCGCTCCTGCGGCGGCAGGACGCCCTGCAAGAAGCCGAGCTCGGCCAGTTGCTTCATCTTGCGCAGACCTTGCTTGGCGGCGGCGAGCGGATTGGCGATCGACTTTTCGTTCGTCTGCGACGCGACGTTGCCGAACGACAGCCCCGCGTAGTTGTGCGTCGGACCTACGAGTCCATCGAAATTGGCTTCCCGTGCTTGCATCGTCGATCCTTGCTCGATCTTTAGAAGTGAAGGCCCGGCGATACGCTCGCGGGCATCGTGAGTTGCGTGCTCTCCACCGACGCCATGGGGTAGGCGCAATAGTCGGCCGCGTAATACGCGCTGGGCCGATGGTTGCCCGAGCGCCCCGTACCGCCGAACGGCGCGGCGGACGAAGCGCCGTTCGTCGGCCGATTCCAATTGACGATGCCTGCGCGAATCGCGCGGTGAAAACGCGTCCAAAGCACTTTGTCGTCGGCGAGCAGCCCCGCCGACAACCCGTAGACGGTATCGTTCGCGCGTGCGATCGCTTCGTCGAAATCCGTATAGCGCACGATCTGCGCGAGCGGGCCGAAGTGCTCCTCGTCGGGCAACTGCGCGACGTCGGTCACATCGAGGATCGCCGGGCTCACGAAGCCCAAGCGCTCGTCGCGCTGCTCCATCGCCAACAGGGGGCGAGCGCCCGTGGCGAGAAGGCGCGCTTGCGCCGCGACGAGCCGCGCGGCCGCCCGTGCGGACACCACCGCGCCCATGAACGGCTGCGGGTCGGCATCGTATGCGCCGTAGGCAATCCGCGCCGCGACTTGGGCGAAGCGCGCGAGGAAGCGATCGCCGAAAGCATCGCGCGGCACGAAGATGCGCCGTGCACACGTGCAGCGCTGTCCGGCCGACAGGTACGCCGAATGAATCGTGTGATGAACGGCCGCATCGAGATCTTCCACGCTAGCCACGACGAGCGGATTGTTGCCGCCCATCTCGAGCGCCAAGACGATTTCCGGCCGCCCCCCGAACTGCTTATGGAGCAGCGTGCCCGTATCCGAACTGCCGGTGAAGAAGAGGCCGTCGATCTGGCGATGGTTCGCGAGCGCAACGCCCGTGTCCTTTTCCCCTTGCACGAGGTTAAGCACGCCCGCGGGCAGGCCCGCTTCGCGCCATGCTTCGACCGTCGCCTGTGCGACGCCGGGTGCAAGCTCCGACGGCTTGAACACCACCGTATTGCCTGCGATCAGCGCGGGCACGATGTGGCCGTTGGGCAAGTGCCCGGGGAAGTTGTACGGCCCGAATACGGCCACCACGCCATGCGGGCGATGGCGCAGCACAGCGGTGCCGTCGACCATCGGCAGCCGTTTTTCGCCGGTGCGCTCGTGGTACGCCGTGATCGAGATCTCGACCTTCGCCGCCATCGCAACCACCTCGGTGCGCGCCTCCCACAGCGGCTTGCCCGTTTCGCGTCCGATTGCGTGCGCGAGCTGCTCCTTGCGCTCGGACAACACGGCGGCGAAGCGGCGCACGATCTCGACTCGCGCGTCAAAAGGCTGCGAGGACCAGGACTCGAATGCGCGGCGCGCGCTGGCCACGGCGCGCTCGACATCGTCCGTCGACGCGCTCTTGCCTTCCCAGACCACCGTATCCGTGCCGGGGTTGCGCGACGTGAAGCTCGAGCCGCCACCCTCGCACCATTGCCCGTCGATGTAATGTTCGCCCATATTCACGCTCACTCAATCCTTGTTCGGTTTTTTCCCCGGCGCGAGCGCGAGCACACGCACGGGATCGCCTTCGCGCACGTCGAGCGCGGCCGCGTCGTCGGCGGTGAGCACCATCGCGCCACCCTCGACGACGCCCGGCGCGACGCCCACGCGAAAGTGCGCCATCGACGTGTTCGAAACGAGCGAGCGACCGCCCTCGCCGGGCTGCGCATCGCCGATCGCAACCGCCGCCATGACGCTTTCGCGCACAGTGCGCAAATCGTTGATGTGGCATTCGAGCACGGGGCCGGCGTCGAAGATATCGACGTGCCCCTGATACCGCAGGCCCTCGGCTTCGAGCATCTTGCGCGCCGGGGCCGTGTCGCGATGCGTCACGCCGATGACCGCCTGCGCCTCCTGTGGCAGCAAATCGGCGTAGACCGGATAGCGCGGCATCAATTCGGCGAGAAACGACTTGCGGCCGTGCGCGCTCAGGTAATCGGCCGCATTGAAGTCGATTTGATAAAAGTGCGAGCCCACGGCGCGCCAGAACGGCGAGGTGCCGTCCGCATCGAAATGCCCGCGCAATTCGGCGCACAGCCGCTCCGGAAACCGCTCGCGAAATTGCGCCATGAACATGAAGCGCGAGCGCGACAACAAGCCGCCGACCCCATGTGCGCGATAGCGCGGCGAGAGGAACAGCGAGCACACCTCGGCATAGCCCGTGAGGTCGTGCGAGATGTTGAGCAACGACATCTTGGTCCAGACGCTCAGCTCCTGGCTCGCATGCACGACCGTGCTCACGCGGTAGTTGTAAAACGGCTGCTCGAGGCCCACTTGCACTTCGATGCCGCACACGCCCGCGACATCGCCCGTGGCCGTGTCCTCCATGACAAAGAAGTAGCCGGCCTCATGCGGCGCAGCGCGATCTTCGATCGTCTTCGTCGCTCGCTCGATGCGCGCGGCGAGCGCCTCGCGATCGGGCTTGAACGTCGTTAGGCCCGGACCGGTTTCCCGTGCCAGCGATACGAGCGCATCGAGGTCTTCCGTCTTGACGGCGCGCACGACGATCATCGCCAGTCTCCCGATGGATAAGTCTTATGGTTCGAAGGCGATTCGGGGACATCGTCTCCGGCCTGTGCCCCGTCCGCCTGCGCCGGGCCGCGGTGCAGCGGCACGCAACGCACCGTATCGCCGTGCACCACGTCGAGCGCCGCACGCAACGGTCCGGCGAGCGGCGCATCGGCGCCGCGCTCGCTCGGCAACTCGGCCAGCACGCAGCGGAAGTCATCGTCGCGGTGGCTCGCGACGAGATAAGCGCATGCTTGCCGTTGCGCGACGCTCGCAGCGCTTTCGGCAGCCTCGCGCACCGTGCGCCTCTCGTTCGAGCTCACGCACGCGCTGCGGTCCACCTGCGCCGTCAGCACGGGGCCCGCATCGAAGATATCGACGAAACGATCGGGCTCGAAGCCTTCTTCGAGATGAATGTCGTACGACAGCAGCGCCTTCGCGTTGGGCTCGCCGATCACGCGCTGCGCGGCCTCGGGTAGAAGCGGCACGTAGATCGGATAGGTCGGCATGACTTCGGCGATGAACGTGCGGCTGCGGCCACCCGAGGCGACTTCGATCTGCTCGAAATCGCGTCCGAAGAACTTGCGGCCGACCGCATCCCAGAACGGCGACGTGCCGGCCTCGTCGGTGACCCCGAGCAGCAGCGAGAACACCTCGGGCGTGAAGCGCCGCCGGTTCGCCGCGATATACATCATGCGTGCGCGCGTAAGCAGATGCGCCGGCGCGTCGCCGTGCACCGACGGGTCGATGTAGAACCCCGCCAAGCGGCTCTTGCCCGTCAGTTCGTGCGACATCGTCAGCGCGTGGATCTTGCGATTGACGTGCAATTCGCGCGAAGCGTGGATCAACGCATCGTTGCGAAAGACGTAGAACGGCTCGGCGTACCCGGCGGCCGCGACGATGCTGGCCGTGCCGAGCAGCTTGCCCGTGGCGCTGTCCTCGAGCACGAAGAGATAAACCTCCTCGCCCGGAAAGTCCACCTGCGCGCGAAACGAATCCTCCGACAGCGCGACACGCGCTTCGAGCGCATGCCGATCGTGCGGCAGGGAATGCAGCACGGGCTGCGCCGAGCGCGCCATCCGCGCCAGCGCGTCGAGGTCGGAAAGCCTTCCGGGGCGTACGAAGAGCATCGTCGTTTCCTTGGCGGCCGGCCGCTTAGCGCGCCGGTGCGTCGGCAGTCGCGCCGACGACTTGCTCGATCGCCTTTTCGAGCCGCGCGAAGCCTTCGTCCAACTCGGCGTCTTCGATCACGAGCGACGGCGCGAACCGCAGCACATTGGGCCCCGCGATCAGCAGCATGACGCCCTGCCCGGCCGCGGCGTTGACGAAATCCTTCGCGCGCCCTTCATACGCCGCCGTCAACTCGGCGCCGATCAATAGGCCCTTGCCGCGCACTTCCTTGAACAGGTTGAAGCGCCGGTTCAACTCGCCGAGCCTGGTCGTGATCGACGCGCCGCGACGCTTGACGCCCTCGAGTAGCGCCGGGTCGCTCACGAGTTCGACGACCTTGTCGGCGACGGCCGCGCCGAGCGGATTGCCGCCGTAGGTCGTGCCGTGCACGCCGACCTTGAAATGCTGGGCGAGCGCATGGGTCGTCAGCATCGCGCCGATCGGAAAACCGTTGCCGAGCGCTTTGGCCGACGTCAGGATGTCCGGCGTCACGCCCGTGTCCATGTACGCATAGAAGAAGCCCGTGCGGCCCACGCCGGTTTGCACTTCGTCGAAAATCAGCAGCGCGCCGTGCGTGTCGCAGGCCTCGCGCAATGCGCGCAGGAACGCGGGATCGGCAGGGATCACACCGCCCTCGCCCTGAATCGGCTCGACGATGACGGCGCACGTCTTGGCGCCGATGGCGGCGCGCGCCGCTTCGATGTCGTTGTAGGGCAAATGCACGATGCCGGCGGGCACGGGGCCGAAGCCTTCGGCGTATTTCGGCTGGCCGCCCACGCTGACCGTAAAGAACGTGCGCCCGTGAAACGATTGCTTGAACGAGACGATTTCGATCTTCTCGGGGCCATGCCGCTCGATCGCCACGCGGCGTGCGAGCTTGAGCGCCGCCTCGTTGGCCTCGGCCCCCGAATTGGCGAAGAACGCACGCTCGGCGAAGGTCAGCGATTCGAGGCGCTTGGCCAGACGCAGCACGGGCTCGTTCGTGTAGGCGTTACTAACGTGCCACAGCGTTTCGCCCTGCTCGCGCAGCACGCGCACGAGTTCGGGATGAGCGTGCCCCAAGCCGGTCACGGCGATCCCGCCCGTGAAATCGATATAGTCACGGCCCTGCGTGTCCCACACCCGCGAGCCCTTGCCGCGCGCCGGCACGAAAGAGGCGGGCGAAAATACCGGCACCATGACTTCGTCGAAAGTCTGGCGGTTCACAGCGAAATCGTTCATGGCGGGTCCTCGTCGAGCGAATGGGGAATAAACGTAAGTGTAGAAAACGATCGGAATCTCGTCTTGCTTGCTGGCGACGCGATCTGTCGCGTATCGCCGGGGTACGGCCGTGCGGCTCAGCTATCTCTCGCCTCCGGGCGGCGTCGGATTTCGTCGGGCGGCTCGATCATTGCTCCCGCACGGGGCTCGTCCGCATACGGCGCGCCCGCGCCATGTTGCTTGGCGATCCAATTGCGGCGCTCCTCGCGCGGCGTCACGCCGAAGCGCTCACGATACGCGTTCGAGAAATGCGCGGCCGACGAAAACCCGCACGCGAGGCTCACCTGCACGATCGATTTGCTCGTGCGCTGCAACTGCAGGCGCGCCTTGGACAGCCGCAGCCCAAGATAGTACTTCGACGGCATCGCGCCCAGATACTGTCTGAACAAGCGTTCGAGCTGACGGCGCGAGATGCCGACGAGATTGGCGATGTCGTCCGTGGTCAGCGGATCCTCGATGTTCGCCTCCATCAGCTGCAGCGCATCGTTCAGCCGCGGATGCCGCTCGCCGGGGGCCGTCACGTACGGAATGCGCTGACGCGCCTCGCCCGAGCGCAATGCGCCCACCCCGAGAGAATCGGCAATGCGCTCCACCAGTTCAGGCCCATGCTCGCGCGCGATCATCGCCAGCATGAAGTCGACGCTGGCGAGCCCCCCGGCACAGGTGGCCCGATCGCGGTCGATTTCGAAGATCTGTTGCGTGACGATCGAGCGCTCGAATTCGTCGGCGAATTGCTGATAAGTCTCCCAATTGACGCTGACGCGATAGCCCGACAGTTGCCCCGCCATCGCGAGCCACCAGACGCCGTGATGAATGCCCGTCACGAGCGGCGTGCGTTGACCCACGCGCGCGAGACTGGCCAAGAACAGCTTATAGTCGGCGAATTGCTGAAACCGCTCCGCGACGACGATGAGCCAATCGCAAGAGACGCCGTCGCCGAACGCGCCGTCGGCGGGCAGCGTTGCCGCGCCGGCCAGCGGCACGGGCCGCCCGTCCCAGGAATAGACCTGCCAGCGATAGAGCGCCCGGCCGTCGATGTCGTTCGCCAGCCGCAGCGCGTCCACGATCGGCGCGAGCCCCGACATGGAGACGGGCGGCAGCGCGACGATGGCCACCTGCGTCGTTCTCCCCGGAGCCGCTTGCGCGCGAGCCATCGGTCAGCCCCTGCCGCGGACAGGCAGCGCGCCCGGTGCGCCCGCTGCTCGTTGGTTTCGCCCTTCCCGCATATCGCTTACTTGAGGCTACCCGAGAGGAATTGCTGCAAGCGCTCGCTCTTAGGCTGCGCGAGCACGACCGCGGGGTCGCCCTCTTCTTCGGTGCGTCCTTGATGCAGAAACATCACGTGATTCGAGACATTGCGCGCGAACCCCATCTCGTGCGTGACGACGATCATCGTGCGCCCTTCCTCGGCCAGCTTCTGCATGACTTTGAGCACCTCGCCGACGAGTTCGGGATCGAGCGCGGAAGTCGGTTCGTCGAACAGCATCACATCGGGATTCATGGCCAATGCGCGCGCGATCGCCACGCGCTGCTGCTGCCCGCCCGACAAATGCGACGGATACTGCTTCTCGAGCCGTGGCGCGAGGCCCACCTTCTCCAGGTACATGCGGGCCCGCTCCTCGGCTTCGCGCTTGGACAGCCCCAGCACGTGGATGGGCGCTTCGACGATATTCTCGAGCACGTTCATGTGCGCCCACAGATTGAAATGCTGAAACACCATCGCAAGCTTCGTGCGGATACGCTGCAACTGCTTGTGGTCCGCCACTTCGAGATTGCCTGCCCGATCCGCTTTGGTGCGCACCGTCTCGCCGTCGACGAGGATGCTGCCGGCATTGGGCCGCTCGAGGAAGTTGATGCAGCGCAGGAACGTGCTTTTACCGGAGCCGCTGGCGCCGATGATGCTGATCACGTCACCGGCTTTGGCCGTCAACGTCACGCCTTTGAGGACCTCGTTGTCGCCGTAGCGCTTATGGATGTCGAGCGCCGCGAGCTTGACGGCGGCGGATTGAGAAGTCGCTTGGAGCACCATGCTCTCCCGTATGAATCGAAGGCGTGTGAATCGATGCAGGCTGTCAGTGCCGGCTGGCGGCCAAGTAGGCGAGCCAATGCCGCTCGGCCCGTCTGAACGCCGCGACGAGTGCGAACGATACCGCAAGATAAATCAGCGCAGCGACGCCGAAGGCCTGAAACGACATGTAGGTGGCCGAATTGGCGTCGCGGGCGACCTTGAGCACGTCGGGCACGGTCGCCGTGAACGCGATCGTCGTCGCATGCAGCATCAGGATGACTTCGTTACTGTACAACGGCAGCGCACGGCGCAGCGCCGAGGGCAAGACGATGCGGCGATACATCGTCCAGCCGCTCATGCCGTAAGCGCGCGCGGCTTCGACCTCGCCATGCGAAATCGCGCGAATCGCACCCGCGAAGATCTCGGTGGTGTAAGCGCCGGTGTTCAAGCCAAAAGCGAGAATCGCGCAATGCAGCCCGCTGCGGAAGAAATCGTCGAGCACCGCGTGCGCACGCACGAACTCAAGGCTGTAGATGCCGCTGTAGATCAACAGCAATTGCACGTATAGCGGCGTGCCGCGAAAAACGTAGGTGTAGCAGCGCACGGGCGTGGACAGCCAGCGGTTCTTCGACACGCGCGCCACCGCCAGCGGCAGCGCCATGCAAAACCCGATGACGAGCGATGCAACGAGCAGCCAGAGCGTCACCGCAAGACCGGACAAGCTTTGCCCGTCGTAGTAAAGGAACGCGCGACCGTACTGCGAAAGGATTTCGATCATGGTGCCGTCTCCCTCAAAGGTCCGCGTGGCGCACGCCGATCGAATAGCGCCGGTCGAGCCACAGGAGCGCCACGTTCGAGACGGTCGTGATCGCCAGATAGATCAGCGCGGCGACGAGGATGAAGAAGAACATGTTGAAGGTGCTCTTGCCGGCGTCTTGCGCCGCTTTCACGACATCGGCCAAACCGATGATCGAGACGAGCGCCGTCGCCTTGACCAGCACTTGCCAGTTGTTTCCGATGCCGGGCAACGCGAAGCGCATCATCTGCGGAAAGAGGATGCGGGCGAACACCCGCAAGCCGCTCATGCCGTAGGCGCTGCCCGCCTCCAGTTGGCCGCGCGGCACCGCGAGAAAGGCGCCGCGAAACGTCTCGGTGAAGTAGGCGCCATAGATGAACCCGAGCGTGAGCACGCCCGCCGCGAACGGATCGATGTCGATCTGGCTCATGGCGAGCGCATCGGTGACTTGATTGACGGCGATTTGGATGCTGTAAAAGAGCAGCAGCATCAACACCAGATCGGGCACGGAACGAATCAGCGTCGTGTACGCCGTCGCCACGCCTGCCACGAGGCGATTGCGCGAGAGCTTCGCCACCGCGCCGGCAAGCCCGAGCAGCACCGACACCGCGAGCGAAAGCACCGACAACTCGATCGTTCTGATCGTGCCGGCGAGAAGGATCGGGCCGAAGCCATATAAGAACACGCGCGTCTCCGTTGGAATCAGCTTTATTCGCGTGGGTGGCGCGCCGCATTCGGGGTCCGCGGCGCATTCCGCACAGCGCGGATACTCGCAAGCGATTCGAAATCGTTCAAATCCGCCGCCGCGTTATGTTGCATCGCAACAATCGCCGCGCACCGGCTGGTATGTCCGGCAAGCGCGTGTTACCGCCGATGAAGATAGCCCGAGGCGCAACGCGTCCGTTGCGGCGGCGCCGCGATTTTGCAAGTTTCGGGTCGCATTTTCGATAGTCCGCATCCCCACGCGCCGGTCACCGAAAGCAAGGCCCTAAAAAACAGAACCGGCCGTCACGCGAAGTGAACGGCCGGCAATCCTCATGGCGCGCGACGCAAGTACGTCGGCAAACGACTGAACACCGGCAGAGCGACGTCGTCCCCATGCGCTGCGTCATTGGCCTGCGGTCCCCCGCCCGTGCAATGCACGTGGCGTTCGACCGCCCCCCGTGGCCGGCGCTGCGCTGCGTCCTCTGACCCTTGGTCTTTTTCTATCTGTTCGATATGACGTGTTCGTGGCTGTAATGTAGGACGAGACGTAGTCTGAAGACAAAGCGTGTTTACGCGGATAGGGATTGGCCGACGCGGAAGCGCTCGCTGAGCGTGTGCTGCCGAACCGACGCGCACGCTCAGCGTGCGAGATGGCGATCTCGCGCTTGCCCGCGGCGCTCAGGCGCCCGCGCCGCCGCTTGCTCGGCAGCGCCTTGCGGGACCGGCTCGCGCGCAAAGCGCCGGGCCCGGACAATCTCGGCGCATTGCCACGAGCCGAGCGCGATACAGCCGAAGAGCACTTCGCGCATGCGCTTGACGAGCGCGAGCGAGAACGCCACCTCACGACCCACGCCGAACATCTGCGCGAGCAGGACCACCGTGCCTTCCTGCACGCCCAGGCCCGCGGGCACCATGAATGCCGCGTGCCGCACGGCTTGCGTCAGCGCTTCAATGGCGACGGCGCCGCCCACCGAAATGGGATGCCCGAGCAAGGCCAGCGCCCAATAGGTTTCGAATGCGCCGAGGAGGTAACCGGCGAACTGCCAAACGAAAGCGCTCACGAGCAAACCCGTGCGCGTCATCAGCGCGTCGATCTGCGCATCGAGCCGTGCGCCGTCGATTCCCTGCAAGAAGCGATGCTCGCTGCCGAGCGCGCGGGCCGCGAATCGCTCGATCGCGTGAAACACGCCACCGCGGCGCAGCAGCAGCGCGGTGATCACGGGCAGCGGCAACGACAGCACGAGCGCGAGCGCGATCGTCTTCGCGTGTCCTCCGCCCGTAGCGGCAAGAATGAGCACGACGCCTAGCGCCGAAAACGCATACTGCACGGCGATCGTGACGAGCACTTCGACGATCACCGACGCGCTCACGCAACTCGCATCGCTCACGCGCCACCGCGCGAGCCGAATGCCGACGATTTCGCCACCTACCGCGAGCACGGGCAACAGCCGGCTCACGGCTTCGCGCACGGTCGCCACCCACCAGAGGAAAGGAAGCGACGCGCGCCCGCACAGCAAGACGCGCCAGCCGTACGCGTCGAACAACAGCGGCAGCGCATGGAACGGCACGAGCCATAGCAACGCCCAGCCGGCTGCGCCGATGACATGAACGACGTCGGCGGCGCCCTCACGCAGCACGAGGGCGATGAAGATGCCGATGCCCACGGGCCAACCGGCCCATTTGAGCCACTTCGTCATGGCGGCGAACCTCCTTGCGCAGCGTCACGACGATGCTGCGCATCGGCCATGCCGCGCAGGCTGGCGCCACCGCCGAAGACATCGGCAAACCCGCCGCAGGCCAGCCCGGCGCCCGCGATAGCAGCCGCTACGCGCGGCGAGAGCAAGGCGTCGAGTTCGTCGACGTGGCGATAGTGCCGCATCGAGGGCGTGATGGCGCCCTCGCCCGCTTCGGCCGGATGACAATAGATTTCGCCAACGCCCTCGGCCGGCATGCGCGCAAGCGCATCCAGCAGCGCCGCTTCATCCATCCCGCCCGTATGTTCGATGCCGACGACGTAATCGTTGTACGCGATGCCGGCGCGCGCGAGCCTGCGGCGCATCAGCGCGATCCACGGCTTGAGCCACCACGGCGCGTTGGCCTCGAACGGCAGCCGCACAGCCCGCAGCCCGAACTCGCGGCCGATCGACAGCACGAGCGAAAGCACGGTGGGATGCAGGTGAAAATGCTTGTGGGCGTTGACGTGATCGAGCGGCAAACCCGTTCGCGCGAACGCCTCGAATTGAGCGCGGATCTCGCGTGCGAGCGCCTCGCGCACGCCCGGCAGGAAGAAGAAACGAAAGCCGTCGCGCACCATCGCATCGCCGAAACGACCGTCGGGTCCGACGAGCGCGGGAATCTGCTCGGCCGGCAGCAGCGCCGGCCCGTCCGCCAGGACGAGATGCATCCCCACGCGCAGGTTGGGCAGGCGGCGCGCACGCTCGACGGCATCCGCCGCCGCGGGCGCGCCCACCATGAGGCTCGCCGCTTTGAGCACGCCGTGCCGGTGCGCCCGCTCGACCGCCGCGTTGACCCGCGGGTGCAAGCCGAAATCGTCCGCGGTGACGATGAGGCCGCGGCGGCCCGGGCGTGTCACGTGATCAAGCCTCGTGCGCGCGCAAGAAACGGAAGAACTCGACGCCTTCGCGCAGGCGGCGCTTCATCATGTCCCAGCTCGTCAACATCTCGCGTACGATTTCCCAGATCTTCGAGGGCCGGAAGTAGAACTGCTTGTAGAACGCCTCGAGGTGATGGTAGATCTCTTCGCGCGCCAGGTGCGGATAGCCGATCGCAGCGAGCTGCACGCCTTCCTTGCTGACGAGATTGATGGTCTTGTTTTCTTCCATCCATCCGTTTTCGACAGCCTGGTTGTACAGCGTCGTGCCCGGGTAAGGCGCGGCGAGCGAGACCTGGATCGTGTGCGGATTGATTTCCTTCGCGTACTCGATCGTCTTTTTGATGGTTTCCTGCGTCTCGCCGGGCAGGCCGAGGATGAAGGTGCCATGGATCTTGATGCCGAGCTTCTTGCAGTCCGCGCTAAAGCGGCGCGCGAAGTCGGTGCGCACGCCCTTCTTGATGTTCACGAGAATCTGATCGTCGCCGGATTCGAAGCCCACGAGCAACAACCGCAGGCCGTTCTCCTTCATGACCTTCAGCGTCTTATACGGGACGTTCGCCTTCGCATTGCACGACCAAGTCACGCCGAGCTTGCCGAGGCCGACCGCGATCGCTTCGGCGCGCGGCAAGTCATCGGTGAACGTATCGTCGTCGAACATGACCTCCTTCACTTCCGGCATGTTGTCGCGAATCCACTTCACCTCTTCGATCACGTTCTCGACCGAGCGCGTGCGATAGCGGTGGCCGCTGACCGTCTGCGGCCACAGGCAGAACGTGCAGCGCGACTTGCAGCCGCGCCCCGTGTAGATCGAGACGTACGGATAGTTCAAATAGCCGATGAAGTAGTTTTCGATCTTCAAGTCGCGCTTGTAGATAGGCGCGACGAACGGCAGCGCATCCATGTTCTCGAGGATCGGACGCGCTTCGTTGTGCTCGATCGAGCCGTCCTTTGCACGCCAGCTCAACCCCTTGATCTCGGGGAACGGCTTGCCTTCGGCGAGTTCCTTGCAGGTGAAGTCGAATTCCTCACGGCAGACGAAATCGATCGCTTCGGTCGCCGTCAGCGAGTTGTGCGGATCGACCATCACCTTCGCACCCACCATGCCGACCACCAGCGACGGCTTGCGCTTTTTCAGATCTTGAGCGAAGAGCGCGTCGGTCGGGAACGACGGCGTGCTCGTATGGATGATGATGAGCTCGTAATCGTCGCAAATCTTCAGCGTTTCTTCGACCGACAAACCGTCGGCCGGCGCGTCGATCACGCGGCTGCCGGGGACGAGGGCCGCGGGCTGCGCCAGCCAGGTCGGATACCAGAACGAGCGAATTTCGCGCTTGGCCTGGTAGCGCGAACCGGCTCCGCCATCGAAGCCGTCATAAGACGGGGCCTGCAAGAACAGCGTTTTCATGGATGAAGCTCCGGCAACCTGTTGGGTGATGCAAATAACGTGGTGAGAACGGCGGGCCGAGGCGAACGGCCGCCCGCTAGCAACTTAAAAGACGAATACGGTTCGCTCAAGGACCATCCGCGCCCTCTGCGATTTGCGCCACGACGGGCATGCGCGCACCGCGCCACACCACGTGCGAGCCGAACGCCGCGACGAACCATTGCGCGGCCAGCAGCCCATCGCGCAGCGGCACGAGCGGCAGATCGCGCCAAAACTCCCCGGGCTCGCGCGCTGCACGGGCGTGCAAGAGCACGCGCGCAGCGATCCCGAGCGCCGTCGAGGCGGCCACCATCGCCCCCCCGCCGTGGGCGGCCAAGAGCGCCCCGGCAGCGAGCCACGGCGACGTGAACGTGATGAACAAGAACGCGAAGCCGAGCGGGTTGATCGAGCGGATCGTGCGCAACCAGCGCGTCTCGCGCAGCCACAGCGTGCGGAAGTCGGGCTCGATGACGTCGGTGTCGACCACGATTTCGGACAGGACCGTCGCCATGCCGAGCTGGCGCGTGTGCTCGGCCAGCCAATAATCGTCCGCCAGGCAATCCTTGAGCGCATCGAAGCCGCCGATATCGGCCAACACCGAAGCGCGCAGCGCGAGCGTCGCGCCGAAGCCGAAACTGCGCGAGCCACCCGCATGGGCGATGCGCACCGACGGCGCGAACCATTCGTTGATGAACTGGGCGCCCACGCGGGTCCAGAACCCACCGACGCTTTTCGCATGGTAGAGGCACGTGACGATGCCCACCCGCGGATCGGCCAGCGGCGCCGTGACCGCTTCGAGATAGTCGGGCGCAACAGCGATGTCGCTATCGGCCAGCACGATCAGCGGATGCTTCGCGCGCGCGGCCAAGTTGATGAGATTGCTCACCTTCAGGTTGTGCCCGTGCACGCGCGAATCGACGACGAGCACGATGTCGCGCTCGGGGTACGCCGCCTGCAGCCGGCGCACGGCGGCAATGGCGGGATCGGCCGCCGAGGACACGCCGAACAGCAGTTGATAGCACGGATGCGACTGCTCGCAGAAGGTCGAAAGGTTTTCGTAAAGCCGAGGCTCGTCGCCGCATAAGGGCTTGAGCACGCTCACGGGCTCTGCCGCAGGCTCGGATTTGCCGTCGCGCGAGCGTACGAGCAGCCCCCGCGCCGACGGTAGCGCGAGCGCCGCGACGACGGCATACGCCGTGGCCACGCAGCACAGCGCCACGAGCAGCCAGTCCCAGGCCACGATGGGTGCAACCGTCATCGGACGCCACCGCCATGGGCCACGGCCGCGCGCTCGCGGCGCACGGTGGCCCCCTTGGATGAGACGCTTGCTGACACGTTCGCTACTCCTTCGTTTTTTCTGGGCGCACCGCGCGAAACCGCGAAACGCCGTGCGCGGCCCGCCTAGGCGCGCTATGGAAACGGGCAATTGTAGCAGTGCGTGCGGGAAAACGCTTAAGGCACGGGGGGCGAAAGGCCGTTTCGTCGGCGGGGAACAACGCCGCGCGCCATGCCGGCGCATCGATGCGCAAGCGTCGGCGGCACGTTGATGGTCATCCGAGGGCCTCCACCGTCGCGCAAGCGCAAACGCGTGCTCGGCGCGCGTGCGCCCGATGACGCCCGATGACGCGACGCAGCAAGTCCTGTATCTTCTTAATCGTCGGGCCGCTCGCAGGAGCGGCGCACCGGAGCGCCGCAAAGCGCCGGCACCGGCCGCCCGAGCTTCCGGCGAAGCACGGGCTTCACGCGAGCGAAGTCATCATGAAAAACGTCTTGAGCATTCAACCGCACGTCGTGTTCGGTCATGCGGGCAATAGTGCCGCCGTCTTTCCGATGCAGCGGCTGGGCGTGAACGTCTGGCCGCTCGACACGATGCAGTTCTCCAATCACATGCAATACGGCCACTGGGCCGGCAGCGCGATCGATGCGCCGCAGATGACCGAACTCGTCGAGGGCATCGGCGCGATCGGCATGCTCAGGCGCTGCGACGCGGTCATTTCTGGCTATCTCGGCGATAAGGCCCAGGCCCAGGCCGTGATGGACATCGTGCGCACCGTGAAGGCGACGAACCCGGAAGCGTGGCACTTTTGGACGCCCGTGATCGGGGCCGGCGCCGGCGCGAGCGTCGACGCGTATCTGCTCGAAACGATGCCGGCGCTCGCCGATGCGCTCTCGCCGACGCACGACACCTTGCAAAAGCTCGTCGGGCGCAGCATCGAGACCATCGACGACGCCGTGTCCGCCTGCCGGGAGTTGATCCGCCGCGGCCCGCAGGTCGTGCTCGTCAAGCAGTTGATCGACCGCAATAGTCCGGCCAACCGCGTGAACCTGCTGCTCGTCACCGAGCGCGAAGCCTGGATGACGCAGCACCCGCGCTATCCGTTCGCCCGTCAACCCGTAGGCGTGGGCGAACTCACGAGCGCCGCCTTCGTCGCGCGGCGCTTGAACGGCGATTCCCTGCTGACCGCGTTCGAGCATGCCGTCTCGGCGGTGCATGCCGTGCTTCGGGCGACTTACGAGGCGGGCCGCTACGAACTCGAGCTCGTCGCGACCCAGGACGAGATCGCCAAGCCCCGCGACTGGCTCGGCGCGTGGATGATCGACAAGACGTTGGAGCGGCGCAAGCGCTCGTAGGCGCGGCGCCGCCTCGCGGGCCGCCCTGTCCGGGCCGCTCCCACGCCTCAATCGAGCTTGAATTGCGCGACGGCCGTCGCGAGATCGACCGCTTGCGTCTGCAGCGCCGAGGCCGCCGCGGCCGATTGCTCGACGAGTGCGGCATTTTGCTGAACCATCTCGTCGAGCTGCGACACCGCGCGATTCACTTCTTGAATGCCGCGCGTCTGCTCGTCGGCCGCGTGAGTGATCTCGGACATGATCGTCGTGACGCTCGATACGTTCGAGACGATCTCGGTCATCGTGTCGCCCGCGCGCTTGACTTGGTTCGATCCCGACGACACGCTGTCGATCGTCGATTCGATCAGCGACTTGATCTCCTTGGCCGCTTGCGCGCTGCGCTGCGCCAGGCTGCGCACTTCGCCGGCCACGACGGCGAAGCCCCGGCCCTGCTCGCCCGCGCGCGCCGCCTCGACGGCCGCGTTCAGCGCAAGAATGTTGGTCTGGAACGCGATGCCGTCGATCACGCCGATGATGTCGCCGATCTTGCCCGAGGCCGATTCGATCGTGCCCATCGTCGTCACCACTTCGGAGACGACTTGGCCGCCGCGCGAGGCCACCGTCGAGGCCGACGCGGCCATGTCGTTCGCTTGGCGCGCCGAGCTGGCCGATTGCGTGACGGTCGAGGTGATCTCCTCCATCGACGCCGCCGTCTGCTGCAGGCTCGCCGCCGCCGATTCGGTGCGGCCGGACAAGTCCAGGTTACCGGCGGCGATTTCGTCGGCCGCGGTGCGCACCGAGCCGCTCGTATCGCGAATCTGGCGCATCACGTCGCGCAGCTTGTCGACGAACGTATTGAACGAGCGCGCGATCTGCGCCACTTCGTCGCGGCCGTCCGCCGGCAAGCGACGCGTCAGGTCGCCGCTGCCCGAGCCGATGTCGTCCATCGCGTCGCGCACGAGCGAGAGGCGCTTGAACGCTTTCGACGTCACGGCCGAGACGATCGCCGCCGCGAGCGCGACGATGAGCACGAGCGCGATCGCCGAGGTCGTCAAGAACGAGCGCACACCGGCCTTCGCTTCGCCATCGTCGAGCGCCACGACGACGGTCCAGTCCGTGCCCGGCACATGAACGCCGCGCAGCAGCACCGAACGGCCGTCGGCGGACGCTTGCACCGGCTTGTCGGCGCCGTCGAGCGCCGCGATCGCGCCTGCGCTCATGCTCGGCATCAACGTCGACACCGGCTTGAGCGTCAACTTCGCATCCGGGTGCGCGACGATCTCGCCCGCACCGTCGACGAGCAAGCCGAAGCTCGCGGGCGTCGGATGAATCGCCTTGACGTTGGCGATCACGCTGTCCATCGCGACGTCGCCCGACACGACCGCTTTGAGCGCGCCGTCGCGCACGATCGGCACGGCGAAGGCCACGACGAGCTTGCCCGAGCCGGCATCGACGTACGGCGGCGTCACGACCGGCTTACCCGCGGCGGCCGCCTGCTTGTACCAAGGCCGCGCGGTCGGATCGTAGCTGGCGGGGATGCCCGTCGCATCGCCGAATTTGGCGCTCTTATCCGCATAGCCGGCATACACGTTGGTGAAGCCGCCCGCGGCCATCGCTTGCTTGAATTCGGGAGCAGGGTCTGCCGCCCCAAGCGTGATGTCCTGCAGGGCGTTGATAGCGGCGGTCTTGGACGACACCCATTCGGCAATGCCCGCATCGTGCCCGTTGGCGAGCGCAACGAGGTTGTTGTCGATGGTGTCGTTTTCGTGGGAGTTGACGACGAAGAAGTTCAGGGACGCATTGACGATCAGCGAACCGACGACGATGGCAAGACAGGCTGCGAGCACACGGCCGCGAATTGACGCAAACATTAAAACGATTTCCTTCAGACGAATGGGCTGCGAGGACGCGTAGCCCTCAAACAAGTAAACGGCATACCACATTACAAACTTGATGCAGAGGGCCTAGGGGAATGTGCGGAGTGTTATTCGCATCGAATTGCGCGTTGCACCGCAAAAAATGCGACTAATAGGACGCAGGATGTTTTACTTGAACCTGCGCGGGCGTATTTGTCCCGATTGCTCCGATTTAGCGTGCTGTGCCGAAATGCGCATAGGAAGCGTCGCGAAAGGTCAAGACGCAACCATATTGGCTTTCTATAGTCCTTTCGAGCGAATCGCTGCGGCGCTTCTCAAGCCGAGCGGCTCGATCGATATCACGCCTTGCAGGAGGTAGACCCCACACGCTGGACCATACGAACTAGAGCCGTGCATCGGCCGCCGCCTTGGTAGCGCGCCCGCGACAATGAATTGCGAACAGTCCGCATGCACGCCATAGCACTACATTCATGCTTGCCGATAAAAGGAAACAACATGCGTTTTGCGAAGAACCTCACCCCTGTCGCAGTTGCAGTTGGAGCACTCCTCGGGTTCGTCCCGCTCGCCTCTCACGCGGACACCGTCGTGAAAATCGGCTTTGCCGCGCCGCTCACCGGGCCTAACGCCAGTTACGGCAAGGATTTGGAAAACGGCGTGAGAATGGCGCTAGACGATGCGAAAGCGCAAGGCGTCAAGATCAACGGCCAACCCGTGTCGTTCGATCTCGTCGCCGAGGACGACCAGGCGGACCCGCGCGTCGGCGTGCAAGTTGCGCAAAAGCTCGTGGACGAAGGCGTGTCGGTAGTGGTCGGCCACTTCAACTCGGGCACGACGATCCCGGCATCGGAACTCTACGAAAAAGCCGGCATCCCCGACATCGATCCGGCTGCCACCAATCCGATCATCAGCGGCCGCGGCTTCAAGAACATCTTCATGGTGATCTCGAGCGACGCGCAAAACGCCGGTACGGCAGGCACGTATGCGGTCAAGACGACGAAGGCCAAGCGCATCGCCGTCATCGACGATCGCACGGCATTCGGACAAGGCGAAGCCGATGAATTCGTGAAGGCGGTGAAGGCGGCCGGCGGCGACATCATCGATCGCGAGTACACGACGAACCAGGCAACCGACTTCAAGACGCAACTCACCACGATCAAGGGCAAGAACCCCGACCTCATCTTCGTGGGCGCGCTCAATCCGCAAGCCGCCGGCATCATGAAGCAGATGAATCAACTCGGCATCAAGGCGCAGTACGTCGGCGGCGGCGGCGTGAAGGACATCGACTTCATCAAGCTCGCCGGCGATGTTTCCGAAGGCGCAATGGCGTGGGAATACGGTCGTCCGCTCGACAGCACGCCGGTAGGTTCGAAGTTTGCGGAGCGCTTCAAGCAGAAGTACGGCGTCGAGGTGCTCTCGTACGCACCGTTCGGCTATGACGCGGCCTGGGCGGCAATCAAGGCGATGCAAGCGGCCAATTCGACCAAGCCCGACGATTACCGTCCGAAGCTGCAAAGCATCAGCTTCGACGGCATCACCGGCCACATCGAGTTCAATGCGAACGGCTCGCTCAAGCACGGCTCCTCGACCGTCTATCAAGTGAAGAGCGGTCAGTGGGTCACGGTCAAGACGGTGAGCGGCCTCTGATCACCGTCACCAGGCCCGCGCTTCGCGCGGGTCGAGGGCGCGGCGCCATCGCGGCGTCGCGCCTTTTATGCATTGCGCTTTCCACGTAATTGTTTTGGAGTCCTAATGGTTTCGAAGATCGTAGTCGTGGGCGGCGGCGTGATCGGCAGCGCCGTGGCGTATTTTCTGCGCGGCATGGATGGGAGCGTCGAGGTGACCGTGCTCGAGCGCGATCCGAGCTACGCGCGCGCCTCGTCGGCGCTGTCGGCGGCGTCCATCCGCCAGCAGTTTTCGACGCCCCTTTCCGTGCAGATGTCGCTCTACGGTATCGAGTTTCTGCGCTCGATAGGAGAGCGGCTGGCCGTTGGCGGCGAGACGCCGTCGATCGACTTGCACGAAGGCGGCTACCTCTTTCTCGCGACGGCCGCCGGCGAAACGATTCTGCGCGAAAATCACGCGCTGCAAACGTCGCTCGGCGCGCAGATCCGTTACTTGCCGAAGGACGAACTGCAAGCGGCATTTCCCTGGCTGAACACCGAAGACCTGGTGGCGGGCACCTACGGCGTGTCGGGAGAGGGATGGTTCGACGGCTACGGCCTCGTGCAAGCGTTGCGCAAGAAAGCGCAGTCGCTCGGCGCGCGCTACCTTCCGGTCGAAGCCACCGGGCTGCGCCGCGCGGGACGGCGCGTCACGCACGTGCTGACATCCGCGGGCGAGGAGCTCGATTGCGACCTGATGGTCAACGCGGCAGGTCCGTGGGCGCGGCGCATCGCACAGATGCTCGAGGTCGAACTGCCCGTCTATGCGCGCAGGCGCAGCATCTTCAATGTCAGTTCGCCTGCCAAGCTCGAACGTTGCCCGTTGTTGATCGATCCGAGCGGTGTCTACTTCAGGCCCGAGGGCGCCACCTATATCTGCTGCACGTCGCCCAGCGCCGAGCACGACCCCAACGACCTGCCGCTCGATGAAGTCGATCACGCGTTGTTCGACGACGTGATCTGGCCGACGCTCGCCCACCGCGTGCCGCAATTCGAAGCGCTACGCGTGCAGCACGCTTGGTCCGGCTACTACGAATACAACGTATTCGATCACAACGCGATCATCGGCTACCACCCCGACATCGAGAACTGTGTGTTCGCGAACGGCTTCAGCGGCCACGGATTGCAGCAAGGCCCGGCCACCGGGCGCGGCGTCGCCGAACTGATCTTGCACGGGCGCTTCGTCTCGCTCGATCTGTCGCCGCTAGGTTTCGCACGTGTGCTCGAGAATCGCCCCGTGATCGAGCGCAACGTCGTTTAGCGCAGGTTCGCCGCTCGGCCGGGAGGCGAGCGGCGAGACGCTTCGAGCGGTCGAGCTCAAGCCCGGCGAGTGCGAGAAATTGCGCTAGCCTCGACCCGCCTCGTCATGCAGCCACCGACGCAGGATGTCGATGGCTGCATGCTTCGGGTTATCGGCGCGCCAGACCAAGTAATGCGCATAGATGTCGGTGACATGCCGCTTCCACAGGCGTAACAAACGTCCTTGCGCCAAGTCTTGGGCGACCAACGATGCGCGCGCCAACGCAATGCCCTGCCCGTGCGCCGCGGCTTCCAGCAACGCGAGGGCATCGTCGAACACGGGACCGCCGCGCGGCTCGGTCATATCGAGTCCGACCGCCTGAAACCAAGGCTCCCATGGCTGCGATCGATGCCTGAGCAACGTGCATGCAGCCAGATCGGCGAAACGGCGCGGGCGCGCACCATCGCGATAACTGGGACTCATGACGGGAAAGATCTCTTCGCCCATGAACCGCTCCGCCTGCATGCCCGGCCACGCGCCCGGGCCGTAGCGAAGCGCCGCATCGATACCATCGCGCCCGTTCAAACGCGCGAGCGCGACTTCTTTGCGCAGCGTGACGGCGATCCGCGGATGCTTGCGCCGCAAACGGTCGAGCCGAGGCGCGAGCCAGCGGTCCGCGAACGAGGGCAACACACTCACGGTCAAGCACACCATCTCGCGAGCGCCCGCGCGGGCGCGATCGTTGCCGCGCGCGGGCGCGTCGAATGCGCGCTCGAGCACGTTCAGCCCTTGTCTGATCTGCAACGCCAGCGCATGCGCGCGCTGCGTCGGCCACGCGCCACCATGTTCCCGCACGAACAGGTGCACGCCTAAGCGCGCTTCCAGCGCCCGCACGTGCTGACTGACCGCGCCTTGCGTCAAGGCGAGCTCGTCCGCGGCGCGCGTGAAGCTTTCGAGGCGCACCGCCGCTTCGAAAGCACGCAACGTTTGCAACGGCGGAAGACGTGAGCGATTTTGCATTTCGTCATTAGTATCACTAATGCCCGGCCCAGGCAAATACTCGTTTGTGCCGCCGCGTATTCGGCCCATACACTCCTTCGCCATGGAGGAGCGCGGTGCACGGCATGCCCATGCGCCTCGTGGCCGCATCGCTCCTCGGCTTCGACTCACCAACCCCGGCGCCCGCCTCATCATGACCTATCGACTCTATTACTCGCCCGGTGCGTGCTCGTTGGCCGCTCACGTGGCGCTCGAAGAAATCGGCGCACCCTTTGCACTGCACGAAGTTTCGGTTGCGCGCGGCCAGACTCAGGAATCGGCCTATCTTGCGATGAACCCGAAGGGCCGCGTGCCCGTGCTCGAGATCCCGTCCGAAACGAAGCCGCTCACGGAGTTGCCGGCGATCCTTCTCTATCTCGCTCGCCGGCATCCCGAAGCCGGGCTGCTGCCAGAGCGCCCGCTCGAAGAAGCGCGCGTGCTCGAATGGCTCGCCTGGCTCGCGGACTGGGTCCATGGCGTCGGCTACGGCGAGCTGTGGCGTCCGCAGCGGTTCAGCGCGCAAGACGCGACCGCGCATGAGGCGCTACGCGCCAACGGCCGCCGCATCGTGCATGAAGCCTACGCGAGCATCGAGCACAAGCTCGGCGACGGTCGCCAATGGGCCGTGACGAGCGGCTATTCCATCACCGACCCGTTCTTGCTCGTGCTTTATCGATGGGGCAATCGAATCGGCATGCGCATGCACGAGCACTACCCCGCATGGAGCGCGCTCACGCAGCGTATGCTCGAACGTCCGGCCGTCAAGCGAACTCTCGAACGTGAAGCGATCTCGATCGGCTAACGCGCGTCGCATCCGATTCGACGCGCTGCTTTTGTCTCCGAACGATCACCCGTCAGCCATGTGAAAGCCATCGGCACGCGCATGTCTTGCGCGTGTCACATTCCCTTCCCGCATACGTCATCGTCCGCCGTTATCGTCTTCGTCGCACATGTCTTTTTAGATGCAACGAGGCTTCAAAAGGCCCGATCGCCACACCGCTACGCTTCCAGTCCCCGCAGTCGGCTTCAAGTCAACGGAGATGCAAATGAAGCGATACGACAATCTCAGAGGTGGTCCCGCAGTACGACGTTCATGCTTGACGCTCGGCGCGCTCTCGCTCGCCGCCGCAGGCGTCTTATTGCCGGCGCTGGCCGCCAGCGAACCGCAACCGTCCGGCGATCCGTCGATGGCTACCGCGACGCCGATCAAACACGTGATCGTCATCGTCGGCGAAAACCGCACGTTCGACCAAGTCTTCGGCGCCTATCGGCCGCGCGCCGGCCAGCGCATCTCGAACTTATTGTCCAAGGGCATCATCACCGCGGACGGCCGCCCCGGTCCGAACTTCGCCCTCGCCGCGCAGAACACGGCGCAAGCGATCGACCCGACGCGCTTCGAAATGAACCCGGGCGGCAAAGCGCCTTACAGCGTCTTGCCCGCGCCCAACACGGGTTCGGCGCCAACCGCTGCGAGCGACACGAACCCGCCGCCGTTCGCGACGCTCGCCGCCGCACGAGCGTTCGAAGGCGCCGTGCTCGAACCACAAGACGTCGCCCAATTGACGACGGGCGCAACGGGTCTGCCCAAGGGCGTGCCCGACACGCGCTTCGGCCCGAACACCTTCACCCTGCCGAACGGGCCTTTCCAAATTTCGCGCGTGGGGCCGGACTACGATCAGTACATCGCGAGCCCCGTGCATCGCTTCTATCAAGCCTGGCAGCAGGCCGACTGCAGCGTGAAGTCCGCCACGAAGACCAACCCTAGCGGGTGCGCGATGGATCTCGTCGCCTGGGTCGAGACGTCGGTCGGCGCGGGCACGAACGGCAAGCCGCAACCGGCCAACTTCAACGATCAAACGACGCGTGAAGGTTCGACGGGGCTCGGCTACTACAACGTGCAAACGGGCGACATGCCCTATTTCAACGAGCTCGCGCGCAAGTACACGATCAGCGACAACTACCATCAGCCGGTAATGGGCGGCACAGGCGCGAACAGCGTCATGATCGGCACGGCCGATGCGGTCTATTACACCGACGGCCACGGCAACCCGGCCACGCCGCCTTCGAATCAAATCGAAGATCCGCGTCCGCAAGAGGGCACCAACAATTGGTACAAGCAGGACGGGTACTCGGGCGGCTCGTACAGCAATTGCTCGGACACGTCGCAACCGGGCGTGGGCGCCGTTCGCAACTATCTGGACTCGCTCCCCTATCGTCCCAAAGCCAATTGCGCGCCGGGCGCGTACTACCTGCTGAACAACTACAACCCCGGCTACAACGGCGACGGCACCGTCAATACGAGCAGTTTCACGATCCCGCCCTCGCCGGTGCGCACCATCGCCGATTCGATGCTCGCGCGCGGCGTCTCGTGGAAGTATTACGGCGAAGGCTGGAACTCGTTCGTCGCCAATTCGCCGACGAGCACGTATTGCAACATCTGCAATCCGTTCCTCTATGAGACGGCAATCATGACGAAACCGGCGATCGTCAAAGCGCACCTGCAAGACACCACCGACCTTTATGCCGATATCTCGCGCGGCTACCTGCCCGCCGTTTCCTTCGTCAAGCCCGGCTGGCTGCTGGACGGCCATCCGGCTTCGTCGAAGTACGGCTTGTTCGAAGCCTTCTCGCGCAAGCTCATCGATGCGGTCCGCAGCAATCCGAAGCTGTGGGCCTCGACGGCGATCCTCATCACGAACGACGAAGGCGGCGGCTACTACGATTCGGGGTATATCCAGCCGGTCGATTTCTTCGGCGACGGCCCGCGCATTCCGCTCATCATCGTCTCGCCCTACTCGCGCGGCGGCCGCGTCTCGCATCAATACGGCGATCACGTCTCCATCCTGAAGTTCATCGAACGCAACTGGTCGCTCGCGCCCATCACGACGCGCAGCCGAGACAATCTGCCCAATCCGGTGCAGTTGCCCGGCAACCCGTACGTGCCCGTGAACGCACCGGCCATCGGCGATTTGTTCACCGCGTTCCATTTCGACGATCGCAATCACGATCGCGATGACGGCAGCAATGGGGGCGAGCATCACAGCGAGCAAGGCGGCGCCGGGTGGTGGCCGTTCTAGCGCAAGGCTGGGAAAGCGGCCCGTGGTTTGGACCGCTGGTTTAGACCGCTAGCGTGTGCGAACCAGCGCGGCGTGCGCAAGACGATAGCGCGCCGCGTTCCCTCAAGGCGCACGAAACGCGGTCGGAGTCTCGTGCGCCTTGACGATGATTTGCGCCGATGCATCGCGCTCGACGCTGACGAGCGCCGATCGCATCGCGTCGAATTCGTTAGGGCTGCAAACTTGCTTACCGAAGTCTGCCTGCAGCTGGCGCGTCACTTGAACGACGCGAGAAGCGGGATCGAACACATAGCGCGATCGATATCGAATCGGGGGTGCGTCGATGGTCAAATCCGGTGGCGCGTACACGAGCGTCACGTCGCGCGGCAACGTCATCGTGCTCTGTTCGGCGAATGTGCCGCCGATGCAAACGTACGGCTGCGTGCGCACGGGAAGGGCCAGCCAACTTCGAACATGCGAGGCGATGCCGCCCGCGAAGCTCGATAGCGCGGGCATGGCCGTCATGCCGTCGGTCCACAGCACGTGCTCGAGCGTGCCTGTCAGCGCAACCCAAAACGGGCCGCTCGTCGCGCGCGTGTCGCCCGTCTCGATCGAACTCGTGCCGCGCAGCCCCGTTTCGCGCAGCCGCTCCTGCGCGATCTGCGCCACCTGCGCGCGAGTGGCCCGCCGAAAGACGTTGCGCTCGAGCTCGGCCGGAAACCCCTCGTCTTCGACACGATAGCTGTAGCGGGCATCGCCCTCTTCGCCGATTTCCAGCGCCAGGCGGACCTCGCGCGCGCTCTCCTGTGTCGGCGGCGTGCGAGTGAGGGTCCCTTGGTCGACCAGCAGCGCCGGCCGGTCCATCACGCTCGGAGGCAAAAATCCGAACGCGATGCCGCCGCCTGCCGTGGTATCGGCAAAGCGGCCCAGGGTGGGCAGCCAAACGATCGCGTGATTGATCGCGCCTGCGCCGTAGCCGGGGACGGACGGAAGCGCGTACACGGGCCCGAGATGGATCAACGCGGGTTCGCTGCGAATGCCGACGGCGGCCAGCAACGCACCGTAGATCGCTACATGGTCTTTGCAATCGCCATAGCGGTTGCGAAGGATGTCCGCGACGCGATGCGGCTTCGCGGCCGTCTCGCCGAGAAAGAGCGCGACATAGCGAATGTTCGTCCGCGTCCAGTCGTAAAGCCGCGCCGCCTTCGTCCAATCGTCGGGAGCGTCGCGCGTCAGCGAGCGGGCGAGTTCGACGACTTCCGGTTCGCGCGCGCTCGGATCGACTGCGTCTTCGCGATAACGCTCGGCGAACGCGGCGAAGCTAGGCACCGTCGTCACCATCAAGCGGTCGCCCTCGTTCTCATAGCCGACTGCGCCCGGCTCGATCGGCGCGAAAGGCCCGTGCCGATCGTCGAATTCGTAGCGCGTGCGCCCATTTTTGGTGACGGGCGGGCGTGCAACATATCCACGCGCGTCCGCGTAGAGCGGCAAATCGGCCGGCAAATCGAAGATGAGCCGTTGCTCGAGCACGGGCTCGCGCGCCGGCGTCGCGAAATACTGAAACAAGTCCGGCCGGCTCGCTTTGCGCGCCTTGCGAAACGTCACATGCTCACGCCAGCCCGGTTCGATGCCGGGGAAGATGACCGAGCGCAATACGCCGTCCTCGAACGTGGGTGCACCTGCTGCGCGCGGCTCTTCGACGTCTCTGATCGCCTCGGCCCCGACCCGATGCACGCCGCCCAGCGGATCGACCGACTCGGCCGATAGCGCGAGGATCCGCTCGATATCTTTGTTGAACCACACGTAACGTTGCGCAGCGGCATCGACGCCGGCGGCCGTGTCGATACGCAGCATCGTGTCGTCGTCCTCGACGAGCGAGCCATCGTGCTCCACGGTGAACACATGCGTGTCGGACTCGATCGTGACGGGGGCGCGCTCGGGCGGCATCGACGCCGATGCATCGGCCGGCGCAAATTCGGCGGCGAGCACCCCGGCGCCGGTGCCCGGCCCAACGCCCAAGCCCAGACCGCAGACCATGCAGATCCTCATGCATGTACGAATGCAGCGCATCATGCATCGCTGCCTATGATCCGCACGTATTGGCATGGCCGACCTGATTCGTTAGGCGTGCTACTCATGCTCATCCTTGCCAATGCCTGCGATAGCCCCGCGGGGCCATGCCGAATTCCGCGCGAAACGCCCGGTTGAAATTCGATAAATCGGCGAATCCGCAATCGAGCGCGACCTCCACGATCTTGTCGGGGGCATCGGCCAATCGCTGAGCGGCCGCGCGCAGGCGAGCGCGCAGCACGTATTGATGCGGGGTCGCACCGGTCGCCCGTTCGAAGGTGCGCAGGAAATGATAGGGGCTCAGGCGCGCCCGCAGCGCCAATCGATCGAGGCCCATTTCGGCCTCGGGTGCCTCCTCGATCCAGCGCAGCGTCTCGACCACGCGCGCAAGCGCGCCCGGCGGCAACGGCTTGTCGCCGGGCGCGCTCGTGCCATCGACGATCCGCACCACGCGCGCCGCCAGCGTCAGCGCCAACTCGTCCCAGGCCATGTTTGCAGCCGTCGTCACGCCGGTGCTCGCCGCCGCCACGTAGGGCGCCAATGCTCGCGACGGCTCGATGCGCGCCGCTGGAAACGATGCATGCCTGCGGCTTGCAACGCCTGCATCGGCAAACACGCGCTCGAAGTATTCGGGCTGATAACGAAACGCAATGCAGCGATCGCCCGCGCGATGCCGGTGTCCGCATTCGAAACATTCGCCCTCATTGCCGAGCATGGCTGCGCCCGGTGTCATGAGCGCCGCCGCAGTCTCCGAGCGATATTCGAACGCGCCCGCCACGACGAGCGCGATACAAAACGCGCTGTGACGTTCTTCGAACAGACGATCCCCGGGACCGCAGGTGCAGAGCACGTCGGCGACATTCCAACCCGGGCCGTGCGCGATCGTGCGCGGCTCAGTCTCGCCCTGCGCCGCCTCGCGAGCGCGTCGCGCCAGCGCACGTTCCAGATCGACCGCAATTTTTGCCAAGATTCGCCTCGCTTCGTTGCCTACGATCATGACATGGCGTACGCCTTCGGCCGATCGCCGGTGCACAGGCCATCGCCATCGCCATCCAACGAGAACCCGAGGACACCACGATGAACGAGACGCACAACGACATGCCCCAAGCCTTTCTTTCCGCTCTTGCCGCGCCGTCGCGCGCGGCCGAGATCGAGCCAGCCGACGACATCTACGGCTGGCTGGTCGGCAGTTGGTCCTTGCAGGTGCTCCACTATCGCGGATTCGACCTGCGCGAGGAGCGCTTGCGTGGCGAAGTCCACGCCGGCTGGGCGCTCGAAGGACGCGCGATTCAGGATGTATGGATTATGCCCGCCCGCGAGGACCGGCGCGCGAAGCGAATGGCGCGCGATCCGCAGAACGATATGTACGGCACGACGCTGCGGGCTTGGGATCCGGCGCTACGCGCGTGGCGCATCACCTGGAACAATCCGGCGCGCGGCCATCGGGAGACGCAGATCGGCCGGCGCATCGGCGACGAGATCGTTCAGATCGGTTCGCGCCCCGACGGCCAGGCGACTCGCTGGCGCTTCACCGACGTGACGTCGGACCGCTTCCATTGGATCGGCGAAGCGCTCGACGTCGACGGCAAAACCTGGCGGCTCGAGGGCGAGTTCATCGCGACGCGCGCCGGTACGTGAGCACGATCGCGGGCAAGGATTCCCGCGACGGGCTTCAGAACAACGAGCGCTGCCGTTGTTGCGCCATCGAGACGACGTCGAGCTCGTCCAACCGCTGGCGCGCCTTGGCCAAATCATGCACGAGTTGCCGCTGCAGCCACGTTTCGGCGCCGCCGCCGAACGCCTTGTCCAGACGCAGCGCCATTTCGGGCGAAATGCCGGCTTTGCCGCTGAGAAGATTGGTCAGCGCTTGGCGGCTCACGCCCAGCACCGAAGCGCCTTCGGTCACGCTCAAGTTGAAGCGCTCGAGGCAGAGTTGGCGCACGATCGCGCCGGGATGATTGGGGTCGGTATCGGCCATGGGGCCACACCATAGCCGGGGAAGCCGTCGGCCGTCAACCGACAAGTGCCGGTTGTCGCATCAAATTTGCGCAAGCGCAACATCGAGCACCGTGTCGAGCAACGCTTCGACGCGCGCCGCCAGCGCCTCGTCGTAAGCGTAAGGTCGCGTTTCTTGCATGTAGGTGCGCTGCGACAACTCGAGTTGCACGGCATGGATGCCCTCACCGGGGCGCCCGTACTGCCGCGTGATATAGCCGCCCTTGAACCGCCCGTTTGCCACGGCCGTGTACCCGCCGTCGCGCGCTACGCGCTCGGCCAAGGCTTCGGCCATTCCGGCCGCGGCGCTCGCCCCGCCGGCCGTGCCGAAATTGAAGTCGGGCAACCGGCCTTCGAAAAACCTCGGTACCTCCGAGCGAATCGAATGCGCTTCCCATAGCAGCACCGCGCCATGCCGCGCTTTGAGCTCGGCGAGCGAGCGTGCGAGCGCGTCGTGATAGGGCTGCCAATACCGCGCGACGCGCCGCGCGACCTCGGCCTCGGTCGGCGCCCCGCCCGGATGGTAGAGCGGCGCTTTGTCGAACGTGTCGACGGGCACCAAGCCGGTCGTGTCTTGCCCCGGATACAAATTCGCGTTGTCGGGCGAACGGTTCAGGTCGATGACATATCGGGCATGCGACGGCACGAGCAGCGCAGCCCCGCGGCGCGCCGCAAACGCATACAAACGTTCGAGGTGCCAATCGCAATCGTCCACATGGCGAGCGACCTCGGTCATCGTCGCCAAGATCCCAGCGGGAATGTGCGTGCCGACATGCGGCATCGAAATCAGGAGCGGCAACGTGCCGGGTCGCAGGTCGAAAATGGCTGGATCGGTAGAGGCGTTCATGGTCCGTCGATCGAAACTCGAAAGGTCTATCAGATTAGCGCGCGCCGGGCGCGGCGTCATGCGCGCTCGCGCGCATTATCACGCTCGGAATCACGGCGTGAACAACACACGCAAGCAGCGCCCATGCCTTCCCGCGCTCATGCCAGCAACTGGGCGACCGCCTCGCGGTACGCCGCGTACGCGCTCGCTTCGCCTTCGTGCCGGCCGTCGCGCACGACGCAGCGGCCGCCCGTATGGACTTCGACGATAGGCGAAGCGCCATGCTCGCAGAACACGGCGCCCGCGAGCCAGCTTTCCGGCCGGCGCCCATCGAGCGTCGGATGGGAGGGATCGAGCACGAGCCAGTCGGCGCGGCGCCCCGGCACCAGTGCGCCGACGCCACGACCGCTTGCCTGTGCGCCGCCCGCCAGCGCGGCGTCGAAGAGCCGCTCCGCCACTTGCGGCCGCGCCTCGGTAGCCAGCACGTTGCGTTGCCGTCTAACCAGGCGCTGTCCGTATTCGAGCAGCCGCAGTTCCGCACGCCAATCGATGGCGATATGGCTGTCCGATCCCACGCCGATGCGTCCGCCCGCCTCCAGGTAGGCCTGCGCGGGAAAGACGCCGTCGCCCAAATTCGCCTCCGTGGTGAGGCATAAGCCGGCCACGGCGCCGCTCGCCGCCAGCGCTGCCGTTTCGGCCGGATCGATATGGGTCGCATGGACGAGGCACCAGCGCGCGTCGACATCGAAGCGATCGAGCAGCCATGTCACGGGCCGCGCCCCCGTCGCGGCAATGCATTCGTCGACTTCGCCCCTCTGCTCGGCAATGTGAAGATGAATGGGCGCGCCCGGCAAGTGCGCGTCGAGCCCCTCCAACAACGTGCGCAACGAAGCCTCGGACACGGCGCGCAGCGAATGCGGCGCGACGCCGTAAGTGAGCGCGCCATGCTCGGGACGCGCGCGGCGCAGCGCGGCCAAGAGGTCGAGCAACGCCTCGGGCGTATTGAGGAAGCGGCGTTGATCGGGCCTCGGCTCGCGCATGGGCAAGCCGCCGTATTGGTAGAGCACGGGCAGCATCGTCATGCCGATGCCCGCCTGCGAGGCCGCGTCGACGACACGCTGTGCGAGTTCGGCCCGGTTCTCATAGCCGCCGCCATCGCTCTTATGATGGACGTAATGAAATTCGCAAACCGACGTATAGCCCGCTTTGAGCATTTCGACGTAGACCCAGCGCGCAATGGCCTCGAGCCGCTCGGGCGTGATTCGCGCCGCGAACCGGTACATGAGATCGCGCCAGCTCCAAAAGTTATCGCTTGCCTGCGCGCGATACTCGGCGAGCCCCGCCATCGCGCGCTGAAACGCGTGCGAATGCAAGTTCGGCATGCCTGGCAATACGGGACCCCGGGCACGGATTGCGTGCGCGGGGGCCGCTGCTTCGGCAGTCACGGCCCTGAGTGTGCCCGCGTCGTCCCACTCGAGCAGCACATCGCGCCGCCAACCTTCCGGCAGGTAAGCATGCTCGGCAAACAACGCATGGCGATCGATCGTCACATCAAGCTCCTTCGGGGAAAGCCGGTCGCTCGGCGGCGCACGGCCATGGCGCCGTGGGAGCGCGATATACAGTGGCGCCGGCGCGCACAACACGTCGAGCGAGCGGCCGGCCGATCCAATAGGCGAGTTCGGCCAAGCTGCCAACCTCCCAAACCACGAAGTCAGCCGGCCGCCCCGGCGCAAGTCGACCATGGCGCTCGCTTTGCCCGAGCGCGCGCGCGGCGTGGCACGTGACGCCTTGCAACACCTCGGGCAACGTCAAACGAAACAGCGTGCAGCCCAGATTGAGCATCGCGAGCAACGAAGTTGCCGGCGAAGTGCCCGGATTGCTGTCGGTCGCGAGCGCTATCGGCACGCCGTAGCGGCGGAGCAAATCGATGGGGGGCAACTGTGTCTCGCGAATGAAGTAGTAGGCGCCCGGCAGCAGCACGGCGACGGTGCCCGCCGCTTTCATCGCCTGAACGCCCGCTTCGTCGAGAAACTCGAGATGATCGGCCGACAGCGCGCGGTGACGCGCCGCGAGCGCCGCGCCGCCCGCGAGGCTCAATTGCTCGGCATGCATCTTCACCGGCAAGCCGCGGCGCGCCGCCGCATCGAACACGCGCTCGCTCTGGGCAAGCGTGAAACCGATGCGCTCGCAAAAAACATCGACGGCATCGACGAGTCCCTCATCGGCCAGTGCAGGCAACATTCGCTCGCATACTTCGTCGATGTAGGCGTCGGCGCGCCCGGCGTATTCCGGCGGCAACGCGTGTGCGCCCAGAAACGTCGTGTAGACCGACACCGGATAACGACGAGCCAGAGCACGCGCGACGCGCAGCATCTTGCGCTCGGCATTCAGTTCGAGCCCATAGCCGGACTTGATTTCGATGGCGCCGACGCCTTCCGCCAATAGCGGCTCCAAGCGCGCGGCGGCCGAGGCGAACAGCGCATCCTCATCGGCTTCACGCGTGGCGCGCACCGTCGAGACGATGCCGCCTCCGCGCCGCGCGATCTCTTCGTAGCTCACACCCGCGAGCCTGAGCGCGAACTCGTCGGCGCGGTTGCCGCCGTACACGAGGTGCGTGTGGCAATCGACGAGACTCGGCGTGACCCAGGCGCCGCCGAGGTCTTCACGCGGCCAACCGGCGAACTCGCGCGGCAAATCCCGCGCGGCCCCAAGCCATACGACGCTGCCATCGCGCACGGCAAGCGCCGCATCGACGATCGTGTCGTCCGGATCGCCGCTCGCACACAGATTCAAGTTGTGCCAAACCAGATCGCTCATGACTGTCTCATAGACATCGGCCGGGAATGCGACACCGTTCAAACATAGCGCACGCTCACGACGATCGCGACGCCACCGCCCGTCACCTCGCACGAGACGCCGTGCGCCGCATTCAGCACGATCGTATCCATCGACGATAGTTCGAATGGCGATGGAGCAGCCGACACCATGCCGGGCGCCGGAGCAGGCATGCCCCGCTCGAGTCGAACGCTGAGCGCACCGCTTGCGCAAAACACGAGCGCCGCATCCGCATCGAACACGCGTCGATTCGCATGCGACCCGTGCCAGAACTCGACCGAGGCTTGCGCGCGATCGCGCCGAACCATCAAGTTGAAATCGCGCGTCGCGCCATCCACGAGCTGCGCGTCGACCGCCGCCGCACCGTCGAAGCGCGCAAGCGCCAGCGGCTCGATGAGCGCAAGCGTCGCGCCGTGCGCTTGGCTAAGATGCATGCCCGCGCCCGCGAGCAAAACGAGGGTGCGGTCGACGCCGGGAAACTGAGAGAACGGACCGGAGCGCTCCACCTCGGCCACGCTGACTCGCCAAACGAACGTGTCGAGGCCCGCGCCGACCGGGTAGGCGGCGATCTCGCGCGTCAGGCCGCCGCCGTTCTTCCACCGCGTGGCCGTCAACGCCGCGCCGAGCACGACACGCGGCCATGCGAGCGCCGCCGCGCCATGGCCTCCCTGCCCCGCAGGATGAACACGAGCCGGCATGGGAATCAACGCCCGAGCATGGGCAGCTTCAGCCCGACCTCGCGCGCCGTCGCCCACGCCAGATCGTAGCCCGCGTCCGCATGCCGCATGATGCCGGTGGCGGGATCGTTGAAGAGCACGCGCTCGATGCGCCGCGCGGCCGCATCGGTGCCGTCGCAAACGATGACGACCCCCGCATGCTGACTGAAACCCATCCCCACGCCGCCGCCATGATGGATCGACACCCAGGTCGCGCCGCCCGCCGTGTTGAGCAGCGCATTGAGCAGCGGCCAATCGCTCACCGCATCCGAGCCATCCTTCATCGCTTCCGTTTCGCGGTTCGGGCTGGCAACGGAACCCGTATCGAGGTGATCGCGGCCGATCACGATCGGCACTTTCAATTCGCCGCGCTTGACCATTTCGTTGAAAGCGAGCCCCAAGCGATAGCGATCCTTGACGCCCACCCAGCAAATGCGCGCGGGCAACCCCTGGAACGCGATGCGCTCGCGCGCCATGT
>Ga0157369_10000366_pt1 | contig 60297 bp, 57 predicted proteins | sample C25metaG_FD_113461 | JGI IMG/M metagenome (GOLD analysis project Ga0157369, IMG submission 113461) | Corn rhizosphere microbial communities from Kellogg Biological Station, Michigan, USA - C2-5 metaG | ecosystem: Host-associated > Plants > Roots > Rhizosphere > Soil | place: USA: Michigan... | reverse complement strand
TTCTCGAAGCCGGACGTGCTGCTGCTCGACGAGCCGACCAACAACCTCGATATCAACTCGATCCGCTGGCTGGAGAATGTCCTCAACGAGTACAACTCGACGATGATCATCATCTCCCACGATCGGCACTTTTTGAACCAGGTCTGCACGCACATGGCGGACATGGATTACGGCACGCTGAAGGTCTATCCGGGCAATTACGACGACTACATGCTCGCATCGACGCAAGCCCGCGAGCGTCAAGCCGCGGCCAACGCGAAGGCGAAGGAGCGCATCTCCGATCTGCAGGATTTCGTGCGCCGCTTCTCGGCCAACAAATCGAAGGCCCGACAAGCCACCAGCCGCTTGAAGCAGATCGACAAGATCAAGATCGAGGAATTCAAGCCGTCGTCGCGTCAGAATCCATTTATTCGCTTCGAATACGAGAAGAAGCTGCACAATATCGCGGTGGTGGCGGAGCGCATCACGAAGCGCTATGAACGCACGATCTTCGAGAACTTCGATCTGAGCGTCCAGCCTGGCGAGCGCATCGCGATCATCGGCGAAAACGGGGCAGGTAAGACCACGCTGCTGCGCGCGCTGCACGGCAATCTGACGCTCGACGGCGGCTCGGTCAAATGGGCCGAAAACGCGAACGTCGGCTACATGCCGCAGGATACGTACGAAGAGTTTCCCAACGATGTGACCCTCACCGATTGGATCGACGCCTACCGCAAAGAGGGCGACGACGATCAAATGGTCCGCGGTACGCTGGGCCGGTTGCTATTTAATGCCGACGACATCAGGAAATCCGTCAAGGTGCTCTCGGGCGGTGAAAAGGGTCGGATGATTTGGGGCAAGCTCATGCTCGGCCGCCATAACGTGCTGCTGATGGACGAGCCGACGAACCATATGGATATGGAGTCGATCGAATCGTTGCAGATCGCCCTCGACAAGTATGAAGGGACGTTGATTTTCGTCTCGCACGATCGAGAGTTCGTCAGCGGCTTGGCCAATCGCATCATCGAAGTGCGCACCGACGGCACGCTGTACGACTTCGGCGGCAACTACGAGGAATTCCTGGCGAGCCAGGGCGTGCAGTAACGGCTTGTCCCGCGACGTTCCTTTCTTTCGAGCGATACTCGCCGCGCCCTTGCCCTATTGCGGCGAGGGCGCCTGTTGTTTGCTCCGCCCCTCTTTCTCTTAGTCTGAAAAAAGCCTTCCCAAGGCCACACCTCGGCACGGCGAGTCCACCATAGCCGTTTCGTTTCAGTTCGAGCCTGCGAATTGACGTAACCGGCGAGGAGCGGATGAAGATTGGCCGACTATGGGCATTTCCATTGATTCTGACCATGGCGGGCGGCACTGACGTTGCATGCGCCGGCCCGCAGTACGACCAATGCCTCATGCAAAGCTTGAGGGGCGCGCGCAATAGCAGCGCGACGGCGCTGATCAACGACGCTTGCAACAAACTCTACAACAACGGAAGCGTGTTCCTGCCGCGAGATCAGCGCTACTACGCCTGCATCTTGGAAAACGTTCCCGGCGTGGAGTCCGCCTCGGCGGCCGAGCAGATCGCCGCGGCTTGCAGGCGGCAGAACGGGCTATAGCGCCCGTGTACCCGTGAGGTAGCGCGAGCGAAGCTCGCTACCGGCCGGAGCATGGCGGTCGGAGTGTTGCCCCGCTGCGCTCCGGTCACCCCAGAGCCTGTCTTGCGCATGCAGCGCAATGCGTTCGCGTGGGCTGCGTAAAATGTCAGAGTCAAAACCGAAAGGCGAGCGCTCGCATGAAGATCTACGATCAACTCTACATTGGCGGCAAATGGCTGAAGCCTTCCGGCGCCGGCTCGATCGATGTCATCGATTCCGGCACAGAAGAGGTCATGGGCCGGATTCCTGAAGGCACTGCGGCCGATGCCGAGGCAGCGGTCGAGGCGGCAAGACTCGCATTCGACGACTGGGCGGCCACACCGGCGTCCGTGCGGGCCGGCTATATCGAGAAAATCGCGGCGAATCTGAAGGCGCGCACCGATGAGCTTGCGGCGACGATCTGCGGCGAAACCGGGATGCCCATTAAGCTCTCGCGCGCGATTCAGGTCGGCAGTCCCCTCTACAACTGGAACGCCTATGCCAAGCTCGCGCGCGAGTTCGAATTCGAAGCGCGTGTCGGCAATTCGCTCGTGGTGCGCGAACCGGTAGGTGTGGTCGCCGCGATCACGCCATGGAACTATCCGCTGAGCCAGATCACGCTGAAGGTCGCGCCTGCGCTCGCCGCCGGCTGCACGGTCGTGCTCAAGCCTTCGGAAGTCGCGCCGCTCAACGCATTCATCTTGGCCGAGGCGATTCACGAAGCTGGGCTGCCGGCTGGGGTGTTTAACCTGGTGAGCGGCTACGGGCCCGTCGTGGGCGAAATCATCGCTAGCCACCCGTTTGTCGATCTGGTTTCGTTCACGGGGTCCACGCGCGCCGGCAAGCGCGTGGCTGAGCTTGCCGCGGCCAGCATTAAACGCGTCGCCTTGGAGCTTGGCGGAAAATCGGCGTCGGTCGTGCTCGACGATGCCGATTTCCCCGCGGCCGTCAAAGGCACCGTGGCCGCTTGCTACTTGAATTCCGGGCAAACGTGCTCGGCGCATACGCGGCTCATCGTGCCGGAATCGCGCTACGAGGAAGTGCGTGAGCTGGCGAGGGCCGCTGCCGAGGCGTTCATGGTGGGCGATCCACGCGATGAGGGCGCGCGCTTGGGTCCGCTCGCTTCGGCTGCTCAACAAAGGCGCGTGCGCGAGTACATCGAACGTGGCATTGCGGAGGGCGCTGAGCTCGTGACGGGCGGGGCGCAGATGCCCGAGGGCTTCTCGAAGGGCTTTTTTGTGAAGCCCACGGTTTTCGGGCGTGTGCATCCCAAAGCCACGATCGCTCAAGAAGAGATTTTCGGGCCCGTGCTGTCGATCCTGACGTACAAGGACGAGGAAGAGGCGATCCGCATCGCGAACGATTCGCTCTATGGCCTAGGCGGCGCCGTGTGGGCCGGCAGCGACGAACGGGCAATGCGCGTCGCGCGGCGAATTCGCACGGGGCAGATCGATATCAACGGCGGCCCCTGGAATCCGCAGGCGCCGTTCGGCGGCTTCAAGCAGTCGGGCTATGGGCGTGAAAACGGCGTATATGGGCTCGAAGAGTATCTCGAATACAAATCGCTGCAGTTGAAGAGCGAGAATCCGGCGGGCTAGAGGCTTTTGGCCTTGCGTCCGGTCGCATTGAAGTCAGCGAGGGCGATGCGGCGCAACTCGAGGTGATCGCGTAGCCGGCGACTGCGCCCGCAATGTGGGAACCCGTGTGTCCCCAGCCCGAATGCGACGCTAGGAACGGGGCGACGCGCCACGGACGCCCCGACTTGCCCTATCGTTATGTTGGCCTTCAAAAGGGCTCTCTTCCACAGCAAAGCCGTTGAGGTCATCGTTGGACAAACTGGCCCCGCTCGAACCTAAAAAGTCTCCCTCGCCGTCGCGGACGGAAGCACCACATCAAGCGACGGGGGCGCCGCGCCTGCCGGTCAAGCGTCCGGCATCTCACGGGGGGCCTTCCACCGCCGAAAATCTCAAGCCGGCCGGGCCGGATGCGCACTATCCGAAATACCGTCATTTGAGCAATGTGTCTTCTGGCGCAAATGCGGCGATGCCCGGTGGTTCTCAGCCATTTCGTCCGTGGGTCGCGAAGATTGCTACAGTGGGGACGACAATGCCGAGCAGCGGTACGGGGGTGGTCGTCGGACGACGGTGGGTGCTGACTGCGCGCCACATCTGGGATGACCACATTGCTGCGGGCGGTGACCTCGAGCAGTTTTATGCGGCAATTCCGGATCTTAAATCCGGGCGCAATTGCCCGACGCAGCCTATATTTTTCAGTCGATACATTGTCGGCCGAGGCGATGTCATTGCATTTCGATCGAGCACCGACTTGAATATTCCCCTACCGAAGGTGCAGTGGTTTTACAACCCGGAGGAGGGACTCAAGCACAGAAGCGGGACGGTTACCTATGGATATGGCGCAGGCTTGAACGCCGATCTCAGGCAAGCGGCAGGAAAACTTCACCGGCTCACTCCAGAAAACGAACCCTACGAGGGCGTCAATGTTGTCGACACTCTGGACAGAAACGCGGTCCGCCTAGGACACGGGGACTCGGGCGGCCCCGTCTTCATCGACGACGAACTGGTTGGAATCCATATCGCCGATCCTCCTGCCGACCTCGAATACACCTTCTCGTATTGGGCGCCCCTGTTTAATCAGCCGGAGATCCGCCGTGCGATCCTCGCCGACCTAGAAGACGATGAGGTCTTGGCGATTCCCGTTCGCCCCGAAGGGAGTTAGCGAGGATCAGGATCACCGACGTCGTTCATATCGACGCGGCTCAAAGCCTGTCATTCCTAAACCGCATCGCTGTACCCTCGCGTTCGATGCGCTCCCAGACGGAGCGCTTCTCGTCGTCGCTCATGAACACCCAATTCGACACCTCGGCCGCCGTCCGGCCGCAGCCTTTGCAGACCTCGTCGAAAAGCGTCGAGCAGACGCCGATGCAGGGACTATCGGGCAGCGAGTGGAGGTTGGAAGCCATCGAATGCGATCTCAAAAACGGAGCTGCCCATATGGTAGCCGAGGCGGAGGACGGGGTGCCAATCGCCTGGCGACGCAAGCACGCGTTGCGGCGGGGCGATGGTTCTTACAGAAGGCTTTCCGGGGCATGAGCTGCACAATTCGCCGAAAGCCTAGCCGTCCGGCCTCCAAGCGTCCGACCGAGGTTTTATTCCGGTAGACACGAGCCCATAACCCGATAAAATTGCGCCCGATTTGTCATTGGGCGCGCGGGCAGCGGGGGCCGGACCAGACCTGCATGGCCCCTGTGCCGTTTGTGCGACACGATCGTCCGATCTCCTCGCATTTTTATGTCACACCCCAATGATTGATGGTAGCTTTCGGGTTTTTCACGGGAGCCGCGCGCCTGGCGCTGCGGCATGGCGGGGTCGAGGCCGGGCGAACCGGTCCGCATCGGAGAACGGGATGAAGAAACAGGTGATAGGCACGCTTGCCGCACTCTTTTTGTGCGCAGCGCCCTGGGCGGCGTCGGCCAAGGATACGCAACTGAACGTCTACAACTGGTCCGACTACATCGCCAAGGACACCATCTCCAACTTCGAGAAGCAGACGGGCGTCAAGGTCAGGTACGACAACTACGATAGCGACGACACGCTCCAAGCGAAGCTGCTAACGGGCAACTCGGGTTACGACATCGTGGTGCCCACGAGCAACTACGCCGGCAAGCAGATCGCCGCGGGCATATTTGCCCCGCTCGATAAAACGAAGCTACCGAATCTGAAATACCTCGATCCGCAGCTCATGGCGCTCGTCGCCGGCGCCGATCCGGGCAACAAGTACGCCGTGCCCTGGGCGTGGGGCACGACCGGCCTCGGCTACAACGTCACGAAGGCCCAGCAAATTCTCGGCAAGAACGTCCCCCTGAATGATTGGGACATGCTGTTCAAGCCCGAGAACATTTCGAAGCTGAAAGCCTGCGGCGTGTCGGTGCTCGATGCACCCGATCAAGTGTTCGCGGCGGCGCTCCATTACATCGGCAAGGATCCGATGAGCACGAACCCGGCCGATTATCAGGCCGCGCTCGCGATGATGAAGAAGATCCGCCCGTACATCACGCAATTCAACTCGTCGGGCTACATCAACGATATGGTCGGCGGCGATATTTGTTTCGCCTACGGCTGGTCGGGCGATGTCGTGATCGCCAAGCATCGTGCCGCCGAAGCGAAGAAGCCGTACAAGATCGAGTACTACATCCCGAAGGGCGGTGCGCCGATTTGGTTCGACGTCATGGCGATTCCGAAGGATGCCGCGCACAAGGAAGCGGCGCTCGAGTGGATCAACTATATCGAGACCCCGCAGGTGCATGCCGCGATCACGAACGCGGTGTTCTATCCGAGCGCGAACGCGGAAGCGAAAAAGTATGTCGATCCCAAGATCGCCAACGATCCCGCTATCTATCCGCCGGCCGACGTCGTCAAGACACTGTTTCTCCTGAAGCCGCTGCCGCCTGAAATTCAGCGCCTGCAAACGCGGCTTTGGACGGAGTTCAAGTCGGGCCGATAAGCTCATCGCCGCACGCGGCATGCAGTCATGAAGCCCCCGGACCATCACCGGGGGCTTTGTACGTCAAACGAGTGGAGTCAAGCAGCAGATCATGAGCGACCAGTCGAGCTCACAGCCGCCCGTCGGCGCGCGTCCAGCAGGTTCAACGTCGGCCGGCGATGTTTCGGCCGAAAACTTCGTGCAGATCGTCGACGTCGTCAAGAAGTTCGGGGAAACGGTCGCCGTCAAGAACGTCAATTTGTCGGTAGCCAAGGGCGAATTGTTCGCGTTGCTCGGCAGTTCGGGTTGCGGCAAGTCCACGCTGCTCCGGATGCTGGCGGGCTTGGAATCGATCACCTCGGGCAAGATCTTGATCGACGGCGAAGATCTCGCGTCCATGCCGCCCTACCGGCGCCCCGTCAACATGATGTTCCAGTCGTATGCGCTGTTTCCGCACATGACAGTCGAATCGAACGTCGCATTTGGGCTCAAGCAAGAAGGCGTCGAGAAGGCCGAGCTCAAGGCGCGCGTGCAGGACGCCCTCGATCTCGTGCAGATGGGCCGGTTCGCCAAGCGCAAACCGCACCAGCTCTCGGGCGGGCAACAGCAACGCGTGGCGCTGGCCCGCTCGCTCGTCAAGCGGCCCAAGCTGCTGCTGCTCGACGAACCGATGTCGGCGCTCGATAAGCAAATTCGTCAGCGCACCCAGATCGAGCTCGTCAACATTCTCGATAGCGTCGGGGTGACCTGCATCATGGTGACGCACGATCAGGAAGAGGCGATGACGATGGCCGATCGCTTGGCCGTCATGAGCGAAGGGCAGATCGTTCAGCTCGGCGCGCCGCGCGAGGTGTACGAGTATCCGAACTCGCGGTTTTCGGCAGAATTCATCGGCTCGACGAACCTGTTCGACGGCCATGTGGTGGAGGACGAGCCCGATCATGTTTTTGTCGAGACATCGGAATTGCCTTGCCGTCTCTATGTGAACCACGGCATTACCGGGCCGCTCGGCATGCCGGTGACCATCTCGGTGCGCCCCGAACGCATCGCGCTCACGCGCAAGCCGCCCGAAGGCGCCTATAACTGGGGGCACGGCACGGTATCGAACATCGCCTACATGGGCGGTTACTCGCTCTATCACGTCGAACTCGATTCGGGAAAGACGGTGGTGGCCAACGTATCGAGCCTCGCGTTGACGGAAATCGATTCGCCTACGTGGGGCGATGAGATCTACGTGCGCTGGAGCGCTTCGGCCGGCGTGGTGCTGACGGCATGAAGGCGCGCATGCTCTCCCTCGCGGCCTGGCCAGCTCGAAAGTTGAAGCTGACGGGCGGCACCGCCGTCGTTGCGGGGCCGTTCATTTGGCTACTGATGTTCTTTTTCGTGCCGTTCCTGCTCGTCGTCAAGATCAGCTTCGCCGAGTTGCAGCTCGGCATTCCGCCTTACACCGAGCTCGCGTCGATCAAAGATGGCGTCGTGCAGATTTCGTTGAACGTGGCGCACTATGCGTTCCTGTTCACCGACAGCCTGTACTTCGCCACCTATGTCAATTCGGTGGTCGTGGCGGCCGTGACGACGTTGTTCTGCCTACTGCTCGGCTATCCGATGGCGTATTACATCGCGCGATCGAATCCGAACTCGCGCAATCTGCTGATGATGGCGGTCATGCTGCCGTTCTGGACGTCGTTTTTGATTCGCGTCTATGCATGGATCGGCATCCTGAAAAACAACGGGCTGCTCAACAACTTTCTCATGACGATCGGGCTCATTCATACGCCGATCGAGCTGTATAGGACCAATACCGCCGTCTATATCGGGATGGTCTATTCGTACCTTCCGTTTCTCGTCATGCCGCTGTATGCGCACCTCGTGAAGATGGACCTAACGTTGCTCGAAGCCGCTTACGATCTCGGCGCGAAGCCATGGAAAGCATTCGTGCAGATCACGCTGCCGCTTTCGAAGAACGGCATCATCGCCGGTTGTTTGCTCGTGTTCATTCCGGCGGTGGGCGAGTACGTGATTCCTGAGTTGCTCGGCGGGGCGAATACGTTGATGATCGGCCGCGTCATGTGGAACGAGTTCTTCAACAACGCCGATTGGCCGATGGCCTCTGCCGTAACCTGCGCGATGGTGCTGCTGCTGCTCGTGCCGATGGCGATGTTCCAACACTTTCAGGCGAAACAACTGGAAGCGCGGCGATGATCAAACCGAACCGTACTTTGCAATGGGTCGCGCTCGGCATCGGCTTCGCGTTCCTCTACGTGCCAATCTTGAGCCTCATCGTTTATTCGTTCAACGAGTCGCAGCTCGTCACGGTTTGGACGAAATTTTCCCTGCGATGGTACGCAGCGCTCGCGCAGGACGATGAGCTCATCACGGCGTTTTGGCTTTCGCTGCGCATCGCGTTGTTGACAGCATTCGCTTCGGTATTCATCGGTACCTGGGCCGGCTTCGTGCTAGCGCGAATGGGGCGATTTCGCGGGTTCACGTTGTTCACGGGGATGATCAACGCGCCGCTCGTCATCCCCGAAGTGATTCAAGGGATTTCGCTGTTGCTGCTGTTCATCGAAATGGGAAAGTGGCTCGGCTGGCCCGAAGGGCGAGGGCTCACGACGATCTGGATCGGGCATGTGATGTTGTGCATGTCGTATGTGGCGATCATCGTGCAGTCGCGCGTGCGGGAATTGAACCCGTCGCTCGAGGAGGCGGCCCTCGATTTGGGGGCAACACCGTTCAAGGTGTTTTTCGCCATCACGTTGCCCCTGATCTCGCAAGCGCTGATGGCGGGGTGGCTTCTGTCGTTCACGCTGTCGATCGACGATCTCGTGTTGTCGGCGTTCTTGTCCGGGCCGGGCTCGACGACGCTGCCGCTCGTCGTGTTTTCGCGCGTAAGGCTGGGGCTGAACCCGGAGATGAATGCGCTCGCGACGCTGTTTATCGGTGTGGTCACGATCGGAGTGATCGGGATCAACTACGTGATGCTGCGGGCGGAGAAGAAGAGATTGGCCACGGTGGTATGAGCCGAAGGCGGATTGTCGCTCGGCGCTCGCTGAAAGTTCTTGCGGCCGCTCAAAACTCGGTAACGCCACGCTACCGGATCGGCCGCACGTTCAGCCGCTAAACGGGCGAAGGATCCAGGCCCGTCAGAGGCGCGTCATGCTCCCCGTACCCCAATCGCTGCATCAGCCGCTGAATCAATGATCGAATGCGATCGACAAGGGCGCGAAGCCGATTCCTGACCGACTGCCGATTCAGCGCTTCTGCCGCGGCGCCCGCCAAGGTGCCGACGACGGGCAATACGCTCGCCGATAAGCCGTATGTGGGGGCCATGCTGCCTTCGTCTTCGGCCTCGGAAATGGACAGAAATGTAGAAATCGAAGCAGCCCAAATCGAAAGAATGCGTATCATGAGCGCGGCGCTGCGCGCCGGGTTATCGGTTCTGTCCGCCCAGGCGTCGCGCACGTCGGCGATTTCGCTGGCTATGCCGGCGATGGCCCCGAAGCGACTGTGGAAGTCGGCGGCTTCGCTGGACCACCAACCCGCCCACGTCGACATCATTGCCGCGTATTGACTCCCGAGGCTCGCGAGCACACCCACCCGACTCACAGGCGCCCCACCCGCATTGGCCCAATTCGATTCGAGCAATTGCGCGGCATTAACGAGGCCGAGCGGCCCGACCGCGCGTCCAGTGACGTAGTCGATTGGGCCGCTCTCGACGAGGGTAGACAACAGGCCCGTGATGTTGGTGACCAGCTCGGTTAGCAGAATCGCCTCCGGCTGGACTATTCTCTCCGTCAAGGTGGGCAATCTTTGTGCCGAATAGCCCGATGTTGATGTTGAAGGCGCAGCTTGCCGTGGGTCGTTCTGTGTTTCGTCCTGTCTAGCCTGCTGTGTTTCCTCCGCCACTTCCTCACGCATTTCTTCCTGTCTTTCGTCGAATGACATGGTTTGCCCGTTCGGCAGCGGCGATTGCGTTCCCTGTAGATGAGCGAGGCGCCTGGCCACGTTGATACTGAGGGCAATAGATGGGCGGACGTCCCTGCTTGGCCGTCGACTCGAATTTGTCGAAGCTGTCTCGGAGGAACTCGCCGAACCGCGCGATGGGGTCACATCATTCCACTCGTCGGCGGATTCCGACGATTGACCTGCCATGTTGAGAAAACTGAGCGCGTTCCGGGAGATAGTGTCGTTGGTTAAATTGAGCCATTCGAGCGCGGTGTGCGCAGGCAAAGCAGCGGTAGTAGATCCTTGTTGAACTGACATTGAGCGAGCGGGTGGTGCAGGCTGCGGTTGCCGCTTCAGGCGAGCGAAGGGAGACTGTGTCGCTACCGACGTGGTCGGCGTCGTCGTTTCCCGCCGGCTGGACGCCACCGACCTGCGGCGCAATTCATTGCGTTGTTGCTGCGTGCTTTCATTGCCCATCGCATGTCTCGCTCGTTACGATTTCACTTCGCTCTGTCATGACGTTCGGCGCGGGTCCGTCGGTCGGCAGCGGAAACCGCGCTCGAGTCGTTCGGCCAAGCCGCAGTTTGCCCAGCGTGTCGATAGCCACGATTGTAGGATTCGCCTCCTCCGCGTGCGCGGATAAGAACATCGGCCTAGCGCAGCGATAGGGCGTCATTCCCACATATGAAGCTTCGGCCAGCAATTGCCGCAGTGACGTACTCGGTTATGGCGCCAGCGGCGCGTTGAACATTTCGTCCCACGCTGAGATCATCGCGGCGCCGTGTCGGGACCACCATGCCCATCCGCCGGGCGCGGGCGGCGTCGTCTCTAATGAAGGCGCGCCCGGCGCCGATGGCGCATTTGGGTGCAGCGCGGCGAGTTGCGAGAGCGCTGACCACAGCCGATGTACGACCTGGAAGTACAGCTGATTCCAATCGTCGATTTGCATCCCTTCACGATCGATCAGTTCCGCCGTTTCCGAAACCAGCGAGCCGACGAGGCCCAGCACGCTGGAAATGAGCCCCGATACCACCGAAGCGGTGTTGTCCTCGTCGTTCCATAGCTGTGCAGACACCACGCCCGCAACGGCAGACGCGCCGTTCACGGCGACGCTGACGCCAAGTAGGGTTCGGCGTAGTGATGAGCGAGACGGGTCATGGCGAATCGCGTCCCACAAGTCGGGTATCGCCGCGAGCCCTGACAGCACGGCGCCGCCGGTGTTGAGATAAAGCGGATCCTCGCCGGACGACCAGACCGTTGCGCCCAGCGTCGCGAGCCCGCTGGCGACGTTCAGGACGCTGCCCAACGAGCTGATGCCATCGCCAAATTCGTCGATCTCGGTCAGCGGCGGCCGTTCGCGCATCCCTGAGGCCCCGCTTGTCTGCGCGTTGTCGGCAGGCGGGCGCAGCTGATCGATCGCGAATCGCAACGCTCCGATATTGCGCGCAGGCTGCCACGCAATCCGCCGCCAATCCGACTCGTCCCAGCGTTCTCGGTCCTCCATCAAGTCGGACAGTTCGGCCGGTACGGCGCTAAGCGCAAGGGCGGGCCCGGCGGCGTAATTGGCGACATTGACAAACGGTCCGCCGCCAGGAAGCGTCGCAATGACGGAGATTAGCGCCTGCAGGAGATCGGTGGCGACTGCGATCGCTTTTGTAGACCGCCATCGCATATCCGGGCCATGCGGATGCGGCGCATTCCCGACGCGTGCGCCCACGCTCCCGATGCGCGCTAGCGTGTGCGCGGGTGGCGTCCGCATCGGATGGAGCAAAGGCGGTGGTTGCCCTTGAGCTAACGGCTCTAAGTTTGAGAAGCTCGCGCTACGCCTTAGCGATGCTGCGTCGCCGAGTTCGGAGGGTTGCCGGACGGCGGATTCGCTATGTGCGCGTTTTCGTAAGCGGCGTTGCTGCGAAGCATATTCACCCATCGCCGCTCTCCGTCCTATCGAACCCCGAGCGGCAATTCGCGTGCGTCAATGGCTGTGTTGTCGCTATAGCAATAGCTCTGCTCGAACGCGTCGCATTGGACCAAGCGGTATTCCTTGCCCTGTTGAACGATGACCGCGCCGTCCTCGAATTTCTGCGGCGATGCGGCAGGGCCCTTGAAAAAGCCACTCCCGTCGAGGCGAACCGCGTGGCATATATCGCGATCGTCGCGCTTATAAAGGCCGTACTCGTTGGCGCCTAAGTCTCCGACGGGCGTCATCCTTTTCCTTATGAATTCACGAGTGGAGTTATATCGGTCGGTTAGGCCTAGGCTCGTTGCGTAGTCGAGAAAGGCCAGGATGCCAGCGTGATCCAATATTCCCGGCGTGCTGCTGGCTCTCGCTAGTTCGTCATGCTTGGCTCTTAACAAGTCAGCCTGGCTCTGGTTCACCAAATTGAAGATGATGACACCCGAATCGTCGCCTTGAACCGCCTGTACGCTGTTATCGGTCGAGTTATAGAAGATGACGCCTCTATCACCGATGGGCTTCTTTTCGAAATCGACGATCTCTTCACCGGCGTTTTCGTGGCCGGCGGGATAGCGCAGCTCTACACCATCCTTGAGGGCGCCGATCGGTAAAATGAATTTCTGCGCTCTCGAAATGACCGCCGCGGCGTTGGACATATCGAGATCTTCCGCGCTGATCGTCCGGGAAGACGGGGCCGCGGCGGGCGACGAGACCGCGATGTTCGGCATGCTGCGGTTACGCGGTAGCGCACCCGATTGGTTCTGAGCGGAGGGTCGGTGCGACAAGCTCTTCGCTCGCCTGCGTGCAGGGGGGCGTTGCACCGTCGTGTATTGGCTCATGAGTGGCTCATGCTCCGTAAGTCGCATCGAGCCAGTTTAGCGGGGGGGCTTCCGTAGTCCCATAGGAGGCGACCACCGCACCCCCGACATTGGACGCAACGCGCCGCGTGCCTCCCACTATTTACGACGGTCACCTCTTGCGTGTTTCTTCCATCGCTTGGAATAACAGCGCCGTACCGGCTCGGAATCGCTCATGGGGCTCCGCTCCGTGGGATTCACTTCCCGTCGGAGCCTTATGGCCCACGAGCCTATGCTTAGAGAGATAAATCGGGCAGATCGAGTATTCAGCTTATGTCTTCGGGCGAGCTTTGCACACTGGCGGGAGCAGCGGGCGAACCGTGCATAGCGGGGTTGATCGCTCGCGGTACTGATCCGCTCGCCGCTGGCGCGAGCGCAGGTGCTGCGGAATCGTTTGCCGCCAGCCCAGTCGAATCGTTCGAAGAAGGGTAGACAGGATATCGCCACATGGATGAGGAGCCAGGGGGCGTCGGGTATAGGCAGTTATGCATACCCGACCATGAAAGATCGGGTTTCCGGTAGTGCCAGCGTTTCATGAATTCGCTATAGGCGACCCCGATAGCGCCCCGAAGTCGCGCATAGCGCGCCTCCTGTTCGGATGAAGGGGGATGCCCTTTGCCGGACTTGTTGAAATAAATGGTGTACTTTTTCCCGAAGCTCAGATGATGTTCGACCAGCAATGCATACGCCTTCGAAGGCCATGGGTCAATGGCGACCCAGTATTGCTCGGGCCAGTGTGGTTTGCCGACCCGACAGAACGCATGCCCCGGTATGCCGCCTAACTGCACGAGATATTCCGGACCAAATCGCTCACGCGCCAGCATATAGGACAAGGCCATCATTTGATCGCAAAGCCCCGCTTGGAGGGCCAAAGCAGCGTGCGCCCGCAGCCTTGGTTTCACGTACCACGCCTGGTGTTTGAGCACATCGAGCGCCGATTTGACCTGCGGCATCTCGAGTGCGGTGCTGTTTGGGTCTCCCAGCGCCGACTCGATACCGCGCGTTAATTCGCTTTTCGCAGCGTCGGTCTTGTCCTGCTCTGAGGCGTCCTTAAAATACTTGTCGACCGCCCGTTGGATTCGATCGCGTCTCTTGTCCTCGCTACACTCGTTAACGTAGCGGCGCAGTTCATCTTCCGGCAGATGCAAGTGAGCGTAGTCGACGTGAAAGACCATTCGGGGAAGTGAGGACAACCCGGGTGCCGGAGTATCGACATCACAGCCGAAGTTCCATCTCTGGTTTGAACTGCCGAACGGGAGCCGGCGTTTCACTTCACGAATGATCTTGTTGCCGATGTCGAGCGCTTCCTCGTACTCCGGGTAAATCCAGTATTCAGCGGCTGGCGGCGGTTGCCCCTCCGCGTGCCAGATTGGGGGTGGCGGGGGCTCAGGTTTACTTTCAGTCGAAGCGTTCGAAGCATTCGACGTCGACGCAGCGGCGGGCGGCTGCTCGGTAGGTGCAGGCGCGATATTGACTGTGGCAGGCGCGACGCGCTTCGGAGAGGAGGGGGCGAGCGATTGAGACGCACGCCGCTTGCGCTGGTTTTGGATGTCGTATTGGGGGTCTGGCATTGGACCCTCGAAAATCGCCCGTACTCGACAACTGTTCGAGCGGGAGGCGATATCGTTGCATCGGCTCCCGTTGAAGGCGCTGACCTCGTCCTCGCTCACGCCGCAACGCCGGCCGTGAGCGACGCCCGCCTACCAACCGATAGTGTATCGATGCCGCGAGCGACGTCGAACGTTAAGTGTGCGTCCGCATTGTCACGATCCCTACATCTGGAAATCCAGGCTTGGGCCGCAGTGCGAGCTGTTTCTCGGAGTAACGGTCTAGCAAGAATGCATGGCTTGTTCAACGCTTTCCGTCCGGTACGCCCCCCATCGCCTGGAACAGCACTGCCGTGTCTGTTAGCCGTTGGCCCGTCGAACGAATGGCTGCGAGCTGCGCATTCCAATACTGTTCTTCGCTCGCCCGGACGCTTGATCCGGGAATCGCGCCCAGGCGTCCGCGTGCAGCCGTTTCGTCGAACGCCTGCCGTGCCGATTGGGCCTGCGTCTCTGTTGCGCTCGCCATCTGCGCGTCGTGCTCCAGCGCGGCCAGGGTATCCGCGACGTTTTGGAACGCCGACAACACGGTTGCCTTGTACTGATCGACCGCCGCCTCGTAGAAATCGATCGCCGCCCGCCGCTGGGCGAGCAACGCGCCGCCGTGAAACAGAGGCTGCGTCAGCGATCCGCCAAGGCTCCATAGCGCACCGGCTCCCGAGAGCGCCGTCGGCCAACTGAACCCGCCTTGGCCCATCGATGCCGTCAACGACACACTCGGGAACAACTGCGCCGTCGCAACGCCTACCTCCGCCGCCGACGCGCGAAGCGCCGCCTCGGAAGCCTGGATGTCCGGCCGCGTATGCAACAGCGTCGAAGGCACGACAACCGGCACGTGCTCGGGCAAGGCGAGCTCGGCCAGCGCGGGGATCTCGACGGCGGCATCGGGCGTACGTCCGATCAGAACCGCCAACGCATGGCGTGTCGCTTGACGTTGTTGGAGCAGTGGCGGCAGGCTGGCTTCGAGCTGGGAAGCCGTTTGCTGAGACGCAAGAGCCTGTCCGTGCGGCGCCGCGCCGAGCGCATAGCGCCGCGCGTCCTCATGCGCGGTTTGTTGCGCGAGTGCGACTAGCCGCTTGGTGGCGTCGACCTGGTCGTCGAGCGCCGCTGCGTTGATCGCGGTTGTCACGACATTGGCGGCCAGCGCCCGGCGGGCCGCATCGAGTTCGAACGCTTGCACGTTCACACGCGCATTGAGCGCCGCATTGGCATAGCGGACGGCGCCGAACAAGTCGAACGTGTAGTGCGCTTGGATTTGACCCACGAATACGTTGTAGCGCACGGTCGGCGGCCCGGCTTCGGGGATGCCGAGCGCGCGTTCGCGCGTCGCTTGAGCACCCGCGTCGATGGTCGGCAGCAGCGACGAGCCGATCTGCGCGTGCAATTGCTCGCGCGCACCGACGAGCGTTTTTTCGGTGGCGGCCAGCGTCGGGCTGTTTTTCAAGCCCTCGTCGACGAGCGCATCGAGCTTCGGCGAGCGGTACAGGCGCCACCATTCGGGTACCGGCTGCGCGTCGAGATCGAACTGTTGAGACACCCCGTTGGCCGTCGCCGTATGCTCAGGCAGCGGCGCCTGCCCGTAATGGGCCGGCGACGGCATCGCCGGAGGTTCGCCGTTCGGCCCCAGCGAGCACGCCGCTAGCGTCAACGCCGAAACCGCCGCAAGCGCAAGGGCCGAACGTTGGTATAGGGGATGCAAGGCGTTCACGATCCTCATCTCAATTCCCCGTATGAGAGTTGGCGTCCGGCGACGGATCGCGTTCATCGAGCCGTACTCTGAACGACGTCGCGTAGAGCGCGGGCAGATAAAACAGCGTCAGCACCGTCGCGCTCGTGATACCGCCCATCAGCGCGGTGGCCATCGGCCCGAAGAAGTTGGAACGAAGCAGCGGGATCAGCGCGAGCACGGCCGCCGCCGCGGTCAACGTAATCGGACGGAATCGGCGCACAGTCGCGCCCACGATCGCATCGAAGCGCCGATGGCCGGCCGCGATGTCCTGTTCGATCTGATCGACGAGAATCACCGAGTTGCGCATGATGATCCCGAACATGGCGATGACGCCGAGCATCGCCACGAAGCCGAACGGTTTGCCGAACAAGAGCAACGTCGCCACGACGCCGATGAGGCCGAGCGGGGCGGTCAACACCACCATCAACACACGCGCGAAACTCTGCAATTGAATCATCAAGAGCGTGAACACGGCGATCGCCATCAGCGGCATCTGCGCGTTGATCGAGGTTTGCCCCTTCGCGCTTTCTTCGACGGAGCCGCCTACTTGGATCCGATAGCCGAGCGGCAACGACGCACGGATCGGCGCCAGCGCACGGTCGACATCGTGCGTGACGTCGATGCCTTGCGCCGTGCCGCGCACGTCGGCTTGAACCGTGATCGTCGGCTGCCGGTCTCGCTCCCATATCACGCCGTATTCGAGCGTATTGCGCACATGCCCGAGCGAGGCGAGCGGAACGGGGCCGTTCGGCGTCGGCATCGCCAAGCCGAGCAAACGGGCCGGGTCCACGCGTTCGTGTTTCGGCGCACGTAGATCGACGCTGATCAATTTGTCGCGCTCGCGAAACTGCGTGACCGTATAGCCCGAGAGCGTCATAGCCAGAAAGTTCGACACATCCTGCGAACTGACGCCGAGTTGCCGCGCCTTGTTCTGATCGACCTCGAACGTCATCGAGCGCTCGGCGGGCTCATCCCAATCGAACTGGACGCCGCGCGTGCGGGCGTCGGCGCGCATCGTCGCCGCTACCTTCTCGGAGACGGCGCGCACGGTCGCGATATCGTCGCCGCTCACGCGAAACTGAACGGGATAGCCGACGGGCGGCCCGTTTTCCAGCCGTGACAGGCGCGTGCGGACGCCGGAGAATTCGTTCTCGAGCCGCGTGTCGAGCCAGCGCGAGAGTTTGTCGCGATCTTCGACCGATTTCGCCGTCACGACGAACTGCGCAAAGTTTGGCTGCTGCAGCTGTTGATCGAGCGGCAGGTAAAAGCGCGGCGCGCCACTCCCGACAAAATCGACGAAGTGATCGATTTCGGGCCGCCCATCGAGCGTTTTTTCGAGCCGCTGCGCTTGCTTGAGCGTCGCCTCGAACGAAGCCCCTTCGGGTAGCCGCATATCGATGAGCAGTTCCGGGCGATCCGAGCTCGGGAAGAATTGCTGCGGGACGAGCGAGAACGCCCCAAGCGAGATAACGAACAGTAGGACCGTGACGCCAAGCACGACGAAGCGGCGCTTGACGCACCATTCGATCCAGACGGTCAGCCGCCGATAGAACCGGGTGTCGTAGATATCGTGCTCATGATCGTGCGCTTCGCCATGCGCCCGCTTGCGTTCGGGCAGTAGGTGATAGCCCAGCAGCGGAATCAGCACGACGGCAGCGAACCACGAGGCGATCAGCGCGATAGCCGACACCTCGAAAATCGAACGCGTGTATTCGCCCGTGCTCGACTTGGCGAGCGCAATGGGCAAAAAGCCCGATACGGTGACCAGCGTGCCCGTCAGCATCGGGAACGCCGTGCTCGTATAGGCGAACGCCGCGGCGCGCGTGCGCTTCCATCCTTGTTCGAGCTTCACCGCCATCATCTCGACGGCGATGATCGCGTCGTCCACGAGCAGCCCGAGCGCGAGTACGAGCGTGCCGAGCGATACCTTATGCAGGCCGATGTCGAACATGTACATCACGAGCGCGGTGACGGCCAAGACGATAGGGATCGAAATGACGACGACCATCCCTGTGCGCACGCCCAACGAAACGAGGCTCACGATCAACACGATCGCCACGGCTTCGCCGACCGCCTCCAGAAAATCGTCGACTGAGTGCGACACCGCCTTCGGCATGCTCGACACTTGCTCTAGCGTGAGGCCGGCGGGCAAGTGCGCGCGCAACTGCGCGCTCTGGGCATCGAGCGCCTTCCCCAAACGAATCACATCGCCGCCCGGCTGCATCGTCACGCCGATGCCAAGCACCGCGCGGCCATGATTGCGCATCTGCGTGACAGGCGGATCGTCGTAGCCGCGCTTGATCGTTGCGATGTCGCCAAGCCGGACGCTGCGATGGCCGATCGTGATCAGCGTATCGGCGAGCGCGCGTTCATCGCTGAATTGCCCGCTCGGGCGCACGAACACGCGATCATCGGCGGTGGTGACGGTGCCCGATGAGGCGACGGCGTTTTGCGAGGCGATGGCCTGGGCGAGTTGCTGCGGCGAGATCCCTAGACGCGTCAGCTGTGCGTTCGTGATTTCGACAAAGATGTGCTGATCGGGATCGCCGAAGTAATCCACTTTCGCCACCCCGGGGACGCGCAGCAGCACCGTGCGCAGTTCATCGGCGTAATCGTGCAGTTGAGCCGGCGAGAAGCCGTCGCCTTCGAGCGTGTAAACGTTCGTGTAGACATCGCCGAACTCATCGTTGAAGAACGGGCCGACGACACCGCTCGGCAGCGTTTGTGCGATGTCGCCGACCTTCTTGCGCACTTGATACCACGTTGGCGGCACGTCCTTGACGGGCGCCGAATCCTTCATCGTGAAGAAGATCATCGATTCCCCGGGGCGCGAGTAGCTGCGCTGGAAATCGACGTAGGGCGTTTCTTGCAGCTTGCGCTCGATTCGATCGGTGACTTGCTCTTGTACTTGCCGCGCCGTCGCGCCCGGCCAGAGCGTACGGATCACCATCACGCGGAACGTGAACGGCGGATCTTCGGATTGCGCCAGGCGCGTGTAGGCGAGAATGCCCGCGAGCGTGGCCAGCGCGATCAGGAAGACGACGAGCGCCTGATGCCGGAGCGCCCAGGCGGAGAGGTTGAAGCGGCCTTCGTCGTAGGTGGTCGTTTGCGGCTCTTGATGCGGTGTTGGGGGGATCGCCGCAGCAGGCGACGGTGACGATCCGGCTGGCGTGGGGTGGTCGGCGCCGCTCATGACGCGAAGTCCTCTGGATGCAACGGTGGCACGACGCGCACGTGTTCGCCCGCGCTCACGGTATGGACGCCTTGGTAGACGACGCGATCGCCGTCGGAGAGGCCTTGCGTGACCGATAGCGTGCGCTCGTCGTAACGTCCGACGGTGACGCGCCGCAACTCGAGCGTGTCGGACCCGGCGCGCACGACCCACACGGCCGGTGCGGGGCCGTCGTGGAACAGCGCGGTGACGGGCAGCGTGAATGGATGCGCGCCTGGCTGAATATTCGCCAAGGCTTGCGAGAATGCGATTTGAGCCGTCATGCCCAGTCGGATCTGCGCATCGGGGGCGCTGAGCGTCAGCTTGACGCGGTAGGTGCGGCTTTGCGGATCGGCGGCCGGCGCGACTTCGCGCACGCGCGCGGCGAATCGCTTGCCGGGCAGGGCCGGCAGCGTCACCTGAGCGGCGTTGCCGACGTGCAGCGCGGCGAGCGCGCTTTCAGGGGCGTCGCAGACGACATCGAGGTCGCCGGCCCATGCGAGGCCATACACGGCTTGGCCCGCGGCGACGTTTTGGCCGGTATCGGCTTGTTCCGAGGTGATGACGCCGGCGTGATCGGCGACGAGTGCCGCGTAGGCGAGCTGATTACGGGCCAAGGAAAGCTGCGCCTGCGCGGCGTCGCGCTGGGCGGCAGCCGAAGCATAGGCATCTTGCGTTTGTTCCAACTGCGCTGGGGCAATCAGGTTTTCGTGGGCCTGTGCGTTGTCGCGATCCATCTGCTGCTTGGCATAGACGAGCCGGTGCTGGGCGGCGTCCAACTGGGCCTGGGCGTTGGCGAGGCTTTTTTGCAGATCCGCAGGATCGAGCCGGGCGAGCACTTGGCCGGCCTTGACCGTATCGCCGAGCCGAACATCGCGCTCGATGATTTTGCCGCCGACGCGGAACGAAAGAGGGGTGTTGTAGCGCGCTTCGATATCGCCCGGCAATGTCGCTTCAGGCGGGACGCCGTCGGGATGGACGGCGACCGCGACGACAGGCCGCGGCGCCAGCGCAGCGGGCGGCCGCTCATGGCAGGCCGTCAACGTAAGCGCGCCGCAGACGGCCGCTATCGCGCCATAGCGCCGAGCCGTCGAGCGCGAGACGAACCACGACAAACCGCCGAATGGCAGGCGCGTACTTATCGGCGCCTCAAGACCGGGACGAATCACGATGACCCCAAGCAAAAGAGCTACGTCGAAATCAGGGCAAGCACCCATCGCTTGCTTGTTGAGGCGCCGCCGCGTCCACACCTACCCGGCGCACCCCTTGCTAAGCTGCAGGATCGCATTCTAATACAAGGTTGTATCTGAATGCAAAGATGAATAAAATGGAACGACAGTGCTACACTGCGCCCCATGAAACGAAAACGCTTGACCCGCGAAGAGAGCAAAGAGCAAACGCGCTTGCGGTTGCTCGATGCTGCGCAGACGATTTTTATGAAGAAAGGCTATGTCGCGACGAGCGTCGAAGACATTGCCGAGGCGGCGGGTTATACGCGTGGCGCGTTTTATTCGAATTTCCGCGGCAAGTCGGAGATCCTCATGGATCTCTTGCTGCGCGACCATGAGCGCATGCAGGCGGATTTGCGCTCAATCATCGACGACGAAGCCACGCGCGAGGAAATGGAAGCGCGTGCGCTGACGCTCTATAGCGGATTCTTCCGGGACGACGACTGTTTCCTGCTATGGGCGGAGGCGAAACTGCTCGCGGCGCGGGATGCGAAGTTTCGCGCACGATTCAACGCGTTCTCCCATGAGAAGCGCGAGTTCCTCACCGGTTACATTCGAATGTTCTCGGAGCATGTCGGCATGCCGCTGCCGCTGCCTGCCGAGGTGTTGGCGCTCGGCCTCATCGGCTTGTGCGAAGGCGTCCATTCGTTCCGCGTTTGCGATCCTCAGCATGTCACCGACGATCTGACAGAAGCGGTGCTGGCCGGTTTTTTTGCGAAGATCATGTTCGGCGGCGCGCCCAGCAAATAACAGCGGGCGAGATCGATCGTCGTGCCTTGCCGGCCCGGCGTGACGTGTCGACCGCCTTCACACCCGCCATCAGGTCCCGAGGCCGGGACCGTAGTTGCTGCTGATATGGCGCGTGACGGCATCGACATCGGCATAGTCCTGCTCGGGTAGCCCGTCGAGGATCGCCAACAGTTCGTTGCTCGCCCCGGCTTGCTGCGCCGCATCGACAAGATGATCCTTGTTGGCCGGATACTGCACGGCGGACAAGACATCCGAGATCTGCAAGTCGATCGATTCGGTCGGCACAGAGTGCGTGGCGCCCTGAGGCGACGCGGTCGCGGTGGTGTCCTTGTTGCGTGCGCTCATGTTCGAGCCTGCCGTTCGCGAGCCGCGAAATGATTCGCCAGTTCGTGCTGCTTAGGCAGCGTGATGCGGGTCCAGCGCGCTTTCGCGCCGGGCGCAACGGCCTTGATGTCAGGGGCCGGCGGGGCCACCGGCGCGGCGTTCGCCCGCGCGGCCGCCAGCGCGGCGCGCGCGGTCACGCTGTCGAGCGCGGTGGTATGAATCGGTGCCGCAAAGCACGAAGCCGAGAGTAACGCCATGGTTGTCAGTGTCGAGACTTTCATTGCTCGACCTCCTTCTCGATAGGGCTCGCTGCCGACCGATCGCGGGCATTTTCAATGCCCGTTTGCATCGGCCTTCGCCGATACTCGTCGCAGCACGCCTCGTGCCCGGCCCGATCTACATAGACAGGGCTTTAACGCAGCACCTCGAAGCGCGTCCAGGGCCAAGACGGCCGGTCGCGCATATAACCATTGAGCCAGTTCCATTGCGGATGGCGTTTCATGAACGCCTGTGCGTCGAACGGCTTGCCGCAAGGGTGGCCCCAGCGCGCCCAAAACGCCAGGTCGCGCGCCATTTCGCTATCGACGACCTTGCCGTCGTTCGCTCCCCAGGGATTGAACGGACCGAGATCCGAGGCGTTAAAGCGCGCGTCGTCGAGCTCCAGGTGCCCGCAGATCGTGCGCGAGCAAGGGTTGTCGTCGCGGTCGAGATAGACGTCGTGGTGATCGGCGATCATTTGCTTGGCGATCTCGAGATCGATCTTGCCATGGTGCTCCTGCTCGAGCTGCATGAACCGCAGCCTGCGTGCGCCGTTTTTGCGCACGTCGGTGTAGTCCTCGCCTTCGCCGACGCATTCCTGGTTGCGAATCTTCAGATCCGTCGCGGTGTTGTAGCCGCTATAAAAGCCGTCTTTCGTGCTCTCGAACCCGGAGTAGTGAAGGCCCAGTTCGTAGCGCGCGATTTCGCCCGTCTTGGTATCGCCGAGCAGCCAGCTGTTCGCGTAGCCGCCGTTATTCGATAGCGCGAACATCTCGCACCAGTCGCCGATGCTGTTCGCGTACTGCGTCGCGCGGCGCGAGCGATAGAACTCGGGGGAGCCGGCGCTGTTGTAGCCCGCGAAGTTCGAAATGGTGGTTTCGGTGATCATGAGCCCGGCCGACGTCAGCCAGAAATCGGTCAGGCTCGAAATGCAGCCGGGCAGCCCCTGCATGAGGATGCGATGGCCCGAATCGGGCACGATGTCGAACACGACATTGAACGCGTCGCCCGCTGCGTAGCGGTCCCACGAGTTGTGGGCCATGACGATGCGCCCGTCATGGGTGGCGCTACCGGTCGCGATAAACGCGCTGCAGTGATGTCCGCGACGCGCCCGCCACGGTTTGACGCCGAGCTGCGGCGTGCGTGCCGCGGCCTGCGCCGGCCACCAGCTTTGCAGCAGATCCATGTAGCCGTTCCAGGCGAGCACTTCGTCGAACGGCAGCTTCGCGCCATCCGCGATGCCTTGGATCTCATCGGCGAACTCGATGTCGAGCCTCGGCGAGAATTGCGAGACGGCCGCTTTGGTGAAGGTTTCGAAATCTTCCCCCGTGTCCCAGCGCGCCAAGTACTTCGCGGTGCGAATCGCGTTCTGGATTTCGGTGGCAAGCAATTGACCGTGCTGTTCGCCTCGATCGTAGGGTTCGCCTTCGGTATGCACGAAAATCCAACCCGCGTGATCGCGACGCACGGCATCGAGGGACGGTTCGCTCATCTTCGCTCCGAATCGACGAATCGATCGAAAGGGCTGCGGCCGGCGCGCCATGGGGCGGCGCGTGGCGGGCTCGGCGGCCTGCTTTTCATTGTAGAAAATATGCGGCGCTTTGCCATCCGGGCGAGCGTGGGTAGCCGGGGCCGCCCAGGGCGGCCAGCACGCCGGTCAAATAGAGGGATTCATCCGACGGTAGGCGTCGAGCAGCGTCGTTTTATAGACGGCGCCGAGCAAGGTGGGCTCCTCGGCGCTGGCGACGACAGGCAGCCGTTCACCCTGGAAAGCGAGAAAACGTTGCAGGGCCACGCCGATCGGCATATCGGGCGTGAGGACGGCGAATTCCGGCTGCAGATAATCGGCGGCGGTGAGGGTGGCCGTGTCGCGCTTTTCCAGCAAGTCGGACGTGATGTCCTTCAGCGCGACGACCCCGCGGAAGCGCCCGGCGTCGTCGATTGCATAGAGGTACTTCACCGGATATTCGAGGAAGACGCGCGTCATCTCCCGAACGCTGGCGTCGAGCCGCACGACGGTGTCGGCGCTCTTGACGAGTTCGCGCACCTGGGCCGCGCGCAGCCGCATCCGCTCTTGCTCGTCGGCATGTCGACGCAGCGTGATTTCGTACATCGACGTTTTGTTGATGGCGCGGGCGACGAAATAGGCGACGACGCACGAGAGCATCAGCGGCAGCACCACCTGATAGCTCAGCGTCATCTCGAAGATCATGAGGATCGCCATGAGCGGCGCTTGCGTGGCCCCGGCCAGGAACGCGGCCATGCCCACCATCGCATAGGCGAACGCCCCCGAGGTGCCGTGCGGCCACCAGCCATGGACGACCAAACCGAACAACGACCCGAGCGTCGCGCCGACGAACAGCGTCGGCGTAAACACGCCGCCGACGGCGCCCGAACCGACGGTGGCCGCCGTCGCGACGATTTTGCAAGCCAGGACGACGACGAGCGCGGACCATGTCCACGGCGAATGCAATATCGAATTCACGACGCTGTAGCCGTTGCCCCACACCTCGGGCGTCCACACCGAAATGATGCCGACGATCAGGCCGCCGAGCCCCAGACGCACGGGCAACGGCAGCGGCAAGCGCTGGAAGCGCGCTCGCGATGCTTCGATCAAATGCAGGAACTGGGGCGCGACGGCGCCGCAGAGGAAGCCTAGCGCAACGAACAGCAGCACTTCGGGGCCCGCAATCGCTGGAAATTCGGGCATTTCGTACGGCGGCTTATAACCGGAGAACTCCCGCATCATGATGTTGGCGACGACCGACGAGACGACGACGGGCCCGAAGTTCTCCATCGCAATCGAGCCCAGCACGATCTCGGTGACGAAGAACGCGCCGGCGATCGGCGCGCTGTAAGCGGACGTGATGCCGGCTGCCGCGCCGCAGGCGACGAGCAGGCGCAGGCGAGGCGGATCGAAATGGACCCAGCGGCCGACCACGGAGCCGGCCAGCGCCGCAAGTTGCACCATCGGGCCTTCGCGGCCGATCGAGCCGCCGCAGCCGATCGTGAAGAGCGAGGACACGCTGCGCCAGACGCTCTGCCAAACCGGCACCACGCCGTCGCCGATGGTGATCGCCTCCATGTAGTCGGAGGTCGCGTGCTTTCCGGCGCTGCGGCGGGCGACGACGAGGAACCCGCCCGCGATCAAGCCGCCCGCGGCCGGCAGCCAGATGCGAATGGTCCACGGCAGTGCGCGCGCCATGGCGACGAAGCTGCCGGTATGGCGCGTGAACGACCATTGGATGAGCTCGATCGCGTGGCGAAATGCGACCGTCGCGAAAGCGCCCAACACGCCGACGATAACGGCCCAAACGAGCATCGTATGGGCCTCGGACAGGCGAAACAGCGATTGCGCGCGGGTGCGCAGACGAAGCAGAAATGAAAGCACGGAATGCGCGTTGGCTCGAGGTTCGACGGGTTCGACGGGGACGGGACGAGCGAAAGGATAGCATCGGCTCGCCCCCTGGGCGAACCGATCGCTTTCGCCGTTGGCGGCGCGCTCGGCATCGGATGTGGTGGGCCGCGCCATACCTTTAACGCGCTGCGACATCGAGTTCCGGGTAGTGTCTGAAGATGCCGGTCTCGTTGAACGGCAGCCGGCGCTCGGACGCCAAATAAGCGGCGATGTTGGGACGGGCGGCCACGGCTTGGCGCAGCGCCGCCAGCCGCGGGTAGTGCGAGGCGAAGCGCGCCATGGCGCGCGGGAACGCGTAGTGGAGCCCTTCGATCAACTGGAACATCGACAAATCGGCGTAGGTCAGCGAATCGCCTACGAGATGTCGATCGTCGCGAGGGTTTTGCGCGAGGACGCGCTCGAAGTAGCCCATGAACTTCGGCAAGCGGTGAGCGAGGAAATCGGCTGCGCGCGCTTTGGCGGGCGCCTTTTGGTCCTCGTAGTACTGGCCGCTCGCGATCGGATGATGGGTGTCGTGGATTTCGGTGACCATGTCGGCGATGGTCAATTGCAGACCATGCACGACGTAGCGCAAGTCGCCTTCGGGCGATAGGCCTAGCTTGGGACCGAGGTAAAGCAGGATGTTCGCTGTCTGCGAAACGATCAGCTCGCCGTCCTTCAGGAAGGGCGGCGCGAACGGGATGAAAGGCTCCGTCTTGCTATCCAGGACGCCGACCAACGCCGCTTCGCCCTGGCCGTCGTCTTCGCTGCCGCGTGCAATGTCGACGTACGGCGCGCGGGCTTCTTCCAAGGCGAGCCGGACGAATTCGCCGCGGCCTTGCAGTCCATCCCAGTAGTAGAGTTCGTAAGGCATCGCATCCTCCGAAAACGGCGGCGTGCCGAGGGCCTGTTAGGCCGCTCGGCACGCCGCTTCAGTGCTTGTCAGGGCTCGCCGATGGCGAGCGCTCGTCAGCCGGCAGGCATCACGCGAAGACGCGCTCGACGCCCCAAGTGAGCGCCAGGCCGCCGACGATCAGCCACAGATACAGAATAAGCCCCGTCGCCAGCGCGCGCGGGCCGGCTTTGCGCACCTGGGCGATTTGCGTTTCGATGCCGAGCGCCGTCATGGCCATGGTGAGCGCAAAGGTATCGAGCACGTTGAGCGTTTGCGTCGCGTTAGCGGGCAGCACATGGAGCGAATTGACGAGCACGCAGGCGAGAAAACCGAGCGCGAACCAGGGCACCGCGAGCTTGCGAGGGGCGCTCGGGCGGCCGGCTTGGCTTGCTGCGCCGCTGCGGGCGTCGTGACTAACCGAGCGCGCCGAGCGCGCCAGCCAAAAACCCAGCACGAGCAAAACCGGCACCAGCAGCATCACCCGTGTCATCTTGACGATGGTGGCGATATGCGTGGCTTCCGGGCTGACGTTGCTGGCCGCGCCGACCACCTGCGCCACTTCGTGGATCGTGCCGCCGAAAAACAACCCTACGCCGAGCGTGTCCAGGTGCAGCCAACCGGCGCTGTACAGGAGCGGGTACGCGAACATCGACAGGGTGCCGAACAAGACGACGCTGCCGACGGCCACGGCGCTTTTTTCCGGCTTCGATTGCAGCGTCGATTCGAATGCCAAAACGGCCGCGGCGCCGCAAATCGCGCTACCGGCCGCCGTGAGGATCGCCGTGTCGCGATCGAGCTTCATCAGCTTCATCCCAAGCCAGGTGCCGAGCAGCAACGTGCTGACGACGATAAGCACCGACACCGTCAGCCCCGGCAGTCCCACTTGGACGATTTCCTGCAGGCTCACGCGCAAGCCGAAAAACGCGACGGCAATGCGAAGTAGCTTGCGCGCCGAAAAATTGACGCCGGCGGCCCAGTGGGCAGGCATGCCGGCGCGCAGCGTATTGCCGTAGACCGCCCCGGCGACGATGCCGACGATCAGCGGGCTGATGCCTAAGCCGGCGATGGCGGGTAGGGCGGCGAGCCGCGTGACCGCCGCAGCGAATAACGCCACAAAAAGAATCCCGTTGAGTTGGCCGTGCGATTCCCCCCGGGACGGTGCGTACAAAGTGTTGGAGCTGGACATCCGACGCCTCTTTGGGCAAATTTTGATGTGCTTATGCTAGCTGGGTCATAAGCTTATGAGAAATCGTCATTTGTGACGTAAGATATCGGCTCAGCCGATACTTCTGTGCGTATGACGCCCGATCAACTGATAACCTTCGCCGCCGTCGCCGAGCATCTGAACATCAGCCGCGCCGCGGTGGCGTTGCACCTCTCCCAGCCAGCCGTCTCGGGGCAGCTTCGGCAATTGCAAGACGAGTTCGGCGAGCCGCTTTACCGGCGAGATGGCCGCGGGGTGCGGCTCACGCCTAGCGGCGCTCAGCTTGCCGAATACGCGCTTCGCCTGCGCGATACCTACCGTCAAGCTGCGGCGTACCGCGATGCGCTGCGAGGGGTGGCGCGAGGCACATTGCGCATCGGCGCCAGCACGACTATCGCCAGCTATTTGCTGCCGTACTTGATCGCCGAGTTCCAGCGCCAGTTCCCACAGGTCGAAGTTCAGACGGTCGGCGGCAATACCGGCGATATCGTCGCTTCGCTCGCCATGCTCGACATCGCCATGATCGAAGGGCCCGTCGGCGCCGGCCTGCCGGAAGGCACGGGCGTGCGCAGCTGGCGCCAGGACGAAATCGTGGCGATCGTGCCGCGTAGCCATCCGCTGGCCGAGCGTTGGGCCGGGCAGGGGGCCGCTCCCACGTTGGCCGAAATCGGCGAGTATCCGCTCGTCATGCGCGAGGAGGGCTCGGGCGTGCGGCAATTTGTCGAGCACTCGTTTGACGCGGCCGGGGTGCCGACGCGCGTGGCGCTGGCGGTAGCGGGGATGGAAGGCGTGAAGGAAGCGGTGCGGGCACGGATGGGGGTAGGGTTCGTGTCGGCCATGGCGATGCGGCATGAAGACGGCGCGCTCGTGCAGCTTTCGCTCGCACCTAGCCCGCTGACACGCCATTTTTCGATTCTGGTGCCGCACGAGGGGGCGCCGTCGCGCGTTGCCGCGGGGTTCTTGCTGTTGTGCGAGACCGAGCAGGAGGGTTCGCAAGAACCTCGACCTTGATCGACCGCATCGGCGCTTTGGTGCTGCCCATTACTCGTAGTAGGGATTACCAGAATGGCGCGACGTCGGCCGCGCGGCGCAACATTCTTGCCAACGAGCTTCTCGCTCGTTTTTTTTACCGATCAATTGGAACCGGTTCCAATGCGCCAAACATCCCGCTCAAATGTCCATCTCATTGCCCATTGAAAAGAGCATTCGGCCGATGACAGAAGTCACCATCGTCGCGAGCGCGTTCAGTGCCGACGCTGTCCGCCGCCGCGGGCACGTAGCATGGCTCGACGCCGCGAGCGAAGCAGGAGCGGCGGGATACGAAGTGCGGCGCGAGCTGTTTGTCCACGAGGCCGAGACCTCGCCGGAAGGCCTGCGTGCGCTTGGCGCCGCGATCGAGGCCCGCGGCTTGTGGGCCGTCTACTCAACCCCGGTCGCGTTGTTTTGCGATGACGGCGCGCTGAATGCCCCGGCGCTCGCCGCGGCGCACGCCGAGGCCGATGCGCTTGGGGCGCGCTGGGTGAAGCTGCAACTAGGCGGCTTCCTGGGCCGCGCGCAAGCGGCGGCGATTGCGCGCATCACCGCTGGCCGGCGGGCGCGGCTACTGGTCGAGAACGGACAGCGCAGCCAGGACGGCTCGATCGATCGATTCGTCGATTTGTTCGCCGCGCTAGAGCAAGAGGGCGCTGCCGACGCGGTTGGCATGACGTTCGATATCGGCAACTGGCAGTGGTCGGGGGAAGCGCCGATCGACGCCGCCCGGGCGCTGGCGCGCCATGTCGAGTACGTTCATTGCAAGTCGTCGCAAGGCGAGGGCGCGCGGCGGTTTGCCGCAGCTCCGGCGCCTGACGATCCGTTGTTTCCGGCAATCTTCGGCATCCTGCCGCGCCATGCCCCGCGCGGCATCGAGTTTCCGCTCGATGCGCGCGCGCCCGCCGAGGACGCACGGCGTCAGGTTGCCTGGTTGGCGGCGGTATGACGTAAAGCGCGCTCAAGCGTGACGAAAACAGCGGCGAGGAGCGCCGCTCCATTTCAATCAAAACCATCAGAACCATTCGTTCCATCAGGAGGCCTCAATGACATTCCCGCTCGACGTATTGACCTACGGCGAGGCCATGGCGCTTTTCGTCGCGGATGAGACCGGGCCGCTGGAATCGGTTGGGCATTTCACGAAGCGCATCGCCGGGGCCGATCTGAACGTTGCGATAGGGCTGTCGCGGCTCGGCTTTCGCGTGGGCTACGTCAGCCGTGTCGGCGCCGACTCGTTCGGGCGTTACGTGCTCGATACGCTCGCGAAGGAGGGCATCGATGCAAGCTGCGTCAGCATCGATTCGCGTTATGCGACCGGTTTCCAAATCAAGGGCAAGCAAACGGACGGGCGCGATCCGAGCGTGGAGTACTTCCGCAAGGGCTCGGCCGCGAGCCACCTTTCGCTGGACGATTACAACGCGCAGTACGCCACCACGGCCCGCCATCTGCATTTGACCGGCGTGGCGCCGGCGATCTCGGCGACCTCTCGGGAGTTGGCGTTCGAACTGGCTCAGTCGATGCGCGCGGCGGGCAAGACGATTTCGTTCGACCCGAACCTGCGCCCGACGTTATGGTCCTCGCGCGAAACGATGGCCGCCACGCTGAACGCGTTGGCCGCGCTCTCGGACTGGGTGTTGCCGGGGCTGAGCGAAGGGCTCGTGCTGACCGGTCGCGACACCCCGGAGGACGTCGCCCAGTTTTATCTCGATCTCGGCGTGCGCGGCGTGATCGTCAAGCTCGGCGCTGATGGCGCTTATTTTCGGACGGCCGAACAATCGGGCTATGTCGCCGCGCAACCTGTGGCGAACGTCGTCGATACGGTCGGCGCCGGCGATGGCTTTGCCGTCGGCGTCGTCAGCGCGCTGCTCGAAGGCCGCGACATGCCGACGGCCGTCGCACGCGGCAATCGAATCGGCGGCCTCGCCATCCAGGTCATCGGCGATTCGGAAGGCTTGCCGATGCGCGCCGAGCTCGATCGTCTCGAGTCTCAAGCCACGCCTGTTTAATTCGCTCAACGCAACCCATGGAGGAGACAACCATGACGACAAAGCTTGCGCCTTCACGCTGGTGGACGATCATGCCGATCGTGTTCATCACCTACAGCCTCGCCTATCTCGACCGCGCCAACTTCGGCTTTGCATCGGCGGCCGGCATCAACAAAGATCTTGGGATCAGCCCCGCGCTGGCTTCGCTGATCGGCGCGCTGTTCTTTCTCGGCTATTTCTTCTTCCAGATTCCAGGCGCGGTCTACGCGGAACGGCGCAGCGTGCGTCGGCTCGTGTTCGTCAGCCTTATTCTGTGGGGTGGCTGTGCGGCGCTCACGGGGATGGTCAGCAACGTCCCCTCGCTCATTGCGATCCGGTTTCTGCTCGGCGTGGTCGAGGCGGCCGTGATGCCCGCGATGCTGATTTTCATCTGCAATTGGTTCTCGAAAAGCGAGCGCTCGCGCGCGAATACCTTTTTGATCCTCGGCAATCCGGTCACGGTATTGTGGATGTCGGTCGTCTCGGGCTACCTCGTGCATTCGTTCGGCTGGCGTCAGATGTTCATCGCCGAGGGCGTGCCCGCGATCGTGTGGGCCGTATGCTGGTGGTTCGCCGCGCGCGATAAGCCCAGCGAGGTCAACTGGCTCACCGACGATGAGAAACGCGCGCTCGCGGCCGTCCTCGCCGCCGAGCAAGCCGCGATCAAACCGGTGCGCAACTATGCCGAAGCGTTCCGTTCGCCGGCTGTGGTGAAGCTGTGCGCGCAGTACTTTTGCTGGAGCATCGGCGTGTACGGTTTCGTCCTGTGGCTCCCGTCGATCTTGAAGAATGGTTCGACGTTAGGCATGGTCGCAACGGGATGGCTCTCTGCGTTGCCGTACCTGATGGCCACGATCGCGATGCTTGCCGCTTCCTGGGCGTCCGACAAGCTCAATGCGCGCAAAGCGTTCGTCTGGCCGTTCCTTCTGGTGGGCGCCGCGGCGTTCGCCGGATCGTATGCGCTCGGATCGACGCACTTCTGGGGATCGTATGCGCTGCTCGTCGTGGCCGGCGCGGCGATGTACGCCCCTTACGGCCCGTTTTTCGCGATCGTGCCCGAACTGCTGCCGCGGAACGTGGCGGGCGGCGCGATGGCGCTGATCAACAGCATGGGCGCGCTCGGTTCGTTTGTCGGTTCGTACGTCGTCGGCTATTTGAACGGCACGACGGGCTCGCCGGCCGCTTCCTATGCCTTTATGAGCGCCGCGCTCGTGGCCGCGGTCGTGCTGACTTTGGCCGTCAAAGCTCAGCCGACCAGCGATGCTCGGTTGACCGGCTCCGCCCATGCGCCGGCACACGGGAAATAACGGCGATGACCGCTAAGATCGTCGCTTACAAGGCGTTGCCCGAAGACGTGCTCGACTATCTGCGCGAGCATGCGCAGGTGGTCGTGCTGGGGAGCGCCCCGGGCGCTTCGCGGGAGGCGCTATCCGACGCGCTAGGCGACGCGCTCGTCGAAGCCGACGGCGCAATCGGCGCGAGCGTCAAAGTCACGCCGGCCATGATCGCCCGCGCCCCACGGCTCAAGGCGATTTCGACGATCTCGGTCGGGGTCGACAACTTCGATGTGGGCGATCTGACGCGGCGCGGCATCGTACTGGCGCATACCCCCGACGTTTTGACGGAATCGACGGCCGACACCGTCTTCGCGCTGATCTTGTCGAGCGCACGCCGCGTGGTGGAATTGGCCGCTTGGGTCAAGGCCGGGCAGTGGCGCGGCAGCATCGGCCCCGATCAATACGGCGTGGATGTTCACGGCAAGACGATCGGCATCGTCGGGCTCGGGCGCATCGGCGGGGCGCTCGCGCGCCGGGCCGCGCTCGGTTTCGACATGCGTGTGCTGTATACCAATCGGCATGCGAACGAGGCGGCCGAACGGACGCTCGGCGCGCGGCGGGTGGCGTTGCGCGAATTGCTCGAGCAATCGGATTTCGTGTGTCTGCAGACGCCATTGACGCCGCAGACGCACCATCTGATCGGTGCGGCGGAGCTGCGCGCCATGAAACGCAGCGCGATCTTGATCAATGCGTCGCGCGGCCCGATCGTCGACGAAGCGGCCTTGATCGAGGCGCTCGCCGACGGCACGATCGCCGGCGCCGGCCTCGATGTGTTCGAACACGAACCGCTTGCTAGCGATTCACCGCTGCTGGTCATGCGCAACGTCGTAGCCTTGCCGCATATCGGCTCGGCCACGCACGAGACGCGCTATGCGATGGCTCGCTGCGCTGCGGAAAACCTCGTAGCCGCGTTGGCGGGAACCCTCACTCGTAACGTTGCCAACCCCGAAGTTTTGGTGCGCTAGCTGCATGCGCTCCTACTAGAATTTAGGGCGTGCGGGGCCTGCGCACATGCACGAGTGGTATGTCGTGTCACCGTGCGCTATGATGCCGCGACTGGAAATTTCGTAAAGCGCGCCTCGGCGCGCTTTTGTCTATGCGCTAAGGCGTAATGGGCGCGCTCGCCCATTGGTTTTACTTTTCGTTGCTTCGCCTACTCGCCTATCCGCCTATGACAGGGAGATCTTCTTTGACTGAATCCGACTTCGGGCGCGCCTCGCGCGCTGCTACCCGATGAGCGTCGGGCCCATGGGCGCGATGCGCCGGGCGACCATCAGCGACGTCGCGCGGGAGGCCGGCACGGGCAAGACGAGCGTCTCACGGTATTTGAACGGCGAGACGAACGTGCTTTCGTCAGATTTGCGCGCACGTATCGAAGCGGCGATCAAACGGCTCGATTATCGGCCCAATCAAATGGCCCGCGGCCTGAAGCGCGGGCGCAATCGGCTCATTGGGCTGCTCGTCGCCGATCTGACGAACCCTTATACGGTCGGCGTCGCTCGCGGCGTCGAGGCGGCCTGCCACGCGCTCGGGCTGATGCCGCTCGTCTGCAATGCGGCCAATGAAGTCGAGATGGAAAGGCGTTATCTGCAGTTGATGACCACCTACCGCGTCGAGGGCGTGATCGTGAACGCGCTCGGCGTCAAAGAGGAGTCCTTGCGTCCGCTCGGCGAGGGCGGAACGCCGGCGGTGCTTGTCGACCGATCCATCGAAGGGCTCGCCGCCGATATGGTGGGGCTCGACAATGGCGAGGCGGTCGAACTCGGCATGCGTCATCTATTGCAGGAAGGCTTCGACGATATCCGCTTTGTCGTGCAGCCCTTTGAGCACGTGAGTTCCCGCAAGCTCCGCGAAGCGGCGTTCCAAGCGGCGCTCGAGCGAGCGCGTCGCGCACGCGGCGCCGCAGGCACGCCGCTGCGAGGCGAGACGATCGTGCTCGATTTGAACGATGATGAGGCGCTGGCGCGCACGCACGAAGCGCTCGATCGGCATCTGGAGGACGCGTCGCGGGAAGGCGGCAGACGCGTGGCATACTTCGCGGCGAACGGGCCGGTGGCGCTCTCGCTCGCTTTGCATTTGAACGGGCGCTACGGCTCACATTGGCAGGAGCGTGTCGCGCTGATGTCGATCGACGATTCCGAATGGGCGGAGCTCATCGGCGTGACGGCGATTCGGCAGCCGACTTACGAAATCGGCTATCGTGCCGTCGAATTCCTGCACGAGCGCATCGAAGGCGGGATGGAGCCGGCCCGCGAAGCGATGTTGCCGGGAGCGCTCGTCGCGCGTCGCTCGACCGTATGGCGCGACGACGATTGACCGCATTGGGTTAGCTGATTACCTGATAACCGCTTCGGCGTGCTGGCTTGTTCGCGGCCCGCACAGCCCGAGCATTGAGCCTCACGATGGAACTCTACCAATTCGAATGCCAGAGCGCGGATATCGAAACGCTTGCCCGGGCCGTCAGCGATCTTTTTCCCGAGCAGACGGTGTTCGCGCAGCGGGCGAGCGAAAGTGGCGCGCCTTACCTGTCGGTGCAATGGGTGGCGATGCGGTTCGGCGCCACCGCACGCCGGATGGTGCTGGACGTCCATTTTGCCGCGGCCGCATTCGCGCGTTATCGATCGCTGCCCGAGCGCGCCAAAGCACGCAGCTATGCCGTGGTGCGCGCTTACGTGGAAGCGGCGCTCGGTTCGCTCGAGGAGCAATACGCGGCGGGTGAAACCGTGCCGCGCGAAGTGACGATCGAACTCGGCGACGAATTCGCCTAGCCGGCGCGGGCCAGCGACGAAGGGCTGCGCGCATCCGGTTGCAGCCTGCAGCGGCGAAACCCCGTGGCTTAGGGCTTGCTAGGCTCGGCCGCCCGATAAACCTGGGCAAAACGATCGGCGCGCACGACACCGTAATCGCCGGGCGAGTATTGCAGCACCCAGTCGCCGGCCGCGCCTGTCAGCACATCGCCGGCCGCGCGCCGCGCAATCGCAAATGGCGCTTGCATGCGCTTGGCCAGCACCACAGCAGGTAGATTCCGATACCGGCCCGGCGCGCCGTGGGCGAGGGCCGCTTCGGCCGGCGCATATTTGCCGTCGAATCGCGAACGCTCCACCACCCACCGCGCACCGCCCGTCCCGGTAATGAGCGCATCGCCGCATTCATAGCGATTCGCGCCTTCGAGGCTCATCAATTCGCCGCTCGCTTGCGCGAACTCGACGACGACGACCTCGTCTTTCACAAAGCGGCCCGCGAGCGGATCGTCGCGCAGGTCGACATCTTTCAATTCGATCATGGGAAACAAGCCAAACGTAAACGTCGAAAAGGCGTGAGCGTAGCGGTAAACCGCTCGATGCGCACGCCTTTCGTTCAGCTAACGGCCGACCGGCCGACGGTAGAGGCGATCGCAGCCGCTACGCGTTACGGCTTTTGTGGCTCGCGGGCCTTACCGCCGCGCATTGCGTGTTCGCGCGCATGCTCGCGGAAGGTCGTGTCGGCCAGCTTCTTCTGCTCCGGCGACATACTGTCGTACAGCGGCTCGAACGCGTCGACGAGCTGCTTCATGTCGTCGGCATGCGCTTGCGCGAGCAACGCGTACTGCTTCATGTTGTCGAGCGCCGATTGCGTTTGCTCGGCCTGCGCGCGTTGACGATAGAGCCGGCCCATGTTCTGGCCGTTGGCGCGCATGACGTCGGCAAACGTCTTCCATTGCGTCTCTTGAGCGGGCGTGATCTTCAACTGCGTGTGCAGATAGGCGATGCGTTCTTCGACGCGCGCTTCGCGCTTGGCCGCATGTGCGTCGGACGCGCTACTGGCCATAGCGCTGGCTTGCGACGCCGATTGCGCGACAGCCGCCGAGGCTTGGGCGAACGCGCCGGCGGAGCAGAGCGCCAACGTACACCCGAGAATCACTATTGTTCGTTTCATCGAACCTCCTGCAGTCGTGTGGGTAAAACCGAAACCGGCCAATGAATCGCCGGCTCGTTAGACCAGCCGTGCTTGCCGCACGTTCGCCAGTCTGTCGCTAGTTTTACCATTGCCTGAACGCCGTGATCGATAGATGAGACATACGCTTACATTTGAAACGAACTCGAATGTGAGCAGCGGGCCGCACGCGCTCACGAGATCCCGAGCCGGCCAAGCGCCGCATCGGCGATAATTCCAGCCTTCTCTATTCGCAAGCGGCATTGCACCGATGAGACCTCCGCGCCTTGACCAGCTCGACGACCTGGACCGCAACCTCGTGACGTTGCTGCAGGAGAATGCGCGCGAGAGTGTCGCCAACTTGGCGCGCAAGCTCGGCGTCGCGCGTACGACGGTGCTGGCCCGCATCGAGCGCCTCGAACGCACGCAAGTCATCGCGGGCTACGGCGTGCGGCTCGGACAGGATGTGCTCGATGCGAGCATCAATGCTTATGTCGGCATCATTCTCGCGCCGAAGTTCGGCCCGAGCGTGCTGAAGCGGCTCGAAAAGATGCCGGAGGTTCAACTGCTGTGCGCCGTCAGCGGCGAATACGATTGCGTCGCCTGGCTGCGCGCCGCGTCGCCCGAGCGCCTGAACGAATTGCTCGACCAAATCGGTGTGCTCGAAGGCGTCGAACGCACGACGACCTCGATCATTCTCGCGCGCAAGATCGATCGCGGCGGCTTCGGTAGTTAACCGGGCGCCTCAAGCCGTGCGCCTCAAGCCGTGTGCCGCCTAAGGTGGGGCGGGGCGCCTGCCTTTCAGCCTTTTTGCCCCTCGTTCGACGAAATGCATCGTTTCATCGTCGTTTCGTCGAAACCATCCGTCGAAGCGCAGCACTTTGCGCCTATTTTCTGTTTTTGCACCTCCCTACACTGTTTCGAACGCCGCGGTGTCCGTTGACCGACGCTGCCGCACCGGGCTCAGACCACAAAAACTCGAAACAGGAAACGAAGGAGAGATGCAATGAAAGTAGCTATCGTCGGCGCCGGGCTGATCGGCCACACCATCGCCCACATGCTGCGCGAAACCGGCGACTACGAAGTCGTGGCGTTCGATCGCGACACCCACGCCCTTGAAAAGCTCGCGAGCGAGGGTATCGCGACCGAACGCGTCGATTCCGCCGATTCGAATGCGATCCGCGCCGCTGTGCAAGGCTTCGACGCGCTGATCAACGCATTGCCGTACTACCTGGCCGTCAACGTCGCCGCCGCGGCGAAGGCAGCGGGCGTTCATTACTTCGATTTGACCGAAGACGTGCGCGCGACGCATGCGATCCGCTCGCTCGCCGAAGGCGCGCCGCAAGCGTTCATGCCGCAATGCGGGCTCGCGCCCGGTTTCATCGGCATTGCCGCGCATGAGCTGGCCAAGCGTTTTTCGGAAGTGCGCGAAGTGAAGATGCGCGTGGGGGCGCTGCCCGAATTTCCGACCAATGCGCTGAAGTACAACCTGACGTGGAGCGTCGACGGGCTCATCAACGAATACTGCCAGCCGTGCGAAGCGATCCGGGATGCCCGTACGCAATGGGTCCAGCCGCTCGAAGGGCTCGAGCATTTCTCGCTAGACGGCACCGAATATGAAGCGTTCAACACCTCGGGCGGCCTCGGCACGTTGTGCGAAACGCTGGCGGGCCGCGTCGAATCGCTCGATTACAAATCGGTGCGTTACCCGGGCCACCGCGATCTCGTGAAATTCTTGCTCGAAGATCTGCGGCTGTCGAGCGATCGCGATACGCTCAAGACGATCATGCGTCGCGCCGTGCCGTCCACCGCGCAAGATGTGGTGCTGATCTTCGTCACGGTGACAGGCATGCGCGACGGCCAGCTCGTTCAGGACGTGTTCACGCGCAAGATCTTCGCGAAAACGGTGTGCGGCATGCCGATGAGCGCGATTCAGATCACGACGGCCGGCGCCATGTGCGCAGTGCTCGATCTGTTCCGCGAAGGCCAACTGCCCCAAAGCGGTTTTGTGCGGCAAGAGCAAGTTTCGCTACGCGATTTCCTCGCGAATCGGTTCGGGCGGTTGTACGAAGGCGCGACGCTCGATGCGATGGCGACAGTCAGCGTCTAACGTTCATCGCGGCGGCGAAGGGTCGCCGCGGGCAGAGACAGAAGCTCCTCGCCGCAACGCCGGCGCGAGGGCAACCTGAGAGAGGCGGCGCACATCTGTGCGCCGTATCGAGAAAGCGGCGCGAAGCAGGGCCTCGAGAGAGCCGCGTAAGAAGAGGGCAGCCACGCATGCGCTAAAGGCATGCGTGGCGAACCTCCTTGGATCTTCGTCGGATCGACGGCTCGGTTTCAAGCACCCGGTTTCAAGCGCCCGGTTCCGATGCGATTGCACGCAGCAGTGCGTCGTAGTCGTCCATCGTCGGCGCCGTGTTGTCGAACAGAATCAAGCCTTCGCGCGCCGCTCCGCTCGGCACGAAACGCCGCTGCCGGTATTCATCCCAGTGCGCGAGCTTATAGGCGTCGTTCGGGTTATGGCGCGCGACGATTCGCGCGTGCGCGGTTTCCTCCGATGTAAACACCCAAACGATGCGGATGGTCACGTCGTCGCCGATGCCGAGCCAAGCCCGATCGAACAGCTTGCGTTCACGCACTTCGCGCGAGAGCGGTCCCACCACGATCGCGCTGACGCCAAGCTCGAGATTTTCTCGCGCCGTGTCGAGCAACCCTTGATACTCCGGCTCGCGCAGATGCTGCAGATAGAGCGGACTGTCGCGATCGTTGGGGTCGCCCGTCAGAGCGCCCATCGCCGCCGCGCTGTAGCGGCCATAGAGTGTGTCCTTATCGAGCAAACAAAATGCTTCACCCGTTTCGCGCATGAGCGGGCTCACGAGGCGCTTGGCGATGGTCGTTTTACCCGTACCGGCATGGCCGCAAAAAAAGACGAGGTGAGTCACGAAGCGGATTCCTTGCAAGAGGGGAAGGCGGAGCAGATCAGAAGTTCTTCTTGCGAATCTTAGCAGCGTGACGGCCATGCTGTTGCCGTGAAAGAGCCGGCGGGGGCGGCCGGCGCTGCTCACCACCGTGGTTGCGCGACCGGCCCCATTGGCACGCGTCCTGCTGAAGCGAGGGCGCCGCATCGCCGATGCTTTGATCTCGGGGGGGCGGCATTGCGACATTCGGAGAACAACAATGCGCATCGCCCAAGTGGCTCCGTTATACGAATGCGTTCCCCCGCATGGCTACGGGGCGACTGAACGCGTCGTGCATTATTTGACCGAGGCCCTCGTCGACGAGGGCCATCATGTGACGCTGTTCGCCACCGCCGATTCCACGACATCCGCCGAGCTCGTGCCGATCTGCGAGCGCGGGCTGTGGCGCGACGACCGTGTTTGGGACACGTTGGCCCACCATGTGCGAGAGGTCGAGGCCGTGATTCAGCGCGCGGGCCGCTTCGACGTCGTCCATTTCCATATCGATCCCCTTTACTTTCCCTCGGCGCGGCGCTTGCCGTGCGCGCATCTCACGACGGTCCATGGGCGGCTGCTGCCGGCCGATCATGGTCCGCTGTTTCAGGAGTTCTCGGAGGCGCCGCTCGTCTCCATTTCCGACACGCAAAGACAGCCGATTCCGTGGGCGAACTGGCAGGCGACCATCCATCACGGTCTACCGGCCGACGCTTTCTCGCTAGAAGAAAATCATGAGGACTACTTATTGTTCATCGGCCGGATGATGCCCGAAAAACGCCCCGATCTCGCGATCGAGATCGCCCGTCGGGCAGGCATTCGCCTCAAGATGGCCGCCAAAATCCATCCTGGCGAGCAGCGCTACTTTAAGGAAAAGATCGCGCCGCAGATCGAAGCGAACCGCGATATCGTCGAGTACTTGGGCGAGGTGGGCGGTGCGCAGCGTATCGCGTTGTTGTCGCGGGCGCGCGCACTGATCTTTCCGATTCAGTGGCCCGAACCGTTCGGAATGGTGATGATCGAGGCGATGGCGTGCGGCACGCCCACGATCGCATTCCGAAGCGGGGCTGTCGTTGAAGTGATCGAAGAGGGGATCAACGGAACGATCGTCGACGATGTCGAGGGGGCCGTCGATGCGCTTGCCGCCATCGACACGATCGATCGTCGAGGTTGCCGCGCCGCGTTCGAGGCGCGCTTCACGAGCGCTCGCATGACGCGCGATTACGTCCGCGTGTATGAGGCGTTGTTGGCGGCCCGCGGGGCGCAGGGGCTGGCCCTGAAACGGTGCAGCCTCGCGTAGCCCGTAGCAAGCAGCGTGCATGGCTCCCGTATGCGCGGGAGACGCTTGGGGCCTTGGGTGCCCCGATACTTCGATACGCGTCGAAACAAGCCGCAGGCGACGCGGCTATAGTCTGCGTTCCTGCCGTTTGTCCCCTAATAGCTGCGCGGGCCGACGTCCGCATCGGAGCGCTTCGATGAGTCAAACTGCCGACGCCAAATTGATGCTGCATATCTTCGAGACCTGGCACGACACGGTCCGTAAGCGCGATTTAAAGGGGACGGCCTCGCTCTACGCCGAGAATGCCGTGCTCGAAACGCCGCTCGCGCTGGCGGTGTACCCCGAGCGGCGCTCAGGTGTCATCACGGGCCGCGCGGCCATCCTGACGTTTTTTGAAGACAGCATTCGAAAGTTCCCCAGCGATCTCGCCCAGTGGTATCGAACGGGTGTGTTCTTCGTCAATGGAAGGCAGTTGACGTGGGAATACCCGCGCGTCGCGCCCGCCGGGGATCAGGTCGATCTGATGGAAATGATGGACATCGGCGCCGATGGCTTGATCGCGAATCATCGCGTGTACTGGGGCTGGAACGGCGTCAAGTTGCTGGCGCGTGCGCTGGCGCCCGCGGGGGCGACGGCAGCTAGCTAGCCGCGGCGGCGTTTGCGCGGCACGTCTTGCTCGCGGCCGGCTCGTGGCGGCGAGCGTTCGGCGTGATTTCGATTTTCGATAAGGAACCTTATGGCAAGTGCGCGAGGCCGGCGTCGGCTGGCGATCGTCGGCGCCGGCGCGAGCGGCGTGGCCGCGTTTGTCGCGGCGGTGCGATATGGTGTCGCCGAATCGATCGATCTCATCGACCCGGTGGGGATAGGAGCCGGCGTCGCGTTTTCGGCAAAGCACGATGCGCTGCTTTGCAATACTTCCGCCGAGACGATGTCGATCGTCGACGACGAACCCGATGATTTCCTGGCTTACCTCCGAGCGAGCGGCGTAGCGGCGACAAAGGACACATTCGCGCCGCGCGCTTACGTGTCGCGCTATTTGACGGCGCGCTACGAGCAATTCGCTGCGTCGGCGCGTGAGGCCGGGATCGAACACCGGCTCGTGAAGGCGGCGGCGGTTCGCATCGAGCGCAGTGGGACGGCGAAAGACTATCGGATAGTGCTCAGCGATCGGTCGGTTGTTGATGCGACGGACGTGCTCGTATGCATCGGCCACGGTGCGCCGCAGGCGCCGCCCGAAGTCGAGCCGCATCTGGGGGCGCCGCTGCTGTTCGAAAGCTTGTACCCGGAACAACGCGTCCTCGAGGCGCTCAAACCACGCTCTCGCGTCCTCGTGCTAGGCAGCCGTTTGTCGGCGGTCGATTCGGCGTTGCTGTTGTGCGAAGCCGGCCATACGGTGGAGATGGCGTCGCCCTCGGGACGATTGCCCGCCGTTCGCACGGCGACGCCGCGTGCCTGTCCGGTCGACGTCGACACGCAGGCGTTCGCGCGAGTCGATCTGAGTTCGCCCGTCTTTGCCTGGCGGCTGCTGCGCATCATCGCGCGCGCCGCGCAAGCCGTCGGCTCGCGTCCGTTGCGCGAGCAAATCGAGCGCACGCGTGAGCCGATCGAGCGCATGCAGCGCGAAGCGGAACTCGCGCGGCGGGGCGTGACGGATTGGCAGCGGATCCTCGTCGGCTATATGGACGCCGCCGAGGCGCGCTTGCGAGACGAACCGCTTGCCTTGCAACGGCGAGCGCTGGCCGAATGCTCGCGCGTCGTGGGACGCTATTTGTTCGCGTGCCCCGTGCAAAACGCGGAGAAGCTGCTCGGCTATGCGAGCCAAGGACGCTTGACCGTGCGAGCGGGTACGCCCGCGCGATTGCACCCGGGTAGCCGATGGACTGTGGCCTGGCGCGATGGGACGAACGATGACTTCGATGCGGTGGTCTGCGCGACCGGTTTTGGTAACCCCCCCCTCGCGGCCACCGCGAACGCGGTGATAGTGGGCGATGCCGCGCAGGGCAGTGGGCCGTTGCAGGTGGCTCCGGACTTGCGCGTGCGGTTCGACCGTGCAACGAAGCCCGAGCGTATTTGGACGTTGGGCCTGGCCTCGCAAGCGGGCGCGCCGATCGTCAACGCGGTTTATCAGGCCGTGCGCCAGGCGCACGACATTTGTCGGGCGTGGCATACGGACGATATGACATGTCAATCGCAACGATCCGTAGTCGAGGAGTTGGAATGAAATTATTTGGCGATCGTGGATCAAGCAATACCCGGCGTGTGCTCACGGTTATCGAGCACCTGAATTTGGATGTCGAATTTAATTTCGTCAATATTTTCGTCGGTGCGAATCGTAGCCCCGCGTACCTTGCCCTAAATCCGAGCGGTACGATTCCGGCGTTTACCGACGGCGATGTCGAGCTATTCGAAGCGTCGGCCATCATGATTTACCTCGCGGAAACGGCCGATTCCTCGTTGTGGCCGAACGGTGCGCGGCGTTTTGAGGTGCTGAAGTGGATGTTTTGGGCTGCGGAGCACTTCCGGCGCGGCCCCGCTGTACTGATCGACGAACGCTTCGTGCATCGGCTCAAGGGGCAGCCTGAGAATCCGGCGTTGGTCGCCGATGCGATGAAATCGATTCACCGCTACGCGCAGGTGCTCGACGGCCATTTGCGCGATCGGGCGTTCGTGGCAGCCGAAACACCGACGCTCGCCGACCTCGATCTGGCCTCACCGTTTAGCCATGTGCCGCGAACGCATGCGCCGTTCGATGACTATCCGCATCTGAGCGCATGGCATGAGCGGCTGCTGACAGCCATCCCAGCCTGGCGCTCGACCGGGGAGGCGCTAGAGCGGCGGATCGCCGAGATCGAGGCGTCGTTCGCTTGCGGCGATCCGGCGCGCCGTGGGCTCGCGCCCGCGGATACCGCGCCGGCTTAATGCGCGCCGCCTACCTGCGTCAGGCGCTGGCCCGGTAGGCGTTGAAATCGGACTCGGGCGTCTCAAAGGCGTCCGAGTGGATGCCGAAGTGTTCCCGTAGCGCGTCCCATCCGGCGGGTGTGACCGTTACCGCGCGCGTTTCGCGGCCCCGCTGGATCCAAGACCAGGCGCAGAACGCGTTCATCAAGTGCGCGCCGAGCGGGCCGGAGATGTGGTATTGCCCCTCGGTCCAATCGAGGCACCGATGCGCATGGCCGGTTTGGTTCGCAAACGGACCGCCCACATCGAGACCGAGGCGCTGCAGTAGCGAATGCCCGGCAGGCGTCAGCTCGTACTCATATTCGCTGCGCTCGACGAGATAGCCGCGCGCCAGCATCGCCTGCGTCACGGCAACGCCGATTTGCCCAGCCAGATGGTCATAGCAGCATCGCGCGAAGCGCAGCTCGCGCGCACTGCGATTGAGCGTCGAACGCCAGGCCGTGGTGACCGGCCCAACCGAAGCGAGGCTTTCCAGCACGCGCGGAATGTGCGGCCCGGCCAGGCTGTAATAGCGATGTCGCCCCTTGCTCTCGACGCGCAGCAAGCCGCCGTCGAGCAGCTTCGAGAGATGTGAACTCGCCGTTTGCGCGGTGACGCCGGCGGCGTCGGCCAGTGCGCCGGCCGGGCGGGGGCAACCATCGGCGAGCGTGATTAGGATGACCGCGCGAACGGGTTCCGCGATCAAATGCGCGACGGTAGAAATATTGTGCTGACTCACAGTGTCCTCTCAGGTACACGCAATCTATTTATCGTTTTATTCGTAGCTTCTTTAAAACGCTCGGAATGCTTCGATACGCTTCGAAGCATTCTCGTTGAATACCGGATTATAGTCAACAGACCGTTCCGAAATGGGCCCATTCACGTGAATGAAGAAAAAGAAAATAAACGAAGCGTCTTATTGGCGACCAGCTTAAGCTACGTCGTAGTTATTCTCGATACGACGATCGTCAATATCGCGCTGGCGAAGATCGCCGCGTCGTTAGGCGCCGACGTGGCCGGCCTGCAATGGGTCGTCAATGCGTATACGCTGACTTTCGCGAGCTTGCTGCTCACGGGCGGGCTGCTTGGCGATCGTCTCGGCGCGCGCAACGTCTACTTGACGGGCTTGCTCGTGTTTGCCGCCGCATCGGCGCTGTGCGGTCTCGCGCCCGATCTGAGGACGCTCGTCGTCGCCCGCGTCATGCAAGGCGTGGGCGCGGCGCTGCTCGTACCTTGTTCGCTGACCTTGATCAGCAGGGCTTATAGCGACGCGCAAGAACGCGCCGGCGCGATCAGCGTCTGGGCCGGCTGCGGTGGCGTCGCGATGGCGGCGGGCCCGCTCGTCGGCGGCTTGCTGATTCACTGGCTCGGGTGGCGCAGCATCTTTGTCGTGAACGTGCCGATCGCGATCTGCGGCGCATTGCTTACGTTGCGCATTCCGCCGACGCGGCGCACGCGCATCGAGCACATGGATTTCGCTGGGCAAGCGGCGGCGATCGTCGCACTCGCTTGCTCCGTCGGCGTGTTGATCGAGGGCGCGAAGCTGGGCTGGACGTCGACGCCGGCTTTGGCGGGTATCGGCGCGGCCGTCGCCGGCTGGTCCGCGTTCGTCGCCATCGAGCGTCGCCGGACGCGGCCGATGCTGCCGCTCGAACTGTTCCGTCATCCGGTTTTCTCGGCGTCGGTGGTGGTCTCGCTGATTTCCGCGCTCGTCTTCTACGGATTGCTGTTCTTGCTCAGCCTGTACTTCCAGGAAGGGCGCGGCTGGCAATCGCTGCAGACGGGCCTCGCGTTCCTGCCGTTGACCGTCATGGTCACCGCGGGCAGCTTTTCGGCCGGCCGGCTCGGCGCCGCATTCGGCACGCGTCGCGTCGTTGTCGGCGGTTTCTTGCTGTATGCAATCGGTTTTGCCGGGTTGCTCGCCCTGGCCCACGACGCGCCGTACTGGCGCATCGCACTGTGCTTTCCGGCCGTGGGATTCGGCTCCGGCGTGATCACCCCGGCCGCGACGGCGACGCTGCTCGGCGCCGTCGACAAAACACGCTCAGGCATCGCGGCGGGTGTGCTCAACGCGAGCCGACAGGCGGGCTCCGCGTTCGGTGTGGCGATTTTCGGTTTGTTGATGAGCGCACTGCAGCCGATCGGCGTGGGCGTGCGCGTCGCCGTCTGCCTCGCGATTGCGCTCTCGCTGCTTGCAGCCTTCTGCTGGCGAGTGACGCTGTCGCTTGCCGCACGCTCGCCCGGCGCCGTCGCCTAACGATCGATCCGTTTTGCTTTTGTAGAAGCGCCATGCGGCGCGGGTCGCGCTCGACCGTTTGCATGGCAAATGTTTGATTCTCGCTTCGCTCATACAAGGACTCGAAATGCGCTATTCACCGACGGACGGACCGATGGATCTCGTGGGAATTGGGATCGGGCCGGCCAATCTTAGCCTCGCCGCATTGCTGAAGCGGTACCCCGATGTGCGCGCGCGATTCTTCGATCGCCGCGCGGAGTTTCAGTGGCACGCCGGCCTCATGTTGCCGAATGCATCGCTGCAAGTGCCGTTTCTCAAAGATCTCGTTAGCCTCGTCGATCCGACGAGCGAATTGTCGTTTCTGCAATTTCTCGCGACGCACAAGCGCTTGCTGTGCTTCATCAACGCCAATTTCCCGCAGGTATTGCGACGCGAATTCAACCAGTACTACCGCTGGGCCTGCGAGCAATTGGACAGCCTCGAATTCGGCCGCGAAGTGCAAGCGGTGGATGTGGACGGCGACGCGATCGTCGTCCATGGCGAAGGCTGGGCGCAGCGGTCGCGCAACCTCGTGCTGGGCACGGGGCTGCAGCCGGCCGTCCCTCAGTGCGCCAAGCCCTGGCTCGGCGCTTCGTTGCTGCATGCTTCGCAGTACTTGATCCACAACAACCCGGTGGAAGGCAAGCGCATCGTGGTGATCGGCGGCGGGCAGACGGGCGCCGAGGTGTTCCATCATCTGCTGTCCGATTCGGGCGCCATGCCGGCTAGCGTGACCTGGGCGTCGCGACGTTGGAATTTCGCGCCGCTCGACGAATCGTCGTTTACCAACGAGCTCTACACGCCCGGCTATAGCAATTACTTTTACGATCTCCCCGAGACCCTGCGCGCGAACCTGTTGAGCGAGCAGAAACTGGCGAGCGACGGCGTATCGCCAGCGTTGCTCGAGGCCATCTACCGGCGCGTCTATGAGCTGCGCTACGTAACCGGGTTGTCGTGCCAGCTACAGTTACGGCCGGCGCGCGAGTTGATTGAAGTTTCGCGTCGCGGCAACGCGTGGGCGCTCACGTTCGCCCATCTGCAACGCCAGGCGCGCGAAACGATCGAAGCCGACATCATCGTTCTATGTACGGGCTACGAGTACGGCATGCCCGCCTGCCTCGACGCCATCGCCGGTCGCATCGAACGTCGCGACGACGATTACGTCGTCAATCCCGACTATTCGATTCAATGGGACGGGCCGCGCGGCTGTCGCATCTATGTGCAGAACGCGGCGAAGCATCAGCGCGGGATTGCGGACCCGAACCTCGGGCTGATTCCGTGGCGCAGCGCTCAAATCATCAATAGCGTGGCCGGCAGGCCGCTGTATGACGTCGACGAAGCGTCGCCGTTCGTGCATTGGGAGGCGCAGCCGATGTCCGTGCAGAACGGCGCGCATGACTTGGAGATGACGTCGTGACCATCGGGCCGGAACCTATCGAAGCCGGTCACGCCACTCGGATGCCAACTCCGATGGCGCGAAGCGGGAACGTCGACGCTCAGCCGAATCGATCCGCGCAGGCGGCGCCGTTCATCGAAGAAGCACAGGAAACGGTCGATCTGCAAGGCGTGCAGTTGTTCATGCATGTGTTCGGCGCTCGCATGCAAGATGCGCCGCTGCGCAGCTCGCGCTTCACGATCGAGCCCGGATGCGGCACGCAGGAAGACCGCCACGCCGTGCATGAGATCTGGTTCGTTTCGGCGGGCTGCCTCGACGTTTGCTACGACGGCGCATGGCATCGCGTCGCGGCGGGGCAAGCGGTGTTCTTCGAACCTTGGCGTCCGCACTTCACGCGCAACGTCGGCGCCGAGACCGCTCAGATATTTTCCGTTTGGTGGGCCTGAGATGACGCGACCCTACGATTTGGTCATCGTCGGCGGCGGCATCGTCGGCGCGTGGACATTGTGGCTGGCGCAGCGGCGGTTCCCGCAATGGCGCGTCGTGCTCATCGAGCGCTTTCGCAACGGCGATGGCGCGACCGCGCATTCCGCCGGCGTGCTGCTCGCGACGGGGCGCACGCCGCGCGAGCAGCGGCTTGCGGCGTTCAGCGCGGAACACTATCGAGAGATGCGGAGCCCGCTGGCGCTGCGTACGAGCGCGGCCGACGTCTTTTGGATTACCGACGCGGCGCGCGTCGAGGCGCTGCAGCAGGTCGCCGTGGATTTTTCGATCGACGACGAATCGTTATCGCCCGCAGGACTCAGCGAGCGGCTCATGTCGCCGCTTAGCCTAGGCGCGAACGAGGTGTTGCTGAAGGGCGGTGTGGCGGTGAGCCATGATCCGGCCGCGATCGCGCGTGGATTGATCGAGGCGAGCCTGCGCTCGGCCAACGTATGTTGCGTGGAGGGGGCGGCGGTCCGCGGCATCCAGGCGAGCCCGTCCGGTGTCGATTTGCAACTCGACGACGGCGTGCGCATTCTCGCGTCGCGAGCCGTTGTCGCCGTCGGGCCGTGGCTTGTGTCCGAACCGTTCGCGCAATCATTTGGCGCGCTGCCGTGCGTGCGCGATTTACGCGTTAAAAAGGTCGTCGCTCTGCATGTCGACCAACCGCCCCCGCCGGATGCCGCGGCGCTGTTTCTCCCAGAGGCCGACGCCTATTTGATGCCATTGCCTTTGCGACGGCAATGGCTCTTCAGCTTCCGGGCGGATCAATGGGATGTCGCGCCGAAGAAGCACGCGCTTGAAATTTCCACGCGAGATCGGGCGCTTGCGCTCGGCATCGTCGATCGCTATCGGCTCGGCTCGCCCGACGACTATCTGGGCGGCCGCGTGTTTTGCGACGCCTACACGCCGACGGGCGAGCCGCTCGCCGAGCGCGTAGGCGATACGCCGATCGTGATTGCCGGGGCGGGCAGCGGCGCTGGTTTCAGACTGTCGCCCGGCCTCGCCGATGAAGCGTTACGCCTGCTTAGTGCATAAGGCGAGGCGGCCGCATATCGACCGCCTATCCACGATCGCTTTTTCCCGGCGCCCCTCCTAACGAGTCCAATTTCCGAGACCACTCATGGATGCCGAATCTCGCAGCTTTTTCTTGATGCCCATTCCGCCGACGCCAAACGGACGGCTGCATCTGGGCCATATCGCCGGCCCGTATCTGCGCATGGACATGCTTGGCCGCCATCTGCGCGCGCAAGGGCATCGCGTCGATGTCGTTTCAGCCGTCGACGGCTTCGATTCATACGTGTTGTGGAAGGCGTTACAGGAAAGCCGTTCGCCGCATGACGTTTGCCGCGACTATCACGCGCAGATCGCCCGAGATCTTGCCGCACTCGATATCGTCGTCGACGAGTTTCTCGACCTTGTTCAAGGCGAGCATGCTGCGCGCCACGCCGAGAATGCACGACGAGCGGTGACGTGCCTGATCGAGCAAGGAATGACCGAGACGATCGTGGAACGCGTGCTCTATAGCCGAGCAACGGGGCGTTACTTGGCGGGGGCTTGGCTCGTCGGCCGCTGCCCGCAGTGCGGCTCGGGCGCCGCGGGCTACTTCTGCGAAGCGTGCGGGGCGCATTTTCGGCCCGAGGCGATGATCGAGCCACGGGCGCGGGTCGGAGATGAAGACCTCGAATGGCGCGATGTCGAAAGCGTCTTCTTACGGGCCGGCGACGAAGCGGCGCTGCTACGGAGCATCGAAGCGAGCGGTGCATCGCCGCAATTCGTCGACGTGATCCGCCGTTTTCTCGCCCAGGAAGCGGGACGCGTGCGGCTGACCGCCCCCGGCGATTGGGGCGTCGCATGGAGTCCGGATCGTTTCGGCAATCCGCGCGTGCTGTTCGAGGCCGGCTGGGAATATGCGCTGACTTGCGGCGATCGATGCGTGTGCGGCGCCGACGATATCCATCCGATGCGCCGCGACGGCGACACCACGACGCTCGTGAGCTTCGGCATCGACAACGCCGTGCTGCTGCTTGCCGGCAGCGCCGCGATCATGGGTTCGCTGCCTGACTACAAGCCGTTCGACTACGTCTTGACGAACTACTTCTACAACCTTCAGGGAGAGAAGTTTTCGACGAGCCGGCTGCATGTCGTCTGGGCGGCCGATATTGTCGAAGCGACGCCGGCCACGAGCGACGCCGTGCGATATTTTCTCGCTCGCGAAAGCCCGGAGCAGGGCACGTCGAACTTCGATGTCGGTGCCTTTATCGCCTTCGTCAACGACGAGCTCGTGGCCGGGCTGCAGGCGCAAATTCATGCCGCCGGCTTGGCGATCGAGCGTGGACGTGGCGCATCGATTCGCATCCCTGAGTCTTTACAAACCGAACTTGTCGCGACGCTTGCTCTGCTCGATGACGCTTTCAAGCTCGATGCCGTTACCGTCCGCGGCGCGTGTTCGGTGCTGCGATCCTGGGCCGTACGTCCGATCGACCTCAGCGATCCCGCGCAAGCCTATGGTTGGCTGAAGGGACTGGCTAGCCTCGCTGCGCCTGTGATGCCGCGTCTCGCAAGCGATATCTGGCGTGCGCTCGGCCATGAAGCCAGACCGCTGCGAGCCGAACTGACGATAGCCACGCAGCCGCGCGGCGGGCTTGCCGAGTGCGTTTGGTTCGCGCCGCTTGCGCGCGACTCGCTCGATGCGTGCCTGCCGCCCGCGCTCATTCGTGAAAGGAGCGCCGTGCATGCGTGAGACGGCCGATGTCGTGGTGATCGGAGGGGGTGTCACCGGGTGCTCGATCGCTTGGCATCTAGCGCGAGGTGGGGCGCGCGTTACGCTGCTCGAGCGCTCGGATATCGGCGCGGGCTCGTCTGGGGCGTCGCCGGGCATCGTGCGGCAGTATTACGCCGATCGCGCGCTGTGCAGGCTGGCCTCCGACGGCCTCGACGTTTACCGGCGCTGGCGTGAGATTGTCGGCGGCGAGTGCGGCTATCGGCGCACGGGATTTTTCACTGCCGTCGCGACAGCAGACGAGCACGCAGCCCGCGCGCACGTTGCTTCGCTGCAGACGATGGGCATCGCGCTCGAATGGATGAGCGTCGAAACGTTACGGCATCGCTATCCGGATCTCGCGATCCAAGATCTTGCCGGCGCCGTGTACGAACCCGATGCGGGCTACTGCGATGCGCGAACGACGGCGCAAACCTGGGCGCGCGGTGCGCGTTCGAGCGGCGCGGACATCGACCTCGGGCGTACCGTGCAACGGATTCGCGTGGAAGCAGGCCGAGTGACGGGCGTGGAAACCGATCGCGGCGCGATCGATTGCGAGATCGTCGTCAACGCCGCCGGGCCGTGGGCGGCGGCGCTCGCGGCCGAATGCGACGCGGCGCTGCCGATCTCGGCGTCGCGCCAATGCGTGGCGATGATGCGTGTCGCGGAAGAGGAGGGCAACCATCTGCCGGGATACTCGGATCGCGGCGCAGGCTTCTATCTTCGTCCCGATGCGCCGGGCTACTACATCATCGGCTCACTGCGTCCCGAGGATTCGGGGCCGACCAATCCGAATCATCCTGGGGTGTCGATGACCTACGCCCAAGCGCTGGGCTACCGCGGGCGCGCCGCTCGCCGGTTCGCGCGTTTGACCAACGCGCTGCCGTCGGGCAGCCGCGTTTCGTTCTTCGACGATACGCCGGACGGTAATCCATTGTTCGGCCCCGACCCACGCGTGCAGGGAATGTTCGTCGCCGCGGGGCTCTCGGGCCACGGCTTCAAGTTCGCGCCGGTGTTCGGCCAAGCGGCGGCGCAATGGTTTTCGAGCGGGCGCATTCGGCCGGAGATGCGTGCCTTTGACGTTGCGCGCGTAGTGGCTTGAATGCGCGGCCGCTCTGTGCTGTTACGCCGATGCAGCCGCCGCGGGTAGATCGGACAGACGCGCGGCCGACGAGCGCAAAATCACCACCGCCTGAATGACGAACGCGAGCACGGCGACCATGAGGCAGGGCTTGGCGCCCGCCGTGCCGCCGAGCAACGCGCCGACGAGGGCGCCGACCGGGCGAGCGCCATAGGTCGCGGTGGTGATGAGCGCCGAGACGCGGCCGAGCATCGCTTCGGGTGTGATGGCCTGGCGCAGCGTCGTGGAGCTGATGACCCAGAGAATCGGCCCGACGCCGAGCTGGAAGTACGCGGCCGCGGCGAGCCATGCGGAAGGAACGATCAGCGTCGCGCACAGCGTCAGCGAGGCGGCGAGCCCACACAATGGCCCGACGATGATGACTTGGCCGAACTTCAAACGCGCCGTCACGTGCGGTGCGGCGAGTGCGCCGACGATCATCCCCGCGCCATACGCCGCCAACGTAGCGCCGACCCCGAACGCCGAGAGCCCGAGCTGACGGCTCGCGTAGGGCACATAGACGGCCTGAACGACAAAAAACCCGACATTAAAAAAGACGGCCGTCAGCACGATCGCGCGTAGCAGCGGATTACCGGCGACGAACGCTGCGCCCTCGCGCAACTCCGTGCTGAATCTTCTGCGCTGACTGACCGCACGCTTGGGCTCGGCGATCCCTGCCAGCAGCAGCGCCGCGGCGCCGGAAAGCGCGGCCGCCGCGACGAATGCGGCGCTGGCGCCGATCGCCCCGACCAATAAGCCGCCGAGCGCTGGGCCGGCGGAATACGCCACGCTGCGAGCCAGTTCCGTGCGGCCGTTGGCCGTGGCCCATGCGCTGCGATCGACCAACGCCGTCACCAACGACGGCGCCGCCACGTTATAGGCCACGGTGCCGCAAGCACCGATAAACCCGCACACCGCTAGCAGCGGGAGCGAGAGCGCTTTCGATACGACGGCCGCCAGCACGACGAGCAATGCCGCGCAGCGGATGGCTTCCGCGCCGGCCATGAGCGTTTTGCGCGACATCTGATCGGACCAGACGCCGAGCAGGACTGAGAAGATCAAGAAGGGCAGCGTCTGAGCGGTTTGAAGCCAACCGGTTTGACCGGCCCCGGCGCCAAGCGCGAACACTGCGACGATCGGGGTCGCGGCGAGCCCGATTTGTTCGGCGGACTGAGCGGCAAGGTTGGACCAAGCCAGGCGATGGAAGGCGCTCGGCAACGGTTCGACTGAGGCTTTGATGGCGGTTTGAACAGGCATGGCGACGGATCCGGGTTCTCAGGTTGCGTTGGACTATCGTCGCTTTCGTCGAAATCTCCTGCGAACCGGATCTTGCGGTCTCGTTCGAAAGGGGCGACCAGCGCAACGCGCATGGGCGAACGAAGGGAAACACCGGCGCCTGCACGCTATGCCCGCATCGGGAGGTTGGCCGACCTTCCACCTGATGATGCACGTTTATACACGTTTACATTCTCGTTTATGCACGTTAGGATGCATACATGAACGAAGACTTGCCACTCGCGCGCCGAGACGAGATTGCCAACCGCTTGGCGCAAGGACAGCCCGTCGTAGCCGCCGCGCTCGCCGCCGAATTCAACATCTCCGAGGATGCGATCCGCCGCGATCTGCGCGCTTTAGCAGCCGCTGGGCGGTGCCGGCGCGTCTACGGCGGGGCCTTGCCGATCACCCCGGCTTCGATGCCGATGGCGAGCCGCATCGATACGGCTCGCGAACAAAAATCCGCGCTCGCTCGTGCTGCCCTTCCGCTGATCCAGCCGGGCGAGCTGTTGTTCCTCGATAGCGGCAGCACGAATCTCGCGCTGGTGGACCTATTGCCCGAAGAGGCCGACTTCACCGTCGCGACTAATTCGATCGATATCGCCGCCGCGGTGCTGCGTCGATCCGACATTCGTCTCATCTCGATTGGCGGCACGGTTGATCCGGCGGTCGGCGGATGCGTCGATGCGAGCGCCGTGCAGATGGTGCAGCAAATGAACATCGACCGATGCTTCATCGGGGCCTGCGCGATTTCGCAGCAAAGCGGCCTCAGCGTGTTCGACCTTGCCGATGCGACGTTCAAACGCGCCGTGCTGGCATGCAGCGAGCACAGCGTGCTGCTGGCGCTCACCGACAAGTTCGCCACCCGCGCGCCTTACAAGATAGCGACGATCAATGAGATCGAGTGCGTTGTCGTCGAACATGACCTGGCGCCCCCAGAACGCCGCGCCTTATCGAAATCAGGCGCGACTGTGGTGGTGGCTTCCGCTCCGGTTTCGGCTTCGGTTTCAGTGAGCGCATGAACACACGATCTACCTTCTCCGAATCCGAATCCGAATCGAAGGCAGTAAGGCTGCCCGCGGCCCGGCTCGCCACGCGCCTGGCATTCCTCGTGGCGGGATTCGGCGTCGCCTGCTGGGCGCCTCTGGTTCCGTTCGCCAAGCAGCGTCTCGGCGTGGATGACGGTGTGTTGGGGCTCCTGTTGCTATGCATCGGATTGGGGTCCGTGATCGCGATGGTCGTCACCGGCGCGCTCAGTGCGCGCTACGGCAGCAAACCGATCGTTGTAGCCGCAGGCCTGGGGTTGGCCATCGTGCTGCCGTTGCTGACCGTCGCTAGTACCTCGCTCACGTTAGCGATGGCGCTGCTGGTGTTCGGCGCGTGCCTCGGGTCGCTCGATGTCGCGATGAACATTCATGCGGTCGATGTCGAACGAGCGGAAGGGCGGCCCTTGATGTCGGGCTTTCATGCGCTTTTCAGCGTCGGCGGCTTCATCGGTTCAGCGGTGATGACGTTTCTGCTTTCGTTACACATGGGAACGTTCGTCAGCACGTTGCCGTGCGCCGCGCTGATGCTCGTCGCCATCCTGGCCGCGCGCTCTCGCCTGCTCGTGTCGGTCCACGCGAGCGACGGGCCGCTCTTTGCCGTGCCGCGGGGCATCGTGCTGTTGCTTGCCGCGTTAGCCGCCATCACGTTTCTGGTCGAAGGAGCGTTGCTCGATTGGAGCGCCTTGCTCATTACGGGGAAGGGGCTCGTTTCCGCCGCGCGCGGCGGGCTCGGCTACCTGTTCTTTTCGGTTGCAATGACTGCCGGCCGTTTCGGCGGCGATGCGCTGACGGCACGCATCGGCGATCGCGCGACGTTGTTTTGGGGCGGACTACTCGCCATGGTGGGCTTCGTCGTATTGCTACTTTCGCCGACGGTCATGCTAGCGATGAGTGGATTCGTGCTGATCGGCCTTGGCGCCTCGAATATCGTGCCGGTGCTGTTCCGACGTGCCGGATCGCAGCGAGCAATGCCTTCCGGGCTCGCGGTGGCGGCGATTACGACAACGGGGTATGCGGGGCTGCTCGCTGGGCCGGCGGGTGTGGGCACGATCGCCAAGGCGGCGGGATTGCCGGCGGCCTTCTGGGTGCTGGCCGTGCTGCTGTGCTTGGTGCCGGCCTGCGCGGGTTTGGCGACGCGGCGCCACTGAGGGGAGGGGCCATGCATATCGCCCACGTCGCCTTGTGGACACGCGATCTGAACGAAGCGGCGACGTTCTGGCGTCGCTTTTTCGATGCTGAGGTCGGGGACAGTTATCAGAGCACACGGCGGCCAGGATTCCTCTCTCGCTTCGTTCGCTTGCCGGGATCGAGCACTACGATCGAACTCATGACTGGGCCCTGGATCGCGGATCGACCTGTGTTGGATCAGATCGGCTGGGATCACCTGGCCGTTTCTTTGGGCAACGAGGCCGCGGTAGACGAGATGGCCGAGCGCTGCGATGCCGAGGGCTTGCTCATTTCCGCGCCTCGAACGACAGGCGATGGCTTTTATGAAGCGGTGATCGCCACGCCCGACGGCATTCGGATCGAGGTGACGGCGTAGTCTCATGTTGGCATCCATCGATCGTTCCTGTTGACAATGAAGCTAGCATGCTAGCAAACTAGCTTCATGAGCGAAGATGAAGTGAAGCAATTCAACGTGTACCTCCCGATCGGCTTGATCCGGGAGGTGAAGCATTGCGCGATCGAGTCCGAGCAATCGCTATCGGCCCTGGTTGCCGATGCGCTACGCGAGTACCTCGCTGCGCGGACATCCCACCCACGCCGGTCCGGAAAGGAGTGACATCATGCTCGACGATCAAACCAGTGGCAGCCGCAGCGACGGCATCGAGGCCGTCTTCCTGACGACCCACAATTGGGGCAAGGCGGCGAAGTTCTTTCAGGCGCTCGGATTCACGCTGGAGTTCGAGACCGACCATCAGTCGGGACAATTGCGCAAAGGCGAGGGGCCGTATCTGTTCATCGCGGAAGTGCCGGCGAACGATCCGCCGCAGGCCCAGGTCGTCATCCGCGTAGCTGACGAAAGCGGGTTTTCGACCGCTGCCGGCGTGGAAGTTGTCACACCGTTCGAAGACACCCACTGGGGAACGCGGGAGATGACGGTACGCGATCCCGACGGACGCATTTGGCGGCTGCAAGCCCGGTGACCAATAAGCGCATGGGGGCTTCGATGAGCGACGAAAGCAGGGGCGATGGCCCCGACAGCACCGCTGCACGCGTCGCGTTGTGGCGCGCTCTGCATGTAACGATCGACGCGCCGCCGCACGTGCTTGACGATACGATCGGCCTGCGATTATTGGCGCCGCCGGCGGACTGGCGGCAGCGCGGAGACATGGATCCGACCTTCACACGGCCGTTTCGCGCATCGATTGTCGCGCGCGCACGCTTTATCGAAGATCTTGTCATCGAGCGGGCTGCGCATGGGTTGACGCAATACGTGATTCTCGGCGCGGGGCTCGACAGCTTCGTGCAACGGCATGCGGAACTTGCATCGAAACTGACCGTTTTCGAGGTCGATCAGCCAGGCACACAAGCGTGGAAGCGGCGGCGATTGAGCGAACTGGGCTTCGGCGCGCCGGATTGGCTGCGCTTCGTAGCGGTCGATTTCGAGGCTGGCGATTCGTGGCGGCATGCGCTCGGTGCAGCGGGATTCGATGCGAGCAAGCCAGCCGTTGTCGTATCGACTGGGGTCAGCATGTATCTGACCGAGGAGGCGAACCGGGCTGCATTGCGCGAAGTCGCGACGTTGGCGCCTGGGTCCGCGCTTGCTATGACGTTTTTGCTACCGTTGGAATTGGCCGATCCGGATGTGCGCCCGGCGCTGGAAAGGGCCGTTCAAGGGGCGCGCGCAAGCGGGACACCGTTCATTAGCTTCTATACACCGGCGCAAATATTGGCCCTGGCGACTGAAGCGGGCTTCGGCGAGGCGCATCACGTCTCGGCGGACAATTTGACTCAGCGCTACTTTGCGGGACGAACGGACGGCCTGCGTCCACCGGGCAACGCGGAAGAGTTGTTGATCGCGACGATTTAGTTGCGCACCGGTGCTAGGCAATCGGACATTCGGCGGATCGAATGATGGCGAATTCGCATGTCGACCGACAGCTTGTGCTTGCATGGCAGGCAGCGCATTGAAGCGGTGCGACCGCCTCGGCGACGTTGCGAAGCGCGGTGCCGGCGAGATTGGAGATTCAGCCGGAGAACTACTTCATGCAGGCTGACGCGGCCGTCGGCGGGGCGGTTTCGTTGCCGGATGGTTATGGGTTGGAATCTCATCGAACTGGGCCGGTCACGCAGGTACATGCACTCGCGCCAAACGAAAAACTCGCGGCGAGCGGCTGTGCGGCGGAGACAGTCGTTGTGTGCTGCAGGTGGAACCTTAAAAGCATCTTGGAATTGAGTGTAGCGTGAGAGAGGCAGTTATTTCCGCGCATGAACGCCTTCTTAAGACGGTGGCAAGTGCGACGGCACGCGGTTTATGGGAATCAGTGAATCGGCGTCTTTTGGATAGCATCGGGCAATATCGGGTAGTTTATTCGGCGTGGCAGATCGTTTAGCTAGGCAGCATAAGAACAGTCTGATTTTTCGTGTTTTTGGTCGACTTCTGACGGATAACTTGAGATTATCGCGCGTTCCTTTATCTCCGAGGGGGACGACGTGAAGCGGTGCCATCTAAGGAAAGGTGATAGATCAACAGCAGAAGGGGGCGTCATCGATGGCATCAGCGATTCGATACGCGATGGCGTGGAGCTAACATTCGTTGGGGCTAAAGTTAACTGCCCTGCCTGTAATTCGGTTGGTGCCATCGTGGCATCTGGACCTCGCTTACCTGATGACGGTTCAAAGGGCGGGAGCCGCCTGCGGATGCTCGCGGACGGCCATTGCGGCCGTTCGACGCTTCTGCCGCGCGCCGAATTCAACCTCACTGCTGACCGCCACCGTCAGCTGTTGGTGGTGGAGCAGATGATGTCGTTATGCTGATAGATTGGAGTTCACCAAGCCAAGGGCCGTTTCCGATTGGAAGTCTGTGAAAATGGCGGGAAACTGGTTTGGAAAGAAACGATGAGCCGATTGTCTATGTAAGTCCTGCATCGTTGTGGGAAATCAATAGGAGCGCAGCAGATGGAAGTACATGTGGTCGGTAGTTTCCGGACTTTTGTGATTTTTGGAATCCGTTTCTTAGCTCTTATATTGTTTGGTTTCACCTCTCCCGCCCATGCGTACACAACATTAACTTGCCAGGAAACATGGTATGCCCCTGCCAAGGGGCACGAATTCACGGGTTCGGTTAAGTCGTGGACAAAAGTGAAGCAACAGTCGTGTAGAAAACACAGTGTGAAGCTATTGAAGCCGGCAGGCCAAACTCACGACGACTACGGCGGTGTATCTGGAGCAGATGAATCGGGAGCATTTGCAATGGTAGACGGCAGCGCCTACTACGTACGGTTTCTTGAAGTGCGCCAAGGGCCACACTGCGGAGGCGGTGGTGTCGTAGGTTTTAATCCACAATGCTTCCTTCCCCGCGGAGTGAGGCATAACGAAATACACCAATATCGTGAATACTACGAGGTTACGCCCGGACATGAACTCCACCTGCTTGCAACAGACAAGGGGAAGTTATGTGGAGGCTGGTATGCGACTGATGACCGGTCCATATTTCAGATTTCGCACGCCTTTGATGATGAGCAGGGGAATTTTCCGTATACACCGGTCGAAGTTAAAGGCGCCGATGTCGCATCGTTCAAATGTTTCGTACCCGAGGGGGATGACAGCAAAGTCGCGCATGCATGGGCACTTGATCAGCATCAGATTTTTTTCTTCGGACGCCCCGTGAAGGCAATGTCCCCGCAACATCCTGTCCGGTTGTTTCACGACAAGCTCGCCACAGTCGACGATCTCGTAGTTAACGGGGAGAAGGTTTTCACGATTCGCTTTGATGCAGTGAAGTTGATGCCCGGCATTGGCCCGGATTTGACTATCCTTTCTAGCTCGTTTTTTACTGATAAAAAAAATATTTTCGGTCGGGATTTTAATAAAATAGATGGAGTTAGTCCGAAAAATTTCAACGTCGCCCTGCCTGTTTGCCCGGTTCCAGGACATCCAAAGCTAAACTGCGTAGATTATAAATCAGTATATCCAAGGGCTGATGGCGGCGTCGGAATTGGGGATGGAATGGTCATCCTCCGGGCAGAAGACTCTGGTTACCGAAAGATGTTGATAAGAGATTTGAGCCCAAAAAATGCTATTGTGTTTCTTCTAGAGGGAATTAGTTCTGTCGGTGGCGTGAGTCCGTTTATGATAGTCAATGGTCGTTTGTATAATATCGATGCCCTTCGCAAGGGTATTCTAAAAGATGGGACGCTGATTCATGGTCAGTTGATGAGCATCCCATCCGGTAGCGGCTGCGTTCTGAACGGTGATCACGGTAGCGGTTTGGATAAGTACATTCTGGACGATGCAGGCGGAATCGATTTAGATAAGCTGGCGCACGTTGGTCGCTGCACGCATCGAAAGAATGAAACGAATCAATCTGACTGAGCTTGCCCTCGAAAAACGGCTCCTTTGCTAAGTGTGAAAATGAAAAGGCATTAGGTTTTTGGGTGCTGTTTACCATTTTCGAGTCGCTACCAAGCCAATACGGCGCGATCTGAGGGTCGATCTTTGGGAACTCCGAATTCGGCACACGTTTTCACACGCTTAGCGGTTTGAAGAAGCCCGGTGTTTTCAGCCGGATCGGCGGCAAGGGTCGGGCGATGGGGCATTGAATCGCGACGCGCATTACAAAATGCATTGGCAAGGGCGCCGACGCGCCGAGGTTCAACAAAAAAATGGTACTGGACTAAAAAGCTCTAACACTCGATGTCAAAGCCAGATTCAGATGTCCGGGCGCGGGGGTGCGGCTAAAATCTTGGACTGGGTTATGCCGCAAGGCCAAGGCTCTCTCGGTATTCCATCGGACTGAGTGAGCCAAGCGAGACCTTGATCCGCTTTGCGTTATACCAGCGGATGTACGAGTCGACTACCTCGATGAACTCCTCGATGCTTGTGGCTCGCCAGTCCCGAGCATAGAACAGCTCCGTTTTCAGCCGGCCGAAGAAACCTTCGCATGCCGCATTGTCGGGCGAACAGCCCTTGCGCGACATCGAGCGAATCAGCCTGGCATCGCGCATCCGGGAGAGCCACCCGGGCCAGCGATAGTGGGCGCCGCGGTCGGAGTGAAGGAGAGGCTTTGCGTTGCTGTTTGCCACCGTTACGATCGCCGCATCCAACATGGTATTCACGAGTTCGGCGTCTGGGCGCGTGCTGATCGACCAACTGACAACGAGCCCATCGAAGCAGTCGATCACTGGCGATAGATACACCTTGCCGGCTGGAAGTTGGAATTCTGTGATGTCGGTGAGTCACTTTTTATTCGGCGCTACCGCCCGAAAGTCGCGATTGATGAGATTCTCTGGCGCGAGGCCTATTTCTCCTTGATAGGAGCCGTAGCGACGCCGGCGGGCACTGCCAACGGCCAAGCCTTCCTGCTTCATCAAACGTCGCACGACTTTCTCCGATATGACGACCTGCTGCTTACCCAGTGCCGCACGCATCCGGCGATAGCCATAGCAACGGTAATTGAGTTCGAAGATGTCTGCGATGACGCGACGCACGCCCGCGTACTTGTCAGCGACGAGCATTCGTGCTCGATGGTAAAAGTACGAGCTACGGGCGAGACCCAATACGGCGAGCAGCTCCGGCAGCGCATAGGTTTGTCTGAGGGCGTCAACCAGCGTCGTCTTCTCCCGATTGCTCAGGAGTTGCGGATCGACGCCCAGGCCTTTTTTTAACAGTTCATTGGCCTTCTTCAGGATGTCGTGTTCGAGTTGCAACTGCCGTATGTCGCGTCGAAGCGATTCGACCTGCCGCTCCAGCTCGGCCTGCTCAGGGACCGGTGTTGGATTCTTATGGCGTTTCATGGATGCCGGGGCCTCGCGGCCGAGTAATTTGTTTTTCCAGTTGTATAGC
>Ga0157369_10000364_pt1 | contig 60361 bp, 53 predicted proteins | sample C25metaG_FD_113461 | JGI IMG/M metagenome (GOLD analysis project Ga0157369, IMG submission 113461) | Corn rhizosphere microbial communities from Kellogg Biological Station, Michigan, USA - C2-5 metaG | ecosystem: Host-associated > Plants > Roots > Rhizosphere > Soil | place: USA: Michigan... | reverse complement strand
TTTCGGGTGGGGCCGAGACATGATCGCATCGACGCTGCTGGTCGATGCGGCCATCGCGTCAACCATCCCCGATCTACCTGCCGGCACCCGCTACGACGTTCGCCGCATGGATCCCACGGTGTTTCCGATCATTTCGTATGCCCTGCGCGGGAATGGCATGTCTCCCGTGGCCCTGCGCGACTTTGCGCAGTTCCGTATCGCGCCCATGTTGGCCTCCGTTCCCGGGTTGGCTCGCGTCGATGTGCAAGGTGGCCAGGCCGCCGAGATCGAAGTCGAAGTGGATCCGCATGCGCTCGCCTCGCGCGGGCTTACCGCCGCCGATGTCGCCAACGCCATCGCCGCGGCAAACCAGGTGAACGCGGTCGGGCGCATCCAGGATCACCACAAACTTTTCCTTGTCGTTGCCAATGATCCGGTAAGCGATGCCAGGGCCGTGGCGTCCATCCCCCTGGCCAACGCCGCCGGGGGGCGCACCACGGTGGGTGATGTCGCGAACGTGCGTAGCGGCGTGGCGCCCGATTGGACACGCGTCGCCGAGGACGGCCGGCCGGCGGTCCTGTTGAACGTCTTTGAGCAACCCGATGGCAACGCCGTGCAGATCGCGGCGGCAGTGCGGTCGAAACTGAAGAGCCTGCCGTTGCCGCCGGGCATCACATTGAAGAAATGGTACGACCAGAGCGAGCTGGTAACCGCATCGGCCGGTAGCGTGTGGGAGGCGATCGCCATTGGCCTGGTCCTGGCGGCGCTGGTCCTTCTCGCGTTTCTCCGCAGCATGCGCCTCGTCGCCATCGTCTTTATCGCCGTGCCGGCCATCCTGGCGGGGACTATTCTTTGCCTGGACGTTGCAGGCCTCAGCTTCAACATCATGACGTTGGGGGGTATGGCTGCCGCGGTGGGGCTGGTCATCGATGATGTCATGGTCATGGTTGAGCACATGGCACGCCGCGTAGCCGCTGCCGACGGATGCAGCTACGACCGCGTCATCTACGACGCGGCCAGCGAGTTTATCGTACCGCTCTCGGGCTCCAGCCTCGCGACATTGATTGTATTCGTGCCGCTGGCGTTCCTCGACGGCGTGACGGGTGCGTTCTCGCGCGCCTTGTCTATCACGATGGGTGCCGCCCTGATTGTTTCGTGGATCATCACGGCGTTCGTCGTGCCGCCGCTCGCGGCGCGCTTTTCGCGCCCACGAAGCTGGGTGCACGTACCGACACGATGGGAACGTGCCTTCGCACGGGCCCACGGCTACGTCGTGGGGATAGCGTTCCGCCGCCCATGGCTTGTCGGCATACTTGCCGCCGGTACATTCATTGTCGGCATCGTCTCGTACATGCATGTACCGACGGGTTTCATGCCGGAAGCCGACGAGGGTGGCTTCGTGCTCGACTACTACACGGCGCCCGGGACATCCATCATCGAAACAGAGCGTGAAGTCGCGCAGATTGAATCTTTGTTGAGGATGAACAAGGATATCGACACGTTCTCGCGCCGCCTCGGCACGGGGCTGGGCGGCGATCTGGGCCAGTCATACCACGGCGATTTCTTCATCAAGCTGAAAGCCGGCCACGATGCCCCCACGCTGGATGTGATGAACGACGTACGCGATCGCATCCTGCACAATGTGCCCGGCGTGCAAGTGGAAGTGGCTCAGCTTATGGAGGACCTGATCGGTGACCTTACGGCGGTACCGCAGCCCATCGAGGTCAAGCTGTATGGGGATGATGTCTCTGCTCTGCTCCCGCTGGCCGATCGCATCGCCACTGCCATGGGGCATGTGCCGGGCCTTGTGGATGTGAAGAGCGGTGCACAGCTCGCGGGCGACGCCCTGGAGGTCCGCATCGATCCGGACGCTGCGGCCGCAGAGAGTGTGACGGTCCAGGCTGTCTCCCAGGCGATTTCGGACGGCCTTGTCGGTGTCATTGCGACGGAACTGCCCAGCGCCACCAAATCCATTGGCGTGCGCGTATCGGGTGCCGGCTCGCGGTCCTGGCGGATAGCGAACCTGCTTGCGTTTCCCATACGGTCCGCCGATGGACACATGTTCCCGCTATCGCGCGTCGCCGCGGTGGTGCCGGTTGCAGGCCAACCGCAGATCACGCGGGAAGACCTGCAGGCCATGGTCCCCGTCACGGCCCGGATCGAGCGCGGTGGCATCAAGTCGGCAGTGGTCCGGGTGCGGGCTGAACTGGCCAAGCCCGGCGTGCTTCCGCCGGGTGTGCGTTATGAGCTCGGCGGTCTTTACCAGCAACAGCAGATAGCCTTTACGGGACTGAAGAAGGTATTCGCGGCTGCCATGGGCGCGGAGTTCCTTCTGCTCATGTTTCTTTACCGGCGTGCCCGCATCGCGTTGCTCGTCATCGCCGGATCGCTCGTCTCGGCTTCCGCAGTGTTCGCGGGGCTGTGGATAGCGGGGGTGGATCTTAACGTCACCGCCATGATGGGTCTCACGATGGTGCTCGGGATCGGCACCGAGATGTCCATTTTCCTGGTGTCGGAATACATGGCGATCGGATCGCGCCTGGGCTGGCGATCGGCGATGCGCCGCGCGGTGCGCAATCGTCTTCGTCCCATCACGATGACAACGTTGGCGGCGATCCTTACGTTGCTGCCGCTGGTGCTGGCACTAGGGCAGGGAGCCGACATGCAGCAGCCGTTAGCGGTCGCGATTGTTGCAGGACTTTTACTGCAGTTCCCGATGGTTCTCGTCGCGCTGCCGGTGGTGTTGCACGTCGCCATGAGACGCGTATACCACTAAGTTGAGCATAAGCGTGTGTGGCTAGGCTGCGCGCATGAAAATCGCCCGCCACCTTTTCCACTGGCTTCGCGACCGTCCGTGGCTCGCTACGATGTTCTGGGTGATCCCCGCGGCATTGTTGCCCGCGGTGCCCATCGACGAGACTCGGTACCTCTCGATCGCGTGGGAAATGCGGCGATCAGGCGATGCCATCGGGCTGACATTGAACGGTCATCCGTACATGGATAAATCGCCGTTGTTGTTTTGGCTGATCAACGTGGCATGGACGCTGATGGGCGTGTCGACCATGGCCGCTCGGAGCGTGTGCATCGCGTTCGCGGCGGGTTCGGTGGCGACCGTTACCGCCATCGCAAGACAGTTTGGGCATGCCGATCCTGCCCGTGCTGGCTGGATACTGCTGCCCTTCGTCGTATTCGGGACCTTCGCACCCATAGCGATGTTCGATATGCCCCTGGTGTGCTTCGTGGCCCTAGGTATCCTCGGCCTCGTCTGGTGGGTGAAGGGGCGGCCTGGTCACGGCGCCATGCTGTTTCTTGTCGCTGCGATCTTCGGGTTGTTGGCGAAGGGACCCGTGTACCTGCTGCATATGCTCGGCCCGGTTGTGCTCATGCGCTGGTGGCATCGCGCGCCGATCGATCGTCCGTGGCGGCTCGCCGCAGGCATCGCCAGCTGCACGGCCATCGCCTGTGTTCCGCTGGCGCTATGGGCCATTACGAACGCGGCGCGCTTTCCGGATGTCCCCATCCTGCACACGCTATCGCACCAATCCGTGGGGCGCGTGGCGCACAGCTTTGCACACAAGCGACCCGTGTATTGGTACCTGCCGTGGCTCATCCCGTTCCTTCTTCCGTGGAGCTTCCTGCTGCAGTGGCGCGGCGCCCGGACGAACCTGGGTTGCGCGACGGGTAGCGGGGAAGGCCGCCTGGGTATCGCGGCGACGTTGCCTGCGTTTATCGCGTTCTCGCTCATCAGTGGAAAGCAGATCCACTACCTGTTACCGCTACTCCCGGGCGCCGCGATCCTTGGCGCCGCCATGCTTCAGCATGGCGTCACACCGTTCTCGTTTGGGCGGATGCGGCTGTTGCTCGCCGCGGTCGCGCTGGTGTGGGCGTGGCCGGTGGCCAATGCCGCCATCGGCATGCCGGGAAACCCACACTGGTACATCGCTGCGCTGGTCACGTCGGCGCTGCTTGGCCTTGGTGCGCTTGCCATGCGTGACCTCACGTCCCAGGCCGAAGACGACAAGCTGCGTACGGTGGCCTTTGCAGGATTGATGGGTGTGGTGGCGATGGTGCTGCTCGTCGGAGTGCACGTGAAGGCGCACATGGACCCCAATGAACTCGCCGAAACAGTGAAGAACCTGCAGCGGCGCGGGATCATGGTTGCGGCCGTGGACGATGAGCCTGGCATGGTGACCTACCTTGCCAGGTTGCCGCGCCCGCTACCGCGGATCACCGAAAACGCGGCATGGGTTCACGAACATCCCGAAGGCCGGGCATTGGTGCATGCGAGCCAGGGCGTGCCGCCGTCCTTTATCGAATCACCTATCCTGCTCGCGGACGGTTGGGAAGGCCTGGTGCCGGCGCCGCACCTTGACGAGGTGCACCCTTGATGGACGCGGCGTTCTCTGGAAACGTTACGGCGACACGCAGGCCTTTGCCATGCGTGCCCTCGCCGAGCGCGACCGTTGCGCCGTGCAGGTGGACGACGCGATGCACGATCGAGAGCCCCAGGCCGAAGCCATCGCCCAGGCCCGTATCCCGCTGAAAACGCTGGAACACCGCCTCCCTGCGTTCGGCGGGTATACCCGGTCCGTCATCGGTGACGGCGAGCGTCGGAGCGCCTGCCGACGCTTCAAGGGTGACGGTGACCGTGCCGCCCTGCGGAGCGTGGCGCAGGGCGTTGGCGACCAGGTTTCGCAGCATCGCATGCAGTGCGGCTTCGTCGCCCGTCACCCACCAGTGCCCGGGCGTCGTGCGCTGGCCGAGGGTGACGCCACGTATCGCGGCTTCCGCGCGGGCCTCGGTGATTGCTCCCTGGATCAGCAGCACAAGATCGACCTGGCCGCTCGGTGCGAATAGCGCTTCATCCAGCCGCGCAAGGGTCAGCAATTCCTCGGAGCGTTCGCGCAATACCTGCAGGCCGGCGATCGCCTCGGGGAGGGCGGCCGTGAGTTCACTGGCCGGGGCGTGGTTCAGTGCGCCCTCGACGTTGATCACCGCCGAGGCGATGGGTGTGCGCAGCTCGTGTGCCACATCGGCACTCAACCGCGTCTCCCGGTCCAGTGCGTGGTCGACGCGCAACAAATACAGGTTCACGGCGTGGATCAGTGGAGCAAGCTCGGGACCGTGGCCGGGCATCACGATCGGATCGCGCGTGCCGGCAGGGCGCCTGACCAGGTGACTGGCCAGGCGGGACAGGGGCGCAAGTACGCGTTCCACGGACCACGTGGCAAGCCAGCCGAGCAAGGGAAGGCCGAGCAGGAGCGGGAGTGTGTGTTCCAGCCACACGGCACTGAGGATGTCGCGCCTGCTGTCATGGCGTTCGCCAACGATGACGATGCGATCCTTGTTGATGTCATCAAAGCGGTAGAGGCGCCACTTGCGGCCATCGAGATGGACATCGCTGAACCCGGCCTGGGGTATCGCGGTGCCGGTCAGATGCCTGAAGTTTTCCGTGGCAAGCACATCCTGGCCCGACAGGCTCAGGACCCGGTAACCGACCTCCAGCTCGTAAGTGCGCGTGGCGCCCATCGGCGGAAGCACCGGCACGTTCGTGATGGGCCTGCGTGCCAGTTGGTCGCCCGCGGGCGCCAGCACCATCAACTGATCCATCGTCACGGCGGCGTGGATCAGGCGTGCGTCGCAGTATTCGTTCACTTTCTGCAGGGTAAGCCGCGCTGCGACGACACCAATCAGTCCCAGCACGCCAAGGATGGTGATGAAAATGGATAGCTGGAGGCGTCCAACGATGGATTTCATCGGTCTGCTGGCGAGGGCAGCAGGTACCCCATGCCGCGAATGGTCCGGATGTTGTCCGGGCCCACCTTGCGGCGTACGGCATGGATGAGCACCTCCAGTGCGTTGGGACTGACTTCCGAATCGCGCCCGTACACCAGGTTATCGAGGATATCGCGGTGCACGATTCGCCCGGCACGCGCGGCGAGGGTATGCAACAGCGTAAATTCCCTGGGCGTGAAATCCACGCGCTTGCCGGCGATCAGCACTTCGAAGCTGTCGAGGTTCATGCGGATCGTGCCCACCTCGATCACGTGGTCCACCGCTTCGCGGGTGCGGCGTGCCACCGACCGGATCCGGGCCCCCAGCTCGTCGAGGTGGAACGGCTTGCTAAGGTAATCGTCAGCCCCGGCGTCGAGCCCGGTAACCTTTGAGCGGATATCGTCACGCGCGGTCATGATGATGACCGGGACTGTCAGTTGTTCTGATCGGGCGGTACGGATGACCTCGACGCCGTCGGTGTCCGGCAGCCCGAGATCGATGAGTGCCACGTCATCGTGGCGTGATCGCAGACGCATCAACGCGGCGGCGCCCGTGCGTTCCCACGTGACGCCGTGGCCCAGCTGTTCCAGGGCGCGCACGATGGCCTTTCCAAGGAGGACATCGTCCTCGACAACGAGGATTTCCACGAGGGTGACTCCGGACGGTTCGGTGGCGAGCCCATTATTTCCAGCGCGCCTTACGTACTGCTTTGCGCGTGGGCACGGCTTGCATGAACGAGGTTTCACCCTGGGAGCAAGGCTTTGCTAAGGGTTGGCCAGCACCCTTGGCGCCTTAAGTTCCCCGGACGTTCCCCATGGCCCAGGTTGTACCGCCCCCATTCCGTTCTCCGTGGCGCCACCGCGCCCTTTGGCTGACGATTCCCCTACTGGTTGGCATAGGCGCGTTTGCCCTTGTCGGGCGCTCGGGGCAGCCCGCCGCCACGACCGTGGCGCCGCCCGCGACGGTGACCACGGTGGCCGCCGCCAGGCGCGATATGCCGCGTTGGGTGGCGGGCGTCGGGACGGTCACACCGCTGAACGAAGTCATGGTGAAGGCGCGCGTGGACGGCCAGCTCGACCGCGTCGCGTTCCAGGAGGGGCAGATGGTCAACGCGGGCGACCTGCTGGCCGAGATCGATGCGCGGCCTTATCAGGCGGCGCTGGTTCAGGCTGAGGCCGCGGCAAAACGCGATGACGCGCAGCGCCGTAACGCGGAGCTCGACCTGTCCCGGTACCAGAAGCTTTCGACACTGCAGGTGGTACCGCGCCAGCAACTGGATGCGCAGAAGGCCCAGGCCGAATCACTCCTCGCGACGGTGGCCGCGGACCGCGGTGCGGTCGATGCGGCGCGGTTGAATGTCGGCTTCACGCGCATCACGGCGCCCATCGCCGGGCGCGTGGGCCAGCGCCTGGTGGACCAGGGCGCGCAGGTGCACGCCGCGGATACGACGGGCATCGTGATGGTCACCCAGATCGAGCCGATCACCGTGGTGTTCCCCGTGTCGCAGGACCTGCTGGCGGATGTGGTCGTGGCCCAGCGCAGCCGGCAACTCCTCGTCGAGGCCACGGCACGCGACGGGTCGGCGGTACTTGGCCGCGGCACGCTGACGTTTGTCGATAGCCAGGTATCCGCGTCGACCGGCCAGGTGCTGCTCAAGGCCCAGTTTGAGAACCACGACCATGCGCTGTGGCCCGGTGCCTTCGTTGCCGCACGCCTGTTGCTGGATACCCAGGCGCAGGTGATCACGGTGCCATCGCAGGCCGTGCAGCGTGACCAGTCAGGCGACTTTGTGTACGTGGTGGATCAAGCTCACATGGCACGCCAGCGTCGGGTCAGCACCGGCCTGGATGCGGACGGTTTTACCGTGATCACGCACGGGGTGGCCGCGGGCGAGCGAATCATTGTTGAAGGCCAGGGCGATATCCAGCCCGGGGTACGCGTGGTGGAGGCGTCCCGCGCACGGCCCGGGGCGAGCGCATGAACATTGCGACGGTATTCATTCGCCGGCGGATCGGGACGCTGCTGCTCGCCGCAGGGTGCCTGCTGGTCGGGGCCGTCACCTACCGGCTGCTTCCGGTGGCACCGTTGCCGCAGGTGGATTTCCCCACCATCCAGATCAGCGCCCAATTGCCTGGGGCCAGCGCGGAGACCATGGCGTCATCCGTTGCCACGCCGCTGGAGCGATCACTATCGGATGTGCCGGGCGTGACGGAGATGACCTCATCCAGTTCGCTCGGGCAGACGCAGATCGTGCTCCAGTTCGACCTGAGCCGGAACATCGATGGCGCCGCGCAGGATGTGCAGACGGCGATCAACGCCGCAGGTGGCCTTCTGCCGAAAAACCTGCCTAATCCGCCGACGTACCACAAGGTGAATCCGGCCGATTTCACCATCATGTCCATCGCGCTGACATCGCCCGTGCTGACGCTCACCGAGCTGGACAAGCTGATGGAGGAGCGCCTCGCCACGCAGGTTTCGCAGATGAAAGGCGTGGGCCTGGTGGATTACCACGGCGAACAGCGGCCGGCCATTCGCCTTCGCGTGGATCCGGACAAGGTGTCGGCGCTGGGGTTGAGCCTGGATGACATCCGTACCGTCGTCGCAGCGCAGACGGTGGATGCACCCAAGGGCTCGCTCGATGGGCCGCACCAGAGCATCACGCTGAAATCGACCGACCAGATCCTGGAGCCCGCGGCTTACCGGGACATGGTGGTGGCGTGGCGCAATGGAGCACCCATTCGCGTGAGCGACGTCGGCACGGTGGTCGAAGCGGCGGAAGATGTGCGCAGCGCCGCGTGGCTGCAGGGCGAGCGCGCCATCATCATGGATATCCACAAGCAGCCGGGTTACAACGTGGTGGATACCATCGCCGCGATCAACGCGCGTTTGCCGCAGCTGGCGGCGGCATTGCCACCATCGGTGCACGTACGCGTGGTGGGCGACCGCACCCAGACCATCAGCGCGTCGGTGGCGGACGTCCAGTACACCTTGCTGGCGACGATCGTCCTGGTGGTGGCGGTGATTGCGGCATTCCTCCGGAACGTATGGGCGACGGTCATTCCTGCCGTGACGATCCCGCTTTCGCTCGTAACCGCGTTCGCGGTGATGTACGTGCTTGGCTACAGCCTGGACAACCTCTCCCTTATGGGCCTGACCATTGCCGTTGGCTTCGTGGTCGATGATGCCATCGTGGTGATCGAGAACGTGGTGCGCCACATGGAGGCGGGGAAGGGGCCGTTGCACGCGGCCGTGGAAGGGACCCGGGAGGTCGCGTTCACCATCGTCTCCATGACGCTATCGCTCATCGCCGTCTTTATCCCCATCCTGTTCATGAGTGGCATCGTGGGCCGGTTGTTCCGGGAGTTCGCCGTGACGATCAGCGCGACGGTGCTGATTTCAGGTGTGATGTCCCTCACCGTGACGCCCATGCTTTGCGCGTGGCTGGTTCGGCCTGACCACGAACGGGAGCACGGAAGGGTTTACCGGGCGCTGGAACGCTTGCTCCATGGCATCAATGCGTTCTACGTGCGTTCGCTGGACTGGACCCTTGGCCATCGACGGGCCGTCCTCCTGTCACTGGCGGGAACCGTTGCGTTGACCGGTGTCTTGTTCGTGCAGATTCCGAAGGGATTTTTCCCCCAGGTGGATGCCGGGTTGATCGTCGGTTCGGCGCAGGCCTCATCGAGCATCTCGTATGGCGCCATGTCCACCCGTATCCAGGAGCTGGGTGCGATTGTCATGCGCAACCCCAACGTCGATAACGTTTACTTCTGGATCGGCCCCAACCCCACGTTGAGCCAGGGGCGGGTCATGATCAACCTGAAGCCGTTGGCGGCCCGGAGTGCATCGGCCAGCGAGGTGCTCGACCAGATCAAGGCAGCGACGGCCGGGGTGCAAGGCATAAAGCTGAAGATGCAGGTGCGCCAGGATATCCAGATTGGCGGCCGGTCCAGCGCGGCACAGTACCAGTACACCCTGCAATCCACCGATGTTGCCGCGTTGAACAAGGCAGCCACGGACCTCATGGCCGAGTTCAGGCGCATGCCACTGCTGCGCGACCTGGATTCGGACCAGCAGCCGGCCTCGAAGACCGCGACCGTGGACATCCATCGCGATACGGCCTCACGGTTGGGCGTGAGCGTGCAGGCCATCGATGATGTGCTTTACGACGCCTTCGGCCAGCGCCAGGTGGCAACGTTGTTTACCCAGAACAATCAATACCACGTGGTTCTGGAGGTGTCGCCCGGCTTTCAGCTGGATACCGCCTCACTTTCGCATCTCTATGTGCGTTCCACGGGAGGGGGTTTGGTTCCGCTCAACGTCGTGGCGAGCGTCGTGGATGGCGTGGCACCGATCACGGTGAACCACCAGGGACTGTTCCCCTCGATCACGCTTTCGTTCAACCTGGCTCAGGGAGCGTCGCTCAGCGATGCGGTGACGGCGATTCACGCGGCGACCCAGCGCATAGGCATGCCATTATCGGTGACAGGTGCTTTCGCAGGCACCGCCCAGGCGTTCCAGGATTCGCTGGCAAGCCAACCCTGGCTCATCCTTGCCGCGGTGGTGGTGATCTACGTCGTGCTTGGCGTGCTCTATGAGAGCGCCATCCATCCCCTGACGATCATTTCGACGCTGCCATCGGCGGGGCTTGGCGCACTGCTTGCACTGGAGCTCTTCGGCCAGGACCTCTCGGTGATGGGCCTTGTCGGTATTCTTCTCCTGATCGGTATCGTGAAGAAGAACGCGATCATGATGGTGGACTTCGCCATTGAACGGGAGCGCCATGGTGCTACGCCGCTGGAAGCGATCCGCGAGGCATGCGCGCTGCGCTTCCGCCCCATCCTGATGACGACCATGGCGGCGTTGCTTGGGGCGGTGCCGCTGGCGATGGGGCATGGCGCCGGTGCGGAACTGCGTGTGCCGCTGGGGATAGCGATCTGCGGTGGCCTTATCGTGTCGCAGCTGCTCACGCTGTACACGACGCCGGCGGTTTACCTTGCCTTTGATCGCTTCGCGAAGCGCGAGCCGGGCGTCCTCTCGCTGGCTTCGCTATCCTCGGACGCATGAGCGAGCAGGGACTCAGCGTGAACGCATTGCGGGGCCATCGCATTGGCCCGGTTTCGTTTGGCCTTTATCCGGGTGAATGCGTCGCGGTCATGGGCGCATCAGGGGCGGGCAAAACGCTCCTGTTGCGTCTCCTCGCCGACCTGGATCCGGGTGAGGGGCGCGTCGCACTGGGTGGTGTGGATCGCGACAGCGTCGGGCCGTCGAACTGGCGTCGGCGGGTGATGTTCGTGCCCGCGGTATCCGGCTGGTGGGCACCCACGGCGGGCGAGCACTTCACGGATGGCACACGGGCGCAAGCGGCGGCGCTTTGCCGTGAGCTCCGGCTGCCCGGTGACATCATGGATCGCCCGGTAGGCCGCCTGTCGACGGGTGAGAAGCAGCGCCTGGCGCTTATCCGCGCCCTCGTCGAGCAGCCCGAGATTCTCCTCCTCGATGAACCCACCAGCGGCCTCGACCCGGAAGCTGCCCTGGCGGTGGAGGCACGCCTGGCGGCCGTGCGTGAAGGCGGTACCGGCATCCTGTTCGTCACGCACGATATCGGCCAGGCCTGGCGCATGGCCGGCCGCGTGTACCAGCTCAAGGGCGGAGGCCTCCAGCCGGCATGACGACCGTATCGTTCAGTGCGGTCGACGTGGCTATCGCCAGCATCATCCTCGTCCTCGACGCTGCGCTTTCTATCGCGCTACGCCTGGGTTTTCACCGTTCGCTGGCGATTGCGGCCGTTCGCATGGTGCTGCAACTCATTGCGCTGGGTTTCATCCTGCGCACCGTTTTCGCCATCGATGCGATCTGGCTGACGCTGGCCCTCGTGTTGCTCATGACCCTGGCGGCGGCCCGCGAGGCTGGCGCGCGACCACAGCAGCGCCTGCGCCGCGGCCACTACCTCACAAGCCTGGTGGGCGTCGCGGCACCGGCACTGCTGACCTGCGTGTTTGCGCTCATCTCGCTGCTGCCGGGCGACGATGGCTGGTCTCCACGATTCGTGGTGCCCGTGGCCGGCATCCTGCTGGGCAACGTGCTGAACGCAGTGAGCCTGGGGATGGCCGACGTGCTTGAAGGTGTCACGCGCGAGGCGCCGGCGATCGAGGCGCGCCTCATGCTGGGCCATACGTTCAGCGACGCCAGCAGCAGCCTGCAGCGCCGTGCGATCCGGCGGGCCATGGTGCCCCTGGTGAACCAGATGAGTGCCGCCGGCATCATCACCATGCCTGGCATCATGACGGGCCAAGTGCTGGCAGGCATGGACCCCTTGCAGGCGGCGACCTATCAGATCGTGCTGATGTTGTTGCTTGCCGGTGGGAGCGGTCTGGGTGCCGTCGTTTCAGTGAGGCTTGTGCTGCGGCAGCTAACGGACGCGCGTGAACGGTTGCGGCTCGATCGCCTGCGCGACACGACATGATGCCGTCGTGACACGGGAGCGTCAGGCCGCGTGACCCCTGCGCCGGCGAGCGCGCCGCCCCTTCAGGTAATGCCAGAGAAAAAGCGGAAGCGCGCCCAGTCCGATGACCCAGTGAATGGCGCTTACCGTGGCATGCGCATCATCGCCCGGCGGGTAGTAGAGCAGGTAGCCGGTGATCGTAAGCAGCGTGAGCACACCGAGCAGTGCGAGGCCGATCCAGCGTTGGCGCCGGTGCTTCCATCCGTGCCATACGTGAACCACGAGCAGACTACCGGCGCCTACCAGCATGACAAGCATGGCCGCGCCATGGCAGCGCAGCATCCACGGTTCAAGCGGATTGCTCTGCGGCCCGAATGGGCCCTCGACCTGGGCGAAGTAATGCAGAGCGAGCCAGGCGGCACCCGACGCCCAGAGCAGCAGCCCGCTGGTGCAGAGGACGATGACCTGCCATCTCGCAAGGCGCGCCTTGTGTACCGGGTACATTAGTGATCGGCTCCTGTTGATGGTTCAAGAGGAACGATGCGCGCGTCGTAAGTTGATGCGAGGCGCTCGGCTTCCGGGGGTGCCACGAGGGCCACTTTGGTCAGCGCATCCGCTGTCATGCACTCGTCAGCGATAACACTGATCGCGTGGTCGATCGGCCGCGGCATGCGCTGTGCATCGAGATGGGGGACCCAGGTGGTTCCGCCACGTTGCCGGCGGGTGTGCCGGTTAGCCGAGGTGGCCAGCGCGGCGTCACTAAGCACCAGGCTTCGCCGGATCGCACCATCCCCGTCGCGCAGGTGGATACGTGTTTCACCCACCACCCTAAGGTCGCCGCCTGCATTGACGACGGCATGGGTCATGCCGGCATCGATGAGCAGGCGCGTCGCGTTATCGACCGCGAACCCCTTGGCTATCCCGCCCAGGTCGATAAGCATCGGCCGGTGCAGGATCACGTCCCGGTCACTGACGATTTCGATATCCGCGCTGGTCCCTGTCATGCGCCGGAGGTCGACACCCGGTGGGCGGGGCAGGAAGCCGCTGGCGACCAGCTTCGCGGCCACGGCGACATCGAAGATGCCATGCGATCGCCTGTAAAGGTCGATGGCGAATCGCAACACGCTAACCGTATCGGGATGGATGCGAACGCGTTTCCCCGGCGTGGCATGGCGGAGCGCGGCGAGGTCGCTGTGCTGCGCGTGGAACGACATTCGTTCATGGACGGTGGCCACGGCGCCGAAAGCACGCCGCAGCAGATCGTCATCCGCATGAGCGGCGGTAATTTCGACAAACGTGCCCAGCCACGGCTGGCAGCGCTTACGGGTTGCGTTACCTTGCGGCGAGGACAGTGGCATATGTCGCTAGCAGCCGGCGCACGCCATCGGTGACGTGCTTCGAGGATAGTGTGGCCCCGGAAATATTCTGGATATCCGTCCCCAGCTTGAGGGACTCGCCAGCGCGCTTCCCAACGAACTGGCTGCGCCAGCGGGCATCGCTGACTTGCTGGCCGTAGGCCTCCCGGTAATCGAGGATCTCCACATCACGTACCGCGCCGCTCGCATCGAGTGACACGGCATAGGTGATGAATTCGTGCTTGCCTACCACCTCATCAATGATGAACCAGCCGCCATCCTGAGCGCGCCAGGCCTTCAGCTCGGGCGAAAGGGGCGACTCACCGGAAGCCTTGCGAATCGCGGCGATCTGCTCGGGCGTGAGCTGGCGAAAATCCTGGGTCAAGGCCTGGCTGGGGAACATCTGCGCCTGGGCCTGGGCGGGCGTAAGGTATTCGGTCGCGTGCACGCCGCCGGTCAGGGCGGCGAGCGCGGTGAATGCGGCAAGGGCTGTCGAACGGCGGCTCATGCGAACTCCACGATCAGAAGTAGTAGCCCAGCTTCAGGCGGTAACGGTATTTCTCGAAGTCATCGGCGTTGGAGATGCCATGGACTACGAAGCTCTCGTCGGATGGGTTTGCGTAGTCCTTTGCGCCGTGCAGCTGGAACAGCGTGGTAAAGGTGGCAAAGAAGTGCTGGCCGGCATAGTGCAGGGTAGGGCCGGCATACCAGGCCACGTTCGTCCGGTTCTCCGCCTTGAACGGGTTGAAGCCCGCCCACTCGCGCTCGTTCTGCAATTCCGCGGCCACGGACCAGTTGGATGCGAAGCGGTAGCTCCCGGCAAAACCGAAATTGACATCCGTTTCCTTATCCCAGTGATCGCGATAATCGATCGTGTCGGGGTCGGCGTCGGGATCGCCATGCAGGTAACGCTTTTCCTGCCCGATCGTGGTGTTGAACGCGAACACGAGGCGATCGTCGAGGAAGTTCTTCTGCAGGATCAGCCGGGTCTCAAGTTCGCGTGTGCGCGGGCCCACCGAGGGCTCAAGGTAAACGGCGGCGCCCAGCGGCGAGGTGTAGGGGCTCGCGAAGCGATAGATGGCCTCGACCGACGCACTCTCGAAGCGGTTGCGGCTCCAGCTGCCTTCAGAGGGAACGTTGTAGTCGGCGAATACTTCCGGTGGAGCGGTGCTGCCGTCCGGGACGTTGCCGTTTACGCGGGTGTGCGCAAGGTTGATGTAACCGGATAGCTGGAAATTATCCGAGGCGCCATACGACACCTCGGTACGCGTCTGCAGCAAATGGAAGATGCCTTGCGAGCGGGCGTCGCGCAGCGTGGCCCATTGCTCCACCTCGGTCTTGCCCTTGGGTAGCAGGTCGGTGGTGTAGATGTAGCCAAAAATGGGCTCATCGGCTTTGGTAGGGGCAGCCGCAAGGGCGCCCGCGACCGCCATGGCCGCGAAGATCACTTTCTTCACTGAAACGTCCCCGATCCCGCTGGTGAGCTTGTTGGCTCGTTGAGAATATTCTCATTCTCATTTCGGTTTGGGGTGGCGTCAAGGGGGAGGTTGTAATTATTTACTTTCTTAGCAATGGCTTAGTGCGCGCATCCGTAAGGGCTTACGCGTGATGTGCCAGCGCTTAGCTGGGCTCAGCTGTCAATGCGCCTGGGGATGGAACGCCCACGGGTCGCGTCTACGATGCGCCCGATGATCGCGTCGAGCCGATCCTGCGGGGCGGAAACCACCATGTCGGCGCCGTTTTCCACGAACGTTTCTTCCTCGATGTAGCCATCCAGTTCGCGGATGCGGGCTCGCACCAGGGCCAGTTCTGCAAACTCAACGCGCAACGCAATGTGGCCGCTCGCAATGATCGGCACCCGAGGCGCAAGTCTCAGGCATTCCGCCGCACTGCCACCGTAGGCGCGCACAAGACCGCCTGCACCCAACTTGATGCCGCCATACCAACGCGTAATGACCACGGCAACGCGATCACAGGCTTGCCCATCAATCGCAGCGAGGATCGGTCGTCCGGCGGTGCCACCGGGTTCGCCATCGTCGTTGAAGCGGTAGGCATCGCCGATGCGATAGGCCCAGCAGTTGTGCGTGGCGGCGGGATCGCCCACGGCCTGGAAGAATGCGAGTGCTTCGGCGGGTGACGCGACGGGCGCAGCCTGGGCCAGGAAGCGGCTCTTCTTGATCTCTTCCTCGTGCTGGAACGGTGCGGCTAGCGTGTGCAGCGGGGTGTTCAAGGCTTCAGATCGCGGAGGTCTTGCGGTAGGTCATACGCAGGATACAGGCGGCGCAGTTCGGCGAGCTTGCGCAGCGCTTCGGCGCGGTTGCCCTGGTCGAGCAGGCGGCGGATTTCACCGACGCGATCGTCGGGGGCGAGGCCGGCGACCATCGGTTTGGCGGCGATCGCGCCCTGCGTCATCGGGGCGGGTGCGGCTGACATCACCGGCGTATCGGCGCGTCGCTCCGTTGCCGTGTGTCCGTTGAAGCCGTACATCGCTTCTTCAGCCGGTGCGGGTGCAGGTTGAGCGTCGCGGAGCGCGTCTGCCGACGCGGGAGCCGGGTCGATCGCGGCCGGCGGGGCAGGTGGGGCCGGGGGGGCGGGTGGTGCGGCCGGCGCCGGGGCAGGCAGGGCTTCGGGTGGCGCCATGGGGGCGCTGAAGACCTTGGCCTGGGCGACGATGGCGGGGCGTTGTGGGGTGGCCTTGTTCGCTGCCGCCGTAGTGCGCGCCTGATCGCGCGCAAGGCGCGCTCCTACAGCGGGTGCGGCGAGCTTGGGCGGGGCGGCGGGGGTGGCGACGGGTTCGGATTCGGCGGCAGCCGGAGGGGCCGCTGCGGGAACAGGAGCCGGAGCGGCGAGTTTTTCCGCGCGTTCGCTGAGCGGATCGCGGATGGGGGCGTTGCGCAGCTGCCAGCCTACGCCCACGGCGAGGACAAGCACCGCGGCCGAGCCCAGTGCCACCGGCCAGCGTGAGCGGCGGCGTGCAGGCGTGCTGCGCGAGGGAACGGCGCGCTCGGCGGCGGCGAGCACGGCGGCATCCAGCGCCGTATCCGGCTCGGCCCTGGGCAGGCGCGCGTACAGCGCGGCAAGCTCCTGCTCGTCGGGCAGGTCGTCGTCGCTCGGGGGTGGCGTATTCGGGTTCATATCGTCAGGCAAACCACTGCTTGATGCGTGCCATGGCGTAGCGCAGTCGCGATTTCGCGGTCTCGCGGCCTACGCCGGTGATGGCGGCGATGTCCTCCAGGGAGAGTTCGTACTCCATGCGTAACACAAAGGTCTCGCGCTGGTCGTCGGGCAAGCTTTCGATGGCCTGCTGCATGCGCCGGCGCAATTCGAATTCGGAGAGCGCCTGTTCGGGCTGCTCGCGTTCCGGTGCGGCCTGGTTCGCGAAGATGGCATCGGCTTCATCCGAGGTTGCCAGCGGCTTCTGCCGGCGGAAACCATCGATGGCGAGGTTGTGCGCAATCTGCAGTAGCCACGTGCTGAACTTCGCCTCGGGGCGGTAGCGGTCGCGCGCCGCGATGACGCGCGCCCACGTTTCCTGGAACAGCTCATCGGCCTGGGTGCGATCCTTTGCGGTCTTCAGCAGGAACCGGTACAGCGGGTCCTTGTGCCGCGCATACAGCACCTTGAACGCGGCCGCGTCCCCGCCCACCCAGGCGAGCATCAGCGAGGCATCGTCGGCCAGGGGAGCATCCATGGCCGACGAGGTTACGGCATTCGGGCGTGGCATAGCAGCCCTGGGTCAGCGCGTACCGGCCACCGGGGTCTGCATGCCGCCCGCGAGCTCGGCCAGGCGGGCCATGCCGGCACGGTAACCGCCGTCATCCTTGCCCTGCGCCGCGCGGGCCAGCTCGGCGACCTTGTCGTAACCAAAGCCCTCGGTGTACTTGCCGCCGCGCAGGTTATCGGCGAAGGCGGCAACGGCAGCGGCAAAGCGCATGCGTTCGCTCGGTGAGTTGATAGCGGCGGAAAGCGGCTGCTCGATCAACTGGCTGGCGCCACCGTCGGGTGATTTGTAACGAAGGCGCAGGAAGCCAAGCTCGTTACCCTTGGTCGCCGGGGCTTCGGCACCATAGCGAAGGGGATCCACGCTAGCCCCCTTGGCGCCTTTCAGCGTGATCTCGTAGAGCGCCGTGACATTCGCACCCGCGCCGATCTCCCCGGCATCCACCGCATCGTTGTTGAAGTCTTCGCGGGCCAGCATCCGCTTCTCATAGCCGATCAGGCGGTACTCGGCGACGACGCCCGGGTTGAACTCCACCTGGATCTTCACGTCCTTGGCAATCGTCATCAGCGTGGCCGACATTTCATCGACCAGCACACGGCGACCTTCCTCCAGGCTATCGATGTAGTGGTGGCTACCGTTGCCGGCATCGGCCAGCGTGACCGCCATGTCATCGTTGTAGTTACCCTCGCCAAAGCCGAGCGTGGTGAGTGCGATGCCACTGCGGCGTTTGTCGGCGATGCGGTCTTTCAGCTGTTCCACGCCAACGGTGCCGACATTGAAGTCCCCATCGGTGGCAAGGATCACGCGGTTCACGCCGCCCTTGATAAAACCCTTTGCCGCCTGCGCGTAGGCCAGGTCGATGCCTGCGGCGCCGTTGGTCGAGCCACCCGCGCCCAGCGCATCGATCGCCGCATTGATCTTCGCGTGCTGGTCGCCTGCCGTGGCGGGTAGGGCGACGCATGTGCTGCCGGCATACGTCACCAGCGAGATGCGGTCCTGTGCGCGTAGCTTCGGCACGATCTGCTTCAGCGAGGCCTTCAGTAACGGCAGTTTGTCAGGCTCGTTCATCGAGCCGGAAACGTCGACGAGGAACACCAGGTTGGCGGCGGGGATCTCGCTTGCTGGCACGGTGTAGCCCTGGATACCCACCAACAGCAGCTGGCGGTTCGGGTTCCACGGTGAGGGTGAGAATTCAGTGGTCACGCTGAAGGGGCGTGAGCGATCCTTCGGTGCGGCATAGCCGTAGTTGAAGTAGTTGATGAATTCTTCGCTGCGCACCGCGTCGGCGGGTGGCAACTGGCCCTGGTTCAACATGTGCCGCACGTTGGTATACGAACCGGTGTCGACATCGATACTGAAGGTGGAGACCGGGTCGGCCGCGGTCTGGTGCACCGGGTTGGTGTCGCGGTGCGCATAGCGGCTGGTGTCGACATTTTGCATGGCGACGCCGCCGATGACGTACCCCGCGGCCGGCGCGGCCGCCATGACTTTCGCCGTGGACTGGTACATCACGGGCGCGCTCGGTGCGGGCGGGGCCGGCGGTGCGGGTGCTGCGATCGCGATAGCTTCCTGCGCCACGCCGGGCACGGCAGCGCGCGCGTCACGGCGCACCTGGGGCCGGATGTTAGGCGGTGAGGGCGCGGCGAAGCCGGCCATCGCATCAGGCATGGTCGTGCAGTTCGTATCCGGCTCCGGCAGGCGCGGCGCGGGCGCGGGGTGGCGCGCCTGTGGCGGCTCGGCGCCAGCGGCACCAGCGGCGGCCACCAGGCCGGTGAAAAGCAGGGAAAGGGTAACGCGTAGCGTGTTCATCGTGCATGGCCTCCTTGGGGTCATGCAGATGAAACGGAGCAGGATGGCAAACGGGGTTAAATCGCCCGCACTGAATTTTCCAGACGGGCCTCGCTTGGGCCACCGATGCGGTTGCGGCCGTTGTGCTTGGCCCGGTACAGGGCGCGATCGGCGGAATTGAGCAACTCGAGCGGGCCACTGGCGGCACTGGGTTGTACCGCAGCGACACCGATGGTGATGGTGAGCACGCCGAACGGGCTGCGTGGGTGGGAAATGCCCTGAGCCTGTACCTGGGTGCGAAGGTCTTCCGCGAGCGCCAGCGCATCCGCCAGGCGTGTGCCGGGTGCCACGACGGCGAATTCCTCGCCACCAAAACGGGCCAGGAAATCACCCACGCGCAGGCCGCGTGAAACCATGGTGGACGCCAGCGCGCGCAAGCAATCGTCGCCGGCCAGGTGGCCATAGCGATCGTTGTATTCCTTGAAGAAGTCCACGTCGATCATGAGCAGCGCGATGGGTTCGCGCTGGCCCGGGCGGTGCCACTCGCGCAGCAGGCGTTCATCCAGCGCGCGGCGGTTGGCCAGCCCGGTCAGGCTATCCACGAAGACCAGGCCCTCCAGCTCATCGCGGCTGCGCGACAGGCGAAACTCTTCCTCCACGAGATCGACCTGGGCCAGCGTGCCGCGCAGGCCAATGCCGATCACGGCGGCGATCGCGCCGGTAATGCCCAGCGATGGATAACCGGGAATTACCATGAGGCCGAAGCCGAGCACGCTCATGGCGAGGAACGTGGGGCTGGCACTCTGTACGAAGCGGATGAGGTAGACCGGTGGATGCCAGTGGCGCTGTGGCTTGCGCGACAGGGTGGCCACGCACAGCGCGAGGAAGGGCACATCCAGCAGCGCATCCCACGGCGAATCACCGAAATCGGGATGGCCGCCGAGCGCCACGTAGTGGTTGTAGAAGTAGCCGGAGGCGGCATAGCAGACGAAGAACGCCATCACCGCACGGAAGAAGTAGTGATCGTCGGCGCGATCGGTGGCAAGGAAACGCAGCAGCGCCGCGACCGCCAGGCATACGTTCTCGAAATCGAGCATGTGCGCGACATCGACCGCCTGCTGCGGGCCGATGGCGCCTTCGACGGAGACAATGGAAAAGGTGCGCACGTAAAACAACACACCGAGCAACGCGGCCAGCACCAAATCGATGGCGAGCGCCCAGCGCTTGCGCGCGGCCACGGGAGCCGAGGAGACGGCGACGAGCACCGGCAGCACGTACAGGATGTAGAAGAACATGCTGTCGCCGGGGGCCGGGTTGGAGTTATCCAGCACGTAGTTCTGCCGGGCCGACAGGGACATGCCCACCGTCCACAGCACGAGGCTACCCAGCAGCAGCCACCAGCGGTTGTCGCGCGGCGTGCCCGAGCGATACCACGCCAGCACGGTGCTGGACATGGCCGCGACCGAGGCGGCGAAGAAAAAACCGTACGAGATCGCCATGCCGCCGGCCGGCGTGACCGCCAGCGCGATGGCGTGGACCGCGAGGATGACCATCGCGGCAATGACGAGTTTCATGGCGTGCTCAATGCCCCCTGCCTGCAACGCTATGGTCATATCGGCGGGCTCGCGGCAAAGTTGAGCCCGGCGCTCAATATCTTACGGCCGGTTTCTCGACAAATGTGAAGGCTCACGCCGCGCGGATGCTGCCCTTGGCGACGACGGGGCCCGTGGGCTGGCCCGTCGGCGAGCCACCGGCCGGTTCGACCGATACCGCGAGCGCGGCAGTGGGTCCGAGGCGATCCAGCAATGCCTTGGGCAAGGCGAAGCGCTTGGCCTCCTGAGCGGGGAACGTGCCCACCGAGATGGGTGCACCGCCGGCGGGTATCAGCCACAGTTCGGTCGCGCGGCCGCTGGCAGTGGCTTTGGGGCTGGCGGGCACCACCAGGAGCTCCCCGCGATCGATATCCATGGTGGCGGTCCACGCGGCCACCCCATCATCGCCGGCCAGGGTGGAGACCATGAGCACCGCAGGGGCGTGCACACCCGGGGGTGCGTGTGGCTCGCGGGTGAGTGTGAGCACGAGCAGGCACGCGGCCACCGCCGTTGCACCCACGCCGATCCAGCGCCACAACGCCAGGCTATCCCACAGGCTCGGGCGCACCGGTTCAACCAGGCCAAGGCGACGGCAGATGCCTTCCCATGCGTGTGGCGGGGGTGTCTCGGCGCTCACTTCAATGGCCAGCGGCGCGAGCCACGCCTGCCACACGGCCACGGCGGCTTCCGCCTCCGGCTGGTCGGCGATCTCGCGGGCCACGGCGGCACGTGCATCGGCATCGAGCAGGCCGAGTGCGTACTCCGCGTAACGCAGGTTGTCCTTGTCCGTATCGAAGGTCGTATTCATGAGCCCAGGCACGCGCGCAATTGCATCAGGCCACGGCGGATCCAGCTCTTCATGGTGCCGAGCGGGACCTTGGCCCGGTCTGCCAATTCGTTATACGTAGCCCCGCCGAAAAAGGCTTCACGGATCGAGCGACGCTGCGGCGCGTCCAGTTGATCCAGGCAGGCGCGCAGGCGGCCGTAGGCATCACCGGCCTCGGCGCGCGCCGAGGGGCCCGGTTCCGGATCGACGATGGCCTCCCACGCCACGTCCGTCATCATCTGGTTGCCAGGGCGCTGGCGCAGGCGATCGATCGCCTTGTTGCGGACCACGGTGACCAGCCAGGTCAACGCGCTCGAGAGCGACGGATCGAATGATCCCGCGCGGCGCCACACGGTGGCGTACGCTTCCTGCAGTACTTCATCGGCTTCGGCGCGGTCACCCACCAGGCGCATGCACACGCCATACAGGCGCGGCGACGTGGCCTTGTACAAGGCCTCGAAGGCTTTCTGGTCCCGGGCGCCGGTGCGCCGTAGCAAGTCGTTCAGCGCATCCCGCTCGGCGGGCGTGGTGCCTGGCATGCGTTAGGATTCCCGTGGCGTCAGTGCGCTGGATCTATACCACGAACGGCCGTCACGAAAACGCGACCCCATCCGGGTCACCCTCGGTCGCGTATACCTTTTGACCGGCGCTCCGCCTGCCTGGGATCTCCCTATGACGACGAAACGCCTGATTCTCGCCGTGCTTGGCGCCTGTGCCTTGCCTGCGCACGCCGCCGATCGCTACGCCGGCGACGCCAGCCCCCGCGGCGGTGGCCCCGTGCTTTACCGCGAGGTGCACCTGATCGACGGCCCTCGCCAGGTCGTGAGCTACCAGTGCCCGGATGGCAAGCCGTTCGCCCTGAAAGTGCTCGATGCCGCGCGCGATCCGACCCGGCCCAACGTCACCTACGAAGATGCGCGCCGGGGCTTGAGCGAGACGGTGCAGGCCACCGGTAACCAGCTTGAAGTGAAAGTGCGCAAGAAGGGCGGTGCCGAACAGGCCAAAACCATCGATGTGCCCGATGGCGCCGTGATCGATGCGGGCTTCGACCCCTATATCCGGGCCCACTGGGATTCGCTGGGCGCCGGGGTTTCCGTGCCGTTCCTCGTGGCCAGCCGGTTCCGCTTCTTCGATGTGAAGATCCTGGGCGGCAAGGTGACCGATGGCCAGCGCCACCTGGTGATGAAGCTGGATGCCTGGTATGCCTTCGCGGCGCCGACCATCGAAATGACCTATGGGGCCAACGACCGCCGCCTGCTGCGTTACGAGGGCATGGGCACCGTGCGCAATGAAAAAGGCAAGGGTATCGATGTGCGTATCGATTTCCCGGCATCGGGCCGAACCATGGGCCTGCCTTCCTCGGCCCTGGACGACGTGATCCACACGCCCTTGAGCGGAAGCTGCACCACCTGACTGCCGCCGCCGTGCATCCGGGCAACGGATTCATCCGTATACCTTGTTGAGACCCACGGAAAGGCTGGCCCATGCGACCCGATACCGCCCTCGATGCCCGTACACCGCCGCCGCGCGCCGCCGCGTTCCGGCGCTGGTTCGATACGGCCGCCGACCCCGCGGGAAGTGAGGCCGCTGCCGATCGCATCGATTGGCTCCGCGCCGCGCCATTCGTGGCTATGCACCTGGCCTGCGTGATGGTGATCTGGACGGGCGTCTCGCCAGTGGCGCTAGGCGTGGCGGCCGCCATGTACGCGGTACGCATGTTCGCGCTCACTGGCTTCTACCATCGGTATTTTTCGCACCGTACCTTCCGCACCTCGCGTGCCGTGCAGTTCATCTTTGCGGTGATCGGTGCATCCTGCGTACAACGCGGCCCGTTGTGGTGGGCCGCACACCACCGCCACCACCACCGCCACGCCGACACCGCGCAGGATCCGCATTCGCCCACGGTGCACGGGTTCCTGTGGAGCCACGCCGGCTGGTTCCTCACCCCACGCGGGTTCCGTACCGATCTGTCCCGTGTGCCTGATTTCGCTGCGTACCCGGAGCTGCGCTGGCTGGATCGTTATGACACGGCGGTGCCCGTGTTGCTGGCGGTGGGCCTGTACGCACTGGGCGCGCTGCTGGCACACGTGGCGCCGGGCCTCGGCACCAGCGGTGCGCAGATGCTGGGGTGGGGTTTCTTCGTCTCTACCGTGGTGTTGTTCCATGCCACGGTCACCATCAACTCCCTGGCCCACCGCTTTGGGTCGCGCCGGTTCGCCACGCGCGACGATAGCCGCAACAATGTGTGGCTCGCGCTGCTCACCTTTGGCGAGGGCTGGCACAACAACCATCATTTCTTCCCCGGCACCGTGCGCCAGGGCTTCCGCTGGTGGGAAGTGGACGTGACCTGGTACGGGCTGTGGCTGATGGCGCAGTTGCGCCTGGTGCGCGATCTCAAGCCGATCCCCGCGTGGGTGACGGCGAAGCGGGAGGGCTGAGCGGATGCGCGTCGCGGTTATCGGTTCGGGTATCGCGGGGCTGGCATCGGCGTGGTTGTTATCGCGTGGGCACGATGTGGTGCTCTATGAAGCGAGCAGCCGGGTAGGGGGGCACGTGCATACGCACCGCGTCGCGATGCATGGGCAAGAATACGCGGTGGATACAGGGTTCATCGTGCATAACCCTGTGAATTACCCACTGCTTACCGCTCTTTTCGATGAATTGGGTGTAGCGACGCAGCCGACGACCATGAGCTTCGCCGTGAGCAGTGAAGCCTCGGGCCTGGAGTACAACGCCACCTCGCTGGATACGCTGTTCTGCCAGCGGCGCAACCTCTGGTCGCCGCGCTTCCTCGGCATGCTGCGCGATGTGTTTCGTTTCTACCGTGACGCACCGGCATTGCTGGGTGTGGCCGGCCCAGGCCCCACCTTGGGCGAGTACCTGGCCGAGGGGGGCTATGGCGCGATGTTTCGCGATGAGCACCTGGTGCCGATGGCCTGCGCGCTGTGGTCGTCGCCCTCGACCAGCATCCTTGGTTTCCCCGCGAAGTACCTGGCGCAGTTCATGGCGAACCACCACATGCTGCAGGTGTCAGGGCGGCCGGACTGGCGCGTGGTGCAAGGGGGATCCGCGCGTTACGTGGAGGCGCTTCGCGCGCGCTGGCAGGTACGTGAGCGCGTGGCGACGCCCGTATTGGCGGTACAGCGCCATGCCGATCGGGTGGATGTGACCAGCCACTGCGGCATCGAAACCTTCGATGAAGTGGTACTGGCCTGCCACGCCGACCAGGCGTTGGCCCTGCTGACCGATGCCCATCCCGCCGAACGCGACGTGCTGGGCGCCATGGCGTACCAGCCGAACGATACCGTGTTGCACACGGATGCCCGCTTGCTGCCCCGCTCGCGCAAGGCGTGGGCGGCCTGGAACGCGTGGGTCCCCGCGGCACCTGGCGCGGCCTGCACCGTGAGCTACTGCATGAACCTGCTGCAGGGTATCGACTCGCCGGAGCCGCTTATCGTGACCTTGAACCAGACCGATGCCATTGATCCGGCGAAGGTGCTGCGCCGCATGGCTTACCACCACCCGGTGTATTCACATGCGTCGGTGGCCGCGCAGGCGCGCAAAGGCGAGATCCAGGGCAAGCGCCGCACGTGGTTCGCGGGCGCCTATTGGGGTTGGGGCTTTCATGAAGATGGGATGCGCAGCGCCGTCGACTTGGCGCGCGAGTTCGATAGCGTCGCGAGCACGCGCCGGGTGCCCGCATGACTGAAACGTACGCTAGTGCCGTGTACGAGGGGTTCGTGACCCATCGCCGTCACGCGCCGCACCCGCATGCGTTCCGCTACCGCATGGCCCAGTTGTGGCTGGATCTGGACGAGGTGGAAGCGGTGTTCGCCGGGCGCTGGTTGTGGTCGGCGAAGGGGCGCAACCTCGCGGAATTCCGCCGATCGGATTACTTCGGGCCACCGGACGTGCCGCTGGCCGAGGCCGTGCGCGATCGCGTGGCACTGTCGCTGGGGCAGCGGCCAGCGGGGCCGGTGCGTTTGCTGGCGCACCTGCGCTACGCCGGCTACGTATTCAATCCGGTGAGCTTCTATTACTGCTACGAAGCAGACGGCGTGACGCTCGCCGCGGTGCTGGCCGAGATTACCAACACGCCGTGGCGCGAGCGGCATGCTTACGTGCTGCCTGTGTCAGATGGCGATGTGCAGGCGGTTGATGCCACGTTCGCCAAGGCCTTCCATGTGTCGCCGTTCATGCCGATGGAACGTACCTACCGCTGGCGCTTCAGCGCGCCCGGCGAGCGGTTGGGCGTCCACATGGATGTGCTGCGTGGCGGTACGCGCGAGTTCGATGCACACCTGGCCCTGGCGCGTCGCCCACTCACGGCCGCGGCGTTGGCGCGGGTGCTCTGGCGCTATCCGCTGATGACCGCCCAGGTCATCGGTGCCATCCATTTCGAGGCGTTGCGCCTGTGGCTGAAGCGCAACCCGGTCCACGACCACCCGGGCAAGCTGCCCAAGGGATTCCATGAACGCCATCGTCCATAACCAGACCGGTGCACGCGCATCGCGTGGCCTGCGCTTCCTTCGTGGGCAGCTGCTCGCGCGCATGAGGTCGTTGCGCCACGGCCAGCTGGTGATCAATGACGCACTCGGCGCGGTCGTGCTTGGCGAGCCCGCGCATGAACCAACCGTGCACATCACGATCCATGACCTCGCCTTTTATCGCACCGTGGCGGGTAATGGCAGCGTCGGCGCGGGCGAGGCCTATATGGAGGGCCAGTGGTCGTGCGATGACCTGGTAGGGCTGGTGCGGCTGTTGGTGCGCAACCGCGATCTGCTGGATGGCATGGAAAGCGGCATGGCCCGGCTGGGCGGCTGGGCCATGCAGGCATGGGCTGCGCTGCGCCGGAATACACGCGTTGGCAGCCGCCGCAATATCGCCGCGCACTATGACCTGGGCAACGATTTCTTCGGGCTATTCCTGTCGAGCGACCTCATGTACTCGTCGGCGCTGTGGGAGGGCCAGGGCGATACACTGGAATCCGCCTCGCGGCGCAAGCTCGATCGCGTATGCCAGTGGCTCGAGCTCAAGCCGGGTGATCGCGTGGTCGAGATTGGCACGGGCTGGGGCGGGTTCGCGCTGCATGCGGCCAGGTACTACGGTTGCCATGTCACGACCACCACCATCTCGAAGGAACAGCACGCACTGGCGACACGGCGCGTGGCAGAGGCGGGTTTAGGCGACCGGGTGACCTTACTGCTCGAGGATTACCGCGACCTGCAAGGCCAGTTCGATAAGCTCGTGTCCATCGAAATGGTGGAAGCGATTGGCGCGGCGTACCTTGATACCTATTTCGCCAAGCTCGGCGCGCTACTTCGGCCTGGTGGGCGCGCGCTGCTCCAGGCCATCACCATCGAGGATCACCGCTACGCGCAGGCACTGCGTTCGGTGGACTTCATCAAGCGCTATGTGTTTCCGGGTAGCTTCATTCCGTCGGTCAACGCGCTGCTCGAGGCGAAGACCCGGTCGACGGACCTTGCCCTGGTGCGCCAGGATGACTTTGGCCATTCCTATGCCCGCACCCTGCATGCGTGGCGCGAGCGGTTCCTGGCGGCGCGGCCGGAGGCACGGGCTCAGGGTTTCGATGAGCGCTTCCTGCGTTTGTGGGAGTTTTATCTTGTGTACTGCGAGGGTGGTTTCCTTGAGCGGTCCATCGGCGTTTCCCATCTGTTGTTCGCCAAGCCGGGCGGCGTGCCGTGAGCACGGTCAATACGCTGCTCACGATCTGGCTTACGGCCGCCTGGGTCATGGCGGGCGGCTGGGCGTGGCAGCGGCGCAAGCGCAATGCAGGCATCGTGGATGCGTTGTGGGCGGCGGGCCTGGCGGTGGCGGCCGTGTTCGCCGCACTGGTGGGGCAGGGTGCGACATCGAGTCGGTTGTGGGTGGCCCTGCTGGGCGGCGCCTGGGGTGCCCGGCTAGCGTTGCACCTGTGGCGACGGGTGCGTAGTGAGCCCGAAGATGGGCGCTACCGCCAGCTGCGCGCACACTGGCATGGCCATCAAGGCAAGTTCTTCGGCTTCTTCCAGTTCCAGGCCTTTCTGGTCGGTGTATGCGCGGTGCCGTTCATCGCGGTCGCGGCGAACGGGGTTGGCCCTGGCTTATGGGTCGTGCCCGCCGTGATCACATGGATCGTGAGCGTGGCCGGCGAATCGTTGGCGGATCGCCAGCTCGCGCGCTTCCGGGCCGATCCGGTGAACCATGGCAGGACTTGCCGCGATGGCCTGTGGCGCTATTCGCGCCACCCGAATTATTTCTTCGAGTGGTTGCACTGGTTCACCTATGTGTTCCTGGCCGTGGGCTCGCCGCTGGGCTGGCTCGCGTGGATCGGCCCTGTGCTTATGTTCGTGTTCGTGCGCTATGTGAGCGGCGTGCCACTTACCGAAGCCCAGGCCGTGCGCACGCGCGGCGACGACTACCGCCGCTACCAACGCGATACGCCCGTCCTGATTCCCTGGTTCCCCATGCACACCCGCGAGGACGTATGACGACGATCGCCAACACCCCTGTGTACGCCCGCGAAGATAGTGCCGCGCCCGGCGTGATCGGCCTGGCCGAACGTGGCCTGGTGCCCGACGCGTTGCTGCGTGCGGGGATCCGCCGCCAGTGTGCGGCACGGCTGGCCCACGAACACGCCGGGGGTGAAGCGGCCACGGCCGAACGGTTCCAGGCATTGATCGAGTCGTTGCGGCATAGCGATGTGGCGATCCACACGGATGCGGCGAACGGCCAGCACTATGAGCTGCCACCCGCGTTCTTCGAACTGTGCCTGGGCAGCCGCCTGAAGTACTCCAGCTGCTATTACCCGCGTCCGGGCATGACACTGGACGAAGGCGAAGACGCCATGCTGTCACTCTATGGGGCGCGCGCCGAACTCGCGGATGGCCAGTCGATCCTTGAGCTGGGCTGCGGCTGGGGTTCACTCACGTTGTGGATGGCGCAGCATTTCCCGCGCGCGCGCATCACGGCGGTGTCGAATTCGGCCTCGCAGCGCAAACATATCGAGGCCCGCTGCGTCGCGCTGAATATCCGCAACGTGCAAGTGATCACGGCGGATGTGAACACACTGGCCCTGCTCGAGGGCGATTATGACCGTTGCGTGTCCATCGAGATGTTCGAGCATATGCGCAACTACGCCACGCTGCTGGGCCGGATGGGTCGCTGGCTTAAGCCCGGCGGCAAGCTGTTTGTTCACATTTTCGTCCACCGTACGCTCATGTATCCCTTCGAGACCGACGGCGATGGCGACTGGATGGCCCGGCATTTCTTCACCGGCGGCCTCATGCCAGCGGCCGATACGTTGCTCTGGTTCCAGGGTGACCTGCACATCGAGCACCGCTGGCTGCTTGATGGGACGCATTACCAGCGCACGGCCAACCACTGGTTGGCCCGGCAGGATGCGAACCGGGCGGCCGTGATGGGGGTACTGGCCGAAGCCTATGGCGATGCGGCACGCTTGTGGTTCCAGCGCTGGCGCATGTTCTGGATGGCCTGTGCGGAGCTGTTCGGCTACGCGGGCGGCAGGGAATGGGGCGTGGCCCACTATCGGTTCGTACGCCCGGCCAAAGGCTAGGGCAGGCCCGGCGTGGAGTGGGCAGGAATGTCCAATCCTGCCATCTGTGCCTGCGAGACATTTCACCTTTTCCAGCCTGTTGGCTTGGCTTCGGCGCCTGGCGGTCCCACGATGACCTGCCTGCACGTCCGCTACGAAGGAGAGTGAGATGTCCTCCCGTCCCGTCAGGATTCCCGGCCCCGACCACCCCATGACGATCTCGCCCGCTGGCGGGCGCGTCGTGGTGCGCGATGGTGACCGGGTGATTGCCGATACCCGCCATGCGCTCAGCCTGAAAGAGGCCACGTACCCTGTTGTGTTCTATATCCCTCGTGGGGATGCCGATATGGCGGCATTGCGGCGTACCGAACACACCACCTGGTGCCCTTACAAGGGTGAGGCCTCGTATTACAGCCTGCCCGGCAACAGCGAGCGCGCGATCAACGCCATCTGGACCTATGAAACCCCAAGCGAGGCGGCCCGCGATATCCGCGAGCACCTGGCCTTCTACCCCGATCGCGTGACGATCGAGCACACGCCCGATTGAGCCGCCGGAGCACCTTCCCCATGCAAGCCATATTCGATACCTGGACCGCGGGCAGCGCGGCTGCCCCCGCCAGCTGTACCACCGCCGCCACGCAGACCCTCGCGCAGCGCTATGACGCCGTCCGCGCGCGCACCGACGCCCTCGTGGCGGCGTTACAACCGGAAGACATGCAGGTGCAGTCCATGCCCGATGCCAGCCCGGCAAAGTGGCACCTTGCCCACACCACGTGGTTCTTCGAAACCTTCCTGCTTGGCCCCAATGTCCCGGGCTATACGGTATTCGACGCCACGTTCGGGTACCTGTTCAACTCCTACTACGAAGCGGTCGGGCCGCGCCATCCGCGGCCCACGCGTGGGCTAGTGACCCGGCCGGGCATCGAGGGCGTGCGCGCTTACCGCAAGCATGTCGACGCACATATGCGCCGGTTCATCGCAGGCGGACTGGATGCCGAGCGCGAAGCGCTGCTCCGCCTTGGCCTGGCGCATGAGGAACAGCACCAGGAGCTGCTGGTGATGGATGTGCAGCACCTGTTTGCGCAGTCGCCGCTCAAGCCAGGATTCGATCCTGCATGGCCGGCGACACCGGCGGGCCCCGCGGGCCGTTATCGCCACGTGGCGGGCGGCCCGGTGCGCATTGGCGCGGCGGATGAGCCGTTCGCCTTCGATAACGAGAGCCCGCGGCACACCGCGTGGCTGGAGCCGTTCCAGCTTGCCGACCGGCTGGTGACCAATGGCCAGTGGCTGGCCTTCATGGCGCTGGGCGGATACCGCCGCGCCGAATTGTGGCTCTCCGATGGCTGGGCGCAGTGCCAGGCCGAAGGCTGGGAAGCCCCGCAGTACTGGCAGCGCGAAGACGATACGTGGTTTCACATGACCCCGGGCGGGTGGAAGCCAGTCGACCCCGATGCTGCGGTCGTCCACGTCAGCTACTACGAAGCAGATGCCTACGCCCGCTGGGCCGGCGCGCGCCTGCCGACCGAGGCCGAATGGGAGCATGCGGTACGCACGCGCCACGACCTGGAGCAGGTGTACGACACCGCCTGGCAGTGGACGGCAAGCGCGTACACCGCGTACCCCGGCTTCCGCGCCGCGGACGATGCCGTGGGTGAGTACAACGGCAAATTCATGAGCGGGCAGATGGTGTTGCGTGGCGGCGCATCGGTGACGCCGCCCGGCCATTCGCGGCCGTCGTATCGCAACTTCTACCGGCCGGGGCAGCGCTGGATGTTCGCGGGTGTGCGCCTGGCGCGCGACCTGGCGCTTGCCGAGGACGATGAGCGCAGCGAGTTCCTGCGTGACACGTTGGCGGGTCTATCAGCGTCGCAGAAGACGTTCTCGCCGAAGTACTTCTACGACGGCGCTGGCTCCGCGTTGTTCGAGGCGATCTGTGAGACACCGGAGTACTACCCGACCCGCACGGAAACCGCGCTTCTGAAGAAAATCGTGCCGGCGCTGGCCGCGGCTATCCCAAAGGGCGCCGTACTGCTGGAACTGGGGAGCGGTGCGAGCGAGAAGACCCGTTTGCTGCTCGATGCGACGCCGTTGCTGGCGGCCTACGTGCCGGTGGATATCAGCCCGGATGCATTGCAGGGTGCCGCCGAGCGCTTGCGCGCTGCCTACCCGGCGCTTCCGATCGTGCCGGTCGTGGCCGATTTCACGCGCGGCATCGAGGTGCCGGAGACGCTGGCGGACAAGCCGGTGGTCGCATTTTTCCCCGGTTCCACCATCGGTAACTTCGAGGCTGACGATGCCGTCGCTTTGATGCACGCGGTGCGCCGCCGTCTCGGTCCTGGCGCGCGGTTCATCGTTGGCGCTGACCAGGTGAAGCCGATCGATACGTTGCTGGCCGCCTACGATGACGCCGAGGGCGTGACCGCCGCGTTCAACCGCAATGTGCTGGTGCGGATCAACCGCGAACTGGGCGCGGATTTCGATGTGGGCGCGTTTGAACATCGCGCCGTGTGGAACGCGGCAAAGTCACGGATCGAGATGCACCTGGAAAGCACCGTGGCGCAGACCGTCACGGTGGCCGGGCAGCGCTTCGCTTTCGAAGCCGGCGAAACCATCCATACCGAGAATTCGCACAAGTTCACGCCGGAGTCGTTCGCGGCGCTGGCGGCGCAGGCTGGCTGGGTGGTGGAGCAGCAGTGGGTTTCCGACGATCCGGCCTTCGGCGTATTCCTGCTCAAGGCGGTGTAAGTGTAGGAGCGCGCTTGCGCGCGATGGGTTGCGGCGAGTATCCATCGCGCGCGAGAGCGCTCCTACAGAAACGGCTCAGGCTATTTCAGCGGGATTCTTTCAGGGTCATGAAGCCATCATCGGCGACGCTGACTACCGCGCGGCGGGTCCCTTGCAGGCGTACGGCATCGTCGGTGTTGGCGCCGATTTTTGCCGCTGTTTCGGCCACGCCGACCGGGTTGTTGCCGCGGCGCTTCTGCTTGCCGACGAAGCGGGCGTAGTTGTAGCCCGACCACGCGGTGAAAATCGCCGCGGTGGCGAAGGCCACGATCAGCACCACGTGGATATCACCACCGTCTGTAATGGGATCCATCAGGTGCAACTGGGTCAGGGCATCGCGGATACCGTAGGCCCATGCGCCCAGCGTGACCAGCGGCAGCCAAAGGAAGGCCCAGGCCACCCAAAGGGTGACAGTGACCAGGCCAAACACGGCTTTCTGCGCCGTGCTCTGGCGCTCGGGACGCTGGATAACAATGGCTTCAGCTTTCATCGCAGACCCCGGTCCGGGCTGACCCAAACAGCGCGCGTGCCCTTGCGTTTCATGATGGCCTTGGGCAGCGCGACGATCGATGTGGCGGTGTTGAGGAGCCAGTAGATGAGCGGGTACCAGATCATCCAGTAATAGTTGCGGCCGATGCGGGTTTCGTAGCGGCGGTCCACCAGCAGGCTGATGCCGAACTGGAGCAGGCAGATGATGCCCAGTACGACGCCATGCCACTGCGGCAGCAAGGTATCGATGTACAGCGACGGCGGCAGCTGTACAAAGTGGCCCAGGGCCCACAGCGTGATGATGGTGCCCATGGTGTACGACCACAGCAGGCTGGTGAAGTACTCGAACGCCACCGGCCACATGCGGCGCTGGCGCCAGGCCATCAGCTTCTTCGTGTAACGCAGCAGCACTTCCGAGCCGCCCTGGGCCCAGCGCAGGCGCTGCTTCCACAGGCCACGCACGGTTTCCGGCATGAGGATCCAGCACAGCGCGTTGGGTTCGTAACGGATTTCCCAGTGGCGCATCTGCAGGCGCCAGCTCACGTCGATATCTTCCGTGACCATATCGGTGCTCCAGTAGCCCACATCATGCAGGGCGCTCTTGCGGAAGCAGGCAATGACGCCCGAGACCGTGAAGATGCGGCCATACACGCGCTGGGCGCGCTTGATCAGCCCGATGATGGAGGAGAACTCACCGACCTGGAGTTTGCCCAGCAGCGTGGAGCGGTTGCGGATGCGCGGGTTGCCGGTCACCGCGGCAACGCGCGGGCTATCGAGCATGTGCGAAACCATCCAGTGGGTGGCGAAATCATCCAGCAGCGCATCGCCATCCACGCACACCAGGAAATCCGCATTCGAGGCGAGGGCCGCGGCGCGCAGGCCCATGGCCTTGCCCTGGTTGGAGGCCATGTGGATCACGCGTAGCTTCGGATACTGGTCCAGCAGCTGATCCAGCTGCGCGCCGGTATCGTCGGTGGAGCCATCGTTGATCGCGATGATCTCGAAGTTGGGCCATTGTTGCGAGGCGAGATGCGCGATAGTTTCGCGCACCTGTTCGCCTTCGTTATGGCAGGGCACCACCAGGGTCACCATGGGGTACTCGGCCAGCTCCGGCGGCTTGACCCGCAGTGGCTCGTTCCGTTCCCAGCGGAAGTAATAGATGATCCCGCCGCTCATCCACACCAGTGACATCGCCAGCGGGTAATAGAACGCGAATTCCAGCAGGAAGTGCAGCACCCCTGAATTCATCGGGCGGGCTCCCGGTAGGGATAGTCGGATGCCGAGATGTACGGGCGGATCGATTCCAGGTCGGGATGATTGTGCAGGAAATCATCGGGGTAGTAACCGATGTGCCGTGCGCCCGCTGCCTGCACCGCGCGGATGCGGTCGTTGATGTCACCCACGTCGATCGGCTTCTTCGTGCGCCAGTTCTGCGTGGCGAACTCGAACAGGGTGTGGTCGATGGCGCCCGGCTCGGCCAGCACCTTCGCGACGAGGTTCTTGTACCAGCCGATGCGATCCCACTGCTGGTCCAGCTGCGGCATCGCCATGATGGCTGTCATGTCGTAGGCCTTGATGAAGGCGGGCAGGCTCTGCGCCGTCCAGGCCTCGGCATTGGGTTGTAGCACCGGGCGGGCAAACAGGTTGCGCGCGGTGAGCAGCTGCGGGCGCCATTTTTTCATGCGCCCGGCGAGTTCCTGGGTGAACGCGATCAGCGCCTGGGTGTTCTGTTCCGGCGTGTTCTTTGCCCACGGGCCCAACTGGTCGGTATCGCGCAGGTAAGCGTCATCCGAGAAGAGGATGCCCGCCTCGTCCGTGTGCATGGCCAGGTCTTCGTACACATCGCCGATCATCTTTCGCACGTTGGCGTCGTACGGTGCCAGGCGGAAATGGTCGCCACCGGGCTTGGGTTCCCCGGCGAGCGACGGCAGGTTCTTGCCATCCGGAAAGCGGAAAGCCATCACGGGCAACCACGCGTACACACGCACGCCGGCGCGGGTACGCAGCTGCCACGAGACGCGCGAGAACAGGTCGGCACGAACAGGCAGATGGCGGTTCGCGAAGTACACGGCATCGGCGACGCCATCGCCATCGGGATCGGCGTATGCCTGCAGCCACACCTGGCTGGGGTGCATGCGCTTGATCCGGTCGAGCAGCTTCGACAGGTTGCGATCCTGCTGGGCCGGGTCGGGGTCGTACACGTAATCCAGATCGACCTGCACGGCGCGCGCGTTATCGATGCGCGCCTGGTGGCGCATGAGCCAGCCAAGGCGGTTGGCCGTGATGTTGCCGCTGACCAGCAGGCGCGGGATCGTACCGCCCGAGCCGAGCGACGGGATGGCATCGCCCAGGCTGAAGGAAATATTCATCCCGAGGCCGGCCGCGACATCCTGGCCGACGCGGGTAAACGCGCCATACGGCCAGGCGATGGCGCGTGGGCGCACGCCGGTGTGCGCGGCGATCTCATCCGCGCTCTTCGACAGGTCATCGCGCACGCGCGCTGCGTACTCGGCCTCGGTCTCGTACCGGTTCTTCACCGTGTCGTATTGCAGGTAGGCGGCCGCGGGCATCTGGTTGCCCTGCGGGTTGCCATTCGTCCCCTGGTGCAGGGCCCACGAGTGCGAAGCGAACTCGATCAGGCCTGACTTCTGCATCTCGCCCACCTGGTCCCAGGTGAGGAAGCACGAGCGGTCGCAATCGCTGCCGTTGTAGGGCATGCGTTTGCCATCGGGCAGGTCCATCCACGATCCCACCACGGCGGCGAGCGCCGGGTAGTGGTAAGCCCGCAGCAGCGGGTAAACGCGGGTATAGAAACTTTCCAGGCCATCGTCGAAGGTCAGCAGCACCGCATCCTTCGGCAGCGGACGGCCGCCTTGCGAAGCTTCCTTCACCTGGTCGAAGGTGACGATGTTGTAGCCGTTGGCCTTCAGCCAGTCGAAATGGGAGACCAGGTGATCGGTGCTCGTCGCATCCGGGTCGCGATCGGCATCCAGGCCCACGTCATCGCGAACGTCGTGGTACGCCAGCACGATCAGGTTTGGCCGCGCGGGGGCGGCCGTCTGTGCGAAGGCGGGGAGGGCTAGCCCCAGGAGGGCGAGCAGGGACAACAGCGGACGCATGGACTTCATTCTCCCCAATGGAGCGTCAAATCGAGGACGAAGCGGTGTTCGCGCCGGCCATCGTAAGGTTGGTTATGCCAGCCGATACCCCAGCCCAGGCGAATGCCTTCGCGAGCCTGGAACACCTGGCCGTAACGCACCGTCGCCATCCAGTCCGTGGCGTAGCCCTTTTCGGCGTACTGGCCCACGGCCACGTCGATGCGCTGGGTAACGCTACGTTCGTAAAACTGGCCGAGCAGGTTCTCGAGCCGGCCGGTCAGCGCATAGCTGTTGTCGCGGCGCGGGTTGAAATAGGGTCGCTCGGTATCGGTGTTCATGGAGCCGCCGATTTCAACGCCCCCATCGATCGTGAGGTTGGGCGCGGTATGCACGCGCTGGATGACCGAGGCCAACCAACCGGTGCGGGTGTTGCCGTCGCTGAACTTGTCGCGCGATATGCCCAGGCGCGCCTGGGTGAGCTCGCTCGCCCGCCAGGTCACCGCCGTATCCAGGGTCTTCGCCGAGATACCGTAGTACTGCGCACGCAGCGGGGTGTCTTCGCCCGCGGTGCTGTAATCAGCGGCGATGGCCCAGTGGTCCGTCAATGACCAGTCAAAGCCGGTTTCCAGTGCCGTCTTGCCCACGTAGCGGTCGGCCGAGGGCAGCGCCTGCACGTAGGCCACGAAACCTTGCGCATACCCACGGATGCCCACGCCGAAGCGCGTGCGCCGCACGTCGCCCTCGGGCAGGTCCGCGGTGGAATAGCGGCCCAAGGCCATGACCCGCCAGTGGTCGTCGATCAGCGGGCTGGCGATGGACGCCTGCGTGGTGCCATCGCGGTCGCCGTAATCCGGGCTGGAGCCCTTGCCTTGTTCGGTGCTGATATCGAACTGCCAGCCTTTCTCGCGCTGCCAGGCCCGTTCCGCCCTGTCGACCCGGCCGTTGCGGTCGGCGCGGGTTTCGGCTTCGGCGAGGATTTCGTCGACCTGGGCGTAATCGTTGAGGGCACGATACGCCTCGGCTTCACCGACCAGTGCATCCACGTCACGGCGATCCAGCGTGCTGGCGATGTGGAAATCATCCAGTGCGCGACGTGGCCAGCCGCGAGCCAGTTCCGTGTTGCCGAGCTCGCGGCGGATCTGTGCGTTGGCGGGAGCCTCGCGGCTCATCGCGTACAGCTGGTCATACGCCGACCGCGGCATGCCCACGTAGTTGCGTAGCACGGCCGCGTTAAGGTCGGCGTCGACCTTGCGCGGGTTCTGGATCGGCAGGCGAATCCCGCGAATACGCACCCAGGGCTGTTCCTTCGCCGCGAGCTCGTCGATCGTCGCAAAGGCCTTGTCGGTCTGGCCTGACTCGGAATACGCGTACATCAGCCCGATGCGCGGCTCGCTATCGGTACTGGCGTAGGGGCCGGGATCCTTGCGGATGCTGTCCTCGTACAGCGCGGCGGATTCAAGGGGGCGACGGCGGACCAGCAGGGCGTCGGCCACGGCGCGCTCGGCGTACGCCGGCAGGTCTACCCCCTCCTTCTTCAGGGCCTCGTAACGCTGGATAGCCTCGTCCGGTCGCCCGGCCTGATCGAGCGCCACCAGCAGGTCGAACGTTTCGCGGCGGCGCAGGTCGGCGGGGAGCGACGGATCGTCCGCCAGTTTGCGCGCATCGGCCACGGCCTTGTCAGCCTCGGCGTAGGGGGTGTTCGGATTGGCTGGCTCGCCATCGGCCCAGCGGATCTCGTGGGCGGCATGGTCGGCATCGAGCCGGGCCAGATCCAGTGCAGTGGGCGAGGGCTGCAGGCCCGGTGCCAGTTCCCTGGCCCGGGTGGTGGCACCCAGCTCCGTCAACAAAGCGACGTTCATCTCGCGGGCTTCGCGGTCGTTGGGCCACTGATCAAGAATGGCCTGGACGTGCCGAAGCGCGTCCAGCCGGTGGCCCTGCGCGCGCTCGTCGCGCACCTGGGCCATCAGGGCATCCCGGCTGGCCGCTGGCGTCGCTGCAAGGGCCGTGTGTCCCTGGATGGCGAGTGCGAGCGCCAGGCACAGCCTTCCCCGTGGCACGCGCGCCTTGCGCGGAGGTGTCGTGTTTAGGATTCGCATACTGCCTTGTGACCTTATTTTCGCTGCGGTGATGTCCATTTCCGGCAGCGTTTCATTTTTTGTGAGAATGCCGTCCGCTTGACGCGTTAACGGGAGGCGGGAGTATGGATGCAAAGGGGGTGCCAAGGGACGTGACGAACCTCAGCCGTTTCCCTGCCGCATCTCGGGGAAATCCATGATGTGGCTGAAATCCGGCGCATCGGCTTCGGGCACCGAGATCTGGTCCTTGTCATCGACCTCGATCACCGCACGCCGGCTTTCCTGGACCATGAGCGCCTCTTCCACGGTGGTACCCAACGATTCGGCCGCGGCGGGGATGGGTACCGGCCGCGCCTTGCGCCGGCGCTGCCGGGTCTTCCGGCGCTGGCGCCCGTCGTAAAGGGACCATGCCAGGAAGGCGAGCAGGCTGGCGGGGGCCAGCCATACGATGTCGGCCAGTTCGCGGGCACTGCCCAGGACGACGTCGGGAACCCAGCGCTCCCAGGCCGGTGGCAGGCCAAGGCTTTCGGCCAGGGCGTGCAGCACGGGCAGCCACAGAAAGCCCCAAAGCAACCACGCCACCACGGTAAGGGCGGCATAGAGAATGCGCCGCGGCAGCGACTGCTTCTCCGGCCGGTCGATAAGAACAGCATCGGCTTTCATTGCACTCCCCGGTCCGGGCTAACCCACGTGGCCCGGCTGCCATGGCGGCGCAGGCATGCGCGGGGCAGGGCGACGATGGAGGTGACGGTGTTGAGCATCCAGTACGCCAGCGGGTACCAGATCATCCAGTAGTAGTGGCGGCCGATCTTCGCCTCGTAGCGGCGATCCACCAGCAGGCTGAGCATGAACTGGGTAAGGCAGGTCACGCCCAGCACGACGCCGTGCCATTGCGGGATCAGCGAAGCGACATGGAACGGCGCCGGTATGTCTGTGATCTTGCCTAGTGCCCAGAGCACGATGATGGTACCCATGACGTACGACCACGCCACGCTGAGCAGGTATTCCAGGGCCAGCGGCCACATGCGCCGCTGCCGCCAGCGCAGCAAGGCAGGTAGGTAGCGTAGTAACACCTCCGAGCCGCCTTGCGCCCAGCGCAGGCGTTGCTTCCACAGGCCACGGAGCGTTTCGGGCATGAGGATCCAGCAGAGCGCATTGGGTTCGTACTGCACTTCCCAGTGGCGCATCTGCAGCCGCCAGCTCACGTCGATATCTTCCGTGACCATATCGGTATGCCAATAGCCCACGTCGTGAAGGGCGCTTTTGCGGAAGGCGGCGATGACGCCCGACACCGTGAAGATGCGGCCATACACACTCTGCGCGCGCTTGATCAGCCCGATGATCGACGAAAACTCCCCGACCTGGAGCTTGCCCAGCAGGGTGGAGCGGTTGCGGATGCGCGGGTTGCCCGTTACCGCACCCACGCGCACATGGCGCGACAACCTGGCCACCATCCAGTGCGTGGCGTAGTCATCCAGCAGCGCGTCGCCATCCACGCAGACGAGATACTCACCGTGCGCTGCCAGGGCGGCAGCACGTAGCGCCATGGCCTTGCCGTGGTTGGAGGCCATGTGCATGACACGCAATTGCGGGTAGCCCGGCATCATGGCGTCCAGGATCGCGCCGGTATCGTCATCCGAGCCGTCGTTCACGGCGATGATTTCGAAATTGGGCCACCGCTGCGCCGCCAGGTGCGCGATCGTCTCACGCACATTCGGGCCCTCGTTGAAGCACGGGACCACCAGGCTCACGAACGGGTACGCATCCAGTGGCGGTGGCGATTCACGATCGCCCATGTGCCTTTCCACCCGCAGGTAATAGATAAGGCCGCCGCTCATCCATAGCAGGGACATCACCCAGGGGTAGTAAAACGCGTACTGCAGCAGCGAATGCATCAACGATGCATCCGACGTCATCCTTTGATCTCCATGCCGAGCCTGCCGTTCGTCATGGTGGCACCCTTATTGTTGTGTGGATCGGTGCAAGCTGATCGCCACGAGCGACGGCCGGCTTGCGCATATCCGGCACTTTCAGGGCATTTACGTCGATTTTTTGTGGATGCGTTGCCGATTCCGTTCAGGATCAGCCCAGGCTGGGGAAGGCATTGCGGATACCGGAGACCATCATCTGTACAGCGATCGCGGCCAGGATCATGCCCATCAGGCGTCGGGCGATACCCACGGCCTTGGCCGAGAGGTAGCGGGCGATGTACGGCGCGCCCAGCAGCGATATGGCAAGCACGATCAGGAAGGCGCCCAGCCCAAGTGCCATGGACATTTCCGTATGCGAGTTACGGGCTGTCTGGCCCAGGACGATCAAGGTGGCGATGGCGCCAGGGCCCAGCAGTAACGGGATGGCGAGGGGGTAGATCGCGACATCTTCCGCGGCGGCCAGCGCTTCCGCCTCCGAGAGCGTGGGGTTGTGCTGGCTGCTCTCCGTGCCATGCAGCATCGATAGCGCGATAAGCAGCACCATGATGCCACCGGCGATGCGGAAGTCGTTCACCGTGACGCCGAACACCGCGAGGATCGCTGCGCCTGCCGCCGCCGAAACGACGCAGCCGACGGTCACGGCGATGAGTACGGCCCAGGCCACCTTGAGCCGGTCACGATCGGTGACGCCGTCGGTAAGGGAAAGGAACAGCGGTACGTTCGCAATGGGGTTCATGATGGCGAACATCGCCGTGAACACCTTTACGGCGAAGGGAATGTCCCACGACATCGCTGGCTCCGGTGAAGGGCCCGCCCGGGCCTGATTTGACGCCTCAAATCCTTGCGAAGCACACTACCGGCGCCATCGGCATGGGGCAAGATGGCCTAGGGGAATAAACGCGACCGCCCGCAACGGGTGTGCCGCATACGGAACCAGGGGTTTTAGGGATGGAAACGATGTATCCGGTGGGGCCTGCCGAGGTCCCGGTGGCTTTCACGCGCCCGGGGGCGGCCTATAAGCGGCACGCCTGGATCGCGGTCGCGAGCCTCATGCTCTTTATCCTGCTGTACCTGGCGCTCACCGCCTGGTTCGCGTGGATTGGGGTGAGCCAGCTCATGAAGATCGCGAGCGGCGGCTTCCTGCCGTTCCTGACCGGTGTCGGCAGCCTGTTCCTGGCGTTCTTCCTCGTGAAGGGGCTGTTCTTTCGCAAGGGCCGCACGGACAAGCCGGGCATCGAGCTGATGCGGTCGGGGCAGCCCCGCCTGTTCGCGTTTCTCGACCGGCTGGCCGACGAGGCCGGGGCGCCGCGCCCGCACAGGGTGTTCGTTTCCGCGCGGGTGAACGCGGGCGTGTTCTACGACCTGTCATTCTTCAACCTGCTGTTCCCCTCGCGCAAGAACCTCGAGATTGGCCTGGGCCTGGTCAACATGTTGAATCTGGGCGAGCTGAAGGCCGTGCTGGCGCACGAGTTCGGCCATTTCGCCCAGCGTTCCATGGCCGTGGGCCGCTGGGTCTACACCGCGCAGCAGATCGCCAGCCACATCGTGGTCAAGCGCGATGCGCTGGATGCGTTCCTGCGCCGTCTTTCGCGCCTGGATATCCGTATCGCCTGGATTGGCTGGCTGCTGGGTATCGTGGTCTGGGCCGTGCGCGCCATCGTCGATGTGGCATTTCGGCTCGTGGTCGTTGCCCAGCGCATGCTTTCCCGTGAGATGGAGATGCAGGCCGACCTCGTCGCGGTCTCGCTGACCGGCAGCGATGCGCTGATCCTGGCGCTGCACCGCCTGGAGGCCGCCGAAGACGCCTGGGAGCGCAGCCTGGCGTTCCTGCGTAACGAAATGGCGGCAAAACGGCCGCCGCGCGATCTTTTCGATGTTCAGTTGGCGCTTGCCCAGCGCCTCGGCCAGATCTACAACGATCCGGCCTATGGTGAGCGGCCAGTCATTCCCGCAAGTAGCGGGGCCGCGTTCCGGGTGTTCAAGGGCGAGCTCGCCCAGCCGCCGCGCATGTGGTCCACCCACCCCATGAACCACGAGCGCGAGGCAAACGCCAAGCGCCACTATCTGTTCGCGCCCGCCGACGAGCGTAGCGCCTGGCTCGTATTCGATGATGCACAGGCGCTGCGCGAGCAGATGACGGGTGAACTGGCCGGCGTGTCCGAGGAACCTCCGGTACCGATGGAGGCCACGCTCGAACACCTTGCGGTGTATTTCGGCCGCGAGCACTTCAGGGCCCATTACCGTGGTATCTACCTGGGCTACGCGCCCATGCGTAACGCCGTGCGCGTAGAGCAGTTGTTCGAGGAGGCCGCCGTCACGCGCCCGCTCGCGATCGACGAGCTCTACCCCGCGAGCCTGGCCGAAGACCTGGAGCGCCTGCGTTCCCTGGAGCGGGAAGACGCGTTGCTGCGTTCCTTGCGCGACAAGGTGTACGAGGCGCCCGATGGTGTGATTCGCCACCGCGGCAAGATCCTGCGCCGCAATCAGCTGCCGGGCGCGATCGAAGAGGTGGACAAGGAGCGCGCTGCCGTCCAGGCCTCCCTGGAAACCGCCTTGAAGCGGGTGCGCAGCTTGCACGTCGCCGCGGCGGCGAAGATCTCGCCAGCGTGGAAGGATTACATGGTTGGCGTCATGAGCGTGCTGCATTACGCCGAGCACGCCGAGGCCAACCTCAAGGACGCCAACGTGGGGCTGGGCGCGGCATGGCAGGTATCCACGGCCCGTGGCGTGATCGATGAGCGTGGCGCCAAACGGATCATCGCCGCGGCGAGCGACGTGTACCGGGCACTCTCCCAGCCGTATGCGCTCGCGGCGCAGGTGAACCCGGGACCCGCGATCCTCACCGAGCTGGACTGGCCCAGCTGGAGCCAGGCGCTGGGCGAGCTGGGGCTCAATGCGCCCAACCGCACGAACATCAACGATTGGATTCGCATTTTCGAGTCGTGGGTAAGGCGCACCAGCAATGCCCTTGGCAGCCTGCGCTCGGCCGCGCTCGATGAGCTGCTGCGCGCGGAGGCGGTGATCGCCGACGCCACGCGCGGCATCGCGCCGCCCGAGCCGCCCACGAGCGTTCCGTGCGCCCCTCGCGACTACGATACGTTGCTGGCGGGCGCCGAGCGCGGTCGCCGTCGGATCAAGCAGGGCCTTTGGGAGCGATTCCTCTCGGCAAGCGGCTTCTTCCCTGGCCTTGCTCGCACGGTGGTGGCGATGGCCGTGGTGGGCTCCGTGGTGGCCTTTGGTTACGTAATGGACCAGGCGAGCCTGCTGGTCTACAACGGCCTCGATCGGCGCGTGGTCGCGGTAGTCGATGGCCAGCGCGTGGAACTCCCCTCGCACGCACATATGTCGCTGCGCGTACGCACCGGGCATGATCTGAAGGTCGTGACGGAAGGTGCCGACGGCGGACCGATCGAAACCTTCGATGCGCCAGTGGATAGCTCTGCAACGCAGCTGGTCTACACGGTGGCTGGTGCCGAGCCACTGAAATCATGGGTTGCCGCCTATGGGAACGCCCGTCCGCAGCCGCCCAGGGTCATGGCGCCGCAACGCTGGCAACCGGTGTCCGCGGATTTCGTGTTTGTGCCACCGCCCGGAAAAATTGATACGAAGAGTGGCGGCGGCACGCGCTCGGTGATCGGGCCGCTCGAAGGCGATGAGCCCGATGCTTACGTGGACGAAGTGACGGACAAGGCGGCACGCGCAGCCATGATCCTTGCCCATGTACGGTTCGATGAGCCCGAGTCGCGCTATTTGCCTGACTGGATCGCGATGGGCGCCTCGCTTCAGGGCTATGCCGAAGCGCTGGCGGCGCGGCGCGCGCAGTTTCCCGTGGATATCGTGGCTATGCGCGCTGAACAGAACGCGGCAAAGGGCGCCGCCCGCGACGAGATCTGCGGACGCGATCGTGAACTGGCCGCGGCGAGACCGGGTAACGGTGATCTTGCCTACCTGGTCGCCCGCTGCGCGCCGGCCGGCGCTGAACGCGACCGGGCGTTCGCGGAGGGGTACCGTAAGTACCCCGACTCGGCGTGGTTCGCTAACGCGGCGGCATCGGGCGCGGCCGAACATGGGCGCTATGACGAGGCGCTGAAGGGCTACGAGTTCGCTATCAGCAAGAGCCCGGCCATCGCGCGGGGCATGGCCCCCGAAGCGTTCCGGCTCGAGCGCCTGCTGGATCCGGCGCACGCGGCTACGCAGAAAATGCGCTTCATGGTGATGTCACCGTGGCTGCGAACGGCGTTGCTGGTGGAGGAGGGGGCGCCGGATGTCGAGGGGCCTTACCGTTCGCTGTCGTTGCTGGAACGCGGTGAGCTGGACCAGGCGGTTGAAATGGCCAGGGGTACGTCGATTGAAGGGCACGTGTTACGCCTGGCCGCAGCATCGCGTGGCGCCTCTGGTGCGCTGCGTACGCGTGCCGGGCACCTGTCGCTGACCGAAGGGATGAACGAGCAGACCGTATGGTTCGCACTGGCTTCCGGAGCCGATCCGCACCATGCCGCGGTCGCCGATGTGCTGGCCCATGTCGATGAAGAATTCGATGCACCCGGCGCCGCCGCGAAGATGCAGCAATTCATCAGCGCCGTTCGCGACGGAAAGGGTTCGTCGGCGGAGGCCATGCTGGATGGGTTGCCGGTGATGTTGCGGGCACAGGCCCTGGCCGCCGGCACCTATGTGCTGGGTGACCGCGCCCCGGCGGCGTGGCGGACGTTCGCCAACCGCGTGCTGTTCGGCGGCCAGCGCCCGTACCTGGGCTGACCAGGCGGCCCGAAATAAAAAAGCCCCGGAACGGATTCCGGGGCTTCTCTTTTGTAATTTTGGTGGAGCCAGGGAGGATCGAACTCCCGACCTCGTCATTGCGAACGACGCGCTCTCCCAGCTGAGCTATGGCCCCACATGAGCGATAAATACTATCAGGCGTTCCAGAGGGCGCCAAGTCCCCCCGAAAACCGTTTGGCCGCGTCAGCCCGGAAGCAGGGCTGACAGTCGGTCGAACAGCACTGCCTTGCGCCAGCCCTCAAGGGCTTCAGGCCATTCGCCGCCGGTCATCACGTACTCCTCCATGCTGCGGCGGGAGCAGAGCAGGCCGGGCGGGATGTCGAGGTGGCTGGCCAGGGTATCGATGGCGCTGCGCATCTCATTGATGGCCCGCTTGGCTTCGCCGGCCGGGTGGCCGATGACAGAGGCCGTGGCTTCGATTTCTTCCGGTTCCACGGGGCGGCGTACCAGATCGAACAGCTCCTCGCGTTGTGCCGAGCGCAAGGCGCGGGTGCCGCGGGTGAGTTCTTCGAGCTTGCCGATGTCGCTCGGGATGCTGCCGGCCAGGTCCAGCGCATGCGCATCTTCGAGCAGCCACGAGCGCGGCTTGTCGAGTGTGCGCGCGGTCGTCTCGCGCCAGCGCAGGATGCGGCGGAGCAGGGCCTGGCGTTCGCGCGGCCAATCCGCTGCGGGCTTGAAGCCGCGCTGCGGTTGCGGATCGCCTTCGCGTTGGCTGGCGCGGCGCTTCATCCGCGCACAGTCTTCCGCATGCCATGCCGAGCGGCCACGCTCTTCCAGCCGTTCGCTCAGGATGGCGTGCACCGGGTGCAGGTGCACCACATCGAGTGTGGCGTACAGTTTTTGCGATTCGGTCAGCGGGCGCTGCAGCCAGTCGCTGCGCGTCTCGCCCTTGTCGAGCTCCGCGCCGACCAGGTCGGCGACGAGCGCGCGGTAGCTGATGCCCAGGCCCATGCCGACAAACGCGGCGGCAATCTGGGTATCGAACAGCGTGTGCGGGCCATCCGGCAGGAACGGCGACATGGCCTCCAGGTCTTCGCCGGCGCTATGCATCACGGTGACGACGGGTTGCTCGGCAAAGACCGGCCGCAGCGTTTCGCCCAGCGGGAAGGCGAGCGGATCGATCAGCGCATAGCGGCCTTCATGCGCAAGCTGCAACAGGGCCAGCTGCGGGTAGAACGTGTTCCGGCGCATGAATTCGGTATCGAGGCCGACGACCGCGCCTGCGCCGACCGGCGCCAGCCAGGCGGCCAGTTCGTCGCGGCGTTCGATCCATGGGGCGGCGGGAGCGAGTTCGCTCGATGACATGGGGCATCCTTGTAGATAAACGGGGTCGCGCACGCGTGTTGCCCTGCAGCGCACGATTCCCTAAGGTGGCACCGCACGATAGCAGGCCCACGCGGAACCGCCCACCATGCCCAACACCGAGACCGTCCGCCGACAGCGCGCCATTGGCGGCGCCATGGGCGTGGCCGTGCTCGGGTTCGCATTGTTCTACCACTTCTTTCCGCAGCTTTTGCATGTGGAGCCTGGCCAGATGTCGGCGCGCACGCCGCTGCGCAGCCAGCCCGGCACCATGGGTTTCGACCAGCGGCCGCAGGCTGCGCCCACGGCCGTGGCCTCGGAGGTGGATGCCGGGCCGCCGTTGGTACTGGCGCCAGCGGCGGTCATCGCCGCGCGCCGTCGTGAAAAAACCAATGAGGTGCAACTGCCGCCGCAGGCCACGCCGGATTCGCCGGAGCTGACCGCGCTGCTGGATCGCGCAGACAAGGCGCTGGCCGCCGATCGCCTGGTAGGCAGCAAGGATAGTGCGGCGGCGCTCTACGCCAGCGCGCTCAAGGAGAAGGCTGATAGCGAACGTGCACTTTCGGGCATGGATGAAATCCGCGCGCGCCTCGTCGCCGAGATCGAGCAAGACATTGCGCTGGGTGACGCCGACGCCGCGCGCGACTCCCTGGCCGCCCTGAAGGCGCTACCCAATAGTGCGAAGGACGCCCAGCCGCTGGTTCAGCAGCTGGCCGTCCTTGATAAGGTGCGCCCGTTGCTGACCACGGCTGCGACGCAATTGCAGGCGGGCCATGCGAACCAGCCGCGCGGTGACAGCGCGCTCGATACCTATCGCCAGGTGCTTCAGCTCGATCCGCAGAACGCCGTGGCGATCCAGGGCATCAGCCAGGTGCAGCACGTGGTGCTCGATCAGGCGCTCGCTGCCGTGGCGCAAAGCGATTTCGCTGCGGCCGATAATGCCCTTGCCGAGGCGGCGGCCATCGAGCCGGGCTCGCAGGCGCTGCAGGATACGCGCGGCCGGATCGAAGGCATGCGCAGGCAGAGCGGCGCGGCGATGCTGGCCCAGGCACGCTCGGCGCTCGATGGTGGCAACGTGGCGCTGGCGCAGCAACTGGCCGCAAAGGCGCAACAGGTCAGCCCCGACCTTGCGGGTATCGATGACTTCAACGAGCGCGTGACCAACGCCAAACTCTACGCGAGCTACAAGCCCGGCCAGGTGTTCGCCGATCGCTTCGTCGATTCGACCGGCCAGGCGCCGCCCATGGTGGTGGTACCCACCGGCAAATTCATGATGGGCTCGCCCGATGGCGAAGCGGGCCATGATGCTAACGAGTCGCCCGCACACGAGGTCGATATGGATAAGGGCGTCGCGCTATCGCGTAGCGCTATCACCATCGGCCAGTTCCGCGATTTCGTCCGCGCGACCGGCTACGTGCCGCAGTCGCAGTCACTGGGCGGCAGCAGCATTTACGATGAGCAGAGCGGCGGCCTGCGTGATGACGCCTCGGCCACGTGGCAGGACGATTACGCGGGCAAGCCCGGCCAAGACCGTCTCCCGGTGATCAACATTTCCTGGAACGATGCGAAGGCGTACGCCGACTGGCTCTCGCAGCGCACCGGCAAGAAGTACCGCCTGCCCAGCGAAGCCGAGTTCGAGTACGCGCTGCGCGCCGGCAGCACCACGCGGTATTGGTGGGGCGATGGCACCCCGTCGTCGCACGTGGAAAACCTGACCGGCGGTAACGATCGCTCGGGCTCGGGCCGCCGCTGGAGCAACGCGTTCAGCGCCTACAAGGATGGCTACTGGGGCCCGGCCCCGGTCATGAGCTTCTCGCCCAATCCGTTCGGCCTGTACGACATGGGTGGCAACGTCTCGGAGTGGGTGGCGGACTGCTGGCACGACAACTACATCCGCGCCCCGCGTACCGGCGAGGCCTGGGTCAACCCGGGCTGTGGTCGCCGGGTCATCCGCGGCGGTTCGTGGGGCAGTGCACCTGACATGGTGCGTTCTGCCTACCGCCAGGGCGCCGCCGCCGACGTGCGCAGCGCACGCGTGGGTTTCCGTGTGGCCCGCGAGCTCTGATCGCCGGAAGAACTCGTGCCGAATTGACAGGCATCACCTATTGACGACAGTGGGGCGCCGTAACGATGCTTGTCACGTTCATCAATCCCGGCAGAGGCGAGGCACCGTGGCGACTTCGATCATCGTGGGCTACCGTCCGTTCCCCGGCCGCACCGACCTCGTCATCTCCATCCTGCTGGAGATCTACGAGGCCATGCAGCGTGCGGGCCTGATCACCGCACGCCGCCCGTGGATCATGCGCAGTGAGGACGGCAACGTGGTGGCCGCTTTCGAAATGACCAATGAGTACTCCTACGCCGCTTCCGAAAAGATCCGGGAAGTGGCGGCGCTGCGGGCCCGCCTGATGGGCGTGGCGGAACGCGTGCCCCTGGGCAACATCCGCGAGGCGTCCAACCCGTACGCCGAGTTCGAGACCACCACCGACTACCCGGCGGCGGCCTCTGCGCGGTAGGGGTTAAACGGCCTGGAGCTCACGCTCCATGGCATGCTGGACAAACTGATTGAGGCTGATGCCCCGTGCCGCGGCCGCCTCGGTCGAGCGCAGGTGCAGCTCCGCGGAGACGCGTGCCTGGAACTTGCCTGAAAAGGTCCGCACCGGGGAAATACCTGCTTCCCGGCAGGCCTCCATGAAGACGCGCAGCGAGACGATCCCTTCGCGACGCAGGCCTTCCACATCGGGCGCGTAGAAATCGGCGCCACCGTTCAGGCCGGCGAACTCGCCGCGAAACATATCGATGTCGGGGTCGTACTTGACGACCGCGCGGTAGCCATCGATGACCATGATGTTGTTCATGCGATCACTCCATTGCCATTGAGCCATTTACGAATATCCGCCACGGCGCCCTTGTCGGTATCCGGACTGGGGTGCGGCCGGTGGAAGACCCTTACCTCGCCAAAGAGGATCACGGTGACGCGTGACCCTTCCGCTTGTCTGATCTGTGCGCCCAGGTAACGGAAGAGGGCTTCGATATCGGCCCATTTGACGTTGCCCGACGCTGGTCGCGTGCAGATGAGTTCGAGTGTGCGGAGGTGGCGTGGTTTCACGGAATGGTACCATAAAGTGGTACCGTGAGAAGCTACAGGTCGGCGCGACGCGGCGGCAGCGGCGGTCAGTGCCGTTGCACGTAGGGGAATGCTCGTTGGACCGAGGGTGGCCCTGACAAGCGGGACTTATAGCCGCCCGTACACGCTTTCGAGCTGGGTAACCGCGGCGTTGACCCGTTCGATGCCCGTGGACTGGACCTGGGCGCTTTCGCCGATCGCGCTGGCCACTTCCGTGACGTGATCGACAGCGCCCAGGATTTCCTGCATCACCAGGCCGGCACTCCCTACCAGTTCCGCGCCTTCGTCCACGCGATCGCGCGCGTTGCCGATCAGGGCGTGAATTTGCTTCGAAGCGTGGCCACTGCGTTGGGCGAGCTGGCGCACTTCATCGGCCACCACGGCGAAGCCTTTGCCGCTTTCGCCGGCGTGCGCCGCTTCAATCGCTGCATTGAGCGAGAGCAGGTTGGTCTGGAAGGCGATGGTGTCGATCATCTCCAGGATGTCTTCGACCGAGCGGGTGCTGTCCTGGATGGCGCCCATGGTGCGCACCACATCGGCGACCACGCCGCCGCCGCGCTGGGCCGCGGCGCGTGCGCCATCGGCCAGGGCTTCGGCGCGCCCGGCTTTTTCCGCGTTATCGAGCACAGCGTGGGAGAGCGATACCACTTCCCGCTGCAGGGTCTGCGCGGCCATGGTCTGCGCGGTGATATCCGTGGCGTACTTCACCACGCGCACGGGTTTGCCGTGGGCATCGAGGATGGGGTTGTAGGTCGCCTGGATCCATACGATCCGGCCACCGCGACCAAAGCGGCGATAGAGCGCGCTGGCGTGGCGGCCTTCGCGCAAGCCATTCCAGAACGCGGCGTACGCATCGGAGGCCGCTTCGGTCGGGTCGACGAACATGCGGTGGTGGCGGCCCACGATTTCGTCGATCGTGTAACCCATCGCCGCGAGGAAATTGGCGTTGGCATCGAGGATCGTGCCGTCCAGGGCGAACTCGATGGTGGCCTGGGCGCGGTCGATGGCTCGCAGGCGCCCATCCATGTCGGCCTCGGCCCGGCGGCGTTCGGTCACGTCGGTGGCGTACTTCACCACGCCGGTGACCTTACCAAAGGCATCGAAGATGGGGTTGTAGGAGGACTGCAGCCAGACATCGCCGCCGTGCTTGTGCAGGCGGCGATAGAGGCCGGAATCGGTCTTGCCTTCGCGCAGGCGCTCCCAGAACTCCGTGTAGGCCGTTGATCCGGCCTCGGCAGGGTCGACGAACTGGCGATGGTGCTTGCCGGTGATTTCGCCCAGGCGGTAGCCCATGGTCTGCAGGAACAGCCCATTGGCGTGCAGCACGGTACCGTCAGGGGCAAATTCGATAATGGCCTGCACCTTGTCCAGGGCCGCCAGCTTTCCGCGCATCGCTTGCTGCTGCCGTATCCACCGACCAATCATCCGAACGACCCTGCCAGGAGTGTGATGTACGTCACATATCGGCTGGCAATTTGCTCACTTTAGGCAAAAATGGCGGAAATAGTAAATTCGCTAAGGGTCCGGCGAAAAGCATAAAAAAGGCCTCCCAATGGGAGGCCTTTCTGAAGCTGGTGCCGAAAGTGGGACTCGAACCCACACTGTATCTCTACAAACGGATTTTGAGTCCGCCGCGTCTACCGGTTCCGCCATTTCGGCATGGGGCTGGCGATTATGCGGGAATCAGTGCACCTGGTCGAGACCCAACTGGCGTTCATTGCGCAGGTACCAGTCATCGCCCTGTTCATCGAACACCGCGCACTGGGTCATGCGGCCGGAATAGATGTGCAGGCTGACGGTCACCGCATCGGCGCTGGGGTTGCGGATAGTGTGGTATTCGTGCGGCGGGATCAGGCTGCCGGCTGAGCCGGGGCCAGCCTCGATCGAGCCGACCGGGCGGAAGTGGTAGCGCAAGGCATCGTGCTCGATGAGCTCGTACTGGACGATCTCCAGGGCGCCGTTCCACACGCCTTCCACGCACCACATGCCGCTGTGGTCGTGGATCTTGGTGCCCTGGCCGGGGCCCCAGGTCATGGCGACCACACTGTAGCCATGCTCTTCGCTGCGGTAGAGCTCGCGCCGGGCGTAGTGGTCCGTGGCGGCTTCGAACACACAGGCCGGCAGCACAACTTCCTGCGAGCGGATGAGCTGGCAAAGCGCCTTGCGCAGGGTATCCGTAATGGCGGGCGTGCTCGGCTGGCTGACCGCGTGGTCAATGGCCTTGATGAGCTTGCCGCAGCCCGGGAATTCGACCGTGAGCATGGGTGGAACCTCTTACTGGTGCGTGGGGACGTAGCGCTGCCCATGATCATAGCAGGGCGGCCGCCGGGGCGCCGTGCAGGGACGTACGGTGCGGCATTCCGGCCGCGGCGGGTGCCGCGGATCGCGCGCAATGGCCGGCTGCTACAGGCTGCGCAGGAACCCGCCGATGGCCCGGCTGTAGTTTTCGATATCGACCAGGAACGCATCGTGGCCCTGCGGCGAATCCAGCGCCACGAAATCGACGTTCGCCCCGGCCGCTTCCAGCCCCTTGGCGATCGTCTCCTGCTGCTCGAGTGGGAACAGGATATCGGTGCTTACGCCGATGACGAGCGCGCGTTCGACACGGATCAACGACAGCCCGCGCATCACGTCGCCACCGCCGTGCTCGGCGATATCGAACCAGTCGCTTGCGCGAGAGAGATACAGGTATGCGTTGGGATCGAACTGGCGGTTGAACCGGCGCGCGTGGCCTTCCAGGTAGGACTCCACCTGAAACTCGAAGCCGAACGGCTCGTTGCCTTCGCGCTGGTCCGGATCGAGCCGGATGCGGGCGAACCGGCCATTCCACTCCATGGCCGAGCGGTAGGTGATGACGCCAAGCTTGCGGGCGATGCTCATGCCGTGATCGGGCCACACATCGCCTTCGTAATGGCCTTCGCGCCAGTTCGGATCGAGCCGGATGGCTTCGCGTTGCAGCGAGCGGATGGCGATCGCGAAGGGCTGCGCCTGCGGCGCGGTATCGACGCTGATGTGCGTACGTGCCGAACCCGGGTGCAGCACCATGTACGCCAGCGCGCTCATGCCGCCCATGGAACAGCCAACCAGGCAAGCCAGCTGGGTGATGCCCAGCGCGTGCGTGACCGCCTCGTAGGCGGCATGTGCCACGTCCTCGAGCGATAGCTCGGGGAAGGTGAGGCGGTAGGGCTCGCCTGTGGCGGGATCCACGGAGGCCGGGCTGGTCGAACCCTTGTCGCTGCCCAGCGAGTTCACGCAGATGACGAAGTAACGATCGGTATCGAACGCGCGGCCCGGGCCGATCATTTCTTCCCACCAGCCCGGCGTCGGATCGTCCGCATTCGCGGCGGCATGCGCGCTGGGCGAGAGGCCGGTGAGGATGAGGACCGCATTGCTGCGCGCGGCATCCAGGGTGCCCCAGGTTTCATACGCCACGCGGGCGCCGTGCAGCTCGCCGCCACGCTTCATGCGGAACGGCGAGGTCAGGTCATGGTATCGGCGGGCGTCGCCCATGCGCTGCTCCTTGGCTCAATGCAGCGAATGGTGACACGGACGGCGGTGTTTCGTCTTATGGCGTGGCGCCTGCCGCGCGCTTCTCCGCCAGCGTGATCTGTTCGGCCACGGCGTGCGCCACGTTCGAATCCGGGTCCAGCAGCGGCTGCAGCTTGCGCCAGGTGGCCGCGGCATCGGTGTAATGCTCCTGCTGGAACTGTGCGATGCCGAGCAGCCACAGCGCCTTCTGGCTATCTGGCTGGGCGGCGACGGCCTGTTCGAGCAGGCTGAGGCTGCGCCCGTCAAAGCGGTGGTCGACACGGGCCAGCGAATCGGCCTCGGCCCAGCCGACCATGGCCGGCACGTTCTTCGGGTCGGCCTTCAGGGCGCCGTCGTAAGCATCGCGGGCATCGGCGGGTTGCTTCACCATCGTGTAGGTCTGGCCGAGCAGCAGCCAGCCTTCCACGTCGCCCGGGTTGGCGGCCAGCCGCGCTTTCAGTGCATCCACGGCCTGGCCGACGGTCATTTCCTTCGGCGGTTCCACGCCATCGAGCGTGGCCGGCGTGCCTACCACGCGGTACAGCCCGACGCTGGCCAACGGGACCACGACCGCCACCACGACCGCCACCGTGAACATGGCACGCGAACGGCCGTGCTTGCGTCCATGGCGCACCATCGGGACGAGCAGCAGGGCAAGCGCCACGGCGAGCATCGCCGCAGCGACGGCATAAAACCAGTTACTCACCAATCATCCTCGGTATCGTTGGCGGCGGCCGTGGTCGCGGGTGCCTGGCGCGCGCGGCGGCGCACCTGCACGGCGACGACCATGCCGCCGATCGCCAGCACCACGAGCGGGCCGAACCACAGCAGCCAGGTCTTCGGTTCCACGGGTGGCTTGTACAGCACGAAATCCGAGTAGCGATCGACGAGGTATGCCTTGATTTCGGCGTCGCTCTTGCCCGCCTGCATCATCTCGAAGATCTGCCGGCGCAGGTCGTGTGCGATGGGTGCGTTGGAATCGGCCAGCGTTTCGTTCTGGCACATGGGGCAGCGCAGCTCGGTGCTGAGCTTCTGGAAACGCACTTCCTCCGCGCGGTCGCGGAAAGGCAGCGGCTGGATCGCCTGGGCGATCGCCAGTAGCGGCAGCAGGCAGAGCAGGGCGATAAGGCCAAGCCGGCGGATCACGGGCCTTCCTTTGCCAGTGCGGCCAGCGCGGGGCGGAATTCCTTCGCCACCACGTCGGGGGTGATCGGGCCCACGTGCTTGTAACGGATGACGCCCTTGCCATCGATCAGGAAGGTTTCCGGTGCGCCGTACACGCCGAAGTCGATGCCGGCGCGGCCGTCACGATCCACGATCACCACATCGAACGGATTGCCGTGTTCGGCAAGCCACGCCGTGGCGTCCTGGGGATCATCCTTGTAGTTGAAGCCCACCAGCGGCAGGCCGAGCTGCTTTACGTCCGCCGAGAGCACCGGGTGCTCGTGCACGCATTCGATGCACCAGCTGCCGAAGACGTTGAGGAAGTAGGGCTTGCCAAGCAGCGACTGCTTGTCGACCTTGCGCGTGTCATCACCAAGCACCGGCAGCGCGAACGCCGGCGCCGGCTTGTTGATCAGCGGCGAGACGATCTCGTGCTGGTCGTGCGCGGTGTTCCACCAGATACCGAAACCGAACAGCGCTACGAGCAGGCCGAAGGCGATCAATGGCAGGAAGCGGCTCATGCAAGCTGCTCCTTCGCGGGCGCGGTGGCGTTGGCCGCGGCTTTCTTCGCGCGGAAGCGGCGCTCACCGGCGGCAAGAAACCCGCCCAGCATCATGAACAGGCCACCCAGCCAGATCCAGCGAACGAAAGGCTTGTGATACAGGCGCAGCGCCCAGGCACCTTCCACGTTGCCGCCATCCATGGGCTCGCCCAGGGCGACATAAATATCGCGGAACAGGCCCGGATCGATCGCGGATTCGGTCTGCACCTGGCCGCGTGAGTACGTGCGCTTCTGAGGATGCATCGTGGCCATCACGTCGCCACCGCGCAGGATGGTCACGACGCCTTCATCGGCGCGCCAGTTCGGGCCGGTGGTCTCGCGCACGCCATCGAAACGGAACTGGTACGAGCCCACCGCCTCCACCTGGCCCGGCGCCATGCGCACGTCGCGCTCGGTGCTGAGCGATTCGGAAAGCAGTACGCCGATAAGGAAGATGGCGACGCCGAAATGCGCCACGAGCATGCCGGCCATTTCGGCCGGGAAGCGGCGGCCAAACGGCATCTCGCGCCAGCGCTTCACCACGTAGGCCAGCGTACCCGCTGCCACCCACACGGCGCCCGCGACGCCCGCAATGGCGCGCAAGCGCCCATCGACAAAGAACACCGCCGCGCCCGTGCAGATCACCGCTGCGATGCCAGCGCGCAGTGCCATCGAGGTGAGCTGGCGCCCTTCAGCGCGGCCCCAGCGCAGGTACGGTCCAAACGGTAGCAAGAGCACCGCCGGCGCCATCAGCAGCACGAACAGGAAGCCGAAGTAAGGTGGCCCCACGGAAACGCGGCCAAGGTTCAGCGCATCGCCGATCAGCGGAAACAGCGTGCCCAGCAGCACCATCGCGGCCGCCGTGGTGAACAGCAGGTTGGCCACCATGATGCCGGTCTCGCGCGAGAGCGCGGCGAACGGCTTGCCCGTGGCCACCTTCGGCGCGCGGATCGCGTAGAGCAGCAGCGAGCCGCCGATGACCACGACGAGGAAGCCCAGGATATACAGGCCGCGGCGCGGATCAGAGGCGAACGCGTGCACGGAAGTCAGTACGCCGGAACGGACGAGGAACGTACCGAGCAGCGACAGCGAGAAGGCGAACAGCGACAGCAGCACGGTCCACGCGGGCAACGAGCCGCGTTTTTCCGTGACGGCCTGCGCATGGATAAGCGCGACGCCCACCAGCCACGGCATGAACGAGGCGTTCTCCACCGGATCCCAGAACCACCAGCCGCCCCAGCCCAGTTCGGCGTACGCCCACCAGCTGCCCGCCACGATGCCCATGGTCAGGAAGGCCCACGAGACGTTCGTCCACGGGCGCGCCCAGCGCACCCAGGCCTGTTCCAGCTCACCGCCAAGCAAGGCGGCGATGGAGAAGGCAAACGCCACCGAGAACCCGACGTAGCCCATGTAGAGCACCGGCGGGTGGAAGGTCATGCCCGGGTCCTGCAATACCGGGTTGAGGTCGCCGCCATCAGCGGGCATCGGCAGTTCGCGCAGGAACGGGTTGGAGGTGAACAGGATGAAGGCGAGGAAACCGACGCCGATCAGGCCCATCACGCCGAGCACGCGCGCCACGAAGGGCTGCGGCAGGTGCCGGCTGAACGCGGCCAGCGCCACGGTCCATACGTTGAGGATGAACACCCACAGCAGCATCGAGCCTTCGTGTGCGCCCCATACCGCGGTAATGCGGTAATACCAGGGCAGCGCGAGGTTCGAGTTATCGGCGACGTAGGCCACCGAGAAGTCGTATGCGAGGAACGCGTGGATGAGGATGCCCATCGCCGCGAACACGAATACCGCCTGGCCGGCGGCGGCAGGCCGCGCGAGGGCCATGAGCGCGCCGTTGTTGCGCCATGCGCCGATGATCGGCAGCACGCCCTGCGCCAGTGCGAGCAACAGCGCGAGGATAAGGGCGAACTGGCCGAGCTCGGGGATCACTTGGGCGTGTCCTTCATGGCGGTATCGTCGATGTTGCGCTTCTGGTGCGCCTTCGCCATGGCGTCCTTCAGCTCTTTCGGCATGTAGTTCTCATCGTGCTTGGCCAATACTTCGCTGGCGATGAAGCGGCCATCGGCCATGCGCCCGGTGGCGATCACCGATTGGTTATCGCGGAACAGGTCGGGCAGGATGCCGGTGTATTCCACCGGCATGGCGCCGGCATCGTCCACGACGATGAAGCTCACCTTCAGGCTGTCCTTCGCCCGCTGGATGGAGCCGGACTTGACCATGCCGCCCAGGCGAAACGTGGGGTACTGCGTGGCCTGGCCTTCCTGCACCTGGCTGGGGGTGAACAGGTAGCTCATGTTCCGCTGCAGCGCGAACACGGTGAGGCCCACCGCGATGGCGGCAGCGACAATCACGGAAATGACGACGGCGAGGCGGCGTTTACGCGTTGGATTCATTACTGGCTGGGGTTCCCGGCCGGCGGCGGTTCTCCTGGCGCGCGATGCGTGCGCGGATATCGCGCAGGTTGCGGCGGCGCCTGGCGAGCGGCGCCAGCGTGTCGATCAAAAGGACGATGAAGAAGACCGCGAACGCAGTCCAGATGTAGGCGCCATAGCCGCCCATCGCGAAAAAAGCGCTCATGCCTTGCCATCCTGCGCATGGCCGAGCGCCAGTTCGCGCACCCAGGCCTTGCCACCTTCAGAGGCGATCAGGTCGGCGCGCACGCGCGAGAACAGGCTGGCGATGTAATAGAGCTTGGTGGCCGCCATCATGGTGAGCAACGGCCACACCATGCTCGCCGCGATATGCGAAGGGCCAAGCAGGCGGATGGTGGAGCCCTGGTGCAGCGTGTTCCACCAGTTCACCGAGAAATGCACGATCGGCACGTTCACCGCGCCAACCAGCACGAGGAACGCCGCGGCGCGCGCGCCCTGGCGGCGGTCTTCGAACGAGTGGTAGAGGCCGATGATACCCAGGTAGATAAACAACAGCACCAGCTCGGAGGTGAGCCGCGCATCCCAGGTCCACCACGTACCCCACATGGGCTTGCCCCACAGCGAACCGGTGGCCAGGGTGATCGCGGTAAATGCCGCCCCGATGGGTGCGGATTCCATGGCCACGGTTTCCGCCAGCTTGATCCGCCAGACCAGGCCGATGAAGGCGGCGACGGTCATGATCGCGTAGATGAACAGGCTCATCCACGCGCTGGGCACATGGATGAAGATGATGCGGTACGCATCGCCCTGTTGGTAATCCGCCGGCGCGAGCACCAGGCCGCCGTACAGCGCGATACCGCCGAGCACGATGGCAAGACCCAGCGCCCACGGGTACACGGCCCCCGCAAAGCGGTAGAAAGTCGGCGGTGATCCCAGGCGGTGCAGCCAGAGGGGAACCCAGTTAGCCATTCGTCCTCATCAACGGTTCGTGCATCGCGGTGAGTCCCCCATGGACGCGCCGCGGTTGCGTGCGCTCATGATTCCATCGCGATGCGCAGCGCGGCGGCGCACGCCAGGGGCGCAAGCACCAAGGCAAGCGCCAGGCCGGCGCCCAGCCACGCAATGGGCGCGATCCAGGGCAGGCCATCCTGAGCGGCGGCCACGGCCCCGGCGGCAAAGATCACCACGGGTACGCACAACGGCAGCAACATGAGCGCCAGAAGCATACCAGAGCGTTTTGCCCCGGCCGTCAGTGCCACCAGTACCGCGCCAAGCAGGCTGAGCAAGGGCGTGGCGATCGCCAAGGCCACTACCAGCACCCCCATGGCAGCGGAAGGCAGGTGCAGCATGCCGGCCAGCACGGGCGCCACCACGATGAGCGGCAGGGCCGCGGTGAGCCAGTGCGCCAGGATCTTCATGCCCACCAGCAGCGCCAGCGGTTGCGGGGCGAGCATCAGCTGCTCCATGGAGCCATCGTCGATATCCGGCCGGAACAGGCCGTCCAGAGAGAGCAGCATGGCCAGCAGCACCGTCACGAACACCACGCCGCCCGCAATGCGGGCCAGTAGCGCGGGCTCTGGCCCCAGGGCGAACGGAAACAGCGTCACTACGATGACGGCATAGAGCACGGGCAGGGCGATATCGCCGCGGCGGCGCCAGGCCAGGGTGAGGTCGCGGCGCAGCAGCGCGGCGCAGGCGGCGGTCGTGCTGCCGGGCGTCACGCGTGCAACCGGATACGGCGGGGCTCGTCGCCCGCGAAGGTGACCGCGCCGTGACTGGTCACCAGTGCGGCACCTCCACGTGCGGCGTGTTCGCGCAGCAGGCGGTTCACCAGTGCGATGCCTTCGCGATCGAGGTTGGCGTAGGGCTCGTCCAGCAGCCATACGCGGGCCGGCAGCAACAACAGGCGCGCGAGGGCGGCGCGCTTCTTCTGGCCTGCGGAGAGGCGGCGCACCGGTTCGTCCTCGAACCCCGCAAGCCCTACATCGGCCAGCACGGCATCGATCTGCGCACCGCTACGCACGCCATACAGGCCCGCGGATACCCGCAGGTTCTCGCGCGCGGAAAGGTCGAACTTCAGGCCCAGGTGGTGGCCGAGGAACACCACGGCGCCGGCCATGGTATCCAGCGAGAACGGCGCACCATCGAGCAGCACCTCGCCCTCACCAGCACGCAACATGCCGGTCAGCACGCGCATCAGCGTGGTCTTTCCGCTGCCGTTATCCCCCTCCACCAGCGCGATCTCGCCGCCGTGCAGCGCGAAATCCACCGGCCCGAACACGGGCTCGTCCTGGCGTAGAAAGCACAGTGCGCGGGCTTCGAGCAGGGGCTGGGCGGTGGTCATCAAGGGATTGTTGCGGCACCAGCGCACGATGTAAATGTAGAAGCGCGCTTGCGCGCGATCCCCGTTGCGACAACCTGTCGCGATGCCGCCATGCCATCGCGCGCAAGCGCGCTCCTACAAGGGCAACGGTGGCAGGGTGGCTTCGAGGGTGCGTACCGCGGCATCGAGGTCTACGCTGGCCACGTCGTCGTGCCCGCGCAGCAGCTGTTCCACCAGCGTGTCCTGGGCCTGGCCGCGCTCCAGCGCGTAGGCGTAGGGCAGGTGGGTGAAGGTGACCATGCGATAGCGTGGCAGGTAGTGTGTGGGCGAGCGTTGCGCCAGCAGGCCACCCAGTTCGCGCATGCGCAGGAAGTGCGGATCGGCGACCTTGTCGCGCATCTCCACGTAGTTCTCCAGCGCCATGCGCGCGATGGCATCGGCGTTGGGCTTGCGCGTGGCCTCGAACGCGGCGAAGACGGCCGCCGGGTCGTCCGGGGTCGCTTCGAACAGGCGCGCGAGTTCCGCGGCATCTTCGAAGCCGCAGTTCATGCCCTGGCCGTGGAACGGCACGATGGCATGGGCCGCATCGCCGATGAGCAGTGCGCGCCCGCCGATGTGCCAGCGGTCGAGGTACAGGGTGGCCAGCGAACCCACCGGGTGGTCCGACCAATCCTTCGCGAAGTCCGGCATCAGGTCCAGTGCATCGGGGAATTCGGTGCGGAAGAACGCTTCGGCGGCACCTGCGCCGGCGATCGTGCGGAAGCTGGGGTGCTCGCCGTCGTTGGGCAGGAACAGCGTGACCGTGAAGCTGCCCTCGCGGTTGGGCAGTGCGATGCACATGTAGTGCCCGCGCGGCCAGATATGCAGGGCGTTGCGTTCGATGGCAAAGGGCGCCGAAGGATCCTTGCGCGGCGGGATCTCCAGTTCTTTGTAGCCATGGCCGAGCTCTTCGATACGCTCGCCCAGCGGTGCATGGCGGTGCATCTCGGCGCGCAGCGCGGAACCCGCGCCATCGGCGCCAATGACCACGGGGGCCTCGACGGTGCGTTCGCTGCCATCGGCCGCGCGCAGGGTCAGCGTGCCTTTCTCCAGGTCGGCATGGGCCAGACCCTGGTCGAAATGGATGGTGGCGCCCGCGGCTTCCGCGGCATCCAGCATCAGGGTATTGAGCCCGCCGCGCGATACCGACCAGATCACTTCGGAATCGTCCACGCCATAGCGCTGCAGGCCACTGTGGCCGGCCGGGTCGTGCACCATGCGCCCGCGCATCATCACCGCCTGGGCCAGCACCTGGTCGGCCAGGCCGGTGGCGCGCAGCGCATGCAGGCCGCGTTCGGCCAGGGCAAGGTTGATCGAACGGCCGCCGAGGAACCCGGCTTTGCGGGGATCGGGGCGCTTTTCGTAAACGGTGACGCGGAAACCGCGCTGGGTCAGCAGGGTGGCGACCAGGGCGCCGACGAGGCCGGCGCCGACAACGGCGATGTCGTTACGGGGCATGGAGCCTGCCTGGGCGATATTGCGGGGCAGCGCATCGTGCGCCGCAACGCCGCCGAGGGCAAGCCCTCAGGCGGCGCCGGGTATCAGCTGGCTTTCTTGCCGCCGCGCGGCGGCACGTGGGTGGCGGCCGCCGGCTTGGCGGTGGCCGCATCGAGGAACCCGCGCTGCATCGACTTCCATACGTCGAGGTTGCGCTCGGTCATCTCGTTGAGCATGGACCACGGGGTCTGGCCCATCATGGTGTTGAGCTGGTTGCGGAACTGCTGCTGCTGGTCCAGGAACACCTGCAGGCTGCGCTCCAGGTAC
>Ga0157369_10000362_pt1 | contig 60506 bp, 69 predicted proteins | sample C25metaG_FD_113461 | JGI IMG/M metagenome (GOLD analysis project Ga0157369, IMG submission 113461) | Corn rhizosphere microbial communities from Kellogg Biological Station, Michigan, USA - C2-5 metaG | ecosystem: Host-associated > Plants > Roots > Rhizosphere > Soil | place: USA: Michigan... | reverse complement strand
TGAAAGACAAGCTCAAGGCTGGGCTCGTGCGCTCAGCCGAGACTGAAACCGTCACCTGACGGACAACCCAGGGTGGGGAAAATTCGGTGACCACAACCGGGGAAAATTGCATGACCGTTGACAAGTCGCCTTCTTCGCTTCCCGCCGGACGCTCGCGGCGCCGAGAACAAGGGGGTGCCGGCGGTTCTGCCGCTGTCCCGCCGGGCCACCGCTGTATTTCGGCACCTTGCGGCCATTGCGGAAGGTCCAGAGGCACGCGCCAACCGCTCGCGATTCGGTCCTGCCAACGCTAACCCTGAGAAGCTGGCGGGACGGGTCTTCGGGACGAGCGTTAACGCAGTGACCTGCATCTGGAAGCGAACGCTCAAAAATGCCAGCCTCGACGATCCAGAGGTAAGAACCCTTCGATGGCATGACCTCCGCCATGAAGCGGCAAGTCGCTTCTTCGAAAAGGGTCTGCATCCGATGGAAGTCGCAAGCCTTACGGGCCACAAGTCCATGCAGATGTTAAAGAGGTATACGCACCTACGCCCAGAAAGCCTTTTGCAAAAACTAAGTTAGCGATGAGAGCGCGGGTGTGGTTTGTCCCGCCTGCAATCCGGCGCTTCTGCAAGGGGTGCCTGCGCTTGAGGCGGAGCCAAAATTTCCGGTGCTGATTGTCTGCCGCGGGCGCTCTCGCAGTTGAGATTGCGATTCCCAATGCTTGCCGTATAGTGTGCTCCACGACCAAACCGTATCGGGGAGGGCAGCCATGGCGACAGCAGCAGAACAACGAGCCGAAGAGCAGCAGGCTATCGAAGATGAACGTCGCTCATTCGAGCGCCGGCAGCGAGCGTTCTTGACTGTAACCAAGCAATTCGCACCATACGGCAACGGCACACCACTGGACGCCGACTTACAAGAACTCGATGCAGCCGACGCCGACTGGAAAGCCAAGAATGCAATAGTAGAGCGGATCGCCGAAGAAATTCGCAATGGAAAACGTCGCTGACAGCTCTTGCTAACAGAACGACAATAATGAGCGACCTTGAACACTCGCGCGAGCTGCAAGAGAAATTTGAGCTTTACCTGCTCGCATTGATCTTCACGATCTTGGGTCTCGCTATTCAGACAGCAAAGTTCGGCACCTACAGTGCGGCTGACGTTTCGGAAATCCTCGGCTGGGTTTCGCTCACGGTCTCAGGTGTATGCGGACTCTGGAGGATGGAGTGGATTCCCGTGGCGCTCAAGACTGGCGCGCAGCTACAAGGCTTGCGCAAAGAGCGTCAAGAACTAGCAGAACACGCCGATCGGGGAATACAGCAGGTACACATTGACGACCAACCGGAGCCCGCAGACGTTCACGAACTTATCACCACACGCGATGGCATCATTCAAAAGGGGCAATCCCGATTAGACGAAATTGAAGAGGCTATCCGCGTGAAATACGCAATCACAAGTGGACGTTCGTACTCGGGCTAGCCCTACTCATCGTCGCCCGATCCTGGTTCCCAGTAGTTGGGCTTTTCAGTCGTCCAACGTTGCAGGCTTCGTGCGAACACACGATCCCAGCAAGGTAGCGTGAAAGGTGTCGAATCAAATGAACATGGCGGCAGTTCGTGAAAAAGCTGTTCGTCTGCCGCACCGGGACACTGCGCACCGACTATGGGAGATCCATGCTCAGAGCAAACAGCATGGTTGGGTCGTACAGTCGACCGATTTCCCCGATATAAGACTGGAGACCTTCCTTGAGGCTGTCCATGTTCGCATCACATCGGCTGCCCAAAATCGCACCAATTGCCCGGTCGATATGCTTGTACGGACAAACGTTGGCGAGCAACCACGCATGCCCCTTCCGAGAGAGACATGCACCCAACACCTGCTCAATCAGGATGATTCGTCCAGCGAATTTCTGGCACTCATCATTTTCCGCCAGTCCGCGCAGAGCCCTCTTGTCGCCGGTTAAAATCTTCGAGTCCGGCGAACTCAAAACCAAGCTAAGCAAGACAGCTTCGCCTTCGTCAATTTGCGGGATGGCCGCCAATTCCGCGAGCAAATCGGGATCGGGCATCCCGATCGGCGCCATTAACTCCAGATGGGCAGCGAGGGATGCGGCCGCATCAGTAGAGTGGAATTTCTTACCATCGGGCTTCTCAATACAGCGCTGGGTCCGATACCGCAGCGATGTGACCGTTGCCATTTCGCCCCAGGGATGCCCAATCAGCTCCGGCAAATAAGGCAGAACGTTCCAGTGAGCGAGCTTGCATAGAGCATCCACATCAACGTAAAGCATTTGTCGGTCGCTCAACGTCTTAGCAAGCTTCAATGCCAGTGATCCGGCACACTAGGTCCTGCATGTCATCTGAAACACGGTCGAGGTCAAGATTTCGCTGCAACGCAGTTTTCATAATCGCCTCGGCGTCGCTGTCTTCACTGAGATATCTCAATGCCGCCATCGACTCTGGCCACCGACGGCTCAGGAAGGCGTACCGCAGAACAAGATGGCCGCTCTCGATACCGAGATTACGAGCGGCCTCGCGCGACTTAACGGCAATTTCGACCGCCGAAGCCCAACTCGGCCACGCCGACACGATACGCTCGACGTCGTCACCGCCAAAGATTGACAGCGCGAAGCGGTCAGCCTCCTGCTCCTGGATATCCTTGGTTGATTCCGCCTCGTATTCGGAATGTTCCTGCAGCGAGACGTCAACGATCGATCCGGTTCGCTTCAGATGCCCCGAGGCGATGTGCCCAATTTCGTGCGCCACGATAAAAGCCAACCAAGCTCGCGACGATTTCTTTTTGGATACGATGATGACCGGCCGGCCGTCAATCACCATGACCGCGCCATCCATTTTCCGAACACCAACCGGCAGGTTCGGCAACGGCAAGACGGGAACCCCAAGGTTCCAGCATGCGTCGATCAGCGATGAAAGCCCAACAAGCCCGTTCCCAACCTCACGCGCCAGAGACGCAACGCCAGCGGCGTCTGTAAATTGGGCGTTGTATGGCACTGGGAAAGCAGCGACAACAGCGCGAGCGAGCGAAGACGCGATAGCTGTCGCCGCCTGCAACGACTCCGACGATACATCCACTCGATGCTTGTAGGCGACGGACCCTGCGGACGCGCGCTGGCGGACCTGCCCCTCCATAAGGGCGGCCAGATCCAAGCCAAGTCTACGACTTATCAGCACGCAGAGTTCAGCGATGCCGTCAGGACTCTTCTCGGCGTCGGTCGCCCACCAAACCGGCAACAGAGCACGTACCTGGGCCCGGGTAAGCCCAAAGCCCTTCAGATTGTCGTAAATTGTCTTAGCGCTGACGTTGCTCATGCGTAACCTCCTCTTCCCTCGTTCGAGGTGCGCGTTACCGCCATGTCCAGAACCGGCTTCAGGGCTTGGATGAGAGGAGCAAGAATCTGCGCGCTGCGCAGTTCACCATCCCACAGTGACAGGATCGCTTGTTCAAGCAAAGCACGGCCAGTCTGGTCGATGCTTGCCGATGCCATTATAGCTTGACTATGCGCATTATGCTCGTTATGCCAACTATCGATATACCGCAAGACCCGCTCCGCCGTTACCGTGAGCGTCTTCCGCTCACCATGCATAAACCGGCATAACGATGATTGCCCTACCTGAGCCTCGTTAGCAAGGGCAAGAACAGATATCTTTCGCGCACGACAAAAAGCCTCTATGCGCTCAACGGTAGGAGCGACATCAATGCTGGCGGGGGTTGCTTTTCTTGGCATAATCAGCATAATACCGTCATGCCCATCGCCATCGCAACACCCTCCACATTGTTACCGGTCACGGAAGCGGAAATCCGTGCTGCACTGCTCGCGCGACTGATGCGCAGGCGTTCGGCTCGCCAGCACGTTCAGGAAGAGTTCCGCATCGAGCGCGGTGGCGCCCGCATTGATGTTGCGGTTTTCGGCAAGGATATGGTGGGTTACGAGATCAAAAGCGACCTTGATACCTTCGGTCGCTTTTCAAATCAAATTCATGCCTACAACCGGGTGTTTGACCAGATTCACCTCGTCGTCGGGCCGACACACGTTGCCGCTGCGTTAGAAGTCGTACCGAGTTGGTGGGGCGTACTAGTTGCAAGCCGCACCACCAAGGGCAAGGTGACGCTGGAGTCCGTGCGTGCGGCTCAAATCAATCCGCGGCAGGACCCATTCAGTCTCGCCTCCCTTCTTTGGAAAGACGAGGCGATCGCGGCGATCGCGGCGATCGCGCAAAGCGATTCAATTCAATTGCCGAAATCGGCCTCGTCGCACGATCTGTGGGCACTGATCGCTTCCGCGTTGCCCCTTGAGACCATCAGATCCCTGGTCTCGACGACTCTCTGGCAACGTCAGGTCAAAGCATCGGCGGTAAGCACCATATGATGGTTGGTGGCATCGCGCCGCCAAGTCCACGGTACGCCGTTCTTGTCGCTCCCGTTAGCATCCTTGAAATACTTGCCATCACCATAGCTAAAGGGCTCACCCGAATACACCGGGTCCATCGTCAACAGCTTGCAAAGACCCCGCAACTCTCCTCGCGGTGCGCCCTTGAAACCCTTTCCTTTGAACAAGCGCCAGAATCCATCGGCCGCGTAGCGGATCGCGATCGCCGGATTGACCGCTTTTGGGTCAAGGTCTTCCGGAAGAGGTTCCGGATTCGTCACGGTATAGTCAGCGTAGCGCAACGGCGCGAATGCAGGATCTTTCTTGACAGTGCTCCATATATGCCACTCAACACGAGGAATATCGGTAAACCCCGGCTTCTTTCCCGTTAGATTCACTGGAAACGATCCCCCCGCAAGCGTTACACTAGCGCAGCCCGCGCCCAATGCAGCCTGCAGGTATGGCTTTACATCCGCTACACACGCGGCCGCCTGACGATCTACCAGTGAATATTGGTCCATCATCAGGTGAATGCGACGCTTCTTAACGATTTCCGCCAAGTTGTCAACGCCTGACTTTACCTGAGCGGCTTCAAATTGATCGGTCCGAAAACGAAGGATGACCGCATCATACGCACGCAATTCGTCTACCAGCGACGGCGTCAAACTAGGTAGCGTTTCCAGCCCGCTCGATCGAACCACCGGCACGACCTGATGCTCAAGCAGCTTAGCTAGTACGCGGCAAATCACCAGGAGTAGGCTAATCTGCTTCGCATAACTGGATGAAACATAGCCAGTATCGATACAGATTGGTACATTGACTGGAACGGACTTCGTGATTTGCTCCCCAACTTCTTGCAGGTATGCCGGTAACGCTTTCTTCAACGCGGCAACCTCAGGCGCTACGCTAATAGGCTGCAACTCAAGCAGCGGCGTCACTCCCTCCCACTGTCCATCCTTAAGATATCGCAGCGCGTCACGCTCACCTCGTTTCCACTTCAGTACCGGCATGTACTTCCAATCCATCGTCATGATTGTCCCCCGAGTCACATGTTGCTGATTGGAAACAGCGAAAAACTACCTTGTCCTAATCGTGCCTTTGTTTTTCGACTAATTGCAATCGGTGCGAGCGGCGTACGCGTGCGCCACGCACCGTATGTTCGCTCGATCTACTACGCAAGGTGCCAAAGCCACCGCCCAAGATTGAGGAAGAGGCTTCCAACCAGTAGGACCGCCAACAGTATTAAAACGTATCTACCCAAGACTCTCAGCACGAGCCCGAAGACGACTGCGGAACCTCCAAGCAAAGTGAAGCGAATCGATTTTGGCCATCCGCTTGCACCGGTCCGGTGAAGAAGATTATAGGCAAGCACACCGCCACCGATCAGCCCGATAACCGTGAATATGTTGGCCATGCGTGCGGCAGTTTCCCTGTTTGCCGCCGCAACCAGCTCAGCTTTCGAATCGTAATACTCCGTGGTGCCATCCCTAGCACGCCTGCCGTATCTCGTCCCCATGGTTCACGATGCTTTGCTTTCCCACAATCATCATAACATTGCAATGGATGTACTCAGTGACGCCTCAACATGCACCTATGTGACGTTTCCCGGCGCAAGCCTATCCTGCCTTAGAACCAAACCGACCGCGTTTCTTGCGCTGTCGCAATTTTTTGCGTTGGAGGCGCATACGATGGCTTGCCCTGCAAGCCATCGGCCCGATATTGCCGTCAGAAAAGGCAGCGAGCGCGCCCTGCGCGCCCCCGATCGCTGACGAAGAGCCGCACCGGAATCGCGCGACGCAGATACTCCAAGCGAAGCGATTTCGACGCGGGATTTGCGCTACGCTCGTGCGCTGAAGAACTACCGCCCCGATCACCGCTCCCGTCGATGCTTGCTCAAACACCTACCCACGCGCCCCTCCTCCGACTGGCACGTTTTCGTCATGGCGAGAGCGCCGCAAACGCCGGAGATGCGACCGATGACCCGGAGTCAATTCGCTTGACGGAAAAGGGACGGCAGCAGGCCGTCGCGATAAGCCTACGCTTTGCCACTGCGCCAAACCGCTTGATCTGCTCTCCCTTCCTCCGCGCCCAACAAACAGCTGCTCCGACGTTAAGCCGATTTCCGTTGACACCCACGGAGACATGGCCGATTCAGGAGTTCACGTACCTAGAGCCCGCCAAATGCGCCGGAACGGCGGCGATGCACCGGCGTCCATGGGTCGAAACATACTGGGACACATCCGATCCAACTCATGCGGACGGCCTGAGAGCAGAATCATTCGCTGCTTTCATCCAACGAGTGCGGGCCGCATTGTGCAGCCTCGCGACACTCCGCAGCTCGTCGGACTTGACGATCGCAATATTTGGCCACGGACAGTTCTTTCAAGCGATGCGATGGCTAATTGAGACCGGCGCGGTGAACATTGATGCCAAGGGGATGCGAGAGTTCCGGCTGCTCGACCAGCGCTGTCCTATTCGCAACGGATACGGGTTTGTAGCGACGTTCGACGGCCACTTGTGGATGCTCGAGCAGTGCGCCGAGACGCGCCAAGGGACCACTCGAGGGGCATAGCCCTACCCGCCGCGCCGGAGCAAGCCTATCCATCAATTCGGTCATCGCAGCTGAGCCGCGTCCGGTACTTGCTTTGATATGTTACGTTACGATTGCCGCGTTACGTTATGTTATGAAATCGCACGGCCGACAGCGTGTGCTGAAGAACTACCGCGTGCCTTCATAAGCCCGCGCACCGACCAAGCGCCGATTTGCGACAGCGCAAATTTCTTGCGCTGTCGCAAATCTTCGAGAAAGGCGCCTACCGTGTCCATTCGGCAGGATCACCCTTACGGCCTTGGCCGATCAGTTGAGCTTGATGCGCGCCACCTCAAGCAACCGGCTGTCGGTCGGATAGGCGATCGCCTTCTCTTGAACCGTGCTGTCGACGTTCACGCGCTCGAATTCCACCGGCTTGATCGCCTTCATTTGCGTCGCCGCGGCAATCGTCGTCGCCAGCAACTCCTCGACGCCGGCCTCGCCCAAGGCTTGCCGAAAGCGCACCAGGTTGGTCGGATCGCAAGGCATGCGGGCCTGAAAGTACTCCTCGCCGCAGAAGAACTGGAAGTACACGTCTTGCGCCCAGCGCTCGCACACCGACTCGTCGCTCTCGTTGTAGGCGTGCTTCAAATACAGCAGCCCCGCCATCAAGCGAATCGGCAATCGAGTGGCGGGCCGCCGCGCTCGGGCAACTGCCGGCCAGTACCGCCCCGTCGCACCGAACAGATCGACGCCGTCCAGAACACGGCCTTCGCGGGCGCGGCGCTCGAACATCGGTGCCAACGTCGCTTCAATCGACGCCCACGGGATGCGCGTGGCCAATACCGCAAGCGGGTGACGAAGATCGATCATCGTGTCCAGACGGCTGCCGAAAAAGTCGGGCGTATTGATTGGCGTGGCTCGCAAACTCCCAGAAAACCCGTCAGATCAATATCGATTCTGGGAGTTCGCTAAATCGCGATCTCCCGCCAGCACCTTGCTGCACGCGCCTCGCTTACCTTATGCAGGGCCGACTACGTCGCGTGTCACAAGCCTTTCATGACCTGCGATGCCGATGCGGCCAGCGTCACGGAAATCGTCCATGCTTTTTTTAATTGTTCTGTTGCTATCGGGCGACGTGTCGGGCTGAACACGCCGCGAGACTAACGCCGGTGCGAAGCGCGCTGCCGGAAGTGTGGTGACCGGACGTGGGTCACAACGACGAAATCAGGCGAGCGCCGCATTCGGTCGGATCGTTGTGATATGCGACCGGCTTGCCGTGGTGATTTCGCTGACTATTCTCAGGCAGGATCTTGAAGTTCCCCTTGCACTGAGGACACCATGTCATGTCGTCCTTCAATGCGACAGGGAGGCCCATGGCCTTGATTTCATCGCACGCCGTGATGACTTCGCCGCCGTGGGTCGTTTTGTCGTGGAGGCGGATCACGCCGCGTCCGTTTTCGTCTTTCATGACGATTGCATTCCTTGAGATGTTTCAGCGATCGGCCTGCTCACAGTAACGTAGAACACGCGGAACCACATCCGGTAAGCCACGCCAATTCCGGCGAGAACTACAACCGTCAGTATTCCGGACGTCAAACTAGCCCTGTCAAGAACGTTGCCCCCCAATACCCGCAGCACCGCATAAGCCAGCAGCGAAACACATGCCATCGCCACAAGCGACGCCCCCAGTAGACGCCAGCCGTGCAGTCGACTGAGATCACGAGGCAGGCCGAGCATCGCTCCCGCGAAGACTAAGGCTGTCGGAATGGCAACCGTGCCAATGTAGTTCAACATCACCAGCTTGAGATCATCGTCGAAGTAGTCGAGCAACATCTGCATCGCTTGCGTCATAAAGGACAGTAGTACGCTAGCAAACAGCCAAGCCGCGAGACCGGCAATGCGCCGCCGTGCGTTACCGTGCGCCGCCAGGGGTAAGGCATCTTTGCGTAGCATGCGTGTAATGAACCACCACGTCAGCCAAGCGACAAGCGAATACAGGACGGCATTCAGCGGGGTGATGATTGTCACGATGAGGTTCAGACTATAGATGCCGTCGCTCAAACCGCGCATCAGCGCTTGGAATAGAAATATCTGCACGATCTGCCAACCCAGCAAGCATGATGCATAGATCGTCAGCAGCAACGCGGGGCGGCGGAACGCAAGCTGACCGCGCTGTTCCCCATGCCATTGAACAATCAGGAAAACCAGACCGGTTCGAAACACTAGGCTAACGATAAAATTGGCCAGGTTCACCGCCAGCAAATCCGGGGACAGCGAAGATTCCTTCGCCAGGAAGTAGAAGCTGGATAGAAATGGTGCAGTGGTGACAACCGCTGCGATGACGGCGGCCGTCCAGGGTAACGAGACGGGGCGCGCTTGTGTATTCATGTCGATTCCGGTGGTGAATGAGGTTTCGCGACGGCATTCGCTTTTTATGATGCGTCTCGTCGAACGGCAAAAGCCGTGGCTGGGTTATCGAGCCACGCGGCAGCATGCTCACGACCGTCCGGTTCGCCGGCCCAATTCGGCACCTGTGCATGATCGTCATCCGGATAGTCACCGCGTTGCTGGGCCAGTACGGTGTCGCCCCAGCCAATCGGCGTGCCAGCGCGAGGCTCCGCATATAGATCGTCGGGGGCGATTGCGGAGATGCGCATGATCGCATCGGGCCAAATCGGTACGCGGCACGTTACATTCGCTATGATCCGCATCACAGTGAACGTGAGGATCGCCGGCATGGCCAGCAGTCGCATGAACAGCGGCACGCTCATGCCGAAGCCATACAGTGCAAATAGGAAGGACTCGCGAGGTGTTTCATGCTGGGTATGGAACAGCATCGGTTTGGGCAGATCGCACGGGCCGTCGTTCATGTATCGACACCAGTAATTCCACTGCGCCAACGCCAGCCGAACTTGTGAACTCGTCCACTCGCGACCGATCGAAAATACCTGCGTCACGTTGCCTTTTTCGTCCACCGTATAGTGCCGAATATGAAACACCGTGCCGAATGGGGTGTCCTCGCGATGCAGGCAGAAGATCGATTCATCCGTCCAGGGCGCCTCCCATACGACATCGCCTTGCCCCGGTCTCGCGAAAAACCGCCGGCTCCGCATCGCGTAGAGTTTACGCGTCGCGCGGTGGAACCGGATGGGCCGGTAGAGCAGGCCAAAGAACAGGTCGCGACCGAGACGCCAGACAATCGAACCGAAAAGAGCGACAGCGAAAATCGCGATGCCATTCATCACGAAGTCACCAGACGATCCATCGCTATGAGTGAAGTAGTAGATATACGGGCCAATTCCCATTGCCAAAAAAGCAATAAAGACGGCCATGATGACCCACTGTTTATCGAGAAACGCGGGGTCGATCACGTCCATGAAGGTCGAATTGACGCCAAAAACCGTTCCCAGATCCTTGATTTCTGGGCCGGCTGGCCGACTGATCGAGAGCCGGTGCGCTCTATCCCACTCGGGAACGGGCGCGCCAACACACTTTTTCATCAACCGCTCGTCCATGCGTCACCCCCCCATCGCCGAGTTGAAGGCTTTCAGTTCTTCGTCCAGGGAGTGATAGCCTGGTGTCTTGCTGAATTTGCACCGCGATACCCAATCGTTGATGGCCGTCGATTTGAAGTACACGATCACAACGCCGATCACGATTGCGATCACCAGAATCGGCCAGAGAGGCGGTAGCCAACTCGCGATGAACGGAACGCCCGAGAGAAGCGGTGAAAGCGCGATGTATACGCCAAGAACCCCGCTAATAGCGTAGAGGCGAGAAAGGCCCTTCTCATTGTTTCGCCACGCCTCTGGCGCATTCTTAAACAGATCAAAGCATGAGAGGACGACGCCGGCAACGGCGCCGCTCCATCGGCCGATCTTGGCACCAACTTCAGCAGTTTCCTTGTCGAACCATGCCCAGTGTTTCATGAGGTAAGCAGAGAGCGGATGCGCGGGGGCCTTGGCAGCCGTTTCGGAGACTGTCTCAACGATGTTGCCGATGACGGAAACGACTGCGCCGGTAAGTTTGAGCAGGGTTTCGTCATGATTGAAACGGTCGCTCCCATCGAAATCCTTGTACGCGAACCGCAGCGTAGCGAGCTGAAAGATCGCCGTGGCGATGCCCTGATTGAACGCAACGGGCGATGACGAGCCTAGCCATTTGCGGGTTACTGCCACGCCGGGAAGCTTGATGACCTTGACTTCGCTGGCATCCAACGTGCCGGATTTTACCCACGCATCGGTATCGATCGCATAGGCAAATACCTCGGGATTGGACGGTGGCGCAGCCTTGAATACTTGACGACGAACATTGGAGGCGGCGGCCTGCTGTGCGAGTCGGTCACCGTCCATCTTCAATCCCAGCGCCTCGCCCTGCTGGAGCACCCAGTTGCGCATCTCGTTTGGGGTGAGGTGGGCGGCCTTAATCGACACGCCAGCGTGCAGCGACAGCCGAATCATCGCAAAGCCAATTGCCGGGCCTTTCAGACCCATTGCGAGCACATTGACGATCGTATTGGCGGTCGTAACGACGAGCCGGTCACGCAGATTCGCGGCGTTGCCGAGCTTCTCGATTTGTTTGAAGGCTTCCTTGTACAGGTTGAGAATGTTCTCGTACTGAATGTCTGAGCCATGCACCTGCGCATCGGCCGCCTTCACCAGGGTTTCCTGATTGAACATCAAGGCGCACGCACGTACAAATTGCGGGCGTCCGATGCCTGACCGTTCAAATGCAGGCGGATAGCACGCAAGGCCAGCGAGGGCAGGTTCAACTTCGGCGCCGTTGTTTCAACCGTGATGGATACAATCCCGGCCGCGTTCACGGGTAGAACGACGGGTGCAGCCGCAGCCGGCAGATAACGCGCCGCACTGATCGTAAGCGGGGCAAGCGTGACGTCATAAGCCGTTTTGAATTGGCATTGGACACCGTTGATCGATCGGCTGACCAATTCCGTGCCGCGCACGAGTGTGTAGGGACGCTGCTCACCGGCTGCCGGATCAGCGGCAAACTGGGCAATCGAGCAAGCCGGGAACGGCCGCAGATAGTGGGGATGCAGGTTGTCGAACAGCGCCTCGACGCTGTTCCGATAATCGTCATCGAGCTTCTTGCGGATTCGGGCATCGAGCAGCGCGATCGCCTGGATCATCTGCTCGATGTACGGATCGTCACTTTGCTCGCCCACCGGCAAAAGCCGCCCCGCGATCTTGGGGTAACGCCGCGCGAAGTCCCCGGAATAGCGGCGCAAAAACGATAGTTCGCGCTCGTAGTACGGCAGTAATGCTTCCATCTAGCTCTCAGAATCTTGTTATATCGTTGGAGGCGCTACCCTCCGCGCTGCGCTTTCTTAGGACCGCTTGGGGCGTGCACGTGCGACCGAATATTGCAGCGTGGCCGGTTGGAGCATCGCATCGAAGCTGACCGGTTCCTCGGCTGGGTGCACGACCAACATCGCCTTGATGGCGAAGCACAGCACACTCGTCGACTGTGCGTTCACTTCCAGTTTGACCTCGACCTGCTTGAGCCTGCGCTCGTGGCGTTCGATCGCAAGTCGAATCGACTTGCAGATGGTCTCCCGGTCGTCATGGCTGGCAAGGCTTAGTCCAGCAAAATCGTTCAGGCCGTAGGTCAGCACCGACCGCTGGCATTCGTTGAACCCGGCAAGACGATCATCGGTATATGTAATCCGGGCGTTCAAAAGTGACTCGATATGGCTCGCGACCGTGCCTTTCAGTTCATCGAGCGACAACTGCCGCACGACAGCGGACGCCGGCTGGTTCCGGCCATCGCCGAACAATTTATCGAGCAAACTGGGTTCGAAGCGACTCATTAATCGGCAACTGTTATCGTTTTCAGGTGAAAAAATGACAATAATGCACATCTCGGGAGAACGCGAATGGTACCGCACTACGCTTGCCGATTCAATTTCCAGACGCCTGCATTTGTAATGCAGAAAATTCCTAGAGATGAACTACCACATCAGCTACGAACACAGTTTTAAAGACGCACCCGATGATTTTGTAATAAAGGTCTCGTCGCCAGCGGTCGAGGAAGTGTCGGCAAATATTGCGCGCGGCTCGCTTCCCGAGTACATCGCCGACCTGATCCATGACCGCTCGCCGCAAATCGGCAAGTTCGTAATCTGCGGATCTTGCAGCCGAAGCGTATCGGTTTTTGTGCCGCGTCGCTCCGATGCAAACTGCTCTTCGACCACACCACACACGAGTGGGGGCCCATCGGAGAATACGCGTTACGCAAGCACGATGCGGCAAGACCTCTGCAGTGGACCAAGTCCGACGAGCGGATACCGCGTCGACCGGGTGCCTTGACCAAAAAACAGCCGTCGACAGTATTTTTTCAACGTCGAGCAAAATCGTTTACTCGTGTGATCATCACGAATATGTTTTTACATTCGACCCTAAACTTAAAAGTCTGAACTGCAAAGCAGTCGTCGCACAGCAGCTTCGCGATAGTCTCGAAGTCGAGCTTCCGATGCCCTATGGCAATCGCTTCAATTTTTTCCAGAGCATCAGCAATGCCGATCATGAAATCCGGCGTAACATCGTCCTTGAAAATTACTCGCGCCCGGATGAACTGATTGATCTTTTCGGTGCGATCTACAACAGTAGTAAATTTGACAATCTACGCTGCATTACCATTAAGAAAAAACTTACTATTGCCTCATTCTTGACGAGAGTAGATACATCCGGGAAGACTATCTCAGTTCTGGCGAGTATTTTCTAATCTCGCTCTACCGAAATATCGTGTCGAGCAGAAAGCTGATCGTTATCGATGAGATTGATATTTCTCTTGATGCTGCCGCTCAAGCAAAGCTCGTAGAGCAGCTGAGGCTGTCCTGTCAGAAGTATGCGGTGAACATTGTTTTTACCACGCACTCCCTGACGCTCGAATGATTTCTTTGAATACACTCGCCTGCCGGCGCTCTCGTAAGCGAGATACAAGCTACCTTCAGCGTAAGAGAACAAGCCTATCGCGGATATTGACGCGTTTGACAGGGTCGAGGACGCTGCCAGATGTGGCCACTAAGCGGTGGCAGCAAATCAGATCTTTGCTTTCGTCACCCCACCAATTCACCTATCCCACCACGCTCAATGCGGTCTTTATCGACAAACGCAAAGCGCTGATCGAGAATCGCTAACCCGCAGCCCGAGAATCAAGCGCGACCAAGCGCGCAACGGAAGCAGGGACACTGCCGAGCATCATCAAACCGGGAACCGAGCCCCATGACGCAACTTGCACACGCCATTAACGCCTACATCCGCGCCAAAGACAACAATCGCCCCTATTTGATGGCGCAAGCGTTCGAAAGCGACGCGACGCTGACCATGATCGTCGAGACCGATCAGATCTCGTTCCCAGCCGAGGCCCATGGAAGAACAGAAATCTCGTCGGTGCTAGTCACGCAATTTGCCCTGCGCTACGAGAACGTCTTCACGTTCTGCCTGTGCGCGCCGCCATCGGATGATGCAAGATCGTTCGAATGCGGCTGGCTCGTTTGCATGACGGAAAAGGAAACCGGCGCGGCACGAATCGGTTATGGCCGATACCACTGGCAACGTGCCGACCGTTCGGCAAAAGTCTCGCGCCTTCAGATCACGATTCAGCAGATGATCGTCTTGCCCAAAGAGGCCGCCGAGCCACTTCTCCTATGGGCTCAGCAGCTCCCGTATCCGTGGTGTCTCGCTGAAGATTTAGCCAAGGAGATGCCGCACCTCGATGCACTCCGCAACATCGTCGATACCCTAACGGCATCTCGGCCCGAATCTGACGACCGCGCAGCACACGCAATGGGATAAGGCCGGCATCGATAACGAAGTCGGCTATCGCCAAGCCTTTGCCCCATGCCATCACCCCTACGGCTTGGCCACATGCCAAACCCCGGCAAACCCATCTCCGTTCTTCTGACCAGCCATCTTGTCGCCCGCGAAGCGATACAGCGGATGCCCTTCATAAGTCCACTGGTGTTTGCCATCTGCGGCGGCAATGAGCCCCCACTCCCCGCTCGGCTTGTCATACGCATCGGCGAGCGCAGCGGGCCATTTCGCCACGCAGCCGCCGGTGCAGGCGCTCTTGCCAGGGGCCGTGTCTTTGTCGAATGTATAGAGCGTCATGCCTTCGTCGTCGACAACCATGCCGTTCGAGATCTTAGGCGGCTCCGCGAACGACGCGGTCGATACAGCGCAGGCTACGACGCACAGCAACGTCTTGATCATGATCGGTCTCCAGATGCAAAACGGGAACGCAATGATTAGGGATTCGTCCGTTCCCTGACGAATTCGACGTAAATCCTCATGTGGACATCGTCGCCGACAGCGGCGGGCCACCTCGATAGTCCGAAAGCCGCGCGGCTGAAATGGCCGTCAGCCGAAAAAGCTAGCGGTCGCGCATCGCCGGATGCACCGCGCGGCGTGTCATCGAACGTCACGACGAGCGCAACCGGGCGCGTGGTCGTCCGAATCGTCAGTTGGCCCTCCAAGAGACCGCTCGAGGCACCCGTGCGCACGAACCGGGTACTGACGAAACGAATGGACGGGTAGCGCGCCGCATCGAGCATCTCGTCGCCTTCGACGATTCCAGCCAAGAACGGCGCGTTCGCTTCCAGGCTCGCCGCGTCGATCGTCACACTCACGCGCGCGGCGGCGAGGCCGTTCTCGGCCCCCGCAAGCTGGGCTCGCATTCGACCAAACCGCATCGCGAGCCGGGAGTGCCACAAGTATTTGACGTCGAATGCGACACCCGAGCGCAACGGGTCTAGCCGATACTGCGCAGGGACGACGCCGTCGTTTGCATGGCCCGTCGCGGCGGCAACGCCGATCGCCGCGCAAGCAACGCACATCACCCGTGCGATTGCCTTTGCCCATGTACCGAAAGCACCCATAGTCCTCTCGTGGCCGCGCACATCTTCACCGCGCCATGCGTCTCTATCGCCACTGCTCGGGCTGGCCGCCGAGATCGCCACAAACGTCCACAGCGATCGCACGCAGTCGATCCTCCGCAATCTCTCCCGACAACGCATAAGCCGTCTGGCGGCTCACCCAGTAATACGTGCGGCGCTCGCCTTCGCGCCAGAGCCGGACCGGCGCCTCGCCAGGCGCCGCCGCGCTGACATAAAGCGCAAGTCTTTCGCCGTCGCGGCCTTCATACATGAACTGCGCGGCTGGGCCGCCGCCTGTGCCCGGCAACAATCGCCCACCGAGGAACGAATAGCCGTACTCATCGAGGGACGGCACGGAAAGGGGACGATTCAGGCGCTTCGAGAGCCAGCCGACGAGCGCTCCCTCACGCGCGGCCGCGACTTCAACCACATGTTGCCGTTCAGGGGCGTAGACCGCATAGGCGAGGTCGGCCTGCCGAGCGAATGCCATCTGCGTCGCCGGTGGCGCGCGATAGACCCCAAAGCCGCCGGCAAACCACGCGAGCGCAACGCCAGCGGCGAGCGAGCATGCAGCCAGCGCGGCTTGCCGCCACCAAGGCGTGCGCGTGCGCAGCACGATGCAGGGGCCGTTCGTTTGCGCCGCGGGATCGGCGAATAGCGCTCGCAAGGCAGCCCGCTGTGCGCGGTAATGCGTCACGCGACTTGCCGCATCGGGGTCGGCCGCAAGCCGCTCGGCGATCGCCCGACGTTCCGCCTCCGGCAACTCGCCATCGACGAACGCCGAAAGCGCGTCGAGCTCCGTTTCGCTGAAGCCATCCGTAGGCGTGGGGTGAGAATCGTCGCTCATCTGGTATTTCTCACTGCTTTCAAAGAGGGCGCCTGACGCGGTGAACCATCCGCGAGCAACTGCCGCATATGCTCGCGGGCACGCGCCAACCGCGACATCACCGTGCCGATGGGCACGCCGAGCACCGTCGACACCTCCTGATAACTCAACTCTTCGACGCAGACGAGCAGAAGCACTTCCCGCTGCTCGAACGGCAAGCGATAGAGCATGCGCTGGACGTCGCGCAGCACCAGCGAGTCGACTTGGCCGCTCGGCGCCTCGAGTCCCTGCCACAGCGCATGTTCGCTATCGATCGCGATTTCCCGGCGCGCACGCAACTGATCGATGTAGAGATGGCGCAGAATCGTCAGAAGCCATGCGCGCAGGTTGGTGTCCGCGCGGAAAGCGCGCACGCGCGTGAGCGCACGCTCGGCCGTGTCCTGCACCAAGTCGTCTGCCCAAGCCGAATCGCCCGTCAACGCGCGCGCATACCGCCGCAACTGCGGAAGCCACCCGACGACGTCAGCTTCGAAGCTCACCGAAACGCACCGCGCTCAGTAGCCACCGCTGCCGCTTCCGCCACTACTGCCCCCACTACCGCCACTGCCATAGCCGCCGCTCGTCGATTGCCCCGACGACGACATCCCGCCCATCGATCCGCAGCCAGCGGACAACGCGAGCGCAAGCACGGTGAACACGGCAAAAACCATCCGCATCGATCTCATCTCCGCCTCCTAAGCGTCCAAGGACATGGCATAAACGGCCCGCGCATGTACCTTATTCCATGGAAGCAGAAAAAGAGGGGCTCGTGTGTAGGCAGGCGGGCATCCGATAATCGTAAAAGGCGACCCGATCGCCCTCGTCTATGCCGATGCCGATGCCTATGTACCGGACAACGGGGCATCTGCTTGGTCGCTCACCAGCCAGATTTATTGGGAGCGCTTCACTGCAGGCGTGACGGCGGACGGCTTGAATTGCACGCCCCCAGCGCATCTTGACAGCCGATGCCGGCCCATCCCATCTCCACTTTCCCGCAAGCGATCAAGCTAACCGGCAATTGGCGCAATGTCCGCGGCAAGACCTTCATCGCCGCATTCGGCTGCGACTCGATCCCGAATGGGCCACGCGTCGGCTCGAGTGCCCACACCATATTCCGCGGCTAGCTCCCGAGGCACTCGCCGACATTCTCTTGAACGCTTCGGTGACGGCGTGAAGCCACACGGGCGGCAAGGTGTGCGAGGATGCAGCCTAGACGTCTTCACGCGACCGACGGCGACCATGCGATGGGATGGCATCCCCAGCGCGCTTGCGGCGGCTGGTTTCCTATCGCTTTTGGGTTGGATGGCGAAGCCCCTCAGTCAGTTGGCGTTGTGACGTGAATTTTTATAAATGCGAGGAGACCATGCCATTTCAAGCAGTTCCTGGAAGCGACGACGGGTCCGGCGGCAATTTTCCGTCCGAACTGAGGACTTTTTTCAACCAATGCGGTTTACGGCACTACAACGGCTGCCTGAAGTTCTCCGACAGTCGCCATAGGGAGAGAGTCGTCCCGATCTTCCACGACGACTGCCTCGAAGGGAAGCCAGCGACATACACACTCCTGCAACGGCTTCGCAAAGCGATGCGGACGAACAGCCTGATTCACAGCTTCGAAGTCAATGCTCGTTCGATACACCAGAACGAGCATGGCTATTTGCCGTTCAAGGATGACGGGCCGGCGCTGCGGCATGAGGTCAGTGCGCCGGTCATCCGGAACGCCGCGGTTACTGTCGGTGCGTTGCCGCATAATCAAGCGTCGGCTGGCGCGGCTACCAAAGGGCAATTCATGGAATACACGTGCCAAGACGGTATGCACGTGCAATGCCGACTCGTCGTCGACTACCGTTTCGGTTTTGTCTACATGACCTTTGGGCACTATCACGCGGATTCGTTTGCGTTACTGATCCGCTCTCCGGCGGAATTGTACTTCGAGGTCATACCGACTCTGTCTGCGCTAGACGCCCGTTTCGTGCAATAACCGGGGCGAAGATAAACGGATGGATGCAGGCCGGGCTTCGCCGACAAGGCGGGGTTACGGCTCGCTGCCGCGCCCCAACGTTTCCTGTAGAAAGGCAATAAAACTCACCAGCTTCGGTGGCATATGCGCATCGGGCAGATGCACCACATGGACGGGCCACGTGGGAGGCGGCCAGTCGGGAAAAAGCCGAACGAGTCGCCCCGCATCCAAATCGTCCTGCAGCATCACCTGCGGTTGCAAAATGATGCCCAATCCCGCCAGCGCGGCTTCTCGAAGCGCAAGACCGCCGTTCACATCGAGGCGACCGCGTACAGCGATGCGCTCTACCCCCTTGCCGTCGGGACGTGGAAAGTGCCATTCACGCTCGGGACCCGCAGCGACCATAAATGCCAGGCAATTGTGCTGCGCCAGATCGGCGGGGGCCTGCGGATGCCCGTGGCGCGCCAGGTAGTCCGGCGACGCGCAAGCAATGCGCGGAGAACGGGTCAGTGGCCGCGCGATCAAGCCCGAGTCCGGCAGCACACCGGCGCGGATGGCGGCGTCAAAGCCTTCCTCTGCAAGATCGACGAAGCGGTCGTTCAAGGACAACTCGATCTGGACTTCAGGGTAGCGGTCCAAGTAGCCGGCAAGCGCCGGCACGAGCACACGCGTGCCATAGATCACTGGGCAACTTACCCTCAATCGGCCACGCGGGCTGCTTTGCATCTCGCGCGCATCGAGCTCGGCGGACTCCACTAACGTCAGAATTTCGAGGCATCGCGCGTGATATCGCTTGCCGAGTTCGGTCAGGCTCTGCCGCCGTGTGGTGCGATTGAGCAGTCGGCCTTTGAGACGCCGCTCCAACTCACGGATATGGTTGCCGACCATCGTCGGCGTCATGCCGCTGCCTTCGGCCGCAGCCGTGAAGCTCCCGCGCTCGACTACGCGCGCAAATATCTCCATGCTGCTGAATCGGTCCATTCAGAAATCCTGTTAACGAGTGCCGAAAGAAATTATGGGTTTATCAATCTCAATTAAGAAATAATACTTGGGTCCTCGCCGTAATCACAACCCGCTACGAGGCCCTCATGACTAGTACTAGTGCAAGCACACCTCTCCGCAATCAACACGTCGTCCTGCTGGGAGGCACTTCGGGGATCGGCCTAGCCACGGCCCGGGCCGCACTGGCGGCTGGCGCCTCGGTGACGGTAGTTTCATCGAGCACACGGCGCGTCGCCGAAGCCGTCGCCAGCCTCGGCGACCGGGCCGAGGGCAACACGGTCGATCTGAACCACGAATCGGCTGTGCGCGCGCTGTTTGAACAAGTCGGACCGTTCGACCATCTGGTCTATAGCGCCGGCGATTCGCTACGAACCGGAGCGCTCGTCGACATGCCGCTCGACACGGTCCGTCAGGTTTTCGATGTGCGCGTCTTCGGCGCCATTGCCGCCGTCAAACATGCAACGCCGTATCTGCGTCGCAGCGGCTCCGTCGTGCTAACCAGCGGTATCGCCAGCTTGCGACCGCAAAACGGCTGGGCGGCACTGGCCAGCGCCTGTGCGGCAATGGAAGGCCTCACGCGCGCACTGGCGGTGGAATTGGCGCCCATTCGCGTCAACCTCGTGAGCCCCGGTTTAGTGCGCACGCCGCTGTGGGCCAACTTGTCCGAAGCTGACCGCGAGACGCTCTACGCGACGAGCGAGTCGGTCCTGCCGGTCGGGCGAGTGGGTGAAGCCGAGGACATCGCGCAAACTTACGTCCATTTGATGACCAATCGCTATGCCACGGGGCAGACCATCGTCGTCGACGGCGGCGGCGTGCTGGTTTGATGGCCATACCCCTCGATCGATGCCATCAAGGACGGGAATCTTTTTTTCGTCGAAAGCGATCTTCGGTTGCTATGGGCAATCGATGGTGAAATTGACTTCCGTCGGCGCCGAGACCAGGATTCACATATGTCCCGCGCCGAACGTCTCCTTCACCTGCTGCAAGTACTACGCCGTTATCGACATCCCGTGAGCGGCCAGATCCTCGCTCACGAACTCGGCGTGAGCATCCGCACGCTCTACCGGGACATCGCCAGTTTGCAGGCCCAAGGCGCAATGATCGAGGGCGCACCAGGCATCGGCTATGTGATGAAACCCGGCTTCATGCTGCCACCCATCATGTTCCGCTCGGAGGAGCTCGATGCTCTAGTGCTCGGCATGCGTTGGGTGGCCGATCGCGGCGACAAGACGCTATCGGCCGGCGCGCTGAGCACGCTAGCGAAGATAGCCGCCGTATTGCCCACTGAATTGCGTCGCGAACTGGAGGAATCCTCGCTGCTGGTCGGCGCGCCGTTGACGAGGCCCACTCACACGATCTCGCCGGACCTTCTGCGTGCCGCGGTCCGTGCAGAGCGAAAGCTCGATCTTACTTACGTGGATAGCAACGGCACTCACTCGCGGCGCGTCGTATGGCCATTCGCCTTGGTGTATTTCGATCAAGCGCGCGTGCTGATGTGCTGGTGCGAGCTTCGCGCCGACTTTCGGAATTTCCGTTCCGATCGAATCTTGAACGTCGAGCAGATGGAGGCGCGCTATCCAAAGAGACGCCCCACGCTGCTTCGCGAGTGGCGCAAGCTCAACCAAGTCGCGAGTCGCACCATACTGCCAGAAACTGACAGCATCGATCATTAGACTGGGTCTCCTTTTCTTGACGAGGAGACTCAAAATGAAGTTCGCATCGGTTCGTGTCGTTACTCAGGATCTCGAAAGACTCGTCGAGTTTTATCAGAGGCTTTCGGGCGTCGGGGCTGCACGCCTTGCCGATGGATTTGCCGAGATGCGATTCGAGGGTTTGACGCTTGCGCTTTCCGCCGAGCACCTGATCAAGCTTTTCAACGCCGGGGCAGCGACTGCCGCCGCCAATCGGTCAGCAATCCTGGAGTTCGAAGTGCAGGACGTCGACGCGGTGTTCGAACGGATGAATGCGTTCGGAGCGAACATCGTGATGCCGACGACATTGATGCCTTGGGGCAATCGCTCGCTCCTGCTGCGTGACCCTGACGGCAATCTCGTCAACATATTTTCTCGGCCCGAGCGCTGAGGAGACCCGCCGGGCGACCGCCCCACCTGCGGCCCGCCACCGTCTCAGCCCGCAACCCGCCTTGGACATTGAATAGCATCGCCGGCGCACAATCTGCGATGATTGCCGAGAACCCATCCTGCCTGGAATAAGCATGGAACTTCGGCATCTTCGCTATTTCATCGCTGTCGCCGAGTTGCGCAGCGTGCGCGCGGCGTCCGAGCAGTTGCATGTGACGCAGCCGGCCATCTCCCGCCAAATCCAGGATCTCGAAGAGGCCATCGGCGCGGCGCTCTTCGAACGCACGCCACGCGGCTTGACGCTGACGCCCGCAGGCGATGCGTATCTGTCGGAAGCGCGCGACATCCTCGCCCGCGTCGACGGCGCGAACCGGCTAGCGCGCCGCATCGCATCGGGCGTACAGGGTCACTTGCGCATCGGCTTCGTCGAAAACGCCGCATGGAGCGGCATCGTTTCGCACGCGCTGAGCGCTTTCGAGCAAGCCGCGCCCAACGTCGCACTCGAACTCACGCCGATGAACACGCCCGAACAACTCGACGCGCTGGCCGCGGGGCGGCTCGACGGCGGTTTCTGCTATCGCTTCGGCGCCATGCCCGAAGGCATCGGTAGCGTGCACGTGCTCGATCAGAACGTCGTGCTGGCCGTGCCCGAAGCATGGCCGCAGGGCAACGCGGGGCCGGTCGCCGCACATGAACTTGCCGGCAAGCCGTTCATCGCGTTCCCGCGCCGCGTTTATCCGGCGTATTACGACCGCCTGCTGTCCGCCTGCGCCGAACGCGGGCTCACGCTCGATATCCGGCAGGAGGCATCGACGGAAACCACGATTCTTTCGCTGGTATCGGCGGGGATGGGTGCGGCCATCGTCAATGCGGCCAATCTCGACCGGCTGCCCCCACGCGTGCGCTTCGTTCAATGGCTGGATCTGTCGGTGCCCCTGCCGCTCGATTTCTGTTTCGTCACACAACAGGTCAATCCCGCACTCGAGCGTTTCGTGCAACTGCTGGCGTAACGGCGACCGCGCGTGCGATGCCTCAAAGGCATCACCCGCCGCAGAAAACGGCATTAGCCGGACGTTTTTTTGTCACCGATAGTAAAGACACCCCAGGCTCTTTACTGTTCGCGCCATGTCCCCTCCCGCTACGCTCATCGCCACCGATATCGACTTCGAACGCACCGGCTTCCAAACCGGCGCGTTGCGTCTGCCCTATTCACACGACCGCTCGGGATACGGCCATGTGCCCATTCCGCTAGCCGTGCTCAATGCCGGTGCGGGCACCGGTCCGACCGTTCTGCTGACCGGCGGCAACCACGGCGACGAATATGAAGGCCCGGTCGCGCTGATGAAGCTGATGCAGCGCATGCCGTCGATGGCCCTACGCGGTCGCCTGATCGTCGTCCCGGGTCTGAATTTCCCCGCCTTCCTCAACGGCACCCGCACCTCGCCGATCGATCACGGCAATCTGAACCGGCTGTTCCCCGGCGCGCGCAACGGCCAGCCCACGGAGATGATTGCTCACTACGTCGAAACCGAACTGCTCCCGCGCGCCGATGTCGCCATCGATTTGCACGCGGGCGGCGCGTCGTTCGAGCATGTGCCCACCCTGCTCGCTTCGCCGCCCGCCGAAGGCGAACGGCGCGCGTTGTACATGGATCTCGTTCGCGAATTTGGCGCGCCGCACACGATGATCATGGATCTGCTCGGCGAGGACCGTACCTTCGCCGCGGCGGCCGAACGACACGGCAAGCTGTTCCTATGCGGCGAATTCGGTGGCCATGCAGGCTGCGACGCGGCGAACCTGGCAATCCTCGAAAACGGCTTGCAGCGCGTGTTGCACCGGCTCGGCGTGGTTTCCGGGGCACATCCTGCGCCTGCCGGCAGGACCCGTTTTCTGCGCGTGGAAGGTGCGCGCCATTATGTGTACGCGCCGCTTGCCGGCATATTCGAACCTGCATTCAAGCTCGGCGAGCAGGTGCGCGAAGGTCAACTTGCCGGGCGTCTTTACGATCCGCATCGTCCTTGGCAAGCACCGCTCGATATCGCGTTTCGAAGCGACGGCATGGTCATGTGCATGCGGACCTTCGCGCGCGTCGAGCCCGGCGACTGTATCGCATTGCTAGCGTCCGAAGCCAACGCGGACTGAGCCACACAATCCACCTCGGAGTCCGCCAATGAGCGCTCATCCTGTATCGACCCAGCCCGCAAGCGACGTCGCACCTTTCGCGTCGTACGGCGACGTGCGCCATCCCGGGTACGTCGTCATGCTCTTTTTCGTGTGCTTCGCGTTTTCCTATCTGGACCGCCAGGTCGTCAGCATTCTCGTGCAGCCGATTAAGCAATCGCTTGCGCTCACCGATACGCAAATCGGCTTGCTGCAAGGCTTTTCGTTCACGATGTGCTATGCGACGGCGGGTGTATTCGTCGCGCGGCTCGTCGATCGGGGCAACCGTGTGAAGCTGATCGCGGCCTGCGTCGCCATCTGGGCCGTTTCGACCATGGCGTGCGGGTTTGCCGCCAACTTCACGGAGTTGTTGCTCGCTCGCGCCGGAACCGCTGTCGCCGAGGCGGCGCTCAGCCCCGCGGCACTGTCCATCTTCAGCGACATCTTCGCGCCGCGTCGCGTAGCACGCGCAAGCAGCATGTTCATGCTTGGACCGTATGTGGGCGGCGGCGCCGCGCTGTTCGGCGGCGGCATACTCCTGACGGCCGCCGCGGCGGGACAGAGCAACGCATGGCTGAGCGCACACGGCTTCGCGCCGTGGCAAGCGGTGTTTGTTGCGGTTGGGCTGCCCGGCCTGCTGCTAGCGGCGCTCGTTGCATTCACGGTCCGCGAGCCGATGCGGCTGGAGACGAATACGTCGAGCGCGCATGCACGGGACGAGATGCCTTCGCTGCGCGTGGTACTTGCCGAACTATTCGTGCGCAATCGCTTCTGCCTGCCGTACTTCGCGGCGTACGTCGCGTTGATTACGCTGTTCTATTCGCACGCCGCCTGGTTTCCCACCTTGCTGATGCGTCATTTCGGTCTCGCGCCGAAACTCGTCGGACAGATGGCCGCGCCTGCCTACATGCTCGGCGGCATGTCGGGCGTAGCCTGCGCGGGCCTGCTTGCAAGTCGCGTGAGCGATGACACCACATTGCGCAAGGTGCTTGCCTTCTCCGCATGCGCCGTGGCGTTGCTGGTGCCCGCCGCCGTCGCCATGCCGCTCGTCGGTAGCAGCGGCCTCGCCATCGTGCTCTACGGCGCCAGCGCATTCACCGCCAGCATTGCGATGGGACTCGCGCCCGTGCCGCTGCAAATTGCCGTGCCCAACCGAATGCGCGGCCGTTCTTTGGCGCTGCTCGTCTTCATGACCAATGCGATCAGCGGCGGCGTTGGCCCGCTATCGGTAGGCTATTTGAACGAGCGGCTCGGGCAGACGGGCACGAGTTTGGGATGGGCGTTGGCGCTCGTCGGCGGCAGCTCGGCATTCGTCAGCGCGATACTCTACGCAGTGGCGGCGCGACGCGCGACGGCCGCAACCTCGAACTGAAAGCTCAGGAGCACGGACAACCATGAAATCCGCTTCCCAAGTTCACCGTATCGGCGCGGCAACCATCACTCGCGTCGACGAAACGCGCTTCGCGCTCGCGCCCGATCGTTTGTTTCCGGCATGGACTGCCGACGACGGCCGCGCGCTCGAAGAACGTTTCACCACCGACAGTCTCGATCTCACCAATGCGCGCGTGCCCTTGCACACGCATCTGTGGGTGGTCGAAATCGACGGCACGACGATCGTCGTCGATACGGGCATCGGCAACGGCAAGGCGCGGCCGTTCAGTGCGTTGTTCGACATGCTGGACAACCCCGTTCTCGAACGCCTGGAAGCGGCCGGATTCAAGCGCGAGAAGATCGATTACGTGCTGCTTACGCATCTGCATGTCGACCATGTCGGCTGGAATACGCATTGGCAGGATGGCCGCTGGGCTCCCGTGTTTCCGAACGCGACGTATGTGTTCGGCGAGCGCGAGCGGGATTTTTTCGCGACGCCGGATGGGGCGTCGCGGGCAATGGTGTTCGACGATAGCGTCCTTCCGGTCATCCAAGCCGGGCAGGCGCGTGTCGTGCCGGACGCGGGTGACGAAATTCTCGACGGCATCCGCTTTCTGCCGACGTTCGGCCACAGCATCGGCCACATGGCGATCGAGATCCGCTCGCGCGGCGAAACGGCGATTTTCTCCGGCGACGTGATGCACAGCGCGGTCCAGGTGCATCGGCCGGAATGGAATTCGACGTTCTGTCTCGATCAAGAGCAGGCGCGCGCATCGCGTCAACGCTTGCTGGCGTATGCCGCGGAGAAGGGCGCAACTGTGTTTGCCGCGCACTTCGCGCAGACCTCGGCGGGGACCGTCACGCGGAACGACAATAGCTTCGAATGGCGCTACCTGGCCGCTTGATTAGAATCCGGAATCCGATCCCCCGCGTTTCAATTGACGGTTATCGCTATCCGCGTTTGCGCAGCGGCTCGAGCAAGCCCTTCAAGCCGTTATGGTCCATCTCGTGCATCAGCGCTAGCAACCGGCCGATGTCGCCCCGCGGAAATCCTTCGCGCGCCAACCAATTGAGGTAGTGGCCGGGCAGGTCGGCGATGAGCCGGCCCTTGTATTTGCCGAAAGGCATGGTGACGGTGACGAGGCGTTCAAGATCTGGCGCTTGCATGGGCGCTATTGTGCACGGCTTTGCGTGCCTTCACGCCGAAAGCTGGTATTGTTTCCACCGCCCGTCGCGGCGCCGTACTTCGCCTTTCGCCTTGACGGACCGACCGAACACGTTGGAGCAAATGCGCATGGAATCAAAACAGGTGGGCGGCGACGAACTCGACATGAAGGATGCCTCGGGGCCGGACGCCATCGCACAAGCGGATCCGGCGTGGACCGCCCTCGTCGAGGAGATCCGCGGCGCCGTGGCGCGAGCGCTGCCGGCCTCGAGCGAAGCGGCGCAGGCCCTAGCGTGGCGCTGGATCCGATGCTTGACTCGAATGACGCACAACGACTCGACCCTAGCCTTCGAGTTGCTGAGGATGCAGCTTGGCGAGCAGCCCGCCCCGGAAATCGCCGGCATGACGGCACAAAGGCTGGCATGGATCGATGAAGCATTCATCTACGCGCGCTGCGCGGTGTTCGCCAAGTATCTCAGCGCTGCGCAGGCCGAAGAAGTGCGGCGTCGGCAACTGGCTGCCAAGAACCGGCGAGCGAAGCCCGCGCTGATCGCTGAACTGCGGTCACACATGGAGGCGGGCACCGATGTGAGCACTGCCCCCGTGCAGGCGATCGTCAAGCGCTGGCGGCCGCTTTTTCGCGAAAGCTTCTGCGGAGACGACGCCGTGTTGGAAGCTTGTATTCGCGAAGCCTTGATGCGCGAGCCCGATTTGTTCTTGGGCATCGGTTTCGACGAGGCGCTGCTGGCCTATCTGCACAAGGCGCATATGGTGGGCAACGACATCACGCCCGCCGCCGCGGGACCCAAGCCAAGCGCATTGACCGTGGCCATCCAGCGAGCCGCGCACCAGTTGCTCGATCGTCCGCTCGTGCTCGACGATCCGCTCGCGTTGGCGCTCCTCGGCGAGGCGGAGCAGCAGGCGCTCCGCGAGAACCTCGACAAGTTGCGTCAGCCACCGTCTTTAGGGATGCGCAGTTCCGTGGTCGTACGCAGCCGGTTGGCCGACGACGTGTGGGGCGAGGCGCTCGAGCGCGGCGTGCGCCAATACGTCGTCCTCGGCGCGGGCTTGGACACGAGCGCCTACAGGCACCGCGATGCACCGGGGCGCGTCTTCGAAGTCGATCTGCCGGCCACGCAGATGTGGAAACGCGCGCGCCTGCAAGAAGCCGGCATCGCGGTGCCGCAGTCGCTGCATTTCGTGCCGGTCGACTTCGAGCGCATCGGGCTGGCGCAAGGCCTGGCGCGCGCCGGTTTCGATCCTAGCGCTCCGGCCAATTTCAGTTGGCTGGGCGTGACGATGTATCTCGACGAGGGCGCCGTCACCGAAACCTTGCGCTTCATCGCAGGCTGCGCCAAAGGCAGCGCAGTGCTGTTCGAATATGCGGTGCCGCTGTCGAGCTTGCCCCCCATCATGCGCATCGCGATGGAGCAGATGACCGCGCAATTCGCGGAGCGCGGCGAGCCGTGGAAGAGCTTCTTCGAACCTGCCGCTTTGAGCGAGACGTTGACCACGCTCGGCTTTAGCGGCAGCAAGAGTTGGACGCCGAGCGAGTTGAACGAGCGCTATCTCACGAACCGCACTGATGGGTTGAAGCTCGGTGCGCCACCGACCCGGCTCGTTCTGGCAACGGTCTGAGCTAGGTATCCGATTGCATCGCCCATCGCCGACCTGACCGGTGATGCAATCGGACGATGCAAGTCGTTTCATCGTTTGAGCCAGCACGCACGGATGACACGGCGCATCTGCAGCACCTTGCCGCGGCGATTCATTTCGACTATATTGGAAATATGGAAGAGAATGAAGCCATCGGCGCCCTAGCTGCGCTTGCTCACCCGTTGCGCTTGCGCGTATTCCGGATGCTGGTCGTCGCGGGACCGGGCGGCTTGACGCCGGGGGCCATTGCGGGAGCGCTCGACATCCCCAATGCGACCCTCTCCTTTCATCTGAAGGAGTTGATGCATGCAGGCCTCGTCACTCAGCAGCGCGACGGGCGCAGCCTGATCTATCGGACCGCGTTCGAGCGAATGAACGCGCTGCTGAGCTTTCTCACGGAAAACTGTTGTCAGGGCGAGGCTTGCCTCGCGCCGGGCGCCGATTCCTGCAAATGCTGAAAGGAGCACCTTCATGAAGCGGTTTCACGTCCATGTTCACGTCGACGATCTTGCAGAGAGCGTCGCGTTTTATACGAAGCTGTTCGCGGCCGAGCCGGCAAAGCTCGAAGCGGACTACGCCAAATGGATGTTGGACGATCCTCGCATCAACTTTGCGATTTCGACGCGTGGCACGAAAGCCGGTGTAGACCATCTCGGCTTTCAGGTGGAGGATGCGGCGGACCTCGCCGAACTTGCTCAGAGGGCGAAGGCCGCCGACATGGCCCTGCTGGATCAGGGTGAAACCACCTGTTGCTACGCGCGCAGCGACAAGCACTGGATCGTCGATCCGCAGGGTATCGCTTGGGAACACTTTCATACGCTGGATAACGCCCCGGTCTATGGCGAGGGCGGCCAACAATCCCCGTCCCCGCGCGCATCGGTTTGCTGCGGCTCGCAGGGCAAAGGCGCCGACGCCCCTGCTAAGCCGGCCGGTTCCGCCTGCTGCTGAACGTACTTCATGACACTCGGGCGATGGCCGCAATGACGACGAACGTACTCATTCTCTGCACCCACAATTCCGCGCGCAGCGTGCTTGCCGAAGGCATGTTGAACCATTGGGCGAGCAAGCTGGACAAGGATGTGCGCGCCTATAGCGCCGGCAGCGCCCCGAGCGGGCGCATCAACCCGTTCGCGCTCGAAGCGCTGACCCATGCCGGTGTCGATACCGCGGGCTATCGGAGCAAAAGCTGGGATGAATTCGTCGCCGACACTGCGCCGCGGATGCGCATCGTCATCACGGTGTGCGACAGCACAGCGGCGGAGCAATGTCCGCTCTGGCCCGCAAGCCCCGTCAAGGTTCACTGGGGCTACGCCGATCCATCCAATGCGCCCGGCGGCGACGAAGGCAAACGGCAGGCGTTCGAACTCACACGCCAGGCGATCGGCTATCGCATGCTGCAGTTGCTTGCGCTGCCACTCGATCGTTTGAGCGACAGCGAACTGCGACACGCATTGAACGGCATTCAATCGAGCTGAACCGGACCTATCTGAAACATTCCATGACCGCCACGCACGTCACGCCTTCGAAAAAGCCCTTCGCGAAGGCGCCCATCAGCTTCTTCGAGCGATACCTCTCCCTTTGGGTGGCCTTGTGCATCGTCGCCGGAATCTTCTTCGGCCAGTTGCTCCCCGGCGTATTCCAGGCGATCGGCCGAATGGAATACGCGCACGTCAATCTACCGGTCGGCCTGCTGATCTGGGTCATGATCATTCCGATGCTGGTCAAGGTCGACTTCGGCGCATTGCATGAGGTTCGTCAGCACGTCAAAGGCATCGCCGTCACGTTGGTCGTGAACTGGCTCGTCAAACCGTTCTTGATGGCGTTTCTCGGCTGGCTATTCGTCAAGCACCTGTTCGCGCCGATGCTGCCTGCCGCGCAACTGGACAGCTACGTCGCTGGCCTGATCCTGCTCGCCGCGGCGCCCTGCACGGCGATGGTGTTCGTCTGGAGCCGGCTCACGGGCGGCGATCCGTTGTTCACGCTGTCGCAGGTGGCGCTGAACGACAGCATCATGGTGATCGCCTTCGCGCCGCTCGTCGGGTTGCTGCTCGGCATTTCCGCCATTACCGTGCCGTGGGCCACGCTGCTCACCTCGGTCGTGCTCTATATCGTGATTCCGGTGGTCCTTGCGCAGGTGCTGCGCAAGGCGCTGCTCGGCAGGGGCCAAGCCGCATTCGATGCGGCGATGGAGAAGATCGGACCTTGGTCGATCACGGCGTTGCTCGCGACGCTCGTGTTGCTGTTCGCCTTTCAAGGCGAGGCGATCCTCGAGCAACCGCTCGTGATCGCCCTGCTCGCGGTGCCCATTCTGATCCAGGTGCTGTTCAACTCGGCGCTCGCTTACTGGCTCAACCGGGCAGTCGGCGAGAAGCACAACGTCGCGTGCCCGTCGGCGCTCATCGGCGCGTCCAACTTTTTCGAGCTCGCGGTCGCCGCGGCCATCAGCCTATTCGGCTTCAATTCCGGCGCGGCGCTGGCAACGGTGGTGGGTGTGCTGATCGAAGTACCCGTCATGCTGCTCGTCGTGCGCATCGTCAATCGTTCCAAAGGGTGGTACGAACGCGCTTGAGGTGTAGGCGATGAAGCGCACGTCCATGGCAGTTGTCGCAGTTATCGCGACCTGCGCGGCCGTCCTGTTCGGCGCCGCTGTGCTCGCGCCGCCCCGCTCTCGCCGAAACCACCGCGCGCCAGAGAGATGTCCGCACGACACGGAGCTCAGGCGATGCCGTTTTCCCTTGCCTCGACGGAGAAGTAGCCAGCTAAGAGCATGAGATGGCGCGGCGAGGTCACGCCGCGGACGGCGCATGGCCCCCCCAGCGCAACAAGGGGGTACTGACCGCGAAATGGCAGTCACCGACGTTTCTGCCTTGATACCCTGCATCTGTGCTTGCGCGCCGTATCGGCAGGCGCATAACCAGCGCCGCCCATGCGATGCGACCATCACCACGCTCTAATGCAGGAGAAGACCACCATGCTCGAACTGCGCCCCGGCTGCGAATGCTGCGACAAAGCGCTCCCCCCACAGGCGGAAGACGCGCGAATCGGCTCCTTCGAATGCACGTTCTGCGCCGATTGCGTCACGAACGTTCTCCACGGTACCTGCCCCAACTGCGGCGGCGAATTCGTCCCTCGGCCGCGCCGCCCCGAAAACAAGTTGGCCAACAATCCCCCCTCGACCCAGCGCGTCTTCAATCCCGAATGCGGCAAGTAGCACTGAGCGCAGGATCGGGTCGCGTCCCCGGACGCGACCAAGAACCGCGCGCCGCTTCTTCGCAAACACTTGACATATATCACCCGCCCCTAGGCCGAGCGCTGCAACAATACGCCGATCCTGGTCCCGAGCGTATCGAGCATGCCTGCGTCCGTCGCCCCGCAAGACATCGGCTTCCCCGACCCCATGAAGCATTTGCTGGGGTGTCATGCCGACATTCGCCGTTTCTCGGGCCTGATGCTGCGGCTCGATATCCATCTGATCCATTACGGGCCGGACGATACAGCGCGCTCGACGGCGCACGACATCCTCGCCTATTTCGAGCAGGAAGTGCCCCTGCACCACGCCGATGAACGCGGCGACTTGTTCCCGACACTGCGTCGTCTAGGCGACGCCGACATCGTGCAATCGCTCGACGCCCTCGACGCCGAGCACGAATCGCTGATGCGCACCTGGCGCGCCGTGCGCGCTTGGCTGCAAGGGGTGAGAGACCGCCGCCCATCGAAGCGCCCCGACCTGCTCGGCAAATTCGCCGCGCGCTACCCCGCCTACGCCGACCGCGAAGAACGTGAAGTATTCGGCGCAATCCTGCGGCTGCCGCCCGACCAACTCGTATCGCTCGCCGACGGCATGCGCAGACGCAGAACGTTGCGCGGCGGCGGCTGAACGCATCGCCGTACCGCTGCAACAACACCTTCAAGCCCCCGCGTCAATATGGCGCGAATCGCCCCCAAAGTGTCGATAAACATCGATTTCTTATAGATGTTTTCAGGCGCAATACGCGTGAACCAGCAGCGCACCTACTGCGCTCATCCTTTACATAGATCAAAAATCGAACTTATGATCCGGCTTAACATGTATTCGCAATACATGTTAAATGCAGCTTCAGCGGGATCGATTCGCGAATCGCGCCACGTCCCGGCACTTCACCCTCTAGGAGAGAGGATATGCAATCAACACGACGCTTATGGAGATGGCTGGGCCTGGTCTGCCTGCTATCGTTCGCCGCCTTGCTTTGGCTCGGCAGGGAAATCTATTTGGCCGCCCCGCCCATTCCCAGCGCGGTCGTAAGCGACAGCGGTCAAGTGCTGTTCACCGGCGATCAAGTCAAGCGCGGCCAGCAAGTCTGGCTCGCGGCAGGCGGCCAGCAGCTCGGCACCGTCTGGGGTCACGGCAGCTACGTTGCACCCGACTGGTCGGCCGACTGGTTGCACCGTGAAGCGTTGCAACTGCGCGAAAACTGGGCTCAGCAACAATTCGGCAAGCCGTATGCGGCGCTCACGCCGGACGAGCAAGGCACGCTGGACGCGCGCCTGAAGCGCGAGATGCGCGCAAACCGCTACGACGCCGCAACGGGCCGTATCACATTGTCCGATGCGCGCACCAGCGCCGCCCGCGATGTCGCCGCTCACTACGAAGCCTTGTTCGGCACCGATCACTCGCTCGATACATTGCGCGATCAATACGCCATGAACTCGGATTCAGTCCAAAGCGCGGACGATCGCGCGGCGCTGGCCGCGTTCTTCTTCTGGTCCGCTTGGTCGGCAACGACCGATCGCCCCGGGCAAACGGACATCACGTACACGAACAACTGGCCGCACGAGCCGCTCGTGGACAACAATCCGACGGTCGCCAACGGCATGTGGTCGATCGCGAGCGTGATCCTGTTGCTCGCCGGTATCGCCGGCATGATCTGGTATCACTCGGCGCACGACGCCGGCGAAGCGCCGGTCGCGCCGCCCGCGCAAGACCCGCTGTTCAATGTGAAAGCGACGCCTTCGATGAAGGCGACCAAGAAGTACTTCTACGTGGTCATCGGCCTGCTGCTCGTGCAAGTGGGCATGGGCGCCGTCACGGCCCACTATGCCGTCGAGGGTCATAGCTTCTTCGGCTTCCCGCTGGCCGAGGTGCTGCCTTGGGTGGCTAGCCGCACGATTCACACGCAGTTCGGCGTGCTGTGGATCGCGACGGCTTGGCTCGCGACCGGCTTGTATATCTCGCCGCTCCTGTCGGGACACGAACCGAAGTTTCAAAAGCTCGGCGTCAACGTGCTGTTCTATGCGCTGCTGTTCATCGTAGTCGGATCGACGGCATGCGGCTGGCTCGGCACGCTGCAGCATCGCGGCACCGATTTCGCGTTCTGGATCGGCAACCAAGGGCTCGCCTACACGAGCATGGGTCGCGTCTGGCAGATTCTGCTGTTCATCGGCCTGCTGTTCTGGTTGGTGTTGATGGGTCGCGCATTGATGCCCGCGCTCAAGAACCCGAACACGAACGGACGCGGCTTGATCGGCATGGTGTTCCTGTCCGCCGCCTGTATCGGCGCGTTCTACTCGACGTCGCTCGCCTGGGGCCAACACACGCACTACTCCATGATCGAGTACTGGAGATGGTGGCTCGTGCACCTGTGGGTCGAAGGGTTCTTCGAAGTGTTCGCAACGGCCGTGATCGCACTGATCTTCTCGCGCCTGGGCCTCATTCGCATCGAGTCGGCCAACCGCGCCATCGTGCTCGAAACGATCGTGTTCCTCTTCGGCGGCATTCTCGGCACGCTGCACCACCTGTACTTCACGGGCTCCTCCACCGCCGTGATCGCCGTCGGCGCCGTGTTCTCCGCGTTCGAAGTCGTGCCGCTCGCACTCATCGGGCTCGAGGGATGGCAAACGTATCGCAAGACGAAAGCGGCGCCCTGGGTTCAAACGTACAAGTGGGCCATTCTCTGCTTCGTCGCAGTCGGCTTGTGGAACACCGTCGGCGCCGGTCTGCTCGGCTTCTCGATCAACCCGCCCATCTCGCTCTACTACGTGCAAGGGCTCAACATCACCCCCGCACACGGGCACGCCGCGCTGTTCGGTGTCTACGGCATGCTCGGCATCGGTCTCATGTTGTTCTGCCTGCGCGGTCTGTCGTCGCGCGAAGCTTGGGACGACTCGCTGCTCAAGCCCGCGTTCTGGCTGCTCAACATCGGTCTGTTCATGATGGTGTTCTTCTCGATCCTGCCGTCGGGGATTTACGAAGCATGGGCCAGCGTCAGCAAGGGCCTCTGGTACGCGCGCTCGCCTGAAGTCGTGCATGCGCCGATCATGCAGGCGCTCGTCTGGGTGCGCGTGCCCGGCGACATCCTGTTCACGGTCGGTGTGCTTTACCTCGGTTGGTTCGCCCTGCGCCTGCTGCGTCCCGGCCGGCCGGTCGAAGCACCCGTGAAGTCCGCGGTGCATCGCGTGTAACTCGCGCCATGCTCAGTGGATAGGGCTCGTGTTCGCATGACGCCTCGCGACGGCCGGCCCCTTGGGTCCGGCCGTCTGGCCATCGAACCTGTTCGGAGAAATACACTATGAACGCCTCATCGATCGCCTCCACCTCGCCGATGACGCGCGAGCTGATACACGCCGCGCTCACGCAAGTCATCGATCCGGAGATCGGCATCAACATCGTCGATCTAGGCCTCGTCTACGATGTCGAATCGAACGACGAAGGCTGGCGCATCGCCTTGACCATGACCTCGCCCGCATGTCCGATGGGTCAATCGATCCTCGACGAAGTGCGCGCGGTCATCGACACGTCGCTCGCGATCGGCACGAGCGTCGACATCGACCTCGTTTGGGAACCGCCCTGGGACCCGTCGATGATGAGCGATGCGGCGCGCGATACGCTGGGATGGAGCGACGATTGAACCGGACGCCGCACGCCGTCTCGAAGGCGCCGCCGTTGCGCGTTGTCATGCGGGTCGCGTTCGCCGCGGCAGTCGTGCTCACGTTCGCTTGCGGCGTGCTTGCCGGGCTGGCGCGCTTCGGCGTGGCGCTGCCGCCCCATGCAACGACCCATGCGATGTGGCACGGCGTGCTGGTGCTGCCGATGTTCTTCGGCGCGGTGGTGAGCTTGGAGCGAGCCGTCGCGCTCGGCGGCGGCCGTCATCTTTACGCGCCCGTGGCCGTCGCACTCGCGGCGGTGCTGCTACTGGCGGGCGCGCCGCCCAGGTTGGCGCAACTGCTGCTTTTCGCGGGCGCATCGCTCGCACTCGCAAGCGTGCTCGGATTGGTGCGCCGCCATACCGAGCTGCATCTAGCGATACTCGCGCTCGGCGTATCGAGCTGGTGGTTCGGCAATCTGCTCTGGCTCACGACAAGCACACCGCTCGCCGCAGTGCCGAGCTGGATCGCGTTTCTCGTCTTGACCATCGCCGCGGAACGGCTCGAGCTCACACGCCTGCGGCCCACGCCGCGGCGCGCACGGGCCTGGTTCGTGACGATCGTCGTCGTCTTGCTCGTCAGCGTCGTGTGGGCATTGCGGATACCCGACCCGGGCCTGCGTATTTTCTCCGCATGCCTGATCGCACTGGCCGCATGGCTCACGCGCTACGACATCGCGCGCGTCACGGTGCGCCAACGCGGCCTGACGCGCTTCATCGCGGTGTGCTTGTTGTCAGGCTATGGATGGCTGGCGTTGAGCGGCGCGCTAGGGGTGTTCGGCGCTTGGCGCGTTGGCCACCCTTGGCACGACGCCGCGCTGCATACGCTCACGCTCGGCTTCGTGATTTCGATGGCGCTTGGCCACGCACCGATCGTGCTGCCCGCGGTCGCACGCTTGCGTGTGAGCTATCGCCCCGTGTTCTACCTGCCGCTCGCCGTGCTCCATATCGCGCTCGGCGCGCGCGTGGCCGGCGCGCTCATGGATACGTTCGCCTTGCGCCGCGCGGGCGCCATCGGCAATGCAATCGCGCTCGCTTTGTTCGTCGCTGTCATGGCGCGGGCGGCTTGGGCCGCGCGCACCGAGTCGCGCATCGTCTCGCATAGGAGGTGACGCAACATTTTGCAGCCCTAACTGCTTCCTGATCGATTAACGGCGGCTCGCCTTCAGGTGAAGACCGCATTTTTCCTTTGATTTGCCTATCGGAGTCAAGCATGGCCCACCCCTCCCCCGACGCCACCTATCTGTTCGACGCGCGCGGCATCGCCAAGCGCTTCCGTCACGCAGCGATCTTCGCTGCGCTGGAAACGCTCGATCACGGCGAAACGATGCGCTTCGTCAACGATCACGATCCGCTGCCTCTGCTCAATCAAATCCAGCAGCGCTACGGCGACCAAGTCCGCATTCAGTATGTCGAGCGCTCTCCTGAGCGAATCGTCATCGACTTCGGCATTTGGCTCACGGCAAACGCAGGCGCCCCCGCGGAGCAATCCTCGGCAGGCGGCTGCGCCGGCGGCGGCGGCAGTTGCGGCTGCAGCGGCGGCTAAGCGACTCGGCAACCGGCAAGCCGCGAGGTCAGCGACTAGGCGGCCCGCCGCCACGGCAATCGGTCGCGCACTGCGTGGGGGCGCGACCGCTCGAAACTTAACCCAGGTCAAGTAGACGAGATAATGCCGGTCGCCGGCATTGACCCCACCATATATGGTGCATACGATGAGCAACATCACAACATATTGTGCCCATCGAGGACCGCATGGAACGCCAGCCCACGCTTGACCGTCTCCCCCAAGCCATTCGTCTCGCGCCAGCGGCCGATCGGTCCAAGCCTTTCGTCGAAGTGGGCTCCGCCATCGACGAATATCTCGACCGGCTGGACTGGCGCGTCAATGCGAACGCCAATCAGGGCTACTCGCTGGGCGGGTTGATCCTGAACATCTCGGGCAAGCTCGTCGCCAACTATTGGCTGAGCCATATCTACCCGCCCGCCGTCGGCCAAGCGCATCGCGATGCCGATCTGCATATCCATGATCTCGACATGCTCTCGGGATACTGCGCCGGGTGGTCGCTACGCACATTGCTGACCGAAGGGCTCAACGGCGTGCCGGGCAAGGTCGAAGCAGGGCCGCCCAAGCATATGTCGAGCGCCGTCGGGCAAATCGTCAACTTCCTCGGCACGCTGCAGAACGAATGGGCCGGCGCGCAAGCGTTCAGCTCGTTCGATACGTACATGGCGCCGTTCGTGCGCACGGACGGCCTGCGCTACGACGAGGTGCGCCAATACATTCAGGAACTCATCTACAACCTGAACGTGCCTTCGCGCTGGGGCACGCAAACGCCATTCACGAATCTCACGTTCGATTGGGTGTGCCCGGAGGACCTGCGCGAGCAAGTGCCCATCATCGGCGGCAAGGAGATGGACTTCACCTACGGCGAGCTGCAAGCCGAGATGGACATGATCAACCAGGCCTACATCGAAGTCATGCAGGCGGGCGACGCCAAGGGCCGCGTCTTCACGTTTCCGATTCCGACCTACAACATCACGGAAGACTTCGACTGGACGAGCCCCAATGCGAACCGTCTGTTCGAGATGACGGCGCGTTACGGCCTGCCGTACTTTCAGAACTTCATCAATTCGGAACTGAAGCCGAACATGATTCGGTCGATGTGCTGCCGCCTTCAGCTCGATCTGCGCGAGTTGCTCAAGCGCGGCAACGGCCTGTTCGGCTCCGCCGAGCAAACCGGTTCGATCGGCGTCGTCACGATCAATTGCGCGCGGCTGGGTTATCTGTATGCGGGCGACGAAGCGGCCCTCATGACGCGCATCGACACGCTCTTGGCGTTGGGCAAGGACAGCTTGGAGATCAAGCGGCTCGTCATTCAAAAGCACATCGACAACGGGCTTTTCCCCTACACGAAGCGATACCTCGGCACGCTGCGCAATCACTTCTCCACGCTCGGCGTAAACGGCATCAACGAGATGATCCGCAACTTCACGGGCGACGAGCACGATCTCACGACCGAATGGGGCCATGCGTTCGCCGTGCGTCTGCTCGACCGGATTCGCGCCAAGATGCTCGCGTTCCAAGAGGAAACGGGGCATATGTACAACCTCGAAGCCACGCCGGCGGAAGGCACGACCTATCGCTTCGCCAAGGAAGACCGCAAGCGCTATCCCGACATCTTGCAAGCCGGCACGTCCGAGATGCCCTACTACACGAACTCGTCGCAGTTGCCGGTCGGCTTCACCGAAGATCCATTCGAAGCGCTCGAGCATCAAGACGACCTGCAGCGCAAATACACCGGCGGCACGGTGCTGCATCTTTACATGACCGAGCCGCTATCGTCGGCCGACGCCTGCCGCGAACTTGTCAAGCGCACGCTGAGCCGCTTCTCGCTGCCGTATATCACCGTCACACCGACGTTCTCGATTTGTCCCAAGCACGGGTATCTGCCCGGCAAGCACGAGTTTTGTCCCAAATGCGACGAAGCGCTGCTTCAACGCAAATGCAATCAACCCGCAACGACTGAAACTACGGAGTCCTAATGATGAACGCGACCACCCAAAACGCCACCCCCGTGCTGCTCGACGAAGAACGTCAGCCCTGCGAGATCTGGACCCGCGTGATGGGATACCACCGGCCGGTCTCCTCGTTCAACACGGGTAAGAAGGGCGAATTCCACGAGCGCACCTACTTCACGGAAGAGGCTTCGCTTGCTGCCTGAGGCCGAGTCCACGCCCGCTGTCAAGCAGGCGACGCCGCTGCGACTGCTCAAGGTCGGCGGCGTCGTGCCCTTCACGGCCACCGATTATCAGGGCCAGTTGGCCGCGGTCTTGTTCGTGCAAGGGTGCCCGTGGCGCTGCGGCTACTGCCACAACACGCATTTGCAGGCCCGCACGCGCGAGGGCGTCGTCTCTTGGGCCAAGGTGATGCGTTTTCTGGCGCGACGCGTCGGGCTGATCGATGCCGTGGTGTTCAGCGGCGGGGAGCCGACGTCCGACCCCGCGCTGGCCACCGCCATCGGCGATGTCCGCGCACTCGGTTTCAAGATCGGAATGCACAGCGCGGGAACGCACCCGCGACGATTCGAACGCGTGCTGCCGCTCGTCGATTGGGTCGGCTTCGACGTGAAAGCGCCGTTCGAGGATTACGAGCAAGTGACGCGCATGCGCGAGAGCGGAACGTTCGCGCGGCGCAGCCTCGAGGCGCTGCTCTCGAGCGGGATCGATTACGAGTGCAGGACGACTGCGCATCCGAGCTTGCTGAGCGATGCGGCTCTGCTCGAGCTCGGGCGCTCGCTCTCGGACATGGGCGTGAAAAAGCACTACCTGCAGATCTTCCGCAAGCAAGGATCGGTCGACGCCGCTTTGAACGCGGTGGGCACGATGGGCTATCCGAGCGAGACGACGCTCGACGAAATGCGCCGGCTCTTTCCTACGTTCGATGTGAGGCGCGGCTAAGCGACGGACGCGACGCGGGATACGCGATGCGCAAGGTACGACGCCTTCGCCGCGCTTCGCCGATCGTCAGCCAGACATCAGCGATGCTCCGCCGAGGCGGTCTCGCAGGTCTGCGCTTCGCCCTCGGCGAGCGAGCTCGCCGCACGCGACACTTCCTCGATCACCTGCTCCGCCTGCTCCACGTCGAAGTCGGCATGAAATCGCTTTTTCACCCCATGCTCGGCTAACTGCACATATTCGTCGGCGGCGATATCGTGCCGCGCGAGCGAATGCTTCACGCATGCGAGCGCGCAGCCGTCGATCGCAATGATCGGCCGCCCCGAGCGCGCGATCTTGACCAATGCCGGGACATCCCCGCCCACGCCGGCGATGCACGACATTTCAGCCATGCCGCGCCGGTCGAGCTGCAAGGCGACGTGGTTGGCCATCTGCGCCGCGCTCGAGCACCCCGAGCACGAGTAGACGAGCGGTAACGCGCGACGTTCATTGTTCATCTTCGAAACCTCCGTGACTATGCTCCACGCCGACGAGCGTTGGAGCCGCCCCCCGTGGGAGGCGCCCTGCTATCGCGGCGGGCTGCGCCTGCCGCGCACTGCGAACGCGGGCGCGAACCGCTCGAGCGAAAAATTCGACAAGTCGATCGCGTCGAGCGAATTCTTGACGAGCAGCCCCAGTTCCGTGTCGCCTTCCATCGTCAAACGACGGCTGAAGAACAGCGTGTCGGGGTCTTGCGTGCGCCGCGCCAACTGAAAGAAGTCGTAAGCGCTCGCGCTGATCGTCAGTGCGACGTCTCCGACGTGTCGTGCCGCGCGAAACGCGCCGCCGCGGTAGACGAAATCGAACGCCACCCCCGCGTCGCGTACCTCGATTCGCAACGCACGGTCTTGCAGTTGCGCGAGCGTATCGTCGGGAAGATGAGGCTTCACCGTCATATTGAGCCCACCGACGAACAACAGCGAGCCCGGATACGCCGGAAGCTTGGACAGCACGCCGCGTATCAGCGAAGGCACCTCGTAGCCGCTTTGGCTCATCGAGCACTCCCAATGGGTTCGACCCGCGTCGATTCCTGTTTCCGCGCCAACCCCGGCATGCCGTGCCAATATCCGTCGCAGCGCGATTCGGGCATGAGTTGCGCCATGCGCTCGAGCGCCTGCGCACCGCTCAGTCTGCCAACGGCCACATCGCGAAAGATGCCGACGACCTCGCTCATTCCTTCCGACTGCGGGCTCAAGCGAAGCACGTCGACGCCGAGCGCTTTCAACCTATCGATCGAATCGACGAGGTTGTAGACGCGGGCCGATTGAATCGAAATGCCGTTCAACACGAGGAAAGGCTGCCCTTCTCGTGTGCGCAGCATGAGACCGTCCGGGTGTTCGATGCAGACGTATTGGCAGTTTTCGCGCGGCAGATTTCGTTGCCGCGCAGTGAAGCACCGCGCGGAAAACGCGAGCGGCAAACGCCCATAGGCAAAGACTTCGGTCTGCACGCCATCGGGCCGCGCGCGCTGCATCTGCCCGAGCGCTTCCGCACTCATTTCCAGCGGCATGACCCAGCGTTTTGCGCCCACGCCGGCCAGCACGTCCAGCGTCGGCTCGTTGTAGACGTTGAGCCAGGGACCCGCGACGAACGCGTTGCCTTGCAGGTTGCGCACCGCGCCCATGTCGTTCGCTTCGACGAGGTACCGGCCGTTGCCGGTCACGGCTTTCATCGTCGCGACGTCCTTGCCCGATTCGAGCAGAATCTGCGTCGACAGCACGACTTCCTTGCCCGCCTGCGACAGCATCCGCGCGACTTCGAGCCAATCGGACAGCCGCAGCTCGTGGCGCCGCGAGCACACCGTCTCGCCCAGATACACGATGTCGACGGGCGCCGTGCTCATCGCTTCGTAAAATTGCAGCGTCTGGACGCGCGACCAATAGTAATGAATCGGACCGATTGCGATCTTCACTTGCTCTCCTGCGCTGCGCCTCATTTCCAAGGACGGTGGTAGGCGCCCAGCGTGTGTTGCTGACCTTCCGCGACTTTATCGAGTTCGCCCATCCAAGCCGGCTTGACGCTGTAGCGCTGGGGGTTGGCCCGGCACTGATCGATCGCGTCGCGCCATACGCGTGTGACTTGCGCCACATAGGCGGGGCTGCGTTGCCGGCCTTCGATCTTGACGGCCTTCACGCCCATTTGCATGAGACGCGGCAACAATTCGAGCGTATTCAAGCTCGTCGGCTCTTCGATCGCGTAATAGCTTTCCCCGGCCACGTCGAAGCGGCCTTTGCACAGCGTCGGATAGCCCGCGTTCTCGTCGTCGGCGTAACGGTCGATCAGCACGCCGTTCAAGCGCGACTCGAGCCCCTGCGCCGTTTTTTGCCAGCGTACGTGCTTCGCGGGCGAGCAGACGCCGTGGGTGTTGGGCGACTCGCCCGTCGCATACGAGGACAGCGCGCAGCGCCCTTCCACCATCACGCACAGACTGCCGAAGCCGAATACTTCGAGTTCGACCTTCGTGTTTTCCGTCACGTGTTCGACTTGCGTGAGCGACAGCACGCGCGGCAGCACGGCGCGCGAGACGCCGAAATGCTGCTGATAGAAGTTGATCGCCTCGTAGTTCGTCGCCGAGCCTTGCACCGACAGATGCAAGCGCAGCTCCGGATGGCGATCGCGCGCATAACGCATGAGCCCCGGATCGGCCACGATGACGGCGTCGACGCCGGCTTGCGCCGCGCGGTCGACGGCAGTGCGCCAGACGGGCCACGCCGTCGGCTGCGGGTAGGTATTGAGGGCGACCAGCACCTTGCGCCCACGCTCGTGCGCATAGTCGATGCCGGTGCGGGTCGACGCTTCGTCGAAATTCAAGCCTGCGAAGTTTCTCGCGTTCGTCGCGTCGCGAAAGCCGAGGTAGACACAATCGGCGCCGTTATCGACCGCGGTCTTCAATGCCGGCAGGCTGCCGGCCGGACAGACGAGCTCCATCTATTGCGAATGCCTCTTCATGAAAAATGCGCCGCCGCGCGGTCGCTGCTACACCGCGAGACGGCTGCGCAGTTACGCCGCGGCGTCGACGGGCATGCGTCCGTGCGATTCGTCGGCCGCCGTGGGCATCCCGGCGCTCGCTTCGTTCTCCGCGGGCTTGACGCCGGTCAGCAGGTAAGTGATGAGATCGCGCACGGGGCGAATTTGCCTGCCGAACGGCAGCGTCTCCGAGCCGCGGAAGAACAACCCGCGCTTGACGTCGCCGGCGAGCGCATAGGCGAGCCGGGTGTCGATGCAAAATTGTCCGTGCTTGGCGATGCCGTCGCGCAAACCGCATTGGGCGAGGCAATCGAATCCGACCGTGCATTTGCGCGCTTTGGCCACGCGTTGCAGCTTGGCTTCCTTCTCGAGGTATTCGGCCAGCCAAGGCGTGCGCACTGCGCGCGCGGGCAGCCCTGCCACGCTCATGAACGTGACGATGTCATCGGGCGTTGCCTCGACCAGCACGCGCTTGAAGTTCGGATGCGCATCGCCCTCCTCGCTCACCGCGAACGGCGTACCCAATTGCACCGCGCTGGCGCCAAGCAACATCAACTCGCGCACTTGCTCCGGCGTGTGAATGCCGCCCGCGGCGATGAGCGGGATGCGCTCGCGCTCGAGGCCAAGGTCCTTGAACAACGTCAGCGTGCTTTCAATGACTTCGGCGAACGCAAACTGCGGATTGGCCACGCTCTCGAGTGTGGGTGCGCCAAGATGCCCGGCCGCGTAGCGCGGGTTTTCGATGACGATCGCATCGGGCAAACGTTGCTTGCGCATCCATTTCTTGAGCACGAGGCCGATGCCGCGCGCATCCGAAAGAATGGGAATCAGCGCCACCTCGGGATGATCGGCCGTGAGTTCCGGCAGATCGAGCGGCAGGCCCGCGCCGACCACGACGGCATGCGCCCCGCTTTCGCACGCGCGGCGCACGTAATCGGCATACGCCGAGACCGCGCGCATCACGTTGACGGCGACGGCGCCGCGGCCGCCCGACAACGCAAGGGCCGCGCGAATCTCGCGATCGAGCGCTTCCAAATTGACGGCGTCGATCAGCGCGCGGTCACGCGAGCGGGCCGTCTTGACCATGAGATCGGGATGATGGCGGCGCAGATCGACGCTCGAAATCGTTCCGAGCGCACCGAGCGAGGCGACGGTTCCAGCCAGGCGATGCGCGGATACGCCCACCCCCATTCCGCCTTGCACGATGGGCAGCAACGCTTTGCCCTTGATGCGCAGGGATTCGAATACAGCCTTCGGCACTGACACGGGACAACCTCACGACGATCGCAGTAACCGGTAGTGTGAGGGGCAGAAGGACTGCGGACCTTAATCTGGATCAAGAACCGGTCCCTGCTTCGGTGCGACAATCGATCGCTGATGAAACCCCTTGCTTGTGAAACGACGCTCGCGCTATGCGGGCTCGAACCTCCCGAACCGATGGAGCGCGTGCTCGCGGCGCTGCGCACGCTTGCGGCGGACCGCTTCCTGACGATGGAAATCGATCGCGAGCCGTTGCCGCTATTCGCGCTGCTCGCGCGCGGCGGCTACGACTACGAGATACGCGGGCCGCTTGGCGGACGCTACGAGATCGATATATGGCGTAGGTCGTGATGCGGCGCGATCTGGAACTCGATGCATCGCCGCCGCTTGGCGCGCCGTTACGCTTCTTTTTGAACGCCCCCGTGTTCGCGTCGATCGCCGCGGCGTTGCTGCTTTATGCGGGTCCGGCAGGGTTCGCCTCGCGCTGGTCGCCGTTCGCGCTTGCCGCGACGCATGCGCTCACGCTGGGCGCATTCGCGAGCATCATGATGGGGGCGCTGATCCAAATCCTGCCGGTCGTGGCAGGCGCGCAAATGGCGTGGGCTCGCACGAGCGCCATCGGCATTCATGCGCTGCTCACGATCGGCACGCTCTTGCTGATCGCCGCGTTCGTAGGCGCGAACAACGCGCTCTTTCCCGTCGCCGGTTCGCTATGCGCCGCCGCGGCCGCATGGTTCGCGCTCGCTTGCGCCATCGGCCTCGTGCGACGGCCCTCCGCTGGAACGCGCGGCACGACCGATATCGTGCGTGCGGTGCGCCTCGCGTTGACGGCGCTGCTAGTCACCGTCGGGCTTGGCGCGATGCTCGCGCTGTCGTTGTCGCGCCCTCTGTCGCACCCTCTGTCGCTACCGATCCTCACGCTGACGAATCTCCATCTCGCTTGGGGGCTGGCCGGATGGATCGGACTGCTCACCGCGGGCGTGGCCTATCAGGTGATTCCGATGTTTCAGGTCACCGAGCCCTACCCGCGCACGCTCACGCGGGTGTTCGCGCCGCTCTCGTTCTGCGCGCTCGTGCTTCTTACGCTAGCCAGTCTCGGATTGCCCGCGCAGGGGTCCGTCGCCGCCATTGCATTGCACGGCTCATTGCTTGCGCTGTACTGCGGCTTCGCCGTGGTGACGCTCGGGCTGCTCCATCGCCGCAAGCGCCCTTCGCCCGATGCGACGACGCTCTTTTGGCGCACGTCGATGACGAGCGTGATCTGCGCGGCGCCCGCGTGGGCCATCGGCGCGATGGCGCAGCGGCCGTCGGCCGGCGTCATCGTCGGGATTTTGTTGCTTGCGGGCGGCGTTTGGTCGGCAATCAGCGGCATGCTCTACAAGATCATTCCCTTCTTGCTTTGGTATCACATGCAAGCGTCGATCGACGTGCGCTCGTCGATCGTGCCGAAGGTCAAAGCGGTGCTGCCCGACACCCGGGCCCGGGCGCAGTATTGGGCACATTCGATCGCACTCATGCTGTTGGTCGCTGCGGGCGCGTCGCCCGCATGGCTCTCGCGCCCCGCCGCATTGGCGTTCGTCGTGTCGAACGTGTGGCTCGGCTGCAATATCGCGAGCGCGGTGCGGATTTATATGCGCGTCGTGCGCAAGCTCGCGTCAGTACGCGCAAGCAGCCTCGAGCTTTGACGGATCGGGGATCAAGATCTCACGGCCGCGAATCGTGACGAGGCCGCGTGTCCCCAACTCATGCAAGATTCGAGAAAAATGCTCGGGCGTGAGATTCAAGCGCGAAGCCACCATCTTCTTGCCCGCCTCGAGCAGCACGCGCCGCCCAGGCTCCTCGCACCCGGGCTCCGGCTCGCCTTTTTGCGCGAGCAGATAACTGATCACGCGATGCGTGCCCGTGCGCAGCGAATAGGCCTCGACGTCGCGCATCAGCGCATGCAGGCGCGCGCTCATACCGGCGAGCATCTTGCAGGCGAAGTCGGGATCGGTGCGCAAGCCGTCGACGATCGCCGCCTTGGTCACATGCAGCAGGAGGGAATCGCCAAGCGCCTGCGCCGATACGAAGTACGGCTTGCCGAGAAACATCAGCGCCTCGCCGAAACTGTCGCCGGGGCTGACGAGCCGCACCACTTTTTCTTCTCCGAGAGGCGACGTCACGCTGAGCTTGATTTGACCGTAGACCACCGCGTGCAGGCCCGTGCAGGGGTCGCCGCAATGAAACACCATCTCTTTGCGCGCGACTTGTTGCTGCGTCGTGCCGAGCGCAACGCGATCGAGCTCGTCTTCCGACAGCTCGTTAAATAGCGGCATTCGGGCGAGAAAGTCCTGAACGCGAATCTTCCCTTTTTGCATCGATCGCCCCCATCCGCTAAGAGTCAAATCAGCTTCGAATACGACGCGGCGCTGGGTCGTCCCAGGTACTTGTCGAAGATCATCGCCACGGCGCGCACGAACAGCCGGCCTTTCGGCAAGATGCGAATCGAATCTTCGTCGACGGCAACGAGCCGCGCTTGCTCGAACGGCGCGAGCGCCGCGCGCTCCGCCTGGAAATAGCGCGAGAAGTCGATGCCGTGCCTGGCCTCGACTTCGCCGAATACGAGCGGCATGCTGCACATCAACGTCATCACGACTTCGCGGCGCAGGAGGTCGTCGGCGCTCAGCGTCATGCCGCGCTCGACCGGAAGGCGCCCTTCGTTCAACCGCTCGTAATAGGTCTTCACGGAGCGCGTCGATTGACAGTAGGCCCGCCCGATCTTACCGATGGCCGACACGCCGAAACCGACCAGATCGCATTCGGCCTGCGTCGTGTAGCCCTGGAAGTTGCGGTGCAGGCTGTTCTCGCGCAGCGCACGGCTCAATTCGTCGTCCGGCTTCGCGAAATGATCGAGACCGATGTAGACGTAGCCCGCATCGAGCAGCCGGCGCGTCGCTCGCATGAAGATGCGCAGCCGGTCCTCGGCGAGCGGCAACTCGCGCGCGTCGATGAGGCGCTGCGCCTTGAAGCGCGACGGCAGGTGAGCGTAGTTGTAGAGCGCGATGCGATCGGGGGCGAGGCGCACCACTTCGTCGAGCGTGCGCTCGAAGCTGGCGACCGATTGTCGCGGCAAGCCGTAGATCAAATCCAGGTTGATCGACTGAAAGCCCGCATCGCGGCTCGCGCCCAATGCGCGCTCGACCATGTCGAGCGGCTGGATGCGGTTCACGGCCTGCTGCACGGCCGGATCGAAATCCTGCACGCCGAAGCTCGTGCGATTGAAGCCGAGCGAAGCAAGCTCGGCCAGTGTTGTCGGCTTCACCGTTCGCGGGTCGATCTCGATGCCCAACTCGGCATCCGGCACGAAGTCGAAATGTTTGCGCAACCCATCGAGCAGCGTGCCGAGTTCGGCCATGCTGAAAAACGTCGGCGTGCCGCCGCCCAGATGCAATTGCGAAGTGCGCCGGTCGTCGCCGAGTTCAAGCGCGACCATCTCGATTTCGCGCAGCAAGTAGCCGAGGTACTCGGTGGTGCGCCCGTGCTCGCGCGTAATGACTTTGTTGCAGGCGCAGAAATAGCAGAGCGATTCGCAAAACGGCAAATGCGCATAGACCGAGAGCCGGGGCTTGACCGCCGCCGCGGCGCGCTCGGCCAGATGAGCGCGATAGGCCGCCTCGTCGAAGCCGGGCACGAAGCGATCGGCGGTCGGGTAAGACGTGTAGCGCGGCCCCGCATTGTCGAAGCGGCGAATCAACGCCTCCGATATCTCGATGTCGGCGAAGCGATCGAGATCCGATCCCGGCGTAGCGGACGAGGTTTCGCGGCTTGACGCCGTATCTGCGGACATATTCCTTCCCATGGACGTGCATGGCCGGCAGCGAGGCCGGCTGCGATCATTATCGAACCGGCGGTCCATAAGAACTTGATGTATGTCATCAATGTTTCGTTCGGCGTCCCGCTCCTGGCGGCCGTCTCGCTTAGCCGCAAGGTCCGCGACGCGCATAAAAGATATACAATTGATCTACTTTATAGGTGGCGTATGCGACTCACGGATTTCACTGATTACAGTTTGCGCGTGCTCATGTATGCAGCCGTGCGCTCGGACGAACTCGTCACGATTGCCGAAATTTCCGAGGCGCTCGGCATCGCGCGCGGGCATCTCGTCAAGATCGTGCATGCGCTCGGACGCGCCGGTTATCTGAGCACGACGCGCGGCCGCACGGGCGGCTTGAAGTTGGGACGGCCGGCCTCGCGCATCACGGTCGGCGACGTGGTGCGGACGATGGAGGCCGACTTTCGCATGGTGGAATGCTTCGATACGGAGGGCAACGCCTGCGTGATTACGGCGGCATGCGGCCTGCGCGGCGTGCTGGGCACCGCGCTGCGCGCGTACTTCGAGGTGCTGGATAAGTTCACGCTGGCCGATATCGCAGCGGAACAGGGCAAGCTATCGCGGCTGCTGGGGTTGAGCTCCACCGAGCAGCCGCTCGTGCGCATGGCGCGCAAATAGCAAGCAAATAGGGGCGGGCTTACGCCGTTGCGCGCGCCGCCTTGGCTCAGAACGCGTTGAGCGGAATCTTCAGATAGCGCACGCCGTTCGATTCGGGCGAGGGCATCTCGCCGGCTCGGATGTTGACTTGTACCGCCGGGAGGATCAGCACCGGCATCGAGAGCGTGCGATCTCGCTCGGTCCGCATTTGGACGAATGCATCCTCCGAGATGCCATCGTGCAGATGCACGTTCGCACGGCGCTCCTGCTCGACGCTCGTCTCGCAGCATGCTTCGCGCGAAGGCGGGGGATAGTCGTGGCACATGAACAGGCGCGTTTGCGGCGGCAGCGCGAGTAGCTTTTGCACCGAGCGGTAAAGCGCATGTGCGTCGCCGCCGGGAAAATCGCAGCGCGCCGAACCGACGTCGGGCATGAACAGCGTGTCGCCCACGAACACCGCATCGCCGATCTGGTACGCCATGTCGGCAGGCGTGTGACCCGGGACGTGCAGCGCGCGCCCGGTCAATTCGCCGAAGGTGAAAGTCTCGTCGGCGGCGAACAGGTGGTCGAATTGCGTCCCATCCGCGGGCACGTCGCCGCCAAGGTTGAACACGCGCTTGAACGCGCCCTGAACCGTGCGGATCTGCTCGCCGATCGCCGTCCTGCCGCCCAGTTCGCGTTTCAGGTACGGGGCCGCCGACAGATGATCGGCATGCGCATGCGTCTCGAGCAGCCATTGCACCTGCAGGCGATGCTCGCGCACGAACGCAATGACCCTGTCGGCCGATGCGGTGCTCGTGCGACCCGATTTCGGGTCGTAGTCGAGGACCGAATCGACGATGGCCGCCGGCGTGCCGTCGCCGGCGTGAACGACGTACGTGAACGTCGAGGTCGCACAATCGAAGAATGGCGCTACTTGAGGACGCATCGTCGATCCCTTCCAAAAGTGGAGTTGCCAAACAATATATCAATTCATATAATGTTGTTCAACATATTGTTGAACCCTACAGAACGCGTCACATGGAAAGCCAGCTTACGCCGCAAACGTTGGACCTACTGCGCCACTCGGCCACGCAGTGCTGCGCGCTCCTCAAAGCCATGGCGCACGAGGATCGGCTGCTATTGCTGTGCCAGCTCACCGAGGGCGAGCAAAACGTGGGCGAGCTCGAAGCACGCGTCGGCCTGCATCAGCCCAGCCTGTCGCAGCACTTGGGCGTGTTGCGCGAAGAAGGGCTCGTCGCCGCAAGGAGAGAGGGCAAGTACATTTACTACAGTCTCGCCAGTGCGGAAGTCATCGCCATTATGAAAACTTTGTCGGAACTCTTCTGCGGCAAGACCAAGGGGGCGAAAGCATGATCGTCGACATGTCGCATTTCACCCCCGCCACGGCCGTCGCGGGCGGACTGCTCATCGGCGCCGCATCGGGGCTGTATATGCTGCTCAACGGCCGCATTGCCGGGATCAGCGGCATCATCGGCCGCATAGTGGACCGGCGAACGCTCGAATGCGCCTCGCCGCTCGCTTTTCTGCTTGGACTCATTGCGGCGCCATGGCTGTGGCGGTTGGCTGCGCCGCTGCCCGCCGTCACCATCGAAGCTTCGCCGCCCATGTTGATAGCCGCCGGTTTGCTCGTCGGCTTCGGCACGCGCTACGGCTCGGGTTGCACGAGCGGCCACGGCGTATGCGGCATTTCCCGCGGCTCGGCGCGCTCGATCGTCGCCACGCTTACATTCATGTCGTTAGGATTCCTAACCGTCTTTCTGCTTCGCCACCTTTAATATGCTCGCTCTGTCCGGTCTCGCCGCAGGTCTCTTGTTCGGCTTGGGCCTCATCGTCTCCAACATGGCCAATCCCGAGAAGGTGCTCGGCTTTCTCGACCTGGCCGGCCGCTGGGACCCGTCGCTCGCGTTCGTCATGGGCGGCGCCGTCGCGATCGGCGCCGTCGCCTTCACGCTCGCGCGCCGCGCCAGCCGCAGCCTGCTCGGCGCATCGATCTCGTGGCCCACGTCCACGCGCATCGATCGGGCCCTCATCCTCGGCAGCGCGCTCTTCGGCGTCGGGTGGGCGCTTGCCGGCTTCTGCCCCGGCCCGGCGCTCGTCGCCGCCTCGAGCGGCCAACCCAAGGCATGGCTCTTCGTGCTCGCGATGTTGGCGGGCATGGGCCTTCATTCGCTCACTATGCGGCTACGCGCCGCACGCCCCTGAAATGGAGTTCGCGCCAATGTCCACGTCATTCGTGCAGCACGATCCGACTTTTTCCACGGCCGCGCAGGTGCTGCCGGACGACCTGCCCGGCATCGCCGCCGCGGGTTTCCGCTCGCTCATCTGCAATCGTCCCGACGGCGAAGGCGGCCCTTCGCAGCCGAGCTCGCAGGTCATGCGGGAGGCAGCCGAGCGCGCCGGACTCGCCTTCGCCTATCTGCCCGTCGAGCCTGGCAAGATGACGCCCGAGCAAGCGCAAGCCTTCGCAGGCTTGCTGCAAACGATGCCCAAGCCCGTGCTCGCCTATTGCCGCACGGGTAACCGGTCCGCAGGCCTGTACCGAGCCGCGACCGCACCAGCGCCCACAACCCAAGCATCGACCATTGCACCGGCTTGCACCTGGGAGAAGACCTTCGACGTCGTCGTCGTGGGCGGAGGCAGTGCAGGCATCGCCGTGACGGCCAGCCTGCTTCGCCGTCAACCGGGCCTCAATATCGCGGTCATCGAGCCGCGCGAAACGCACGACTATCAGCCCGCGTGGACCCTCGTCGGCGGGGGCCTGTTCGATGCGGGCAAGACGCGGCGGCCGATGAGCGAAGTCATGCCCAAGGGCGTCACATGGATTCGCGCCGCCGTCGCGAGATTCGAGCCCGACGACAACCGCGTGCGGCTCGACACCGGTGAGGCCGTGCCATACCGGGACCTCGTCGTTGCAGCGGGGCTGCGGCTCGCATGGGAGCGCATCGAGGGGCTGGAGCCGGTGCTCGGCAAGTATGGCGTCACGTCGAACTACCGCTACGACTTGGCGCCCTACACCTGGGAACTCGTTCGCGCGATGGGCAGCGGGACGGCCCTCTTCACGCAGCCGGCCATGCCGATCAAATGCGCGGGCGCCCCGCAAAAAGCGATGTACCTTTCCTGCGATCACTGGCGGCGCGTCGGCGCCCTCGACAGAATCAACGTCGAATTCAATACCGACGGCGCCGTGCTGTTCGGCGTCGCCGCGTTCGTGCCGGCGCTGATGCAATACGTGTCGCGCTACCGCGCCAATCTCGCATTCGGCTCCAACCTAGTTGCCGTCGATGGGCCGAACAAGCTCGCCTATTTCGACGTCAAGGGTACCGACGGCCGCACCGAGCGCGTGGCCAAACCCTTCGACATGCTCCATGTCGTGCCGCCGCAAGTCGCGCCCGACTTTGTCCGCGACAGCCAATTGGCCGATGCGGCGGGGTGGTGCGAAGTCGATCCCGCCACGCTGCAGCATCCGCACTATCCGAATGTGTTCGCGCTCGGCGATGTCTGCTCGGCGCCCAACGCCAAGACCGCCGCCGCCGCGCGCAAGCAGGCCGTCATCGTCGCATCGAACCTGCTCGCGATGCGCACCGGGCGGCCCATGCCGCGCCGCTACGATGGTTACGGCGCGTGCCCGTTGACGGTCGAGCGGGGCAAAGTCGTGCTCGCCGAATTCGGCTACGGCGGCAAGCTGTTGCCCACCTTTCCGTTCGATCCGCGCCGCCCGAGCGCCCTTGCTTGGCTGCTCAAAGCCAAGCTGCTGCCCTGGTTTTATTGGAACGGCATGCTCAAAGCGCGCGAATGGTTCACGGGCACGAGCGTTTGATGGGCGCCGCCTGCCATGCTCGCCCCATTTCACCGTTAGCGCCGCGCTCGGCTCGCTCGTCGGCGTGATTCGCGCTCTGACGGAGCCGAGCGGCGCGGTCGCGGGCGCCATCGTCGTGGCGATGGCCGCCAAAGCCGTCACGCAGCTTTGACGGCAGCGCCGGTTACGGCTGGCTCGCGTAATAGCGCGCGGCCGCTTCGATTTCCGCGGGGGTCATCTGCCGCGCGACATTGCGCATTTGCTCGTTGATGTCGTTGTGACGATCGCCCGCGGCGAAGGCCTGCAGTTGCGCCCGGATATAAACCTGCGGCTCGCCTTCGAGCCAGGGCGTGCCCGTCTTGTGATCGGCGGCGCCGTGACACGATGCGCACGGGGCGATGTTGCGCATGGGCGCGCCAGTCGCAACGATCGGCGGCACGAGCTGGTCGGCCGGATGATAGCCGGGCAGCTTCGGCAGATACGCGTAGTACGCGGCGAGGTCGCGCATATCTTGATCGGACAACGCCTGCACCATCGGGCTCATCACCGCATTCGTGCGCGCGCCGGTCTGGAAGTCCTTCAACTGCTTGTAGATGACCGTTTCGTATTGGCCGGCGAGGTTCGGCGAATTCGCTTGGCTGATGCCCTGCGGCCCGTGGCACATCGAACAGCGCAACGCGAGCGTGGCGCCGCGGCCGATCGACAGCGCATCGGCGTTGGCGAGCATCGTCGGCGTCACGACGACTTGGCTCGTCTTCACGCGCGAGGTCACCGGCGTCGAGACCAGCCATTGTTGCGGCACCCCGGCCGCGCTGCAGATCGCGTTCCAGACGCCCGAGAATTGCGAACCGGTTTGGACGGACGGCAACCAGATGAAGCCGATCAAAATCGCGACCACGGCCACACCCGCGGTCAGGCCCACGCTGACCGTGAACCACCGGTTGCGCAGCGAGAACAAGCGTTCGGTGCTCATCGTGCGCCCCCCACGTAGATGGCCGGAACCGAGGTTTGATTGAGCACGAGCAACTGCGCGATCGGATAGCCGTAGTTGACGACCGTCAGCGCGATCATCAGCGCGACCCACAAGCCAAAGCTATTGAGCGCGACAGGCAATCTCGCAGGCGGGTGCACGGCCGTGCTGAACGTGAACTTCTGCGGTGTGGCGGCCGGAGCGCGATGGCCGCGCGCGAGGACGATGAAGAACAGCACAGCCGAAGCGACGAGGATCAGCGCGCCGACGACCGACATATCGACGGTGATGGCCTCCGGGGCGATCGCCGGATTGCTGTAGTCGAAGTACGCCATGCGCCTCGGCATCCCGAGAATCCCGGCATAGTGCCACGGGAACGTCGTCACGATCATGCCGATGAACCAGAGCCACAGTTGCCAGCGCATGAGCTTCACGCTCGTCAGCACGCGGCCCGTGAGCTGCGGCCAAAGGTCGTAAGCGATCGCGAAGTACATGATGACGATCGCGCCGCCGAAGATCAGATGGAAGTGGCCCGTGATCCACTGCGTATTGTGAATCGTCGAGTCGAGCTGATAGCTCATGTTGATGAGTCCGCCCGCGCCGCCGAAGCCGAGCATGACGAACGAGAAGGCGACGGCCAGCATCATCGGCTCATGCCAGGGCAGGGCGCGCAGCCAACCGAACGGTCCGCGTCCGCCGCGCAGCCGTCCCGCGATTTCGACCGAAGCGCAGATCGTGAAAACCGTCAGCAGCGTCGGCACCGATACGAACGCCGTGAACACCGATTGCAGGAACTTGAAGCCCGAGCCGACTTGCGGATCGGCGAACAAGTGGTGGATGCCGATCGGCATCGCGACCACGAGGAACAGGATGAACGAGATGCGCGCCATCGCATCGCTGTAGAGCCGGCCGCCGACGGCGCGGGGCACGAGCGTGTAGTACGCGATGTAGGCGGGCATCAGCCAGAAATAGACGATCGCATGCAGCGTCCAAGAGAAGAACACGCGAGCGAGGCCCGAATCGATGGTCGTCTTGAGGCCAAGGGCGACAGGCAAAATCTGGAACAAGATTTCGATCGCGGCGCCCACGGCGGTCCAGGCCCACAAGTACGATCCGGCCACGTTGGCGAACATCGGCAACGGCACGGGCTTTCCGGGGTTCGCGCGCTTCCACGTGCGCAGGTTGATCGACATCAGCGCGACCCAGATCCACGATCCCACGACGACGAGCACCACGCCGATGTAATAAAAGGGATTGCCGACCATCGGCGGATAGAACGTATAGAGCACCGATGCACGGCCAAGCGAGACAGGGATCATCGCCGTGATCGAACCGATCGCGACGAGCCACCAGCCGACCCATGCCCAACGCTTGCCCACGAGCGGTTGCTCGAGCGACAGCTCGCTGATCGCGTAGCCGAAGCCCATCGCGATCAAGGTCGGAAACACGTACCCCATGACGGAGCCGTGCGCCGTGACGGAGCGGTAGTAGAGCTCAGGATGCCCGAGCCATGCATGCATGGGGCTGCGCACGTACATCTGCCAGGCGCCGAGCAACAGCGCGACGCCGAAGGTAGCGAAGGCGAACCAGAAGTGTGCGAGTACGAGTCGTCTGTTATTGAGCACAGCTAAGCCTCCGAGCGTTGGCCGCGAGCTTGTCGAATGCGGCGCGATCGAGCACTTTCACGTGCGCCCACATGCCCTCGTGACCCGTGCCGCAGTATTCGTGGCAGGGCATCAAGTGATCGCCGCTTTCGGGAAAGCTCGTCTTGAAGGTCGAGACGTACCCCGGCTCGACCATGGAGTTGATATTCGTATCGGCGATGAGAAAGCCATGCACGACGTCGGCGCTCGTCGCGCGAAACGTGACGGGCGTGTCCGCCGGCACGACGATGCATTGCGGCGTGAAGGAGTACTGCTGCGCGACGATGCGCACCGTGACCGAGCCGTCGGTTTCGACCGCGCTGCCCAGGTTGCTTTCGATGAATTCACCCGATATGTGAAGCGTCGTCGGATCGATCGTTTCGACGCGCGAGGGCGGCATCATGGCCCAATGCAACCCGGTGTAGACGACCATCGCAATGAGCAGCACGATGATCGCGACCGAGACGGCCGCCCATTTGCGCTCCACGCGCGCGGCAACCGCGGCGCCTTCGGCGTGGTTGGAAGAGGGAATGTTCGACATGTCGCTCGCTCAGTGGATGACGCCGCGCGGCAAAAAGACCAGGAAGTAGAACGCGAACCAGAGCGCCACGACGATGGCGGTGGCGATGCCGGCCACCGCGATCGCCCCCGCCGGCCCCGAGCGAACGATCTCGTCCACGCGCTCTTCTTCTTGATCACCGGCGCCCGCTCGCGCCTCGTTGTTCGGATTCATGGCGTGCCTCGATTCAATTAAGCGTCGCGGAGCGCAAGGCATTGGCTTCCTTGGCTGTGACCGGCGTGCCGCGGTTACCCCAAGCCGTGCGAATGAAGGTGACCACCGCCGCGACTTCCTCGTCCGACAGCGACTGAGCGAACGGCGGCATGCCGTAAGGCGCGGGGTTTTTCATCGTGCCGGGCGCATAGCCGCCGTTGAGCACCATCCGAATCGGATTGACCGCGGAAGTCATTTGGATCGACTGATTGTTCGCGAGCGGCGGGAAGTCGGGCAGCTTGCCTTCGCCGCGCTTGCCGTGGCAGGTCGCGCACTGTGCGTCGTAGATCTTCGCGCCGAGCCGCACGAGCAGCGCGCGCTCTTCGCCCGACATCGCGCTCTTGCCGTTCGCGCCGTTATCGCCGCCGTGTTGCGGCAGCGACTTCAGATAAACGGCCATCGCGCGCACGTCGTCGTCGGACAGATACTGCAAGCTGTCATAGACGACTTCGGCCATCGGGCCGTACACCGCGCCGCGTTTGGCTACGCCTTTTTGCAGCAGATCGGAGATGTCTTCGATGCTCCAATCGCCGAGGCCGGCTTCCTTATTGGACGTGAGCGAGGGCGCGTACCAGTCCTGCATCGGAATCAACCCGCCTTCGAATGCCTTGGACTCCGAGCTGCCGCCAAGCGCATTGATCGCCGTATGGCACATCGAGCAGTGGCCGAGCCCCTGCACGAGATAAGCGCCCCGGTTCCATTCGACCGAACGCGTCGGATCGGCTTGGTATTCGCCTTCGCGGAAATACAGCGTGCGCCAACCGAGCAGCAACTCGCGGTTGTTGTACGGGAAGCGCATCTCGTGCGGCCGGTTCGGCTGATGCACGGGCGGCACCGAGCGCAGATACGCGAAGATCGCGTCCGAATCCGCGCGCGTGACCTTCGTATAAGCGCCATAGGGCATCGCGGGATAAAGCAGCGAACCGTCGCGCGAGCGGCCCGTGTGCATCATTCGATAGAACTCGTCAGCGGTCCATTTGCCGATGCCCGTTTCGTTATCGGCGGTGATGTTCGGGGAGTAGAGCGTGCCGAACGGCGTCGGCATGGCGCGTCCGCCTCCGAACAGTTTATCGCCGGGCTGCGTATGGCAGGCCACGCAATCGCCGGCGCGCGCGAGGTACTCGCCGCGCTTGACGATGTCGGCCGACGCGCCGCTCGGGCCCTGTGCGAAAGCGAGCGCGCTCGATGCGGCAAGTGCGAGGCCCGCGCCCGCGCGAGCGAGCGAGCGTGTAAGAGAAAGAATGGCTGGCACGAAAGACTCCATCATTGCGGTTCGCTGCCGCAACGCAGCGGCATCTTCAAGCTTCCCGCGGGAGCGAAAGCGGGATTGGCCGGACCCGGCGACGCCGCCAGCCATGCCGCGACGGCCGTGATGTCATCGTTCGTCAAACGCGAAGCGACCTCATGCATGCAATCGGGTGCATACGACTTGCGCGTGCCGTAACGCCATGCGCCTAATTGCGCGCTGATGTAGTCGGCGTGCAAGCCGAGTAGGCCGGGGATCGCGGGCTCCATGCCGGTCAACGCCGCGCCGTGGCACGAAGCGCAGGCGGGGATGTCCTTGGACGGATCGCCCAGCTTCGCGAGTTGCTGCCCGCGCGCGAGCAGGGATGCGGGGATGGCCGGCGTCGATGCGGGCGGGTAGGGCGGGCGCTGGCTCGCGAAGTACTCGGCGATCCGATGCAGATAGGCATCGGGCAGATACGCAAGCAAGTAGTTCATCGGCGGGTACTGCCGATGACCGTCGCGAAAGGCGATCAACTGGTTGTAGAGATAGCCCGCGGGTTTGCCCGCCAGGCGCGGAAAGTAGTCGTTATCGGTGCCTTCGCCTTTTGCGCCGTGGCAGGCCGCACAGGCCAGCACACGCGCCTGCATCGTATCGGGCGCCCGCTCCGTTTGCGCATCTTGCGCATGAGCGGCGCCTCCCGCCACCAGGCTTGCAAAGACAGCAGCTACAGCAGCAGTTCTTCTTCTCAGCATCACTTCATCGTCTCCGGGGACACCCAACGATATGCGGCGCGCCCACGGCTTTCACGGCTTAAGCCTCGCAGCGGTGCGAACCGAAACGGCAATGCGTCTTCTCTTGCTGTGCCGTCGATTCTAATCAAAACAGATGAAATCCCACAGCACTGTCTGCGGCGAGAGAACACGCACACTCGAAACCCGGTGCGACGTTGAGTCTCGATTCGATCGCCAAAACCCGGCTATTAGACCAGGACCTGATACCTCACGGGTTGATCTAAATCAGACATGCGCCAGTCGGACGCACCCTGTGCGCAGGCCTTGCGACCGTTAGTCGCGCGCGTTGTGCGTGACAAATGTCGCGCAACGCAAGAAGCTAGCCAGGACGGCCTTTGTCGCAGGGCGAGGGCGCTCCGTTGTAGGAATCGGCTGACACCCAGTGAGCGAGCGCCGACAAGACGCTCGGCGCAACCCGATAGGCTCGGGGGCCGCCAGCGGACACTTCGGGTCGACAGAAGTTGCATGCCGCCTGCGATGCGGGTGCGGGACGTAAGCCGGCCCGCGTTTATCGATCAAACCAAGGAGAGCATGACATGTTCGGTGCCAGCGAACGAGCCAGCGCGCGCGACGCGATGAGCAAGACCCCAATGCCCATTTCGGTGCGCGCCGAGGCGATGAAGCGTTCGTCCGCCGTCCGTGGCACTTCGTCTTCCTGCAAGCACTGCACGCTGCGCTCCGTGTGCTCCGTCAATCCCGACGAGCTCGCGTGCTCGCGGCAAATGGACGACCTGATCCTCGGGTATCGCCACGTGAAGAAGGGCGAGGCGCTCTATCGCGTCGGCGACGCCTTCGGCAACCTATATGCCGTGCGCACGGGCTCGTACAAGAAAGTCACGTTGCTGGCCGACGGCCGCGAGCAAGTCACGGGCTTCTACGTCTCGGGGGAATTGCTCGGCGCCGACGGCATCTCGACCGATCACTATGCGAGCGACGTCATCGCGCTCGAAGACAGCAGCGTATGCGTAATGCCGTTCGATCTGCTCGAATTGCTCAGCCGCGAAGTCAAGGCCGTGCAGCACAACGTGTTTCGCATGCTCAGCGCCGATCTCGTTCGCGAAAGCAACGCATTGATGCTGCTCGGCACGATGACGGCCGACGAACGCGTCGCCGCGTTCCTGCTGGATTTATCGCGTCGCTGGCAGGCGCGCTCGTACTCGCCCAATGCGTTCGTCTTGCGCATGACGCGGGAGGAGACCGGCAGCTTTCTCGGGCTCAAGCTCGAAACGGTCAGTCGAACGTTGTCACGCTTTCAAAAGCAAGGTCTGATCAAGGTGCGCGGCAAGGAGGTCGACATTTTGGATCTCGATGGACTCTCCGAAGTCGCGCGGCGGTCGTCATAAAAGACGAGCCGATCGGCACGATGTTTGCATGATCGTTGTCATGCTGTTTTCATAAACAGGGAGACGATCGTGAAACCGTTCAGACGATTCAAGTTGGCCGGCGCGGCCAGCGCCGTCGTGGTCGCGCTTCTGACGGGCTGCACGCTGGGCGGCGCAGCCGTAGGCGGGTATGCGGGCAACAAGCTGACACACGGTAGCACGGCCGGCACGGTCGGCGGTGCGGTGGCGGGCGGCGTGGTCGGCTACGAGCTCAGCAAATAACGGCGCGACGCTTGAAAAAAAGGGGCGCTCGATGAATGATCGAGCGCCCCTTTATCTTGCCCGGAGGCGCGCGGGATAGCCGCAACGCCCGCCGGGCCGCCACATCAGAACTTGTGACGAATGCCCACGCGTGCGGCGACTTGCGATTGCGACTCCGAGCCCGACGGGCCGAAGAAGCTCGTTGCATCCCCGATCTGCGCTTGCACCGCCGTATTGCCGTTCTTGCCCGCGGCATTTTGATAGATGCCGAGGACATACACGTCGGTGCGCTTGCTGAGCGCGTAATCGAGGCTCAAGTCGACCTGATTGAAGTGCCCCTTCGCCGCGTCGTTCAAGTGCATGTACGTGTAGCCCAGACCGGCCGTGAACGCCGGCGTGATCGCGTACTTGGCGCCCGCTTCGTACGTGTCGAACAGCAACGCCGTGCCCGTCACCGGCACGAAGCGCGTATTGGTCCACAACGCCCAGAACGTGGCCGGTCCCATCAGGTAACGCGCGCCCAGGCCGAACGTGCGCAGCTCTTGCACGTTGGCCATCGCCACGTTCGAAATGCTCGTCGACATCGCCGGCGTCGCTTGGCTCGGGAAGCGGATGTCGGTGTACGCCGCGCCCACACCGATCGGGCCGGCCGCATAGTTCAGGCCGAAGCTATAGGTGCGCGAGGAGCCCGCCACAGCGGTCGTGCCGTTGACCGTCGAGTTCGCGCCGGCGAACGCGCCGGCTTGGTTCGAGAAGCCATACAACGCGCCGAAGGTGAAGCCGGCGAAATTATCGCTCGTGAACTTCACGGCATTGTTGATGCGGCTCGACGTCAGTTGGTCGACGTCGTTGATGTGATAAGCATAGTTGCCCGCAACGGTATTGCCGCCGGTCGTGTAGCTGCTCAGGACATCGGTCGACAGCGAGTACTGGCGGCCGAACGTCAGCGTGCCGACGCCGTTCTTCGCGAGGCCCACGTACGCTTGACGGCCGAACTCCGCACCGCCTTGGCCGAGCGTGCCGTTGCCGCTGTTGAAGCCGTTTTCCAACGTGAAGACCGCCTTCAGGCCACCGCCCAGATCTTCACTTCCCTTGATGCCCCAGCGGCTGCCTTGAGCGACGCCGTCGTCGTACTTCGTCAGGCTGCTCGAGCGGCCTGCGGCATCGCGCGCGTGATTGACGTAGCTCACCCCCGCGTCGATCAAACCATAAAGCGTCACGCTGCTTTGGGCATGCGCTGCAACGCCGATGCTGCTGAGCACGGCGGCGACAAGAATACGTTTGTTCATCATTTGTATTGATTGGTCCGTTTGTTGGGATGGAAAGCGGCCCCATTAGCGCCGGGGCGAATTCTTGCCGATTTCCATTAGGGTTTTATGAACTTTTTGTTTAACGTGGCATTTTGTTAACACCGATTATTTCAATCGGCGCAATACACTCATGCACACGATGTGCGAATCATGCCGGCGGCCACGGTGTGATGCGTCGCTTCGTCGATCAACACGAATGCGCCCGTGCCCGGATGCACGTCGTAGGCATCGCACACGATCGGCTTTTGCAGCGTCAACGCCACGCGC
>Ga0157369_10000361_pt1 | contig 60611 bp, 54 predicted proteins | sample C25metaG_FD_113461 | JGI IMG/M metagenome (GOLD analysis project Ga0157369, IMG submission 113461) | Corn rhizosphere microbial communities from Kellogg Biological Station, Michigan, USA - C2-5 metaG | ecosystem: Host-associated > Plants > Roots > Rhizosphere > Soil | place: USA: Michigan... | reverse complement strand
GGTTGGAGTCCTCCTCCTCGCCGATCGGCGTCTCCAGCGACACCGGCTCCTGCGCGAGCTTCTGGATCTCGCGCACCCGCTCGGGCGACATCTCCAGCTCGACACCGAGCTCTTCCGGCGTCGGCTCGCGGCCGAGGTCCTGCAGCATCTGCCGCTGCACCCGCAACAACTTGTTGATCGTCTCGACCATGTGTACCGGGATGCGGATGGTGCGCGCCTGGTCCGCTATCGCCCGCGTGATCGCCTGTCGGATCCACCACGTCGCGTACGTCGAGAACTTGTAGCCCTTCGTGTAGTCGAACTTCTCGACCGCGCGGATGAGACCGAGGTTGCCCTCCTGGATCAGGTCGAGGAACAACATGCCCCGGCCGACGTACCGTTTCGCGATCGACACGACCAACCGCAGGTTGGCCTCGATCAGCCGCTTCTTCGCGAACTGGCCGTCTCGCTCCACCTGCTCGAGCTCGCGCTCCAGCCCGACCGGCAGGTCGCGCGCCGTCGTCAGCTTCTCCGAGGCGAACAACCCGGCCTCGACCCGCTTCGCGAGGTCGACCTCCTCGGCCGCCGACAGCAGCGGCACCCGGCCGATCTCCTTGAGGTACATGCGGACCGGGTCGCTCGTCGCGGCCGCCTTCGCCGCGTCGCCGTCGGCCTTCGCGGCCGTCTCTTCCTCGTCCTCTTCCTCGGCACCGTCGACGATCTGTACGCCGCTGTCCGCGAGCATCCGCAGGACGACGTCCATCGACTCGGGCGGAAGCTCGGCGGCGATGAGCGCGGCGGTCACGTCTTCGGACGTCACGGAACCGGCGAGCTTGCCCTGTTCGAGCAACTCGCGGACCTCGGCGACCTGCGCCTCCGCGGGCGGCGCAGCCGGCGTCGTCACACCCTCAGTGTGCCCCACGGAGGTGAACCGCACCGGATCGGTTTAGACCGCGCCCACCCCACGCTCACGCAGCGCCTTCTTCCGCTGCTCGAGCACGATCAGCTCGCCGAACGCGCGGTTGTAATCGATCGCCTGGTCGACCGGGTTGAGCCGCTGCAACCGGCCCTTCAGGTCCTGGATCTGGCGCGTGAGGGCCATCTCCTCCAGCCGCGCGACCAGCGACGACGCGTAGCGCTGATCCTCCTCGTCGACCGTCTGCAGCGGCTCGACCGCCAGCTCGGTGACCAGGTCGCGTACGGCGTCGGTCTCGACCTCGTCGCGTACCCGCGTGACCCACTCGGTGCCGCCCACGGCGGTCGCCGTACCGCCGGCTTTCGCGACCCCCGCGCGGACCGCGGCGTAGGCCGGGGCGGTGAAGACGACGGTGTCGAGTGCGTCGAACTCGGGGCCGAGCATGGCCGGCCGCTGTACGGCGAGCTTCATCACCTCGCGCTCGACGATGAGCCCCGGGTCGCGCGGGTCGGGACGGGCGGCGGCCGCGCGCCGCGTGGCGCGTCGCTGCTGCTGTTGCCGCTCGCCGCCGGCGCCCTCCCCCGGCTCGGCGCCACCGCGGACCCGCGCCAGCACCGCCTGCTCGTCCATGCCGAGCCAGCCCGCGAGCCGGCGCGCATACTCGTCGCGCAGCGACCAGTCCTTCAGCGTCGCGACGACCGGCGCGGCCGCGGCCAGCGCGGACACGCGCCCCTCCGGGATGTCGAGGTCGAAGCGCGCGAGCGCCGACCGGATCGCGAACTCGGCCAGCGGCACGTGCGACGCGATGAGGTCGCGTACGGCGAGGTCGCCGCGCTGCTGGCGCAGCTCGCACGGGTCGAGCCCGTCCGGCTGCACGGCGACGAAGAGTTGCGTGACGAACCGCTGATCGTCGGCGAACGCCTTCAGCGCCGCCTTCTGCCCGGCCTCGTCGCCGTCGAACGTGAACACGACCCGGCCGCGGAACTCGTCCTGATCCATGAGCAGCCGGCGCAGCACCTGCACGTGCTCGGCGCCGAACGCCGTTCCGCACGTCGCGACCGCGGTCGTCTCGCCGGCGAGGTGGCAGGCCATCACGTCGGTGTAGCCCTCGACCACGACGGCCTTGTAGCGCGTGGCGATGTCGTTCTTCGCGAGGTCGACGCCGTAGAGGACCTGGCTCTTCTTGTACAGCGGCGTCTCGGGAGTGTTGAGGTACTTCGGGCCCTGGTCGTCCTCGCGAAGCCGCCGCGCGCCGAAGCCGATGACGTCGCCCTTCATGTCGCGGATCGGCCAGACGAGCCGGCCGCGGAAGCGGTCGTACGGCGTGCCGCGCTGGCCGGTCGTCGCGAGCCCGCCGGCAAGCAGCTCCTCGTTGGTGAAGCCCTTGTTGCGCAGATGTGTGGTGAGGGATTCCCAGCCGGTCGGCGCGTAGCCGACGCCGAAGTGCGCCCACGCCGACTCGTCGAAGCCGCGCTCGCGCAGGAACGCCCGGCCGATCTCGGCTTCATCGGAGCCGGTGAGTTGCCCGGCGTAGAAGGCCGCCGCGTCGCGGTGCGCGTCGAGCAACCGCTGCCGCTGCGAGCCCTGCTGGCGCGGGGCGGCGCTGCCCTGCTCGTAGGTGACCTCGACGCCGGCCTTGCGCGCGAGCACCTCGACCGCCTCGGTGAACGACAGGTGCTCGAGCTCGCGGACGAACGTGATCGCGTCGCCGCTGGCCGAGCAGCCGAAGCACTTGTAGAAGCCGAGCGCGGCGTTGACGTTGAACGACGGCGTCTTCTCGTCGTGGAACGGGCAGAGGCCTTTCAGCCGGCCGGCGCCCGCGGGCCTGAGCGCGACGTAGTCGGAGACGACCTGGTCGAGCGGCAGCCGCTCGCGGATCGCGACGATGACGTCCTCACGAATCCGACCGGCCACGCTCACCTCCTCGCCATTCCCGGCGTACGCCGCTGCCAGGCGAGGGGAAGGACCGCCAGGCTTCGAGTCTAAAGGAGAGGACTACCCGCACCGGGTGAAAACCGCAGTCCGTGCCAGGTGCGCCGCGGTGTCCGCTTTGTCGTCGTCCGACCGCGTGGGCTCGGTCGCGGTACCGGCCAGAATCGACTCGGCGTGCTCGATCGCGGCAGCGTCGAGGCTTCCGTACCCTTCGAGCGCGTACGCCGGACCGTCCGGCAGACCACTGTGCGGGACGGCGACGTCGTGCATGAGGGTGACGAGCTCGGCGCGAGTGAGCCGGCCGTCGTTCAACGGTCCGCGCGCGAGTCGCCGTGGCCCGGCGGCGAGTGCGCCGGAGACGCGACCCGTCTGGTGCACGAGCGCGCGAGCGCGGGCGATGAGGCGAGCCGCCCAGCCGGCGGTGCGCGGCGTCGCGCCGGACGTGCCGCCGAAGTGCTGGACGCCGCTGACGGTGTCCGGGCCCGCTGCGGGGAACGAGTACAGCTCGCCGGTTTCGTACGGCCTGACGACATTGCCGAACTCGTAGAACGGGTCCGTCTCGCTCGTCTGCCCAGGAGTCCATGTCTGACCGGCACTGTTGACGCCGCCCACGATGTAGGTCTCGGGCAGCCCGTTCGGCGCGATCAACGGCTCCGGCTGGTCGGTGGTGTTGCCCGCGCTGCTGAACAGTTGGTGCCCGGCGGTGGTGAACGCGCGGATGTCTGCGGCACCACGACACTGCGTCGGATCGCTCGTCGTCGACAACTGGTAGTCGCTGGTCGACGCGATGTCGACCCATGAGGCGCGTGCGAGCCAGCTGTAGACATCCGCTTCGCCGCCGTTCGTGAAGGCGACGACGACGAGCGCGTCCGGTGCCGTGCCGTACCGCGTGCCGGTCACGGCGTCCGCGACACCGGTCGCGTGTACGGCGTCGGTCTGCACCGCGTCGTACGGTGTCGCGCCGGCGTTCACGACGAGCAAGCGGGTGCCGGCGATGCCGTACAGGACGCCGGGTGTCAGGTGCCCGAGCGCACCGCGTTCGAGCGCGGCACGATCGGGGCCGAACGAACCGGCGCGCGGGAGCGAGATCATGACCGGTCGCGGCATGTCCCGCGGATACACCGGGGTCTTTCCGTTGGGCGTGCGGAAGTCCTGGTGCAACACGTTGATCCCGCCGACCTCGCCGACCACGGCGACGACGACCGGTGGCGCGGAAAGGGCGCGGGCGGGCGCAGCGGTCGCGCTCGCCACGCCGACGACGCAGCCCAGCAGGGCAGCGGACGCCGCCAGCCCACGCAACACAGCACTGCCCCTTCGCTCGCCCGTTCCCTGTCGGAACTAACGGTTCGGGGTGCCTGGCGTAACGATGGACGCCGCAAGTCCTGCCAACGGCAAGGTCAGGCGCGCACCAGCACGGGCGTTCGCGGTGACTCGGACTCGCTGAGGATCATCTCCGCGATTGTCGTTTCGCGAGTCCATCCCCACTCGTCGATGTCTCGCCAGTCGAGGTCGTCCACTCCCGCGGCGAAGTACGCGCTGTAGATGAGATCCTCGGCGACACAGGTAACGGCGGCCGCGACTTCGCCGCGTGAGTCCAGTTGGTCGGTCACCCAACCCAACGTGTCTGTGGCGACGCAACAGATGAACAGGGCGCTTCCCGTGCGGCCGCGCGGTGCGGCGAGCATCTCCGCGAGCTGCTCCGGGACCGTCATGGCGCGCGAGAGTCGTTCGGCAACCTCGATTCGGCGCTCCGCGTATTCGTCTTGCGCCCACCGAAGGATGATGTCGCCGCCATGCCGCACAACCTCGTTGTGCTGCACGAGCCGACCGCCGCGATCCCAGCCCGCCCATTCCAGCGCTTCCGCAAGATCCTTGCCGGCTGCAGCGGTGGACGCGTAGACCGCCATGAGCTCCGGAAGCTGCGGTGAGTAGACGGCGTAACCGTCCTCCTGCCTCATGACCAGATGCGTCACGGTCGGCTCAGCCACGGCGTACCACCTCCTCGGCCTCCGCCAGCGAAAGGCCAGCTTGCTTTACGAGTATGTCCCGCACGACGGTCGGACCGATAGTGACGCTCGGGTGGAACGCAAGGATGACGCGCGGGCGCCCCGGCGCCTCGAGCTTGCGGTGCGAGCCTTTCTGAGCCACCGTCCGGTAGCCGAGGGATTCGAGAATCCTCAGGAGTTCTCGTGGCCGCATCGACCGGAACGCCTGGCTTGCCATCGCCCAGCCAAAGTACCGATGCGCGCCCACGGACGGCGCGATCCGTTTTCCGGCTGTGGAAAATGTGTCCGACCCGACGCTCAGGACCCGAGCGCGAGCACGATCGCGACGTGGGGAAGGCCGGTGTCCGCGGTCAGGAACTCCTCGCCCACCGGCTGCCAGCCGTGCCGGGCGTAGAAGCGCAGTGCCGCCGTCCGCGCGTTGGCCCACAGCATCGGCGCGCCTGCCTCACGCGCGGCCGCCACGGCTTCCGACAGTACGACGCCGCCGATGCCCTGGCCCTGCCGCGACGGGTCGACCGCCATCCCCCGCAGCCGCCAAGCGGCCGGCTCGGCCGTCCACTCTTCCGAAGCTCCTGCCCACGGATCCGGGAACACGGTCGCGCACCCGATGAGCTCGCCGTCGTCCCAGGCGCCGACGTGCACGGCACGGTCGTCCTCGCCGTACACCGAGTAGGTCACCGGCCGACCCGGCCGCAGGACCGCGTGGCGCAGCGGGAAGATCTCGTCCACCCGCGCCCGGCGCACGACGAGGCCCACCTCGAGACTCACGCCGCCACCCAGCGCTGGTGCCAGGCCGCCGCCGACGTATCGGTGAGCGATGCGAGCTGGTCGACGACGACGCGCAGCCGCGCGCTGTCGTCCTCCGCGAGAGCCCATGCCTCGTGCAACCACGGCTCCAGCGAGTCGGGCGCCTTCGCGAGCACCGCGGCCGCAAGCTCCTCGAGCTGCTCGCGCTGCGCGCTCTGCAGCGCCAGCGTCTCCTCCCGGCGCATCACGTAAAGGTGCGCGAGCGCCTTGAGGATCGCGCACTCGGCCCGCGCCCAGTCCGGCACCAGCAGGTCCGCGTCGTACCTCGCCTGCGGCCCGCCGCCGTACGCCGCGTGCGTCGCCTCGGTCGCGGCGAGCGACAGGCGCGCGATGAGCTCGCTGGTCAGCCGCTTCGCCTCCGCGCTGGCCCGCATCGAGCCGTCGAACCGGCGCAGCCACACGGGCAGCGCGACCAGCCGCTCGGCCGCCGCGGTCAGCTCGTCGGCGTCCGGGAAGTACGTCGACGCCGCGAGCCGGACGATCGCGGCGCGATCGGTCGCGTCGTCCAGGGCGGCCGGCGGCACCTGCCCTGAGTGCAGGCCGTCCTCGAGGTCATGCACCGAGTAGGCGACGTCGTCGGCCCAGTCCATGACCTGCGCTTCGAGGCATCGCGCGTCGCCCGGGACGCCTTCGCGGACCCAGTCGAAGACCTCGGCGTCGTCGGCGTAGACGCCGAACTTCGCGAGGCCCTCGCGCTTGGGCCACGGGTACTTCGTGGCCGCGTCGAGCGCCGCGCGGGTCAGGTTGAGCCCGGCGCTGCGGCCGGTCTCGGGCGCGAGGGTCTTGGCCTCCAGCCGGGTCAGGACACGAAAGCTCTGCGCGTTGCCCTCGAAGCCGCCGCAGTCGCGGGCGACGACGTTGAGCGCCGTCTCGCCGTTGTGCCCGAACGGCGGGTGGCCGAGGTCGTGCGCGAGGCAGGCGGCGTCGACCAGGTCGGGATCGGCGCCGAGCGCCGCGCCGAGCTCGCGGCCGATCTGCGCGCACTCCAGCGAGTGGGTCAGCCGGGTACGCGGGAAGTCACTCGTGCCGACGAGCACGACCTGGGTCTTCGCGGCCAGCCGGCGCAAGGCCGCCGAGTGCAGCACCCGGGCGCGGTCGCGCTGGAAGTCGTCACGCCCGGCCGATCCGGCCTTCGGTGCCTCGGTCACCCACCGCGCCCGCGCGTGGTCGTCGTACGCCGGGGTCACCGGCCAACCCTATGCGCCCGCCCCGACCATCAATTGCGCAATAGACCCCATAGAAGTCCGCTATTGCGCAATTGAGCGCTAGGCGGAGCGGCGGCGAAGGCGCAGCGCCGCGGGCAGCACCGCCAGTGGCAGCGCGAATACCAGCCCGCGACCGGACTTCTTGCCCGGCACCTTCGTCTGCTGCGCGAACACGACCTCGCCGGACACGCCGCCCGGGCGCATGCCCGCGTTGTCGGCGTAGGCGATGCCGGCCATGTGCGTGCGCGGGTTGATGCTCACCTGGAAGTAGTCCAGCAGCGAGCGGTCGCCGCTACCCGGGCCGATGCCGCAGAGGATGCCCTGCAGGCAGATGCCGCCATGGTGGTTCGGGATCGTCGTGATGGGCTGCTCGACCACCGTCGGCTTCGCCGTGTCGGCGTTGGTCACCTGGGCGAAGTGCGGCGTCCACGACACGGACTTCGCCGTGCTCGACGGCGTGCCGTTGTTGCTCTGGTACCACACGACGTCGAGCAGGCCCTTGCCGGACGCGTCGGAGTTGGCGTAGACCGAGGCGCCGGAGTTGATGCCGAGCTTGTCGAGCTTCACCGGCTTGCTCCACGTCGTGCCGTGGTCCTTCGAGTAGCGGTAGTACTGGTGGAAGTGGTCGCCGGTCGCGCCCTCGGTCGAGTTGTAGACGACGTAGAGCGTGCCCTTGCTGTCGACCGAGCCCCACGGGAAGATCGCGCCCTCGGCCGGCTCGGTCGAGCCGTCGACCGCAGGCTTCGCCTGCACCGCGTAGTGGCTCGTCCACGTCGTACCGCCGTCGGAGCTGTAGGCAACGACCACCGCGCGGGTCGGGCCGTACGGCGGGACGCCGTCCTTCGGGCTGAAGTTCGACTGCGAGTCGGAGATCGAGTAGATGACGTAGAGCCGCTGGCTCTTCGGGTCGGTCGGGTCGACGAGGATCGGGCCGCTGAACGTGTTGCCGCCCTCGTCGATCAACGACGGAGCGTTCAGCGGGGTCGGCGCGATGCCCGGGGCGCTCGCCTGGTTGGCCGACTGGGCGGTGTTGCAGCAGTCCTGGGTCGCGAACGTCACGGACTTCTGCTGCGGGTCGTAGGTGCCCTTGGCGAAGAACTCCGCCTCGGCCGCGAAGTCGTGGTAGACGAGGTAGAGCGTCTTGCCGTCGTTGGAGTGACCGAACCACTGCCGGTCCTGCTCGGCGCCGGCCGTGCCGTTGGCTGTCCAGGTCTTGCCCCAGTCGGTCGACTTCTGGATGACCGAGTCCTTGATCTCGAGGTCCGCCGAGATCGCGACGCCACCGGGCAGGTAGTCGACGTCGCAGTCGCCGCCGGCCTCCGAGCCGCCGTCGGACGTCGAGTGCGTGAACGTCTTGCCGCCGTCGAGGGTGTACCAGTACTGCACCGTGCTCGTGTCGCCCTTGGTGTTCGTGCCGCCCGGCGTGCAGATGACGCCGTGCTTGCCGTCGGGCGCCCAGATCATCGACGGCTCGCCGTACGACGGACCGTGGCCCATGCCCTTCGTGGTGAAGCCGAACGGCCCGTACGCCGCCGTGGTGTCGTGACCGACGGCACCGGACGACGGGATCGCCATGGCCGCGGCGACCGCCGCAACGACGGGCGCGGACAACCAGACATACGAGCGACGCATCAGTGAGCCTCCCAGCTTCGCCGGGAGCTTCGACGTACGCGCCGGTTTTCCTGCCACCCCCGCGTCGACTGTGACGTTTGAGGCGGAAAACAAGCCCCGGTTACGCCTCGAACGTCACAGTCGACGAGGGAGGGCCGGCGGGCCGGGGCGGGGCGGGGCTAGCGGCTGTCGCTGCCGGCGGTCTCGACCGCGGCGCGGCCGGCTTCGAGCCGCGCGACCGGCACCCGGAACGGCGAGCACGAGACGTAGTCGAGGCCGACCTCGTGGAAGAAGTGCACCGACTCCGGATCGCCGCCGTGCTCGCCGCAGACGCCGACCTTGAGGTCCGGCCGGGTCTTCCGCCCCTCCTCGGTCGCGATGCGCACCAGCCGGCCGACGCCCTCGGCGTCGAGCGTCTCGAACGGGCTGACGCCGAAGATGCCGAGGTCGATGTAGCGGCCGAAGAAGGCGCCCTCGACGTCGTCGCGGGAGAAGCCCCAGCCCATCTGGGTGAGGTCATTGGTACCGAAGGAGAAGAACTCGGCGGCTTCGGCGATCTGCCCGGCGGTCAGCGCCGCGCGCGGCACCTCGATCATCGTGCCGATCAGCGTGTGCACGGACTGGCCGGTCTCGTCGGCGACCTCGGCGAGGATCCGCTCGGCCTCCTCCTTGACGACTTCGAGCTCCTGTACGGCGCCGACCAGCGGCACCATGATCTCCGGCCGCGGGTCCTTGCCCTGCTTGCGGCACTCGGCTGCGGCCTCGGCGATCGCGCGGACCTGAAGCGCGAACAGGCCGGGGATGACGAGACCCAGCCGTACGCCGCGCAGGCCGAGCATCGGGTTCTGCTCGTGCAGCCGCTGGACCGCCTCGAAGAGCTTCTTGTCGCCCTCGTCGGCCGGTTGGCCCTTCGCCTCGGCGACCGCGATCCGCACCGACAGCTCGGTGAGGTCGGGCAGGAACTCGTGCAGCGGCGGGTCGATCAGCCGGACCGTGACCGGCAGCCCGTCCATCGCGGTGAAGATGCCGATGAAGTCCTCGCGCTGCAGCGGCAGCAACGCGTCGAGCGCCTGTCGCTGCTCGGCTTCGCCCTCGGCGAGGATCAGCCGTTCGACGTGCTTGCGGCGATCGCCGAGGAACATGTGCTCGGTCCGGCACAGACCGATGCCCTGCGCGCCGAAGCGGCGGGCCCGCTCGGCGTCCTCCGGGGTGTCGGCGTTGGCGCGTACCCCGAGCCTGCGCTTCGAGTCGGCGTGCTTGATCAGCCGGTCGACGGCCGCGACCAGCGGGTCGCTGTCGGCGCCGATGGTGCCCTCGAAGTACTGCACGACCGGGCTCGGCGTGACCGGTACCTCGCCGAGGTAGACCGCGCCGCTGGTGCCGTCGATGGAGAGCACTTCGCCCTCGCCGAGCGTCGTGCCGTCCTTGGTCGTGACCTTCTTCCCGCGTACGTCGACCTCGAGGTCGTCGGCGCCGGAGACACAGGTCTTGCCCATGCCGCGGGCCACGACAGCGGCGTGCGAGGTCTTGCCGCCGCGGCTGGTCAGGATCCCCTTGGCCGCGATCATGCCGGGCAGGTCGTCCGGGTTGGTCTCGCGCCGGACGAGGATGACGTCCTCGCCACGCGCCGCCCACTCCGCCGCGGTCGCGCTGTCGAACACGACCTTGCCGACGGCCGCGCCGGGGCTCGCGTTGACGCCCTTCGCGATCTGCTTCTTGTCGGCTTCCTCGTCGAACTTCGGGAACATCAGCTGCGCGAGCTGCGCGCCGTTGACCCGGTGCAGCGCCTCGTCGGTGTCGATGAGGCCTTCGTCCACGAGCTGTACGGCGATCTTGAACGCGGCCGCGGCGGTGCGCTTGCCGACGCGCGTCTGCAGCATCCAGAGCTTGTTGCGCTCGACGGTGAACTCGATGTCGCACAAGTCCTTGTAGTGGTTCTCGAGCGTGCTCATGATCCCCATGAGCTCGTCGTATGCGGGCTTGTCGATGCCTTCGAGATCCGCGAGCGGCACGGTGTTGCGGATGCCGGCCACGACGTCCTCGCCCTGCGCGTTCTGCAGGTAGTCGCCGTAGACGCCCTGGTCGCCAGAGCCGGGGTCGCGGGTGAACGCGACGCCGGTGCCGGAGTCCATGCCAAGGTTGCCGAACACCATCGCGACGACGTTGACCGCCGTACCGAGGTCTGCCGGGATGCGTTCCTGGCGGCGGTAGAGCTTCGCGCGGTCGCCGTTCCATGAGTCGAAGACGGCACGTACGGCGAGGTCGAGCTGCTCGCGCGGATCGGTCGGGAACTCGCGCCCGGCATGCTCGCGGACGACGGCCTTGTATTGCTCGACGATGTCGCGCAGGTCGTTCTCGTCGAGGTCGAGGTCGTTCTTCGTGCCCTTGCGCTGCTTGGCGCTGTCGAACACCTCGTCGAAGTGCTCGCCGTCGACGCCGAGCACCGTCTTGCCGAACATCTGGATCAGCCGGCGGTAGGAGTCCCAAGCGAAGCGGTCGTTGCCGGCCTGCTTCGCGAGCCCTTGCACGCTCTCGTCGTTGAGGCCGATGTTGAGGACCGTGTCCATCATCCCCGGCATCGAGAACTTCGCGCCGCTGCGGACGCTGACGAGCAGCGGATCGTCGGCCTGGCCGAGGCCTTTGCCCATGGCCTTCTCGAGTGCGTCGAGGTGCTGGGTGACCTCGGCGGCGAGCTCGGACGGTTCGCTGCCTTCGTTGAGGTAGACCTTGCACGCCTCGGTCGTGATGACGAAGCCCGGCGGGACCGGCAGACCGAGGTTGGTCATCTCGGCGAGGTTGGCGCCCTTGCCGCCGAGCAAGTCCTTCAGGTCTTTGTTGCCCTCGTTGAAGTCATAGACATACTTGGCCACGATCCCGACCCTACCCAGCCCGAAAGGGGCCGCATCGCGTGGTGGACGCCGAGTACTTCGACAACTGGTACGCCGACATCGAGCGCTCCTCCGCGCGCGAGGCGCTCTTTACGTCGTTCCTCGACCTGCCGCCCGAGGTCGGGCCGTCGAACCTGGTTCCGCGAGCAGGGCTGGACGAGCTGGTCGGCGTACTCGAACTCGACACCGACGGCCTGCTCGTCGATCTCGCCTGCGGGCGCGGCGGCCCCGGGATGTACGTCGCCCGCGCGGCCGGCTCGCGCCTGCGCGGCGTCGACTTCTCCGCCGAGGCGGTCCGGCAGGCGACGTCACGACGCGGGTTGTTCGGGTTGTCGGAGCGCGCGTCCTTTGTGGTCGGCGACCTGACCGCGACCGGGCTGCCGAGCGGCGAAGCCGATGCCGTGCTTTGCGTCGACGCGGTGCAGTTCGCGCCGGATCCGACGGACGCGATCACCGAAATGCTGCGGTTGCTGCGACCGGGCGGCCGGGTGGCGCTGACCTGCTGGGAACCCATCGAGCCCGGCGACCCGGAGCTGCCGGTCCGGCTCCGCGACCTGGATCTCGCGACGGCCCTCACCGCCGGCGGCTTCACCGATGTGGTGGTCGAGAAGCGGCCGGCGTGGCGCGAGGTCGAGCGGCAGCTCTGGGAGCACGTCGCCGCGATGCCGTCCGACGGTGATCCCGCGATCGCGTCGATGCAGGCCGAGGCGTCCCGGACGCTGCCGACGTTCGACCGATTCCGGCGGGTGCTGGCCACCGGCCGCGCGCCCGGCTGAGTCGCGCGGCTAAGTCGCGGGGCTAAGTCGACTGGCTAAGGCGCGGTTCGCGCGGCGCGGAAGGCGCCGACGGCGTCGTGGTGATCCACGATCGGTGCCGGGTAGTCCGGCGTACCGAACTCTTCGACGTACCGCTTCACGTAGACGCCGTCCGGGTCGTAGCGCTGCTGCTGCCGCGTCGGGTTGAGCACCCGGTTGGGTCGCGTGTCGGTGCCGGTGCCGGCGACCCACTGCCAGTTGAGGCTGTTGTTCGCGACGTCGCCGTCCACGAGGTGGTCGGTGAAGTGACGCGCGCCGATCCGCCAGTCGACGTACAGGTGCTTCGTCAGGAAGCTCGCGGTGACGAGCCGGGCCCGGTTGTGCATCCAGCCCTCGCGACGAAGCTGGCGCATCCCGGCGTCGACCAGCGGGTAGCCGGTGCGCCCGTCGCGCCACGCCTCGACCGCCTCGTCGTCGTTGCGCCACCGGTCGTTGCGCGTGCGGTAGTCGGTGTGGCTCGTCTCGGGTCGCGCGGCGAGCACCTGCGTGAAGAAGTCGCGCCACGCGAGCTGGCGGACGAATGCGTCGACGCCGCGCCCGCGACGGTCGCCTCGCGCGACGAGCTCGATCGCAGAGATGCAGCCGAAGTGCAGGTACGGCGAGAGGCGGCTGGTGCCGTTGTCGTTCGCGAGGTCGTCATGGCCGCCGTCGTCGTAGGCGGCGACGCTCCCGCCGTACCAGTCGTCGGCTCGCTTGCGGGCAGCTTCTTCGCCGCCGGGTGGAAGGTGCGGACTGGTCGCGCCGGGGCAGATCTCCGCGGCCGACGGCAGCCGGCCGGCATCGAGCCCGCGCGGCAGCAGCACCCGATCCGGGACGCGCAGCACCCGCCGGACATCGGCCTGTCGCCACCGCCGGTGGTACGCCGAGAAGACGGCGAAGTGGTCCTTGCCGCCGGCGCCGCTCGGGACGACGCTGCCGGGCGGTACGACGACGTGGCTGTGATGCAGGTGGAGCACCCGGTTGCCGAGCGCGTCACGCAACCGCCGCTCGCGCTGCCGGGCGTAGCCCGAGTAGTCGGCGGCGATGTACACCTCCGTCGCGCCGGTCTCGTCGGCGAGCTTCGCGACCTCGGCCGCGACCGAGCCACGGCGTACCACCAACCGGCCGCCGAGCGCGCGCAACGACTCGTCGAGGTCGGCCAGGCTCTCGGCCAGAAATGCCGCACGATTGGGCCGGTTGAACGCACTCGACCGGATGGCGTCGTCGAGCACGAACAGCGGCACGACCCGGTCCGCGCTCTCGGCGGCGGCGTGCAGCGCGGGGTTGTCGTGGACGCGCAGGTCGCGGGTGAACACGACCAGCGCGGTGGGCACCCAGCGAGGCTAGAGCGTGCTCTGCAGGTAGGCGATCGCGTTGTCCTCGAGCGTCCCGGAGCCGCCGATGACGGCGTCGGGCTCGGCCTGGGTCGAGTGGTGCTGGGTCGCGGTGAGCGCGACCTTCGCGGTGATGCCGGCCATCTCGAGGTTGGCGGCGAGCTGCCCGGCCTGCGTCGGCGGCACCAGCGGGTCGCCGACCGAGTTGCCGAGGAACACCGCCTTCGGGTCGGTCTTGTCGATCCACCCGATCGCCGACGTCGACCAGTAGCGGTCGAGCATCGCCTGGCTGTTGGGCAGCCCGCCCTCGAAGTCCTTGATGCAGTTGAGCACCGTCGTCGCCGTCTGCGCGCCTTCGACCAGCTCCGTGCGCAGGTCGGTCGGGCCGCTGATCGAGACGACGGCCTTGGGCCGGCCGAGGCCCGGGCCGCCGGTGCCCTTGAGCGCCTGCAGCAGCGCGAGCTGACCGCCGGCCGACTCGCCCCAGACGGCGACCCGCGCGGGGTCGACGCCGTACCCGCCGGTCTGCAGCTTGCGCAGCGCGGCGTCGACGTCGGCGGGCATGTTCTGCCACTTCGGCGCGGTCAATCGGTAGGTCATCGTGGCGACGACCCAGCCGGTCTTGTTCGCGATGTCCTGCGCGAGGTTGGTCTCCGCGGTCACGAGGGTCCCGCGCTGCCAGCAACCGCCGTGGATGAACAGGACGGCCGGATGCGGCCCGGCCGTCGAGGGCTCGTAGACGGTCAGCGCCTGGTTGACGGTGTCGGGCCCGTACGACGTGACGACCGTCGTGAAGGACCCGGTCGCGTGGGCCGGCGCGACGAGCGCGACGAGTGACATGACAGTTGCGGCGAGCGCCGCCCTCCCCGGATGCATGCCCGCACGTTCGCCGCGCCGCCCGAATCTCCTCCCCGCCCGTCTCCGCCATGATCATCGCCGTCACAGCGACATAGAGGTCGCTGTGACGGCGCAACCTCGGGAGGCTGTCCACAGATTGGCGCTGGCCGCGTTCCCGCGAGCCCCCGCGGGTCATGCTGGCCGCCATGCCGCGCACGTCCGTCGACCGCCACGCGCTCGGCGCCGTCCTGGCGAGCCAGGATCACGTGATCCACCGCAGACAGGCGTACGCGCTGGGCATGAATCCGGACGGCATCGTGCACCGCGTTCAGTACGACGGATGGAGGGAGATCCTCCGCAACGTCTTCCTCGCCCATCCCGGCGAGACCTCACACCGGCAACGCCTCGTCGCCGCCTGCCTCTACGCCGGGCACGCATCTGCGGTCGACGCCGACGACGCCTGCGTCTTCTACGGGGTCCGAGCGGTCCGGCCGGCCGACGATCTGGTGCACGTCGCCGTGCCTGCAGACGCGACGGCACGCACTCATGCGTTCGTCCTCGTCCGCCGGACCCGCGCCTCCTTCGGGGTCACCCGCACCGACTTGCTGCGCTACGTCGACCCGGCGACGGCGGCGATCGCGTCGGCCCGGCGGCGCAGGGATCCGCGCCGCGTGCTCGCGATCCTGAGCGACGCCATCGAACGGCGCGTCACGACGGTCGACGCATTGACGCGTGCACATATCGCCGGCTCGACCCGCAACGCCCGCGCGACGGACGCCGCGCTGACCCAGCTGCGTGCCGGCGTGCACAGCGTCGGTGAAGCCGACTTCCGGACGCTCGCCGAGGCAAGCCCAGTGCTGCCGGCCTTCGCGTACAACCCGCTGCTCCGGCTGCCTGATGGGCGGCTCGTCAGCCCGGACGCGATCGCCCTCGATGCCGGACTCGTGCACGAGACCAACGGACGCGCTGCGCATGCCCGCGAGGACCTCTTCGCCCACATGCAGGTCCGGCATGACGCGATGACGGCGGCGGGCTTGGTCGTCCTGCACAACCCGCCGATCCGCTTGCTTCGCGAGCCACGCCAGGTCATCCATGAAGTCGAGCGGTGTTACCTCCGTTTGGCCGGGCGCGGCCTGCCGCCGGGCGTCGACGTCGTACGTCGCGCCGTCACAGCGGCATAGATGTCGCCGTGACGGCGATGATCTTGAACAGAGGGCGCTAACAGGCGGGGAGGCGGTCGAAGAGGAAGGACACCACCTGGTCAAGGGCGACCCGCTCCTGGGTCATCGTGTCGCGCGAGCGCACCGTCACCGCCTGGTCGTCGAGAGTGTCGAAGTCGACCGTGATGCAGTACGGCGTGCCGATCTCGTCCTGCCTGCGGTAGCGCCGGCCGATCGCGCCAGCGTCATCGAAGTCGACGTTCCACCGGCGGCGCAGCTCGGCCGCGAGATCGCGCGCCTTCGGGGACAGATCCTCGTTGCGCGACAACGGCAACACCGCCGCCTTGACCGGCGCGAGCCGCGGGTCGAGCCGCATCACCGTGCGCTTCTCCATCACGCCCTTGGCGTTCGGCGCCTCGTCCTCGGTCAGCGCATCCAAAAGAAAAGCGAGCACGCATCGCGTCAGCCCGGCGGCCGGTTCGATGACGTACGGCGTCCACCGCTCACCCTTGTCCTGGTCGAAGTAGGTGAGGTCGGCGCCACTGTGCTTCGAGTGCGTCGTCAGGTCGAAGTCCGTGCGATTCGCAATGCCTTCGAGCTCGGCCCACTCGGAGCCGCCGAACCGGAAGCGGTACTCGATGTCGACGGTGCGCTTCGAGTAGTGCGAAAGCTTCTCCTGCGGGTGCTCGTAACGGCGCAGGTTGTCCTCGCTGATGCCGAGGTCGACGTACCAGTTCCACCGCTCGGCCAGCCAGTACTCGTGCCACTCCTCGTCGGTGCCGGGCGCGACGAAGAACTCCATCTCCATCTGCTCGAACTCGCGGGTGCGGAAGATGAAGTTGCCCGGTGTGATCTCGTTGCGGAACGACTTGCCGGTCTGCGCAATGCCGAACGGCGGCTTCTTGCGCGCGGCGGTCATCACGTTGAGGAAGTTGACGAAGATGCCCTGTGCCGTCTCCGGGCGCAGGTAGTGCCGGCCGGACTCGTCCTCGACCGGGCCGAGGAACGTCTTCAGCAGGCCGTTGAACATCCGCGGCTCGGTCCACGCACCCTTGACGCCGCAGTTCGGGCAGGGCACGTCGGCCAGCGCGACCGCGTCGGGATCGGGCAGCTTCTTGCGCTCGGCGTACTCCTCGCGCAACGTGTCGTCGCGGAACCGCTTGTGGCACGACTGGCACTCGATCAGCGGGTCGACGAACGCTTCGAGGTGGCCGGACGCTGCCCACACCTCGGGCGCGAGGATGACCGACGAGTCGAGCCCGACGACATCGTCGCGCTGCTGCACCGTCGCCCGCCACCACTGCCGGCGGATGTTCTCCTTCAGCTCGACACCGAGCGGGCCGTAGTCCCACGCGGACCGGGTTCCGCCGTAGATCTCGGACGAGGGGAAGACGAGACCCCGGCGCTTCGCGAGGCTGACGAGGTTGTCGATGCGCGCGGCGGCGTCTTTCGGTCCTGCCATGGGAGTCTCCATCCGGCTGGGTGTCGGCGAGTGAGCCCACAGGCTACTCGTGCCCAGGCTGACTAGTGTCTGTGCGTGCGACGTTCCCGCGGCTTGGCGCTGCTGCTCGTCATCGCCATCGCTGGCCTCACGATCGCCGGGCTCGCGGTGCACGGCTTGGTCGGCGGCATTTGCCTGCTCGTCGTCGCCGCCGTACTCGTCGCGTTGTCGGTCGGCGCGTGGGGCCGGGTGCGCTCGCACGGCCGGCCGGTCCGGGTGCTGATCGCCGCGATAGTCCTCGGGCTCGCCGCCGCGAAGCTAGCCGGCGCGCTCTAGCTCGACGCCTCGACCAGCGCGCCGACCGCGAGCAGCAGCTCGTCGCCGTACGCCGGCGCGACCAGCTGGACCGACGCGGGCAGACCGCCGCGCGACGTCGGCACGGGCAGCGAAAGCCCCGGCAGGCCGGCGAGGTTCACCGGCAACGTCAGCCGGTTGAGGCCCACCGGATCGGACGCGATCGTCGGCGGCAGCGTCGCCAGGGTGGGCAGCGCGAGCACCGGCGTTTCGAGGAAGGCGTCTTCGAGCCGCCGCTGCCACGCGAGCTGTACCTGTCGCGCCGCGTGCTCGGCCTCGACCGTCACGCCGGCCGCACTCGCGATCCGGTTGGCCGTCACCGCGCCGATGTCGTCGGGCCGGCGCGCGAGCAACGGTCCGTCGACCCGCCACGCCTCCGCCGACAGGATGACGTCGGCCGCCGACCATGCCTCCCGCCACCCGTCGAGGACCACGTCGCGTACGACGAAACCCGCGGCGGCGAGTGCGCGGTCGACGGCCTCGTCGACGAGCGGATCGACCTCGACGCCGAGGCCGCGCAACCTGCCGATCTCGATGTCACCGGGGCGCATCGCGCGGACGGCGAAGCCGGGTTCGAGCAACTGCATGCCGACGACGAGACCGGCGACGTCACGGGCCAACGGCCCGACGGTGTCGAGGCTCGGCGCGAGCGGCCACACACCGGAGAGCAGTGCCCGGCCCCACGTCGTCTTCAGCCCCGCGATGCCGCAGCAAGCCGCCGGGATGCGCACCGATCCGCCGGTGTCGGTGCCGAGCGCGACGTCGGCCTCGCCGGTTGCGACCGCGACCGCCGAGCCGCTTGACGATCCGCCCGGGATCACCGCCTCGTCGAGCGGGTTCACCGGGGTGCCGAACCACGGGTTGATCCCGGTCGTGCCGTAGGCCAGCTCGTGCAGATTCGTCTTGCCCACCAACCACAATTCGCCCGCCGCCTCGCGCCGCCGGATCTCCGTCAGGCAGGCGGCGTCACCGGCCGCGGGCTCGGCGTCCGCGAGCGCACGGCTGCCGGCGGTGGTCACCGATCCGGCGACGTCGATGAGGTCCTTGATGGCGACCGCTATGCCGTCGCCGCGGTCCGCGAACCGTTCGATGAACGTCGTCATGTGATCGCCCCGCCGTACCTGCGGTCGCGCGCGGCGTACTCCTCGATCGCGGCCCACAGATGGCGCCGGTCGTAGTCCGGCCACAACGTGTCCTGGAACACGAGCTCGGCGTACGCGGACTGCCACAGCAGGAAGTTGGAGATGCGTTGCTCACCGCTGGATCGCACGAACAAGTCGACGTCCGGCATCGCGGGTTCGTCGAGGTAGCGGGCGAGCGTCTTGTCGGTGACCTTGCCGGGATCGACCTTTCCGCGCGCCACGTCGCGCGCGAGTGCCGCCGCCGCGTCGGCGATCTCCGCGCGGCCGCCGTAGTTGACGCACATGGTCAACGTCAGCACGGTGTTGTGCTTCGTCATCTCCTCCGCGACCTCGAGCTCCTCGATGACCGACTTCCACAGTCGCGGCCGTCGGCCGGCCCAGCGCACCCGCACCCCCATCGCGTGCATGTCGTCGCGGCGGCGGCGAATCACGTCGCGGTTGAAGCCCATGAGAAAACGCACCTCGTCCGGCGAGCGCTTCCAGTTCTCGGTCGAGAACGCGTACGCCGACAGCCACTGCACGCCGACCTCGATCGCACCTTCGACCACGTCGAACAGCGACTGCTCACCGCGTTCGTGCCCCGCCGTCCGCGGCAGCCCGCGCTGCTTGGCCCAGCGACCGTTGCCGTCCATGACCATCGCGACGTGCCGGGGTACGAGATCGGCGGGGATCGCCGGTGGCTTCGCACCGCTCGGGTGCGGCGACGGCGGCCGGACGGCCGGCCTGCGTTTCGACGCCCTCACCGTTCGACCAGGCGCAGCGACCGCAGCCCCCGCTCGATGTGCCACTGCAGGTACGCCGCGACCAATCCACTTGCCTCGCGCTGCGTGCCGTCGGCAGCGTTGTCCGCGACGGCCCAGTCACCGGTGAGCAATGCGTTGAGCAACGCAACAGCCGGCGGTGACGCGGTGGCCGCGCCGCCGGGCCGGTGCTCGCCGCAGACGAGGCCGCCGGCCGCGACGGCGAAGTAGCGGTGCGGCCCCGGCTCGCCGCAGCGCGCGCACGCGTCGAGCGACGGCTCGTACCCCGCGATCGCGAGCGCGCGCAGGATGAACGCGTCGAGGACCAGCGTCGGCGCGTGTTCCTCCTCGGCGAGCGAGCGCAGCGCCGCGACGACCAGCAGGTAGAGGCGCAGCGACGGCTCGCGCTCCTCCGCGGTCAGGCGCTCGGCGGTCTCGAGGACGGCAGTACCGGCGGTGTAACGGCCGTAGTCGTTCGCGATCCGCTCGCCGTACGGCGCGATCGTCTCGGCCTGGGTGACGGTGTCGAGGCTCCGGCCCTCATGGAGCTGGAGGTCGACCTGGGTGAACGGCTCGACCCGGGCGCCGAACCTCGACCCGGTACGGCGCACCCCCTTCGCGACCGCGCGTACCCGCCCGTGCCGGCGGGTGAGCAGCGTGACGATGCGGTCGGCCTCACCCAGCTTCTGGGTGCGCAGGACGACGGCCTCGTCGCGGTAGAGCGGCACCCGCCTATTCTCTGCCGCGCCGTCCACAGCGCGGGTCCGACGCGCAGCGAACGCACAGATGCGTAGTCATCTCGGGCCATTTCCCACGCAAGTCGGACATTCTGTGCACCGTGCCGTGCGACGCTGGTAACCACCTCTCCCGGAAGGCGTTCATGTCCCTGCTCCGACGCGCCCCGATTGCGGTGGCCGCGCTGGTCCTCGCCGCCGTCGGCGGCACGCTGGTCCCGGCGTCGGCTGCCGAGCCGACCGCGAGTGTCGTGGTGGCGCTCCGAGTCGCCGACCCCGCCGCGCTGACCGCGCTGGTGCGCGCGCACGGCCTGTCCCCCGCCGAGCGGCACGCGCGCCTGCTCGCGCTGGCTCCGGGCCGCGCGCGCCATGACGACATCACCGGGCGCGCCGCGCTGCTCGGCCTGCGCGTGACGGAGTCCGACACCTGGACCGAGACCCTCACCGGCCCCGCCTCCGTGGTGCGCGCGGCGTTCGGCAGCGTGACCCATCCGGCCCGCCCGGCGTCGTTCGCGGCCTCCGCCGTCGGCGTGCTCCCGTCGAGCGGTCGCGTCGCCTTCCCGCTGTCGAGCACCAAGCCCACCAATGCGACCACCGGCGCCGACCTGCGCAAGGCCTACTCCGCACCCACCGGCAGCGTGCTCGGCCAAGGTCTCACCATCGCGACCGTGCAACTCTCCGGCTGGAACGCCGGCGACCTGACGACCTACGGCAACACGCTGTCGCCGCCGGTCACCCCGTCCTACACGGCGGTCTCGATCAACGGCGCCAACCCGAACGCGCCCGACGGCTACCAGGGCGACACCGAGGTGGCGCTCGACCAGGAGACGCTGCTCGCGGTCGCGCCCTCGGCCGCGCAACGCGCCTACTTCGCCCCCAACAGCGACGGCGGCACCGGCTTCATCAAGGCGGTGCGGACGGTCGCGACCGACGCGGCCGCGCGGCACATCTCGGCACTGTCGATCTCGTGGGGTGCCTGCGAGGCGGTCGCCGGATCGGACCTCATGGCCGCGATGGACCAGGCGCTCGCGATGGCGGTAGGCGCCGGCGTGACCGTGTTCTCGGCCTCCGGCGACGAGGGCAGCAAGGACTGCGTCGACGTGACGGGCTCGACCGCGCCCGCCGTCGACTACCCGGCCTCCTCGCCGTACGTCGTCGGCGTCGGCGGTACGACGCTGCCGAAGACGGGGACGCCGACGGCCTGGTCCGGCTCCGGCGGCGGCGAGTCGTCCCGTACGGCGCTGCCGTCGTGGCAGCAGAGCGTGAAGTCGAAGAGCCCGCACGGCCGGCGGCTGGTGCCGGACATCGCCTCCGATGCCGCGCCCGCCAACGGCATCGCGGTGCTCGACTCGGTGCCCACCAACCAGTCACTGTGGTGGAACGTCATCGGCGGCACGAGCTTCGGCGCGCCGACGCAGGCCGCGATGCTCACCGACTCGCTCGACGCGGCCGGGTGGGCGAGCGGCATCGGCGACGTCCACCCGGCGCTCTACGCAGCCGCGGCGTCCCAGGGCAGCGGCACGTTCACCGACATCACCAGCGGCACCAACGGCGCCTACGCCGCGGGCACCGGCTTCGACCTCGTCACCGGTCTCGGCGCGCCCATGTGGTCGGCGCTCGTGTCGTGGCTCGGCGGCTTCACCCTGACCGCACCCGCCGGCACCCGGAGCACGACGGTTCCGCTGACCACCACACTGCCGACCGGCCTGCCCGCCGGTTACCGCGGCTGGTCGGCCCCGGTCGTCAACGCCGCCGCCACCTGCGACACCGCGACGAACTCCTCGCCGCCGACGAGCGTCGATCTCGGCGCCGCGTCGCTCGACGGTGCCTACACCGTCTCGGTCGCCGGCCTCGACGGCTCGGCCGCCAACAGCGGCGCCGGCGCCTGTCACGTCGCGCAGGTCACCGTGGTGCTCGACCGGACCGCGCCGAAGGCGATCGCCTCCGTGCGCCCGGTGAGCTCGACCGCGGCGATCGCCTCGTGGAGCAGCTCGGATCCCGCGCCGTCGTCCGGCGCCTCGACATACAGCGTCACGATCACCGAGGGCGGCGGCACTCTTTACGCCGCCACGACCGCGGCGACCTCGGTCACGTTCAACGCCAGCGGCTACCGCTCCTACCACGTCAACGTCGTGGCGATCGACCCGGCGGGCAACCATTCCGCCACCGCCACGGCACATCTCTACGACGACCTCAGCATGACCTTCGGCACCGGTTGGCGCTCGGTGGCGTCCGCCGGTTACTACCGCGACAGCCGGCACGCCACGACGCTGCAGAACGCGGGGGCGAGCATGGCCGGGACCGGCACCACGTTCGTGGTCTACGTCACGACCTGCCCGACCTGCGGCCGTCTCGCCGCCTACAGCGGCAACACGTTGCTGCGCGTCGTCGGACTGACCACGAACCGCCTGCACACGCTGGTGCCGGTGACGGTGCTGACCTCGACCACGCCCACCACCCGGACGATCACGCTGCGGGCCGCGCACGCGAGCACGACCGCGACCTCCGTGCAACTGGACGCCGCCGTCATCCGCTGACCCGGGAAATCCCGGCGCGGACGGCCGGGCTGACAGAAGATGGCCGTCGTGCGCAGGAGGGAGCCCGAGCCGCGTCGAGCGGATTTCTGGCTCTACTTCGGCGGCCAACTCGTCTCGACCGTCGGCAGCGCGTTCACGATGTTCGCGCTACCGCTGCTCGTCTACAAGCTGACCGGCTCACCGACCGACCTGGCGTTGACCATGGCGGCGAACATGCTGCCGTACCTGTTCTTCGGCTTGGCATTCGGCGCGATCGCCGACCGGGTCGACCGCCGCCGCATGATGATCGGCGTCGACCTGGCCCGCGCCGCCGTCATCACCGTGCTCCCCGCGCTCTACCTCGCCGGCGCGCTCGACGTCACCTGGATCTATGCCGTCGCGTTCGTGCAGGCGAGCCTCGGCATCCTCTTCGACTCGGGCGAGTTCGCCGCCATCCCTAGCCTCGTGCCGCAGGCCGACCTGGTGACCGCGAACGGGCGCATCATGGCCGCGACCTCCGCCGGGCAGGTCGCCGGTCCCGTCGTCGCCGGCGCGCTCGTGTCCATCCTCGCGCCGGCATCGCTGCTGTTCGTCGATGCCGCGACGTTCGTGGTGTCCGCGCTCACCCTCGTCGCGATCCGGCGCAGCTTCAACGCCGCCGACGACGCCACCGCCGACACAACCGCGGCCGGCGGGTCCGTCGTACGGCGGCTCGGCCGCGACGTCCGCGAAGGCCTCGCGTACGTCTGGCGACACCCGGTGCTCCGGTCGATTTCGATCATGATGGCGCTGATCAACTTCTTCGCCGCGACGACCCTCGCGCAACTCGCCTTCTTCACCAAGACCGCGTTGCACGCGTCCGACTCGCAGGTCGGCTGGATGTTCGCGGCCGGCGCCGCCGGAGTCGTCGTCGTCGGCTCGCTGGCGGGCCGGCTGCGGCGCCGGCTGTCGTTCCCCGTCGTCGCCCTCGGCGCTCTCGTCGTCTCCGGCCTCGCGCTCGTCGGGATGGGCCTGACACACACGTACGCCGTCGCGATCGTGCTGTGGGCGGTGAGCAGCGGCTTCGGCATGCTCCTCAACATCAACACGTCCGCGCTGCGCCAGGCGATCGTGCCCAACCGCCTGCTCGGCCGCATCATGAGCGTCGCCAGCGTCATCGCGTGGTCGGCCATCCCGGCCGGCGCACTGGCCGGCGCCGCGGTCATGCAGGCGACCGACGTCTCCGTCGTCTACGCCGCGATCGGCGCGATCGACGCGTTCATCGCGGCCGCCTTCTGGCTCAGCCCCATCCGGCACGGCGAGCGCTATCTCGCCGATCCCGCGGCCTAGCGCTAACCGTCGCCGACATCCGGCCCGACCGGCGCATGCGCGAGCGCACCGACGAAGCGCGTGCCGACGGCGTACGGGCGCGCGATGAGGACGACGGTCCTGGCCGGCCCGCACGGCGGACCGAACGGTCGTGACACCCGCACCCGGATTCGCGGCGGGCCGGTCGGGTTCTCGGTGAAGGCGGCCGGCTTGTTGTCATCGCACGGCGTCACGTCGACGGCGATCCGCGCGGCCGAACCGTTCGGCGCCATCGACACCAACCGCCACGGCAGCGACGCGGCCGTGAGCGGCACGTCGACGTACGGCCCGCTGACACGAATGCTCGCGCACGGCACGCCGTAGCCACCCTCGGTGTACAGCAAGGCGTCGCCGCCGGTCTGCGCGTCGACGACGAAAACGAGGTAGTTGTGCCGGCTGGCCCGCTCGCGCGCGGACAACGGCGCACACGGCATCGAACCGTTGAATCGCACGGCCGGGGGCGACACCACGACGACCCACGCGAGCCGGTCGCGGTAACGCGCCGCCGGCGGCCGCTTCGGTGCGGCGTCGCCGTACATCTGCTGCAACAAACTCGGCCGCGACGCATCGACGGTGACGCGCGCGAGCCCGGCCGCAATGGTGTCGCGCGACTGCCGGCCGATGGTGAAGTTGTTGGTGGTCTGCGACGCCATGACCTCGCACAGCGCATCGTTGCCCTGGTAGCCGGCGCGGTCGTGCGCGCGCGGCGGCCGCACCGTCAATGCGCCTGCGTCGAGCACCAGCCGGTGCACGAACACGCCGTTCGCGACATCGCCGCGAGCCGGACCGCGCAATGCGTCGCGTTCGAGATCCCCGGAGGCGATGCGGTGCTGGTACGGCGCGGCCCGGCACTCCAACGAACGCCCGGACGGCCCCGACGTGCATCCGGTCAGCAGCCCGAGCGCCACCACGCCGGTGGCCGCAACGGCGACACACCCACGCGACGGGACCACGCCAGCATTGTGCCGACGCAACGCGCGGATCAGAAGCCCAGACGACGTAACTGTTTGGGATCGCGTTGCCAGTCCTTCGCGACCTTCACCCGCAGATCGAGATAGACGCGAGTGCCGAGCATCGCCTCGATCTGGCGGCGCGCGGCCGCACCCACGTCACGCAATCGCGAGCCGCCGGTACCGATGACGATCCCTTTCTGGCTCTCGCGCTCGACGTACATGACCGCTTCGATGTCGAGGAGGTCGTCGCGCCCTTCGCGCGGGCGCATGTCCTCTACGACGACGGCGATCGAGTGCGGCAGCTCGTCGCGTACCCCGTCGAGCGCGGCCTCGCGGATCAGCTCGGCGACCATGACCCGGTCCGGCTCGTCGGTCAGCTCGCCGTCCGGGTAGAGCGCTCGTCCCTCGGGCAGCCGCGCGACGAGCAGATCGGCGAGCAGCCCCACCTGGAAGCCGTCCCGCGCCGACACCGGAACCACCTCGTCGAACTCGCCCGCGGAAGCAATCTCGAGCAAACGCTCGCCGACGACGTCGCGGCCGACGAGGTCGGTCTTCGTCACGATCGCGACGACCGGCGTGCGGTGGGCGACCGCGGCGAGCTGGGCCGCGATGTAGCGATCCCCCGGCCCGACCTTCTCGTCGGCGGGCACGCAGAAGCCGATGACGTCGACCTCGGCGAGCGTCGTCTTGACCACGTCGTTCAGCCGCTCGCCGAGCAGCGTCCGTGGTTTGTGAAACCCAGGCGTGTCGACGACGACGAGCTGCGCGTCGGGGCGCGTGACGATGCCGCGCACGGCGTGCCGGGTCGTCTGCGGGCGGTCGCTCATGATGGCGACCTTCGTGCCGACGAGGGCGTTGGTCAGCGTCGACTTCCCCGCGTTCGGGCGGCCGACGAAACACGCGAACCCGGCGCGGTATCCCTCGGTCACCGGACCATTGTCGCGGACAAACCATTCGCGCGCCGGATGCCGGTACGGCGACGATGGCCGGATGCAGATCGTCGAGTTCGGCGTCGACTCGCCGGAGGAGTGGTTCGACGCGTGGCACCGGCTCGACGTCGCCGTCGCCATGGAGACGTTGCCAGGCCTCGAACCGCCGAGTGCCGCTGAGACCCGGCGCGATCTGCTCACCGACTTCGCGTACCGCCGCTACGGCCTCGCCGCGTTCGAGGGCGACCGGCTCATCGGCGGCATCGCGATCGAGGAGTCGTTGCTCGAAGACCTCGACACGGCGTACGGGTGGCTACTGGTCGACCCGTCGTACCGCCGGCGCGGCGTCGGCACGCGACTGCTCGACGCGACCCGCGAACGGCTCCGCGCGGTTGGCCGGCGCCGGCTCGACACCAGCGTTCTTGTCGGCAGCCCCGCCTCCGCGTTCGCCGCCGCGATGGGCGCGCGGGTGCGGCAGATCGAGACGCCGAACGTCCTCGATCTCACGACCCTCGACCGCGCGGCGCTGCCGGCCAAGGCCGAGCCGAAGCCGCCGTACGTTCTCGCGACCTGGATCGACCGCTGCCCGGACGAGCTCGTCGCGAGCTTCGCCGCCGCGCACGGCGCAATGGACGACGCGCCGCGCGGCGACGACAGCTACGACGACGCGGCGTGGACCGTGGAGCGGGTGCGCGACATCGAGCGAACCTGGACCGGCCTGGGCTACACCTCGCTCGCGGCGGCAGCCGTGCACGAGCCGAGCGGTGACGTCGCCGGCTACACGCAGATCATCCTGACCGGCCGGCCGACGACCGCTGTCCAGGAGGACACCGGCGTCGCTCGCGCACATCGCGGCCACCGCCTCGGCCGGGCGATCAAGGCCGCGAACCTGCTCGCGCTGACAGAGCACAGCCCGGCGATCACGACCGTCGTCACGTGGAACGCGGAGTCCAACACGCACATGCTCGCCGTCAACGACGAGCTCGGCTTCCGCCGGCACAGCCGGTGGGAGGAGGTCACACTGGACCTCTAGGACGTTCTAGGGCTCGCCGCGCAGCTTGCTGAACATCACCATGTCGCGCCACTGCCCGCCGCGGAAGCACGCTCTGCGCAGCACGCCTTCGCGGGTGAACCCGGCCTTCGCGAGCGCCCGCTGCTCGGCGACGTTGTCCGCCTCGGTGCTGGCCTCGACGCGTTCGAGGAACGTGTGCTCGAACAGGTACGCCGCGATCAGCCGCTGCGCCGCGCTGCCGTGGCCCTTGCCGCGAGCTTCGGGCAGGAGCCAGATGCCGACGTTCCAGCAGTCACCGTTCGGCGGCGGGCCGTTGTGCATGCGGATCCACCCGACGTCGCCGACGAGCTGGCCGTCGTCGTCCGCCACCGCGAGCGCGCCCATGTGCTCGGTGAAGATCTCGCGCGCCTCCCAGCGGCGGCGGAACCCACCGGGCTTGTAGCCGTACCACGCGAACTCGCCGGCCGCTTCCTGGTCGGTGCGCTGCCGGTCGAGGACGTCGAGGTCTTCCTCGACGATCCGGCGCAGCTTGGTCACGACGCGCGCACCTCGCCCTCCGGGCTCGCGACGTAAGGAGTGTCGACGCCGAGATCGGCGGCGGCGTTGCGGCTGTCGGCATCGAGAACGGCCGCCTCGGTGACGACGGCCGCCGCTTCGAGCCGCTGCACGCCACTCGACACGGCTGCGGCGACGGCGGCCTGCAACGCCGTCAGCGACAGCGACGGCAACGCGACCGTCGCGGCGGCGTAGGTGCGGCCCATGTCGTCGCGCACGGCCGCACCTTCGGCCGCGCCGGTGCGCGCGCGGGCCGAGCGGGCGAGGGTGACGAGCTTGCCGTCCTCGGGGTCGAGCTCCATGACCATCGACCCTAGTTGGCATCCGCGGCGTCTGCGGCAACCGGCGTGATGAGCACCGTGCCGACCCGGTTGCGCCGGCCCTTCGCGCTCTCCGCGACGAACGTCAGCCCCTGGATCGTAACCGTCGCGCCCGGGATCGGCACGCGACCGAGCGCCGACGCGAGCAGGCCGCCGACGGTCTCGACGTCTTCCACCTCGAACGACGTACCGAACATCTCCTCGACGTCGTCGATCGGCACCCGCACGTTGACCCGCAGCGAGCCGTCTTCGAGCGACTCGGTCCGCGGCGCCTCGCGGTCGTACTCGTCGGCGATCTCGCCCACGATCTCCTCGAGGATGTCCTCGATCGTGACCAGCCCCGCGGTCCCGCCGTACTCGTCGATGACGATCGCGACGTGCACCTGCTTCGCCTGCATCTCGCGGAGCAGCTCGTCCACCGGCTTCGAGTCGGGGATGAAGTACGTCGGGCGCATCACCTCGTCGACCTTCTCGCTGCGGTCCTCGTCTTCGTAGACGCGGCGGGCGAGGTCCTTGAGATAGGCGACGCCGACGATGTCGTCCTCGTTGTCGCCGATCACCGGGATGCGCGAGAACCCGCTGCGCAGCGCGAGCGACAGCGCCTGCCGCACGGTCTTGCCGCGCTCGATCCAGACCACGTCGGTACGCGGGACCATGACCTCGCGGGTGAGGGTGTCGCCGAGCTCGAACACCGAGTGGATCATCTGGCGCTCTTCGCTCTCGATCACCCGGCCCTGCTCGGCCAGGTCGACCAGCTCGCGCAACTCGGCCTCGGACGTGAACGGCCCTTCGCGGAAGCCCTTGCCCGGTGTCAGCACGTTGCCCAGCGCGATCAGGATGCGCGGCAACGGTCCGAGCAGCTTGGTCAGCACGTACGCCGACCACGCGGTCGCGAGGCCGACGCGTTCCGGATGTTGCCGCCCCAGCGTGCGCGCTCCTACGCCGACGACGACGTAGTCCACGACCGTCATCACGCCACCGGCCGTCAGCAGCGCCTGCCACACCGAATCGAGCGCTCGGTCGAAGGCAACCGCGACCATCGTCGTCGCGAGCATCTCCGCGAGTGTCCGCAACAACAGCAACACGTTGAGCGGCGGCGCCGGATCGGCGACCACCATCGACAAGCGGCGCGCACCGCGGCGACCCGCCTCGACCAGCTCGTCGGCGCGGCTGCGCGACAACCGCGACAGCGCGGTCTCGGCCATCGACAGGAACGCCGCAATGGCAACGAGAACGGCGGCGACCGCGACCAGCGCCGTATTCGAGGCGGTCATCCCTCGCGCGCCGCCGCCCAGGACGCGAGCAGCCGCGACTGGGTGCCGAACATCTCCTGTTCGGTCGGGGCGTCGGCGTGGTCGTAGCCGAGCAGGTGCAGCACGCCATGAGTGCAGAGCAGGTGCAGCTCGGCTTCGGTGCTGTGCCCGGCGGTCGCGGCCTGCTGCTCGGCAACGACCGGGCAGAGGACGACGTCGCCGAGCAACGTCGGCGGCGCCTCGTCGTCATGCTCGTCGTCGCGGTGGTCGTGCAGGTCGTCCATCGGGAACGCGAGCACGTCGGTCGGCCCGGGCTCGTTCATGAAGTGCTCGTGCAAAGCCGACATCGCATCGACGTCGACCAGCCGGATCGACAGTTCGACCAGCGGGTGCACGCCCATCTCGTTGAGCACGTGCCGCGCCAATTGCTCAAGCGCGAACTCGTCGACGGCGAACCCGGATTCGTTCGCGATCTCGATGCTCATCGGCCGCTGCGCCGTCGCGGATTGGCATCGGACGGCCCCGCTGCCCGCGGCCCGCTCGCGGCCTCGGCATCCCACTTCGCGTACGCATCGACGATCTCGCTGACAAGTCGATGCCGTACGACGTCCTGCGACGTGAGCCGGCAGAAGTGCACGTCCTCGATGCCGTCGAGGATGTCCTGCACGACCTTCAGGCCGGACTTGGTGCCCGAGGGCAGGTCGACCTGCGTGACGTCGCCGGTGACGACCATCTTCGCGCCGAACCCGAGCCGGGTGAGGAACATCTTCATCTGCTCGGGCGAGGTGTTCTGCGCCTCGTCCAGGACGATGAACGAGTCATTGAGCGAGCGGCCACGCATATACGCAAGCGGCGCGACCTCGATGACGCCGTTCGTCATGAGTCGCGGGATCGAGTCGGGATCGACCATGTCGTGCAGCGCGTCGTACAGCGGCCGCAGATACGGGTCGATCTTCTCGTTGAGGGTGCCGGGCAGGAAGCCGAGCCGCTCCCCCGCCTCGACCGCCGGCCGGGTCAGGATGATCCGGTTGACCGCCTTGGCCTGCAACGCCTGCACGGCCTTCGCCATCGCAAGGTAGGTCTTGCCGGTGCCCGCCGGGCCGATCCCGAACACGATCGTGTGATTGTCGATCGCGTCGACGTACCGCTTCTGGTTGAGCGTCTTCGGCCGGATCGTGCGGCCGCGGCTCGACAGGATGTTGAGCGAGAGGACGTCGGCCGGGCGCTCCTCGGTCTGCTGCCGCAGCATCGCGAGCGAGCGCTGGACCGAGTCGGCGGTGAGGACGTCGCCGCGTTCGAGCAGCGTGAGCAGCTCCTCGAACAGCCTGGCCGCGAGATCGACCTCATCCTGCTCGCCGCTGATCGTGATCTCGTTGCCGCGGACGTGGATGTCGCAGGTGAACGCGCGCTCGACCAGCCGCAGGAGTTCGTCGCTCGAACCGAGCAGCGACACCATGCTGTGCGCGCCGGGGACGACGATGCGGGTGGACGTCGGGTTGGCCATCGTTAGATCCAGTTTACCCAGGCGGCCAGGTCATCGACCGTCCCGCGAGCACGTGCAGGTGCGCGTGGAACACGGTCTGGTGCGCGGCTGCACCGGTGTTGGCGACCAGCCGGTACCCGTCGGTCGCCACCCCTTCGATGTCCGCGACCTCCGCGGCGAGCCGCACCATGTCGACCAGCGTCTGCGGCGCCGCCGCCGCGACCTCGGCGAGGTTGGCCCAGTGCGCGCGCGGGATCACGAGCACGTGCGTCGGCGCGACCGGCGTGATGTCGCGGAACGCCAGCGCCTCGTCGGACGTCGCGACCACGTCGGCGGGGATCTCCCCGCCGGCGATCCGGCAGAACAAGCACTCGTCGGCCATGAGCCGAACCCTAGCCAGCGCCGGCCGCGCGCACCTCCTCATAACGGCTCCGCAGGTACGCCTGCTCGACGTCGTTGTCGGTGAGCAGCGCCGCCTCGGCGTACGCGGTCGCCGCCTCGTCGTAGCGGCCGAGCCGGCGCAGGAAGTCGGCGCGCGCCGCCGGCAGGTAGGCGTACGTCGCGAGCGCCGGCTCGCTGCCGAGCGGGTCGAGCGCGGCGAGCCCCGCCTCCGGCCCGGACGCGAGCCCGACCGCGACCGCGCGGTTCAGCGCGACGACCGGCGACGGCCAGCGCTCCAGCAGCACGCCATACAGCGCGACGATCTCGCGCCAGTCGGTCTCCGCGTACGACGGCGCCTCGGCGTGCACGGCCGCGATCGCGGCCTGCAGCGCGAACCGGCCAGGGCCTTCCGCGGAACGGGCGCGCAGCGCCTCGCGCACCAGCGGCACCGCCCCGGCAATGGCCGCGTGATCCCAGCGCAACCGGTCCTGTTCTTCGAGCAGCAGCAACCGGCCGGTGCCGTCGGTACGCGTCGTCCGGCGGGCGTGCGTCAGCTCGACCAGCGCGAGCAGCCCGGCGACCTCCGGGTCGTCGGGGAGCAGCTGGCGCAGCATCCGGGCGAGGTCCAGCGCGCGCTCGACCAGGTCGGCGCGGACGAGGTTCGGCCCGCTCGGCGCGGTGTGGCCGACGGTGAAGAGCAGGTGGACGACGGTGAGGACCGCGTCGAGCCGCTCGGGAAGCTGCGCCGCGCCCGGCACGCGGTACGGAATGCGGGCGAGCGCGATCTTCTTCTTCGCCCGGGTGAGCCGCGCGGCCATGGTCGGCTCGGCGACGAGGAACGCCTTCGCGATCTCGGCGGTCGTGAGGCCGCAGAGCAGCCGCAATGTCAACGCGACCCGCGCGTCCGGGTTCAGCGCCGGGTGCGCGCAGGTGAACATCAGCCGCAGCCGGTCGTCCGAGATCACCTCGCCGTCGACCGCCGGCTCCGGCGGATCGACCGCCTCGTCCACGACGAGCAACGGCAGAGCCCGACGCAACGCGGCCTCGCGCCGGAGTACGTCGAGCGCGCGGCGGCGCGCGACCGTGGTCAGCCAGGCGCCGGGCCGCGCCGGGATCCCGTCGGCGGGCCACGACGTCAGCGCACGGGCGAACGCGTCCTGCGCGCACTCCTCGGCGAGGTCGAGGTCGCGGGTGACCCGCACCGTCGCGGCGAGGACGAAGCCCCACTCGCGACGGTGCGCGTCGGCGACCGCGGCGGCTACCTCGGCCGCCGCGACGGTCGAACCTGGCTCGGTCAGTCGAACACCCTGACCGGACGCACCTCGACGCCACCGAACTTCGCCGGCACCTGCTTGGCGATCTCGATCGCCGCGTCGAGGTCGGGCGCCTCGATCAGGTAGTAGCCGCCGAGCGCTTCCTTGGTCTCCGCGAACGGCCCGTCGGTGACCGTGACCGAGTCCGTCCGGGTGCCGCGGATCGACGTCGCGGTCGACGCCGGCTGCAGCGCGTTGCCGCCGCGGATCGAGGCGCCGTGCGTCGCGCCGAAGTCGTTGTGCGCCTTCATGACCTCGTCGAAGACGCCCTGGTCGCCCTTGGCGTACTCGGCTTCGTTCTCGTAAAGGAGCACCAGGTACTCAGCCATCGTCCCTCTCCCTGCCTGCCGCCGCGGCGGCGTCAACGGGCCCGCCCCTCGGACCTCATACTCCACCCGACGAACGGTCAAGGTCCGGATCGACAACCGGGCGGGAATTTTTTTCGACCGCCCGAGGAACCCCGAAGTAAACCTCCGCCCGCGGTATGGCGTCGTACCGTCGTGATCGAGACGCTGGCCGGCGAACAGAGGGGGCGATTCGTGGACGCCGCTACGCGCGACGCCGACGAGGCGCTGGTCGCCATCTACACGGCCCACTACCGCTCCCTCGTGCGCCTCGCGGCGCTGCTGCTGCACGACGTGCCCGCCGCCGAAGACGTCGTCCAGGACGCGTTCGTGGCGATGCACGGCAGCTGGAAGCGGTTGCGCGACACCGACAAGGCGCTGGCGTACCTGCGCCAAGCCGTGGTCAATCGGGCCCGGTCGCGGCTGCGGCACCTGAAGGTCGTCGACCGCAAGGCGCCCGCGCTGCTGCCGGCCGACGCCCGCGCGCACATGCCGAGCGCCGAGACCGGCGCGATGGCCGCAATCGACCGCGCGCACGTGCTCGTCGCGCTGCGGACCCTGCCGCAGCGCCAGCGCGAGGTGCTGGTGCTGCGTTACTACTCCGATTTGTCCGAAGCCCAGATCGCCGATGCGATGGGCATCAGTACCGGCGCGGTGAAGAGCCACGCCTCGCGGGGCATGTCCGCGCTCCGCCAAAAATTGGGCCAAAGTTTGGAGCAAACGTCATGAGCGCCGACGACCGGGATGTCCGGCTCGAGGAGCTGCTGCGCGCGAGCCTGTACGACGAGGCCGAGACGATTACCCCGGCGGGCGACGGCCTGTCGCGCATCCAGGGCCGGGTGACGACGCGCCGCGCGCGAGCCGCGTGGTGGCACCCGATGGCCGCGCTCGGTGGCGTCGCCGTCGTCGCGGTCGCGGGCTTCGCGGCGTACGCACTGACCCGTACGCCGGCGCACCCCAGCACGCTCCACACGATCCAGACCGGCGACACCCCGACGCCGACGCCGGACGCCAGCGCGTCGACGCCGCCGGCCCCGGTGGTGACGAAGCCGACGTACCCGGCGAGCGCGTTCTACCCGTTCACCTCTGAGGCCGCCGAGCGGCAGTGGGTCGCCCAGGACGGGCCGAGCAAGCAGCCGTGGGTCGGCGACCCGGAGCTGCTCGCCAAGACCTTCGTCGCGGCGTTCGTGCAGCAGCCCGGCGTCACCGACGTCTTCGCCCGGCACATCTCCGGCCGCACCGCGACCATCACCCTCGGCCGCACCCTGCACGACGGCAACCGTTCGGTGCCGGTGAAGGTCACGACGGTGTCGATGGTGCACTTCGACAAGGCGTGGCTGGTGGTCGGCGCGAGCGACGGCGGCGGCGAGCTGAAGCTGACCAGCCCGAAGTCCGGCCAGACGCTGATGTCGCCGGCCCTCGTGGCCGGGCCGGGTTACGGCGTGGACGAGAACGTCCGGGTCGACGTACGCACGGTCAGCGGCATCGCGCGGACCGGCGACGTGCCGACGGTCGCGTTCGGCAACGGCGTACCGCAGTGGTCGACCACGGTGCCGTTCTCGGCCGCCGACCCGCGCGGCGCGGTCGTCGTGGTCGAGCTTTCCCCGGCCGACGGCGGCCCCGGACGCATCGCCGTAGTCGGCGTCAACTTCGCCACCGTGCAGGCCGCGTCGTACCCGCAGTACTTCTACGGCGTGAAGAACGGCCGCGTGACGAAGTTCTCCAGCAAGAGCGGTGCGGCCATCAGCTACCTGACGCCGCCCGAGCCGGGCGGTGGCGCGAGCGACCCGCAGCTCGTCGGCAACAACGTCTACTACCTCGACGGCGCCGGCACGTGTGTCAACGCGCTGCGCTCGGTGCCGGTCACGGGCGGGTCGCCGACGACGGTGTCGCAGCCGGATACGGGCTACGTCATCACCGGCTACGGCATCGCCGCGGTCGACAACCGGGTCAACTCGTTCTTCGAGTCGTCGTGCAACTCGGCGGTCACGCCGCAGGGCCGGCTGGTCTTCGACACGATGATCGACGACACGCACACGCAGCGCACCTCGGTCCCCTTCCCGGCCTTCCCGCCGCAGGTCGTCGGCGACCCGTCGTTCGCGGCGGACGGCCGGCACGTGATCGCGGTCGTGCGGACCGGGACGCAGGCCCAGGTGCAGCAGTACGACGCGTACCAGTCGTCGAGCATGAGCGACGCGACCTCGCCGTGCAGCACCGACCCGAGCACCGACCTACCGACGGCGACACAGGTCGACAGCGGCGGCGCGGTGTGGTTCGCGACGCAGACCGGGTCGGGCATGCAGGTGCTGCGGTGCGCGGGCGGGCAGTCGTCGGTCGCCTTCACGGTGACCGGCACGGACACCCCGGCCGACGTCGCGGTCACGAGCAACGGCCAGGCGGTTCTGCTGACGGACACGTCGGGTGCGGTCTGGCGGTGGACGGCGGGCGGCACGGTGGAGCAGCTGCACCCGTCGGTCCCCCAGCCGCAAGTCGCCTGGTAGGCGCCGCGTACCTCAATTGCCATATACACCCCTTCTATGGGGTCTATATGGCAATTGACGGCGCGGGCTAGGCCCAGCGGGTCGCTGCGCTCAATGCCACCGGGTCGCTGCGCTCAATGCACTGAGCGCGGCGACCCCGGCCGTCGAGGCGCGCAGGACGTTGCCGCCGAGCCGGCACACGCGCGCGCCGGCCGCTTCGAACGCCGCGAGCTCCTCGTCATCGATGCCGCCCTCGGGGCCGACCACGACGACGACCTCACCAACTGGCGGAGGCGCAGGCATCGGGTCGCTCGCCGACTCGTGCAGGACGACCGCGAGCGCCGCGGCGCGCAGCCGCTCGGCGACCTGAGCGGTGCTCAGCGGCCCACTGACCACCGGGAGCCACGCGCGCCGCGCCTGCTTGGTCGCGGCTCGCGCCGCCGCGTCCCACCGCGCCTGCGTCCGGTCGCTCCACTTCGCGACGGCGCGCCGCGCCGTCCACGCGATGACCTCGTCGACGCCGACCTCGGTCATGGCCTCGACCGCGTCCTCGTCTCGGCCGCCCTTCGCGAGCGCCTGTACGACGACGAACCGCGGCTCCGGCCGCGCGACCTCGCGGCGGCGTACGACGTCCACGGTGACCGCGCCGCGCGCGACCTCCGCGACGATGCCCTCGGTCACCGTGCCGAGACCGTCGCCGACCCACACGGTCTCGCCGGGGCGCAGCCGCCGTACGTCGCTCGCATGCCGGCCCTCCGGACCGTCGATGCGCAGCGGATTCGCCGCCAGCGCTTCGGAGGCGACGAGGAACAGCGGCGGCGTCACTTGTTGAACGCGTCGCGCAGCCGCGAGAACAACCCGCCGCCCTGGTCGGTCGACGTGGCAGTGATCTCGGGGTGCTCCTCGCCGCGCAGCGCCGCGAGCTGACGCAGCAGCGCCTCCTGCTCGCCGTCGAGCTTCGTCGGCGTCTCGACGTCGAGGTGCACGTGCAGGTCGCCGCGGCCGACGCCCCGGGACAGGTGCGGAACGCCGCGACCGCGCAACGTGAGGACCGTGCCGGACTGCGTGCCCGCCTTGACGTCGACCGACTCCTCGCCGTCGAGCGTCTCGAGCTTCACCGACGTACCGAGGGCCGCCGCCGTCATCGGGATCGAGAAGTGGCAGTGCAGGTCGTCACCGTCGCGGGTGAACACCCGGTGCGAACGCTCGCGGATCTCGACGTACAGGTCGCCGGGCGGGCCGCCACCGGGACCGATCTCGCCCTCGCCGGACAGCCGCAGCCGCATGCCGTCCTCGACACCGGCCGGGACCTTGACCGTGATCGTGCGCTGCGCGCGGACCCGACCCTCGCCGGCGCAGTCGGGGCATGGGTTGCGGATGCGGGTGCCGACGCCGCCGCACTCCGGGCACGTGCGCGCGGTGACGATCTGGCCGAGGAAGGAACGCTGCACAGACTGCACCTCGCCGCGGCCCTTGCAGGTGCCGCAGGTCTCCGGGTGGGTGCCGGCCGCAGTGCCTTCGCCCTGGCAGCGCGCGCACAGCACGGCGGTGTCGAGGTTGAGCTCGCGCGTCGTACCGAACGCGGTCTCGGCCAGGTCGAGGTCGATGCGGTAGAGCGCGTCGGCACCGGGGCGGATGCGCGAGCGCGGGCCGCGGCCGCCGCCCATGCCGCCGGCATTGCCGAAGAATGCATCCATGATGTCGGCGAAGCCGGCGAACGGGCCGCCCGCGCCACCGCCCATGCCGCCGCCGGGCGCGAGCGGATCGCCGCCGAGGTCCACGATCTCGCGCTTCTGCGGATCGGAGAGCACCTCATAGGCGGCGGTCACTTCCTTGAAGCGTTCCTGCGCCTCGGGCGACGGGTTCAAGTCGGGGTGCAGCTCGCGGGCGAGCTTGCGGTAGGCCTTCTTGATCTCGTCGGCGGTCGCGTTGCGGGCGACGCCGAGGGTCGCGTAGTAGTCGCGCGGTGGCATGTCTTGGCCGGCCCTCAGTTCTCGGCCAGGATGTGGCCGACGTAGCGCGCGACCGCGCGCACCGCACCCATCGCGCCCGGGTAGTCCATGCGGGTCGGGCCGAGGACCCCGAGACCGGCGAGCGGCGTCGCGACGCCGTACCCGCTGGTGACGATCGACGCCGTCTGCAGGCCCTCGTGCGGGTTCTCGCCGCCGATGCTGACGCGCACCGAATGCGCGTCGGTGACCTCGCCGAAGAGACGCAGCAGTACGACGTGTTCTTCGAGCGCTTCGAGCACCGGGCGGATGCTGCCGGGGAAGTCGAGCGCGCCGCCGCGGGCGAGGTTGGCGGTGCCGGCGAGGACGACGCGCTCCTCGGTCCGCTCGACCAGCGTTTCGAGTACGGCGGCGAGGATCGCGGCCGCGTTCGGTTGCAGCCGCGGCTCGACCGACGTGGTCAGGTCGGCGAGCAGCGCGGGCGCCTCGGCGAGGTGGCGGCCGGCGACGCGTTCGTTGAGGCGGCTGCGCAGGACGGCGATGTCGTCGTCGGCGAGCAGAGCCGGAACGTCGACCTGCCGCTGCTCGACCCGGCCGGTGTCCGTGATGAGGACGACGAGCACGCGCGTCGCGGAGATGAGGACGAGCTCGACGTGGCGGACGCTGGAGCGTGACAGCGACGGGTACTGCACGACCGCGACCTGCTGGGTGAGCTGCGCGAGCAGCCGCACGGTGCGGTGCACGACGTCGTCCAGATCGGTGGCGCCGGACAGGAACGTCTCGATCGCCTTGCGCTCCGCGGGCGAAAGCGGCTTGACAGTGGAGAGCCGGTCGACGAACAGGCGGTAGCCCTTGTCGGTGGGCACCCGGCCGGCGGACGTGTGCGGCTGGGTGATGTAGCCCTCGTCCTCCAGCGCGGCCATGTCGTTGCGGATGGTCGCGGGCGAGACGCCGAGCTGGTGGCGCTCGACCAGGGACTTCGAGCCGACCGGTTCGTTGGTGGAGACGAAGTCCTCCACGATGGCGCGCAGGACGGCGAGCTTGCGGTCCTCGATCACGCCGCCGTCACCTCCACCTTGCGTTGCCTTGGCACTCGCTCGCTCCGAGTGCCAATGATACGCGGTGGGGCCTTCGCGGCCGGGTAAACCGAACGGGATTCGAAGGAACATTCCGGGGTAGCGACGAAGACGACACCCGGCAGTAGACCTCCCCAGCGGGTCGCGTTCGTTCCCACGACGTTCCCTGGAGCCGCCATGGCACTGCGCCCGTCCCGCCGCCTGCCCGTTCTCGCGTTGCCACTGGTGCTCGTCGCCGGCACGCTCACGGGCATCTCCGCCGCCGCCGGCCACCCCGCGGGCAGCGTGCGCATCGTCACCCTCTCCGACCGCGCCGACCTCGTCTCGGGCGGTGACGTGCTGACCCGCGTCGTGCTGCCGGCAGGCACCCGACCGAGCGGCGTGCGGGTGACGCTGAACGGCCGCGACATCACGCGCTCGTTCGGCATGCGAGCGGACCGGACGTACGAAGGCCTCGTGACCGGGCTGCGGCTCGGCCGCAACGTCGTCGTCGCGCGGGTCGGCGAGTCCGGCCCCGGCGCGCAGCTCGCCGTCATCAACCACCCGATCGGCGGGCCGGTGTTCTCCGGTCCGCAGATCCAGCCGTGGGCCTGCCAGCCGACGGCGAAGGACAAGCAGTGCGACGAGCCGGCGTCGTACACCTATTCCTACAAGCCGGTGGGGTCGTCGCAACTGCAGAGCTACGACCCGAAGAACCCGCCGCCCGCGTTCACGGTCGACACCGCCACGACGACCGACGGCGTGACGGTGCCGTTCATCGTGCGGCAGGAGACCGGCTACATCGACCGCGACCAGTACTCGATCGCGACGTTGTGGCAGCCGGGCAAGCCGTGGACCGCGGTCGCGCCGCAGAAGCAGTTCAACCACCGGCTCGTCATCACGCACGGCGCGAGCTGCGACACCGAGTACGGCAGCGGCTCGGCGCCGACGGTCACCGACACGAAGATGCTCGCCGGCGGGTTCGTGCTGATGTCCAACGCGCTCGACAACGCGGGACACAACTGCAACATCGTCACGCAAGCGGAGTCGCTGGTGATGACGAAGGAATACGTCATCGACCACTACGGCACCGTCCGGTGGACGATCGGCAGTGGCTGCTCGGGTGGCTCGTTGGTGCAGCAGCAGGTCGCGAACGCCTACCCCGGCATCTACCAAGGCATCACGCCGCAGTGCAGCTTCACCGATGCCTGGTCGTCGGCGATGCAGTACGTCGACTACACCGCGCTGCTGAAGTACTTCGAAGATCCGTCCCGGTGGTCACCGGGTACGACGTGGGATCCGCTCGCGATCAGCCAGGTGCTCGACCACCCGAACGTCGGCAACCCGGTGACGTTCACGACCGCGATCCCCAACTCGGCCAACCCGAGCCGGTCGTGCCCGAAGGTGCCGGCCGGGCAGACGTACGACCCGAAGACGAACCCCAAGGGCGTCAAGTGCACGTTGCAGGACTACATGGTGAACGTGTTCGGCAAGCGTCGCGACGGATTCGCCAACCGGCCGTTCGGAAACGACGGCATCCAGTACGGCCTGCAGGGGCTGCTCAACGGTGAGGTGTCGCCGGCGCAGTTCGTCGACCTCAACACGCACCTCGGCGGGTTCGACTACAACGACAATGTGCAGGCGGCGCGCAGCACGCCGGACCTCATCGGCCTCAAGCGCGTCTACACGAGTGGCGCGGTCGACTCCGCGAACAACCTCAACCAGGTCGCGATCATCGACCTGCGCGGGCCGGACCCCGGTGCGTTCCACGACGTCTACCGGACCTATGCGATGCGCGCGCGGCTGCTGCGCGACTTCGGTACGGCGGCCAACCAGGTCTTGTGGCGCGGGCAGGTGCCGTTGCTCGGCGACGTGAACTACGCCGACCAGGCGGTGTTCGCGGAGGACCGCTGGCTCGCGCGCGTCGACGCCGACCATCGCAACCTGCCGCTGCTGGTGAAGATCGTGCAGGACAAGCCGGGCGACGTCGTCGACCGCTGCACGAACGGCGCCGGCGTCGACATCCCCTCGTGGGAGTGCGACGAGGTCGTCGCGGCGTACGGCACGCCGCGCATCGGCGCCGGTGGCCCGCTCGCCGACGACACGCTCGAGTGCCAGAAGAAACCGCTGCGCGCGAGCGATTACCCGGTGACGTTCACCGCCGCGCAGTGGGCCGCGCTGAAGAAGGCGTTCCCGACCGGCGTGTGCGACTACAGCAAGCCGGGCGTGGATCAGCGTGGTGCGATCGCGTGGCTGACGTACCAGGACGCGAGCGGACACGTCATCCACGGCGGTAAGCCAATGGGCGCGGCGCCGGTGTCACAGCCACTGCGCTAGGCCCGTCAATGACGTGAGGGGGCGGCGGGGGCTACCAGCCGCCGCCCCCTCCGTCACTCCCCAGACCGCTCAGATGAACCCGCGGTCGACAAGAATGACCTCGAGCTCTCGAGCGGCGCCGTCATAACAGGCTTCGACACGCTTGACGGCTTCGTCTCGACGCTTCTCGCGCTGGCTCAGGGCGCTCTGCGCCCTCCCCAGCCGCCAGTCCAGCCAGCACCACCTGAACTTCCGTCTGTACGGCGGCACCGCTGTGGGATCGATGAACATGAATTCGACGTAGAGGCCAATCAGGGGCACCAGCGCGAGCAACACAGTCGAGGCAAATTGGGTACCCTGACCGGCCTGCCAACGTATTACAAAGGCGGCAGCGACGAGTAGAGCGAATAGAACAACGCCGGCGGCTACCTGCGTCGCTGAAACCTCAGCAAGAATCAAGCCCCCCAGATGATCATCGGTGTTCTCCGCTCGTACCGAACGCTGTGCGCGAGCGAGGCTGACGCTCCTGAAGGCGCGCGCGAGAAGGAGTCCTAGTACGAATACAGCAAGGCCGAGGATCCCGCCAACGTCGAATTGCCAGTTGGACAGGTCTTCACTAATCCGCTGGTGCACGGCCCACGCGGAGGCGAAGAAGTAGTAATCAAGTCCGGCTAGAGGCAGCAGGACCCCCGCGCGGACGACCAACCATGAAGGCCAAACCGCGAGTTTGTTGCGAACCCCCGCCCTGACCCACATGCTCATCTGTTCTGCCTTGACGACATGCTGAGACTGGTCTTCGTCGCGCGCGGGCCGGAGTTCCTCGGATCGACCGGACACCTTCTCCAGTCGCTGTTGCGCACGCGCGATGGGGCCCGCCCAACGGGCGCGCGTCTGCTCGACGATGGAGGCGCGACGCTCCTCAAGCCAGCTTCTACGCTCGATTCCCGATTCGAGTCCACCGATGTCAAGGTCCCCCCGCCGCAGGACGCGGCGGACGATCTTCCGGCTGTTGCACCGCCGTATCACAGCGCCTCCCAATGCAGCTGGATCGAGAACGTGCCCACGTACGTCGTGATGATTGCCAGCACCGCGTCGGCGGCGCTGGGCTTCGGCATGCGGACGAAAGCTGTCATCCCGATCCCGATCGCAGTCGCCAGCCACCCAGACGCGATCTGGCGAGCAACGTCGATATCGTCATGGAGCCACGTGGGCAGCGGTCCCGTGGCACCTTCGCGCCGTAACCGCCCGACCTTCCGCCGTACTGACTTCCAGGCGTAACCGTCGCCCAGCATGGCGGAGCCAGCGACAGTAAGAAGCAGGCAGAGGACAAGGAAGAGGCGATCGTTCCCGTGGGTCGTCACGGAGATCCACGCGCCAACAGCGAACGTCAGAGACACCGCAGTGGTGGCTGGGACCTTGATCTGACGCTTGAACATCAACGCGACTAGCGGGCGCGGCCGCTGCTCGGTCTCGTCCATGCACTCTCCTAAGCGAGCTGACAACTGTCACTGATGAGTCCGCAGAATGCGCGCGCCAGATCTCGCGCCCATTGTTCGAATCCGACCGAGCGCGGGCTGTCCCCCGCACCAAGAATCCGAACGGTCGCGTGGGTTCGGTGGATCGTTCCCGTTGCCGCGCACCGCGCGACAATGGCGCGGATGGTTGCTGGGTCTGCCTGATGGCCGTCAGGGTCGGCGCAATCGGGCGCGTTCGATAAGAAGTCAGCCCAGAGCACGAGGTCAGAAGGGGTCGGCACCTGTGGCGCGCTTGCCCGCTGCAAGATGCGTAATGGCGATCCGAGGTACTGAACTCGGTGTCGCTCTATCTCGGCGGCGATATGCGCCTGCAAACCGAGGCGCGCGTTCTCGACGTCTTGTTGACGACGGGTGGGATTCGCTCCCTCAATCGTGTAGACGAAGCTGCCGGCCAAACAGGCGTCGTCACGAAGTGCTCCAGAAGCCGCCGGTCCGCCGGGCGCTTGCCCCGGGTCGTACACGACTCGGATGGCCTCGCGCTTCTCGATGCCCCGCATGAGCTCCGTGGTTACGCCGGCGGCCACCTTCGACGCCTCCAGAGCGTCGTTGGAGAACGGAGCTATTAGCACCAACATGCTCTGGGTGCCTTCAGTCGTGGCGCGCGCTGTAACGGCCGTGCGAAAAGCGGCCGGGCACGGGCCAGGCGACGGTCGGAACCAGGTCGCGAGCCCGACGAACACAACGACGGCAACTAACGCAGATGTGACCGCGATCGCCGTCACGCGCCGCGAGGTCATCGAGGATTCACGCACGGCGAACGCGGGGTCACAATGATCTTTACGTAGCGTTGCCTCGCGTCTCGGACGTTGTCGCGTGCGCCGCGCTCGCCGAGTGGAATGGGCTGCGGCGGCGGCTTGCGGAGACCATGCGCTTTCAGGACAGACACAACCGCGACCGCGCGACGCATCGAGAGTTGGTTGTTATACGACACGGTCCCCACTCCGTCTGTGTGACCTTGGACCGTGACGCTTGTGGGGTCGAAACGCATCGCCGTTTCAGCCAGTGCAGCGAGTACCGACCTGGCGGCGGGGCTCAACTCCGATGAATCGAAAGGAAACTTGAACAAGCCGTCGGACGGCAGTTTCACTTCGAGTTGCCCAGCCTTGCATTCGAAGCCACCGAGAGGGGGAACGATTGCGGGCTCTATAGACACTGGCCCCACTGTCCCGACGTCGATTCTCGGCGGATGCCCGTCGTGACACGCAGTCAACAGGCTGGCTAGCGCGACGGCGCCTGCCAGCTGCATCCTTCGTCGTCTCTGCACACCTTGCATCGTGTGGCTCATGATACCGAGGAGTCGTTACGCGCAGAACTAGCGTGGACCTCGGCTCGCGGCGGGGGCTACCAGCCGCCGCCCCCTCCGTCACCGCCACCACCACCGCCGTCGAACCCCGCGTCGAATCCCCGCCCTGGCTTGAGCCGGCGCCGTAGGAGTCGTAGCCCGCGTCGTACGCGGCGTGGTGGCCAGGGTTGTAGCCGCCCCAGCCACCCCAGCCGCCACCGAACAGGCCGCCGCCGAGCATCGGCCCGGATTGCTGCACGGAAGTCGTGGCGGTGCGGCCACAGGCGCCGACAAGACGACGGCGACCAACGCGGTCAAAGCGGAGAGCATGCCGTCATCCTTCCCCGCCGCGTTTGTCGAGTTATCAGCCGACGGGCGCTCAGTCGGTGAGCCGGCGGACGAGGGCGTCTGCGAGCAGCCGGCCGGACAGGGTCAGCACGCACCGGCCGTCGGCGTACGCCGCCTCGTCGAGCAGCCCCTCTGCCACAGCCGCTGTCGCCTGCGCGCGACCGGCGGCCGACAGCGCGCCAACGGGCAGCCCATCGCGTAATCGCAGCCCGAGCATGACCCGCTCGAGCGCGCGATCCAGTTCGGACGGCTCCTCGCGTCCATCGACAGGCAGCTCAACGCCGGCCAACCGCTGGGCGTAGGCGCGCGGATGCTTGACGTTCCACCACCGCACACCGTCGAGGTGACTGTGCGCGCCCGGCCCGAAGCCCCACCAGTCGGCGTCGGTCCAATACAGCAGGTTGTGCCGTGAGCGGGCTGCGCCGTCGCGGGCCCAGTTGCTCACCTCGTACCACTCGAACCCGGCCGCGGACAGCGTCTCGTCAGCGATGACATAGCGGTCCGCGGCGACGTCGTCGTCGGGCCGTGGCAACTCGCCGCGCTTGATGCGCGCCGCCAGCCGGGTGCCGTCCTCGACGATGAGCGAGTACGCGGACACGTGGTCGACGCCGGTGGCGATCGCGGCGTGGAGTGACGCGCGCCAGTCGTCGTCGGTCTCCCCCGGCGTGCCGTAGATGAGGTCGACGTTGACGTGCTCGAACCCGGCGGCGCGCGCCATCGCGACGGCTTCCGCCGCACGTCCGGGGGTGTGCTGCCGGTCGAGTACGGCGAGGACGTGCGGGCGAGCCGACTGCATCCCGAACGAGATCCGGTTGAACCCGCCGTCTCGCAGCGTTTGCAACGACTTCTCGTCGACCGACTCCGGGTTGGCCTCGGTCGTCACCTCTGCTTCGTCTGCGAGACCGAAGTGCTCTCGTACGACGTCGAGGATGCGCACGAGGTCGCTCGCCGGAAGCAACGTCGGCGTACCGCCGCCGAAGAACACGGTCTGCGCAACCGGCGCATGTTCGCCGAATGACGCGCGCGCGTAACGGATTTCGCGCGCGACGGTGTCGGCGTACTCGGCCCGCGATCCGCCGCCGCCGAGCTCCGACGCGGTGTAGGTGTTGAAGTCGCAGTAGCCGCAGCGGCTGGCGCAGAACGGCACGTGGACGTACACGCCGAACGGGCGCAACGTCGCGGCCTCAGTCCGTCTTCGGCGTGGTCTGCAACGCGGCGATGAAGGCCTCCTGCGGCACTTCGACGCGGCCGACCATCTTCATCCGGCGCTTGCCTTCCTTCTGCTTCTCCAGCAGCTTGCGCTTGCGGGTGATGTCTCCGCCGTAGCACTTCGCAAGCACGTCCTTGCGGATCGCGCGGATGTTCTCGCGAGCGATGACGCGCGAGCCGATCGCGGCCTGAATGGGCACCTCGAACTGCTGGCGCGGGATCAGCTCGCGCAGCTTCGAGGCCATCGCGGTGCCGTACGCGTAGGCCTTGTCCTTGTGCACGATCGCGCTGAACGCATCGACGGGCTCGCCCTGCAACAGGATGTCGACCTTGACGAGCTGGCTCTCCTGCTCCCCCGCGGGTTCGTAGTCGAGTGACGCGTAGCCGCGGGTGCGCGACTTCAGCTGGTCGAAGAAGTCGAAGATGATTTCCGCGAGCGGCAGCACGTACTTGAGCTCGACGCGATCGGCGGAGAGGTAGTCCATGCCCTTCAACGTGCCGCGCCGCTGCTGGCACAGCTCCATCACCGAGCCGACGTAGTCGGTCGGCAGCAGCACCATCGCGTCCACGACCGGCTCGTAGATCTGCCCGATCTTGGCCGCGGGCCAGTCCGCCGGGTTGGTCACGGTGATCTCGCCGCCGTCTTCGAGTACGACGCGGTAGACGACGTTGGGGGCGGTGCTGATGAGAGCGAGGTCGAACTCGCGCTCGAGGCGCTCGCGGACGATCTCCATGTGCAGGAGGCCGAGGAAGCCGCAGCGGAAACCGAAGCCGAGCGCTACCGACGACTCGGGTTCGTAGATGAGCGCGGCGTCGTTGAGCTGCAACTTGTCGAGCGCGTCGCGCAGCACCGGGTAATCGCTGCCGTCGATCGGATAGAGGCCGGAGTAGACCATCGGCTTCGGGTGCCGGTAGCCGCCGAGCGGCTCTTTCGCCGGCTTGCTCGCGCTCGTCATCGTGTCGCCGACGCGGGCCTGACGTACCTCTTTCACGCCGGGGATCACGTAGCCGACCTCGCCGACGCCGAGCGACGGCCGTGGCGTCGGCTCCGGGGCGGCGACGCCGACCTCGAGCGTCTCGTGCGCCGCGCCGGTCGACATCATCAGGCAGCGGTCGCGGGTGGTCAGCCGGCCGTCGACGACGCGGACGTAGGTGATGACGCCGCGGTACTGGTCGTAGACCGAGTCGAAGATCAGCGCGCGCGGCGGCGCGTCGGGGTCGCCGGTCGGATGCGGTACCTGGCGGACGACCTCGTCCAGCAGGTGCCTGACACCCTCGCCGGTCTTGGCGCTGACCCGCAGGACCTCGGCCGGGTCGCAGCCGATGATGTGCGCGAGCTCGGCGGCGTACTTCTCCGGCTGCGCGGCCGGCAGGTCGATCTTGTTCAGCACCGGGATGATGTGCAGGTCGTTCTCGAGGGCGAGGTAGAGGTTGGCGAGGGTCTGCGCCTCGATGCCCTGCGCGGCGTCGACCAGCAGGATGGCGCCCTCGCAGGCCGCGAGCGAGCGGGAGACCTCGTAGGAGAAATCGACGTGCCCGGGCGTGTCGATGAGGTGCAGGACGTAGTCGAGGCCGTCGGTGGTCCAGGGCAGCCGGACGTTCTGCGCCTTGATCGTGATGCCGCGCTCGCGCTCGATGTCCATCTTGTCGAGGTACTGCGCGCGCATGTTGCGCCCCTCGACCAGGCCGGTGACCTCGAGCATGCGGTCGGCAAGGGTCGACTTGCCGTGGTCGATGTGGGCGATGATGCAGAAGTTGCGGATCCGGCCCGGATCGGTGTGCACGTTCAATGGTCGCACGAATCGGCTCCCTGGAGCCGTTGCGTCGCCGGGGCGGCGTCGATGCCGCCCGGGCCGCGATGATCTTGGGAGTGGCACGCGAGGGACGAGCGCTGCTAGCCTTGAGCGCTGCATCTCCCGCTCCGACCAACCTCGAGGTAGATCCCGCGTGGCCAACATCAAGTCGCAGATCAAGCGCAACCGGACGAACGAACGACGCCGGCTGCGCAACAAGGCGGTCAAGTCGGAGCTGAAGACCGCCGTACGCCGCTTCCGTGAGGCCGCAGACGGCGGCGACGCCGCGACCACCACGACCGCGCTGCGCAGCGCGGCCCGGCTGCTCGACAAGGCCGCCAGCAAGGGCGTCATCCACAAGAACCAGGCCGCCAACCGCAAGTCGGCGATGGCCAGCCGCGCCGCCAAGCTCGGCTAGTTCAGCTCGCGCGGGCGCCCTCAGGCGCCGCTCGACCCCGTCATCCCCTCACGCGCGAGACGCATGCGGCGCGCTTCGAGCCCTGCTCCCAGAATCCCCGCGAGCGGGCTGAGCACCAGCGTCACCACGGCGATCGCGGTCGCGCGGCTCCTGGGCACTCCTCGGCGGCGCAGGTAGCGGTAGACGAGGGTTGCGACGACCACGTAGAAGACCGCGGCCGTCGCGATGAGGGCGGTGTCCCGCCCCGAACCGTCCGAGTGGACGACGAACCGGAGCAGCAGGATCGCGATCGGGATACCGGCGAACGTCGCGTAGTCGGCGGCGCGGGCCGGTGGCGGTTCGACCCGCCGGGCCGGCTCGAGCACCCCGGCGAGGTAGTCGTGGACCTTCACGATGGCCATCGCGACGAGCGGGAGTACGACGATGGTCCACGCGCTCGCGACGTCGGCGAGGGCCAGGACGATCGAGACGCCGATGACGCCTTCGACCAACGTGGCCCGCTGCCATCCGTTCGGGCGTACGGCGGACAGCCGCAGCACCCGCCAGTACATCGGCGGCACGGCCGGAGGCGCCGCCGAACCGGCCGACGCCACGGCGCTGCTCGTCGAATGCGTCGAACCCGGCCGGACGGACTGGACGGATCGCGAGGTCATGCGGCCGCGCATTCCGCGACTACGACGACCGCCCGCTCGGCCGCGAACGCGGCGTCGTCGGCGGCGCCCTTGATACGCGCGTCGGCCTCGGCGACCGCGAGCACGGCTCGCCGCAACGAGTCCGGCCGCCACCGTCGCGCCCATCCCTGAGCCCGTCGGATCTTCCACGCCGGCATGCCGAGCGGGCCGGCCAGCGAGTCGGGGCTCCCCCGTCCGGCCGACGCGACCGCCGCGATGGTGCGCAGGTTCGCCGCGAGCGAGCTGCTCACGAGCACCGGGTCGACGCCGGTCGCGAAGGCCCAGCGCAACGTCTCCAGCGCCGCGGCGACGTCACCCTCGACCGCCCGGTCGGCGACGGCGTACCCGGTCGACTCCGCCCGCCCGCGGTGGTGCGCGGCGACGTCGTCCGCCGAGATCGACGGCCCGGCGTCCGCGACGAGCTGGAAGCACGCGGTCGCCAGCTCGCGCAGGTCGCCGCCGATCGCCGCGACGAGGTCGGCGACCGCGTCGCGCGCGATCGTCCCGCCCGCCGCACGGATCTCGTCCGTCACGAACTGCTCCCGGTCGCGCGGCGACCGGATGCGCGGCACCTCGACCACCTTCGCCCCGGCGCTCTTGAGCCCGTCGAGCACGGCCTTGCCCTTGGCGCCGCCCGCGTGCGTGAGGACCGCGCGCGCGTCGGACATCCCGGCGACGGCTTGGAGCGCGGCGGCGAGCTCCTTGCCCGCGTCCTGCACGCCGCGCACGACGAGCACCGGCATGTCGCCGAACAACGACGGGGAGGTCAGCTCGTCGATCTCCTCGACGGAGATGTCGCCGCACGCGACGTCGCGCATCTCGAGGCCGGCCGCACCGAACGCGCGCACCGCCTCGCTGACCGCGCGGCCGACGAGGAACTCCTCGTCGCCAACGACGACGGTCACGGCGGCCACGCGCCAAGCATGGCATGCAACCGGCGGTAGCGAATGACTCCGGCGAGCATGAGGACCGCGACGAAGGCGATCGAAACCGGCGCGGCGAGAGCAGGCGGGACGGCCCAGCCGGCGCCGGGCAGCGCGGCGAATGCCCGCGCCGTGAACGCCAGCCAGGCCGCCGGTACGGCTGCCACCCAGGCGAGCATGTGTGCCAGGCCGGGGAACGGGACCGCGGCAACCGCGCATGCCACCCCGGCCACCGTGGCCGGTGCGACCGCGGGCGCGGCCAGCACGTTCGCGGGCACCGCCCACGGCGTCAACTGGCCGAACGCCGCAACCAGCACCGGCGTACAGGCGATTTGTGCGACCAGCGGCACCGCGACCGCGACCGCCAAGAGACGTGGCATGTGCCGCCCGAGCCGGTCTGCCACCGGGCGCGCCGCGACCACGATCGCGGCGGTCGCCAGCACCGACAGCGTGAACCCGGGCGCGCGGGCAAGGAACGGGTCGATCGCGACCAGCGCGATGACGGCGGTGGCAAGCGCCGGCAATGGCTGGCCGCGCCGGCCGACGAGTACGCCAGCGACGACGATTCCCCCCATCAACGCTGCCCGCAGCACGCTCGGCGAGGGCCGGGCAAGAACGACGAAGCCGAGGATCGCGAGCAGCGACACAACGGCGCGGGTACGCCGACCCGCCCAGGTCCGCCGCAGCAACGCGCCGACGGTGGCGAGAACCACGGCGACGTTCTCGCCGCTGACGGCGTTCACGTGGGTAAGGCCGCTGAGCCTGAACGCGGCGACGAGGTCGAGGGGCATCGCCGCGGTGTCGCCGATCACCAGCCCGGGCACGAGGCCACGCTCGTCGGGCGGCAGCCCCGACGTTGCGGCCCGGAACGCCATGCGCACGCGTCCGGCCATCCGCTGCCAGAGCCTCGGCCGGCCGACCGGCTCCGGGCTGCCTGCCACCCGCACCGTCGCCGCGACCGGGTCGCCGGGTCGCGGCGGGCCGATGCGCGCCTGCGCCCGCACCCGTTGCGACGGGAGCAGCCCGAGCCAGCCGCTGCCGTGCGCCAGCACGGTGACCGGGGCGCGGTCGGGCCGGCCGTCGACGCGGGTAAGCGTCGCCGCGGCCAGCACGAAGCGGTATCCGCGCGCACTCGTCAACTCGACCGGATCGCGGACGAGGGTCAGCTCGACAGGCACCGAGCCACCGCGCCCGATCAGCGTGGCGACCACCGACGAGCGCAGCGCGTGCAGGTGCAGCGCGGTGGACGCCGCGCCGATCGTCACGCCGAGCAGCAGCCACGCGATCGGGAGCCGGCGCAATGCGACGGCGATCGCGGTTGCCGGTGCCGCCAAACCGGTGAGGAGCGCCGCGGCGCCCGGCGATCCCCCGACGAGCAGAGCCGCCGCACCCCAGCACGCCACGGCGGCCAGCGCGATCACAGCACCACCAGGGTCTTGAGCCGCTCGTACGTCCGTGGCCCGACGCCCGGGACCTGCTGGAGCTGCGACAGCGAGGTGAACCCGCCGTGGGCCTCCCGCCAGTCGACGATGCGCCGGGCGAGCACCGGGCCGATGCCCGGGAGCGCGTCGAGTTGGTCCGCGGTGGCCGAGCTGAGGCTGACCGGCGCCGACCCGCCGCCGGCGCTGGCACCGGCACCGGCACCGCTCGCGCCGGAAAGCTGCGGCACGCCGATCAGCAGCAGCTGTCCGTCGCTCACCCGGGCGGCGAGATCGAGCGTCGCGACGTCGGCGGGACGCAGCGCTCCGCCGGCGGCGCGCAGCGCGTCCGCGACCCGGGCGCCCGGGGCGAGCCGGACGAGCCCCGGTCGCCGTACCCGGCCGCCGACGTCCACCACGATCTCGAGCTCCGGCGGTGGCTGCGACGACGCGGACGTCGCGACCGGCGGCGAGGACGCGGCGGGCACGGCCGGACGGTGCAAGAGCAACCACGCCGACACCGCGAGCACGACAACCGCAGCCGCGGCCACCAAGCCGAGCTGACGCACCGCGGCCGAATGCAGCCACGGCGGAGCCCACGACGGCAACCCGGCCGCAGGTGGCCGCGCGCGCAGGTCCGCCGGCCGCGGCACCCATCCGCCTTCGATCGAATCCGCGACACCGGCTTCCGGCATGCGGTCGCGCGCACCGCCGAGGGGCAGCCGTTGGGCCGCCGTACCGAGACCGTCGTCGCCGCGCATGGCGAACACGTTAGGAAGCGCAAGCGGACGCCGCGAGCGCGCCGGCGCCGCCGGTGGACGACGCGGCGCCGGCTAGCGACGGTGGACGACGACGCCGAGCAGGCCCAGCCCGACATGCGCGCCGAGGACGGCGCCGACCTCGCTGACGTACGCCGAGGCGAGGCCCGGCAGCGCGGCACGCAACGACGCGGCGATCTGCGCGGCCTTCTCCGGCGCGGCCAGGTGGTGCACGGCGACATCCACCGGCGCGTCGCCGATCCCCTCGATCGCGAGCTCCTCGAGCCGTAGCAACGCCTTGGTCGTCGTGCGCACCTTTTCGCACAAGGCGATCCGGCCGTCCACAACGTGCAGCAGCGGCTTGACGGCAAGCGCCGAGCCGAGCAAGGACGCGGCCTGGCCGAGCCGGCCGCCGCGCCGCAACGCATCGAGGGAGTGGACGTAGAACAGCGCCTTGGTCCGGGCGACCGTGCGCACGGCGGCACCGCTCACCTCGTCCGCGCCCGCACCACCGGCCGCGGCTTCCGCGGCGGCGAGCACCGGAAACCCGAGCCCCATCGCGGTCGATGCGGAGTCGACCACGTGCACCGGCACCGCCGCATCGACGGCGGCGGCCCGCGCGGCATCGCAGGTGCCGGACAACCCGGCCGACAGGTGGATCGACACGACCGCGTCGTGCCCCTCCTCGGCCGCCTGCGCATAGACCGCCGCGAAAGCCGCCGGCGCCGGGCGCGACGTGCTCACCGAGACGTGCGCCCGTAGCGCCGCCGCGACATCGGCCGGAGTGACGTCGGTGCCGTCGGCACCGAGCCGGCCGCCGAGCACGACCTGCAGCGGCACCACGCGGACGTCGTACTTCTCCAGGACCTCGGCGGGCAGGCCGTTGGTGGAATCGGTGACCACCGCGACCCGCGCCATCCGCGTAACGCTAACTAGCCGGGAACGACGTTGACCAAGCGCGGTGGACGTACGACGACCGTGCGCACCGGCTGCCCGCCCAACGCGCGTTGCACGGCGTCGGACGCCAGCGCCATCTCCCGCAACGCGTCCTCGCCGATGTCCGTTGGTACGTCGAACTTGTCGCGCAACTTTCCCGCGACCTGAACGACGCACGTGACGACGTCTTCGACCAGCAGCGCGGGGTCGGCGGCCGGCCAGCCGGCGGACATCACCGACGGCTCGTTCGCCAGCTGCTGCCAGTCCTCCTCCGCCGCGAACGGGGCGAAGATGGCCAGCATCCGCACCAGCGCCTCGACACCTTCGCGTACGGCGGCCGCGACCGCGGCATCGGTCAAGCTCTGCGTGTCGATGGCCTTGCGCAGCACGTTCGTCATCGCCATCAAGCGCGCGATCGCGACGTTGAACCGCTTGTGCTCGCACTGTTCGGTCGCCTCGGCGATCAGCCGGTGGATCGCGCGACGGATCTCGACGTCACCGACGCGCGGATCGGATCCGCGCGCGACGTCGCCGACCTCACTCGCCAGCCGCCACACGCGCGACAGCCACTTCAGGTGCGCGCCGGGCGCGACGTCGGCCCAGTCGATGTCGTCCTCCGGCGGTCCGGCGAACAGCATCGTGATCCGGATCGCGTCGGGTCCGTAGCGCGCCAGCTCCGCACCCAAATCGACGCCGTTGCCCAACGACTTCGACATCGCCTTGCCGCCGTTGATGACCTGCCCCTGATTGGTCAGGTGCTCGAACGGCTCGACGAAATCCAGCATGCCCATGTCGTGCAGAACCTTGGTGAAGAACCGCGAGTACAGCAGGTGCAGGATCGCGTGCTCGACACCGCCGACGTACTCATCGACCGGCAGCCAGCGACGTACCTGCTCGACGTCGAACACCTGCGTCGCATCGTTGGCCGACGGGTAGCGCAGGAAGTACCACGACGAGTCCACGAACGTGTCCATCGTGTCGGTGTCGCGCGTCGCCGCACCACCGCACCGCGGGCACGTCGTCGCGACCCACTGCTCCGCGCTCTCCAGCGGCGAACGGCCGCCTTCGGGACGAAGGTCGTAACCGGTCAGCGGCAGCTCGACCGGCAGGTGATCGTCGGGGACCGGAACCTCACCGCACGCACCACAGTGGACGATCGGGATCGGGCAGCCCCAGTACCGCTGCCGCGACAGCAGCCAGTCGCGCAGCCGGTAGGTGATCGCGGGCTCGCCATTGCCGTCGCGTTGCAGATCCGCGGCGACGGCGGCGATCGCCTCCGCCTTCGTCATGCCGTCGTACGGACCGCTGTTGACCAGCACGCCGTCACCAGCAGTAGCTTCACCGGTCTCGTTGGGATCCGGCGAATCGGTCGCTACGACGACGCGCACCGGCAGCCCGAACGCGCGGGCGAAATCCAGGTCGCGCTGGTCGTGCGCGGGCACCGCCATGATCGCGCCCGTGCCGTAATCGGCCAGCACGTAATCGGCTGCGTAGACAGGAATGCGCTCGCCGTTGACCGGGTTGATCGCGAACCGTCCCAGCGGCACGCCGGTCTTGTCGCGACCCTCGGCCAAGCGCTCGATCTCGCTGTGCCGCCGTACCTCTTCCAGGTACGACGTGAACGCGTCGCGCTGCTCGTCGGCGCACAGCTCGGCGGCTAACGGCGAGTCGGCCGCGACGACGAAGAACGTCGCGCCGAACAAAGTGTCCGGCCGGGTCGTGAAGACACGGATCGGACGCTCGTGCCCTTCGATCCGGAAGTCGACGTACGCGCCGGTCGACTTGCCGATCCAGTTGCGCTGCATCGTCAGCACGCGGTCCGGCCACTTGCCTTCCAGCTGCGCCATGTCGTCCAGCAGCCGCTCGGCGTACGCCGTGATCCGGAAGAACCACTGGGTCAGATTCTTCTTCGTGACCTCGCTGCCGCACCGCTCGCACTTGCCGGCGACGACCTGCTCGTTGGCCAGCACGGTCTGGTCGTTGGGACACCAGTTGACCGGCGCCGCGCGGCGGTAGGCCAGGCCGCGTTCGTAGAAGCGCAGGAACAACCACTGCGTCCAGCGGTAGTACTCCGGGTCCGACGTGTGCAGCCGGGTCCGCCAGTCGAAGGAGACGCCGAAGCGCTTGAACGAATTCGCCTGCGTCTCGATGTTCGTGTAGGTCCACTCGCGCGGATCCATGCCGCGCTTCAACGCGGCGTTCTCGGCCGGCAGGCCGAAGGAGTCCCAGCCGGTCGGGTGCAGGACGTCGTAGCCGCGCATCATCGCGAAGCGCGCGACGGCGTCGCCGATGCTCCAGGCCTCCGCGTGGCCCATGTGCAGATCGCCGCTCGGGTACGGGAACATGTCGACGACATAGCGCCGCTCGCGCCCGCTCTCATCCAGCGCGTCGTCGCGCGGTTCGAACACGCGGAGCGCGTCCCAGACCGGCAGCCACTTGTCCACGATCCCGTGCGGATCGAAGCCGGCCGGTACGTCCGCTTCGTCGTTCATCGTCGCCTCTCGCTACCTCTCGTGAATCCGGTCCGGACACAAGAAAAGCCCCCACGAAGGAGGGCTGCCGCACTGACGTGACGCGGTTGTCAGCGCGGCTCGGTAAGAAGCTGCCGGCGGGTCATGTTCAGATCGTAGCGCGAGGGTGCAAACGGCTTAGTTCAGACACGCAAGAGGCGGATGACCGTCCCGGGTTCATCCGCCTTATGCGTGTGTTGCTCGCTCGCTGTGTCCAACGCGCCAGTCCCGGAAAAGTTCCGCCGTACCAACGATTATTTCGCCGAGACCCGGGACGCATGCGTACATTGTCGGCATGCTGGACCACCTCTCCATCCAGTGCGTCGACATGGCGGCGAGCGCCGCCTTCTACGACGCCGTGCTCGCCCCGCTCGGTGGCGTCCGGGTCATGGACTTCGGCGCAGTCATCGGTTACGGCGTACCGCCGAAGCCGGACTTCTGGATCAACGCGTGCGATCCGAGCGAGGGGTTCCGGGAGAGCCACATCGCGTTCGCGGCCACGGACGCCGACGCGGTCCGATCGTTCTTCGACGCGGCGGTCGCGGCCGGCGCCGAGGTGCTGCACGAGCCGCGGCGGTGGCCGGAGTACCACCCCGGCTACTACGGCGCCTTCGTCCGCGATCCGGACGGCAACAACATCGAAGCGGTCTGCCACACCGCGTCGTAGATCAGCGTCAGCAGGTCGTCGAACCCATCAGTGCGGCGAGCCGTCGCGCCGCCTCACGCAGCCGCGCGATCGGAAGCCGGCCGGCCTCGACCGCGGCGACGATCGACGACCGGACGGACCTGACGAGCGGGCCGGCGTCCATCGTGTCGCCGCGGCCCACGATGACGTCGTCCGCACCGGCCGCGAGTGCGCGTACGGCGGCCGCCCCGACGGTGAACCCCGCTGCGGAGATCGCGCCGGCGGACAGCGAATCGGTGATGATGACGCCGCGGAATCCGAGCTGGCGGCGCAGCAGCGCGTTCGCCGCGGGCGACAGGCTCACCGGCAGCGACGACAGGCCGGGAACGATCGCGTTGGACGTCATGACGGCGGGCAGCCCGGCCCGCACCGCCGCGACGAACGGCGCGAGATCGTGTCCTTCGAGCGAGCTCAGCGGCGCCGTGACGCCGGTCGCCGCATCGGTGTTGGCGGACGCGGTGCCGAGGCCCGGGAAGTGCTTCACGACAGGAACGATGCCCGCGTCGAGCAGACCGTGCGCGAACGCGAGTACGTCGACCGTCGCGGTCGCCGGATCGGCCGAGAACGACCGCTTACCGTCGGGGTGCGTCGCGTCGGGGCCCGGGCCGGCGTCGAGATCCGCGACCGGCGCCAGGTCGATCCGGACCGACAGCGCCCGCAACGCGCGCCCCATCGTCCGCGCGGCCACGCGAATCGCGGCCGGCCCGCGCGCGGCGAGGTCACGCGGCCACGGCAGCGCGCCGGTCAACGCCGCAAGGCGCTGGATGCCGCCGCCCTCCTCGTCGCTCGCGACCAGCAACGGCCATGCGCCCGCTGCGGCATGCAGTTGCAAGAGCTGCGCATGCACGTCGCCCGCGGGCGTGCCGAACAGCACGACGCCGCCGATACCGGACGCGACGACGGGCTCGGCCGCGGACAGGTGATCGAGCCGCGCGGGCGCCATCAGCACGGCGCCGGCCAATCGCGACGCAGACCATTTGCTCACCGGGAGCGCGCACTCCGTCGGCGTCGGTGACGGCGTGGAGGTCAGCGGCGGCGTGGGTGACGCGGACGGCGTCGTACTCGGGCTCGCCGAGGGGCTCGCCGAAGCCACGGGAGGCGTCGACGGAGCGGTGTCGCCGGCGGGGCTGACGGACCCGGTGCAGCCGGTCAGAATGCCGAGCGCGGCGACCAGCGCACCACCACGACTCCACCGCACGGCTCCCCCTTCGGGTCGAGGCCCGAACATACGACGCGCTGGGCCGTACGGCGGTTGGCCCGCAGGGCCGATCGGACCGTTCGGTAACGGTTCCGGGCATTTGTCCGTACTACTTACCGAGGACGTGCTTCGGGTGGCAGGAAAACCTGCCGATGAAGACGAATCTGTGACCCCAGATCACGGAGGCAAGACATGTTTCGTCGTATCGCTGTCGTCGCGGTACTCGTCGGTGGCGGTCTCGCGTTCGCGCCCGCCGGCGCATCCGCCACGCCGCTGTGCGAAATGGTCGCCTACGACGGCGTGACCACGCTCGGCCCCGCGGAGGCCTGCGTCCCTTACAGCGGTGACGTGTTCTGCTCGTCCGGCTCGCTCGCCCTTGGCGTGCTTGGCACCGTGCCGCACGAGGTGTGCGTGCCGTCGAACTAAGGGGACGAAGGGGTCAGTCGCAGTGAACCTGGTCGACTCGCCCGCACACCAGGCCCTCGCCATCTGAGCGCTTCTGACCCTCGTCGATGCCGAAACGGCCGAGGTAGGGCACGTCGACATACACGTGCTCGTGCGCCACGTCACCATGTGCGAGCGGGTTCTTCGCCACCCGCACGTCGGTTCCCGCCGGCGGCTTCGCCGTGGGCGCCGTAGCGGGGAGTGACGACGTCGAGGGGATGACGGTGGCGACGCGGGGCGAGCGGACCACCACGTGCGGGGTGTGCGAAACGTCGCGCGTGTCCGCCGAGGCGACGATCGCAATGTGCATCGGCACGGCGGCCGGCGCGGCCGGCGCGGTGCCGGCGCCGCTCGCGAACACCGTCGCGGTGATCGCGGTGGTCGAGATGAGCGCTGCGCTCAGGAATCCGTTGGCTGCCGCCGGCGCGACGCCGCGGCTCACCCGGCCCGAGCCGCGGCGCAACAAGAGAAGAGCTGGTACAGCGAAGGCCGCGGTGCGGTCACAGAAGTCGGCCATCGCGGCGGCGAGCCGCTTGCGGCTCTTGAACAACGCCTGGCGGACCGCCTCCGGCGAGCACGCGAGCGACTCGGCGATCGTCGTCGGGGTCATGCCCTCGGCGACGCTGAGCCACCACGCGCGGCTCTGCGACGGCGGCAGCGCGGAGAGCGCGAGCTCGAGGGTGGAGAGGCACTCGCTGTCGAGGACGCTCTGCTCCACGCACTTGGGGTCGACGGTGGCGTCGTGCGTGCCCGCTTCGCCGCCGACGTCGCACATCCGGCGGGCGCGGGCCATGTCCGCGGCCACGTTGCGGCCGACGACGACCAGCCAGCCCCACAGCGAGCGCTCGTCGCGGCCGAGGTCGATCGCCTCGTAAGCGCGGACGAGGGTCTCCTGGGTGATCTCCTCGGCGTCGCGAGGGCCCCAGACCCGACGGGCGTAACGCAGCAGGCGTGGCTGGAAACGCTCGTAGAAATGCGCGAACTCCCGCTGCGCCCGGGCGATCGAATCGGCCTGGTCGCGACTACATTCGGCGCAATTGTCCGATTCGAGGCCGAACAACGCGTGGGTCATGCTTGTCCCTCGCTCCACATAATGTCCGACGTTGTCGCATGATGCCGCACTCGCGGGGATTCCACAACGGAGGTAGGGGCGGCACCCACGTCTGGATAAACGACGGATCCGGACACCCGTAACGGCCGGGCGGGTAACGATCAGCCCGCCAGTTGCGTATCTCTCTCATGACCTCCGGGGTCGCGTACAGCGAGGGACCTGCAGGCGCGGACGTCTCGATCGCGCTGTCGGCCGCCCCAGGCGAGGTCCGGCACACCGCGCTCGAACTGGTGGCGCACGTCGCCGGCCAGCTCGGCGAGAACCTCGAGCTGCACCAGATCCTCGGCGAGATCGCGCATGCGGGGCGGGCGCTGCTCGACATCGACCGGGTCAGCATCTTCACGCTCGACGGCGACTACCTGCGCCCGGCGGTCTCGGTCTCGCGGGTCGCGGACGACCACCAGCTCTGGGCGACGTTCCGCACGATGCCCCCGGTGTCGCTGGACCTGAGCACCGAGGCGCGGGTGCTGCTGGCGCACGGCCGGGCGGTCCAGATCGACGCGCGGGTCTCCCCCGTCGTACCGCCGGAGTGGCGCCGTACGTTCGCGCTGACGAACCTCGCGATCGTGCCGCTGCGCGGGGCCAGCTCGGTGTGCGGCGTGCTCATCGGCGACAGCTCCGACCCGGCCCGGGCCAGGCTCACCCCCGAGCAGCTGCACGCGCTCGAGACCGTGTCGTCGCTCGCCGGGCTCGTACTCGAACGGCACGAGCTCGCGATCACGAGCCTGAGCCAGACCGCGGACCTGCTCGCGGTCACGCGGGCACTCGCAGAAGCGGACACTCGGGCCGAAATCGCCACCGCCGCCGCCGTCGGGCTGCGCAATGTGTTCGGCGCGGCCGCCGCCGTGGTCGGGCTCGTGGGCGACGACGGCGAGCTGGACGTGACCGGCCACGCGGGCGACTCGGGCGTGGACGGCGGGGCGGTGGACTGGGCGGCGGTCACGGCCGCCTGCGTCGGCGCCGACCCGCGGAGCGACCACGTGGTCGTCGGCCTGGACGACGGCGTCACGCTCGTCAGCGGCCTCGACGGCGCGGACCTCGTCGTCGCCGGGCGCCTCACCGGCGTACCGAACGCCGACGCCGGGTGCCGGCAGCGCGCCTATCTCGTGCTCGACCAGATCCGCCATGCCGTACGGCGGCACCGCTCGCAGGCGGCCGAGTCCCTGGCGCGCCAGCGGCTCGGTGACGTCACCGCGTTCGCCGTGGCCGCGACGGCGCAGGGCCCGGTCGCCAAGCTCGTCGACCGGCTGGCGCCGCCGCTGCGGACGGTCGCGCACGCCGAACTGCTCGACCTGGTCGTCCATCCCGCGGCGCGCGCGCGGGCGCTCGGCCTGCGGCCGCCGACGGCCGCCGAGACGCGCCGGATCTCCGCGTGGCGCGCGGCGTCGTCGCCGCCCGCGCCGGTGCTGGCGGACGGGCGCTGCGCCGTGCCGCTGGTCTCCGACGGGCACGTCCTCGGCGCGATGCTGCTGCGGGTCACGCCAGATTCCGACCTCGAAGCGCTCCAGCACGCGAGCGCGCTGATCGGCCCGGTGGTCGAGACGGCGCTGCTACGGCGAGAGCTCGATGAGCACCGGCAGCGCGCGGAGGTTCTGGGCGACCGGATCCGGGTCGAGGCGAAGTCGCGCACCACCGCGCTGGAGCGGCTGGAGACGGCGCTCACGCTCACGCGGGCGGCCGGCGCGGAGCCGGCCCGCAACGGCATGGGCCGCGGCGTCGACGTCGCGCGGGTGCAGGAACTGGTGCGCAACGCGAGCCTCGAGCTCGCCGGGGCCCAGTCGGCGGCCGTGTGGTCGTCGCGTACCGGGCTGGTCGGCAAGCTCCGGGCACTGGCGCGCGGCGTCGCCCGGCCGGAGTTCTCGGTCGTCGTGCGGGCGGCGGCGGGCATCGGCGACGCCGAGCCCCCGCAGGCGTCCGCGCTGGTGCGCGCCGTGCACGAGGTGCTGCGGCTGGCCGCGGTCGTGCGGGCCACGCAGGTCGTCGTACGGGTTGCCGTCGACGGAGGCGAGCTGACCGTGGAGGTCCGCGCGAACGGGCGGCTGGCGCTGGCCGACCGGCTCGGAGACGCCGCTCCGCACGTCACGTTGCGGGCACTGCAGCGCGAGCTGGAGCAGTCGGGGACGCGGGTGGAGCTGTCGAACGGCGGTACGTCGTTCGTGGTGAGACTGCGAACGGCCCGGACGCCTACCGAGTAGACGCCCGGGCCGCCCGGGTTGCTTTTGCTTGGTTGTCGCTAGCTGCCGACCTTCACGCAGGACGGCTGGCCGGCGATGTAGCTGCGAGCGCTTTGCGCCGCGTCCGCCTGCTGGAGACCGAACAGCGTGCCACCGTGCAGCGCACCCGGAACGTCGGGGCCCTCAACCGTCTCCTCCGACGACACCTTGAACGCGGTCAGCACGCTCGACTTGTTACGGATTTCCGGCGTCGCGCTGGTGTTGGCGAGCTGGCTGAGCGTGGTCGTGAACCGGATCTCGTTCTTGGTGGTGTCGAACACGGGCGCCTGGCCGGGGTACGACGTCATGGTGCCGAACGGGCCGTCGTAGATGTTGAACGACACGAGGTGCCCATCGATGGTGAACGACAGCGTCCACTGGCGGCCAAAGGGCGACGTCGTGTCCGTGCCGGTCGTCAGCTTGGCGACGCGGAAGACAACGGTGATGCGGGTCGCGTCGGTGGCGACGTCGGCCGAGGTGATGTCGAGGCTGGGGTCCGTAACGCCACCCGCAGTCGTCTTGACGAGGTAGCAGACCGGCGGGGCCGGCTTCGGGGCCGGCTTCTTCTTCTTGACCGTCGCCGACGCTGCCCCGGCGCTCACCAACGCGACAGCGATGGTTGCGCTCAGTAGGCCACGCACGATCGATGCTCTGGGTTGCATATCGCGCCCTTTCTCGATGTCAGGCTGTTAGACCCGCCTTGAGGACATACGGCCAAGAGGCCCGTTGCGTTACCCAACGCTGGCGGAACGGAAGGGTTACGGCCAGTCGGGATCATTCGTCGGACCCGACCGGAGGATGCCGGCGAGGTCCAGGTAACGCGCATGCCGATCATCACGTATCGGTTACGACTCGGGGCCGCTGGCTTCCGTGCCGGCTACCGATGGTCGGCGCAGGCCGGGCACACAGCCGACCGCCGGGTCGAGCACTTCAAGCCCCAGGGAGGGCACATGAAGGGTTCAACCAAGGTTCGTCTCGGCATGGCCGCAATGGCGCTCGGCACCGTCGCCGTCGCCGCGCTGCCCGCGAGCGCGGACACCGGCACCGCCACGATCACCGGCACCGGCACCATC